>MDTB01203107.1_pt1 | contig 54932 bp, 42 predicted proteins | sample 811161 | NCBI WGS metagenome assembly MDTB01 (sample SAMN05326650, study PRJNA326480) | marine metagenome | isolation source: seawater | place: Mediterranean Sea | collected 2009 | reverse complement strand
CGTTATTTCCGCTGTCGTTATTTCCGCTGTCGTTATTTCCGCTGTCGTTATTTCCGCTGTCGTTATTTCCGCTGTCGTTATTTCCACCACCTCCAGATGAAACAGTAATAGCTCCTGCACCGGAATTACTAGTGGTGGTTATAGTAGCAGCTATTGTTCCAGACAGGTCAAGTGCCCCAGCTCCGATATTAGCCACAGTTCCAGCGCCAGTAATATCTCCGGAATAAGTTGTGTCGGACGCAAAATTGAAATTAGCCGCTGATCCGCTCACCACGCCCAAATTTCCAGTTATCGCCCCTTTTACAGTCAGTGAACCATTGGAGACAAGCGTATCACCCGTGTATGAGTTTATTCCAGCTAAAATTAATGTGCCTGTATTAACTTGTTCAACTATTCCGGTACCCGTGATAATTCCTGAGAAATTAACGTTACCACTGCGGTCAAAAATTAAACGAGAAGAACTAGTAGTTAATTTTACATTATTATCCAAAGAACCCTGACTTGAACCTACTCCGATAAATATTTCACCACCATCTACATCTGCACCGCCACCAAACGAATTGGTTGCCCCAAGCCTTAATTTCCCACCTCCTTTTTTGATCAATTTCGCTCCAAGATCGGATCGACTAAACCCAGAAGCAAGAGTAACATCTACCCCCGTTGGAATATGTAGAGACAAATCATCTGTGAGGCTTGTAAAAGCGAATCTACTGGAAACATCATTATTGTTGTTAGAACTAAAGCCAAAAGTACCACCCTCAAAAGTGATCGATCCTGAAGAAGGAATTGCGTTTGTATTGTTAGCCACTAACATTCCCCCTGAAAGTATAATTCCACCCCCAAATATATTGCTACCAGCTAACGATAATATCCCTGAACCCGACTTTTTCAGCTTACCATCACCACTAATTGCACCAGTCAATGAAAGTGTGGTGTTCGAATCGCTGACGTCGATATTTAGCGTACCGCTATCAATTATAGTCGGACCGTCATGCGTAGAAATTCCCGACAATTTTACTTCACCAGTACCCATCTGCTGAATTGTTCCCATACTATTGATAGTCGCTGTAACTATTTGATTAGAGTCAAAATTCAATGCCAACTTACTACTAGAATCACTAGTTATAAGCCCGGTAACTGACCCATTATCTGCACCGGAAAAACTACCAACACCAATCTCGAATATAGCGTTACCACTTAAGTCTGTGCCTCCTGTATGAGTGGCATCCCCAGTATATTTTAGGGTACCTCCCTGAACGATCAAAGAACCAGCCCCGGATACATCTCCGTTGAAATCCATGCTGGATGCTGGGGCAAAATTCATTGTTGTATTTGTACCGAGCGTTAAATTTCCGGAAAAGGAGGTCGTAGTGCTGTTATCTCCAATGGCACCACTGCCCTCCGTTAGTTCAACACCATTAGCAATTTGGGTATTTCCTATTAAAACTAAATCGCCAGACCCACTTTTAATCACTTTTTTAGACGTCTGTAGGTCAGCTAAGGTGTAATTGAGGCCTGATCCAACACTGATTTTTAAATCAGCTGAAGAAGTATCAAATCGAGAAGAAGCGAAAGTAGGGGAGTTAGAAGTTATTTGTAAAGTCCCACCTGAAAAATTTATTAATCCCGCAGAAGGTATAGCATTTGTATGATCGACAATTAGGGTTCCAGCTGAGATCGTTACCCCACCGCTAAACTGGTTGCTAGCCTCAAGTTCAACGCTACCTGAACCTACCTTCCTTATTACTGCGTTGCTCGTTCCACTAGCTTCATCAATATTTGCACCTATAATAAAATCACTATCTCCCCCAATAGCTACTGTAGTATCCCCACTTGCTGCTCGCAGCTCGATACCACCGCTTGAATTAATGAATCCCGCCTGCCCAGTATTTGAGTTTATTAAAGCTCCAGCACCAATAGGACCAATTCCTTGCAGATCAAAAGCATTCGATAGTGTTTTGCCATTTAAATCGAAAAATGCACCTCCTTCTACAACAATTTTTCCTGTACCAAAGGGAGTAGTTTGACTGCCGGCTTTAAAGCCACCTGAGGTTACGGTTGCTACTCCAGCAAACGATCCATTGCTACCAGAGAAGGAAACATTATGAGAACCGTGCTGTTTTTTTATGCTTCCTCCACCAGAAATATTTCCGGTAAAGTCATCATCTCCTGACGCTCCGGAACTTAGATACATTGTTGTCCCAGAAGTAAGCGAGAGATTATTTGGGATAGTTAAACTTCCATTGAGAGTGAGGGAGTCAAAGCCAGTTTCATATGCAGTAGAAGTTGAATTATAAGTTAAGGTACCTGCACCTAAACCATTGCTATTGCTAAGAATTATTCGAGGACGGTTTGACGTGCCATCTCCTAAAGTTACTCCCCCGATGAAGGTATTGCTTTTGGCAAACTCAACATAGCGTGCGCCTGAAGTAGATATAACCTTAAGGCCTCCATTACCAGAAATTACTCCTCCAAAAATTAAATCCCTGTTCAACCTATGGCTAGACTCTCCAGCAAAACTTGCACTTCCTCCCGTAAAAGAGACCTCTATGGTAACCGTTCCACTTGGCAAATTTATGGGATTATTGATATTGATAAAATCATTTACTGCACCTTTAATAGTTGTTCCATCAATTAGTGTTAACTGAGAACTTTGCGAACCAAAGGTATCACTGGAAGTAACGACAATGGTACCTGCCGAGATAGTGGTACCACCAGTGTAGGTGTTGGTAGCTTTAAGCATCAAAGCTCCAGCTCCACTTTTTGTAAGAGAACCGCTACCGGATATTACGCCTGAATAGATGCTTTCAGAACCAACAGAAATGGTACATTCTACTCCGCAAGCAAGGCCTCCTGAACCGGACAGGGTAGTTCCTGCATTTAAGCTTATAGACCCATTTGACCGATTAAATGATCCTGTGAGCGTAATAGCGGAGTCAGCAGCGAGTGTTAGCGTAGTGGAATATGTATCATTATAACTTTCACCTAAAATAATATTATCTGCCTCAATTGTTACATTAGAGGCTGACAAAGCATTATTTAAAGTTTGTCCGTGAACGAAGCCATTCGCATCATTATTAGAATATGAGAATGTACTGCCGGAAAGAGCATGATTATCTGTTCCATTTGCTATTGTTATAGTGCCAGGATCTAGTAACCATAGTCCCGTTGCCCCAGTTAGAGACTTTGTACTAACACGAATGTCCCTTGTGAAAAGGCTATATCCAGATGTCTCAATTCTGCCTCCATTACCCAAAAATCCCCCTCCATCTGCCCTTAAGTCTCCATGAACTCTAGTTTCAGAGGCAGGATCTGGCACATCTGACCAAATAACAATATCTCCACCGTCTCCACTCGTAGTGGCACTTGCATCAATTATTGAATTTACATCTACGGTTACTTTTTTTGCAGGGTTGTTATTGCCTACTTTACTTCCTTTCCAACCCCCACCAATTAAAACTTTACCGCCAGAAAACTCCCCGGTTACATCTATGAAACTATCAGAAAGACTAATATCTCTTCCAAATATTTCTACATACCCACCTGTTTCTCCAGGATTTTTTCCTGAGGCATCCACTATCCCACTCACCTTTATTTTACTAGAGTCACCTGCAGATAAAATAATTACTCCATTCTTTTGTTCAATTGAAGTAGCCTCAACTAAACCGTTGGTATTTACAATATCATGCATCAAGGCATCAACAGCTTTTGCTGTGAGCATTATAAGACCACCATTTGCTGAAAGCTTACCAAAGTTTTCTACGCCTTTTTGATTCTTGTCTGAAAGAGGAATATTTATCTCAAAGCTGAGCAATTCATCTCCAACTACGTCTATGGTGTACGCTTCACCTGAGCCTAAGGTAATTTTACCGAACCTTGCTACTATCAAACCATCATTAATAACGGAACCTGCCGCAAGTATAGTGTATCCATTATCATTAACATCGATTACTCCAAGATTTCGGATTTTACTTTCGCTATATTTTTTAGTTTTAAACTCGTAGTTACCGCGCATAAAATTCTGATCAGAGATATTAGCAGTGGTAGCCATGAACCCATGGGCATTAACTGTCCCGTATTTTCCTATAAGTGTCCCGTTTGGGTTTAAGAGCCAAACCTGACCATTTGCCTCGAGACTTCCGTGAATTTCTGATTGATGTCTCCCTGTGACACGATTTAGGGTAATACTCTGACTACCAGGCTGTTTAAAGGTAACAGAATTTTGTCTTGGTATAGAAAACTCTTTCCAGTTAATAACTGCTTTGTCAGATTGCTGGTTTACAACAACTTTTGCAGGATTTGATAAGTTAACATTCGCTGAACCGGCGGTGACTACTGGGTTAACTACAGATTGACCCCAAACATGATTAGAAAAAGACAATAGAATAAATAGAGTAAGGGACGATAATTTAAAACGAACGGTAGTACTGTTATTTAAAATCGAGCCAGTATTTCCCCTTGATTTGACTCTTTCATGTGTTACAACAAAAGTACCTTTCTCAGAACTCCAAAGAATTTTAAATATTTTGTTCAAAGACTTTCTCTATGTTTTAGATTAACATTTAAGGCTTATCGTCAAACTCATTAAATTCAAGTTTGTCATTAGAAACGACAATTTCTACACCTTCTTTGGCAACAAATGCACCTTCCCAACTGTCTTTAGCGAGAATGTCAATACCGTCCATAAAATTATCGTTATGTCCTGGGTCATGATGAAATATTGCTAAATTCTTAGCTTTGGCATCTCGGCATAATCTAATTCCCTCTTGCCAAGTAGAGTGCCCCCAACCAGCATACTGTGGATATTCCTCATCAGTATATGTTGAGTCGTAAATAACTAAGTCTGAATTATCAATTAATTTAAGAATATTTTTGTCTAACATTTTTGGTTTATGCTCAGTGTCAGTGATGTAACATACTGAAGAACCTTTAAAATTTACTCTGTAACCCGTCGCTCCTTTTGGATGATTAAGCAAAGAGGTTTCGATTTCTATATCATTTGTAACGTTAAATGACTCGTTTGCATAAAAGTCGTGGTATTGCAAATTAGCTTTTAAAATTTCTATCGGAACAGGGAAAGTGGGGTTCTTCATTTGTGTGGATAGAACCTCAAATATAGAGGAACCATGCATTTTTAAATTGCCACAATAAACATTTATTGTCAGGTTTTCAGCGTAAGCCGGTTTAAAAAAAGGAAAGCCACTGATGTGATCCCAATGAGTATGAGAGAAGAAAAGGTTAGTATTTATTTGACCTGACTCTATAATTTTATTTCCCAAGGGCCTTATACCCGTACCTGAGTCAAATATAAGCAAGTGTCCGTCACAGTCAACAGATACGCAAGAGGTGTTACCGCCATACTTCATATAATTTTCAAATGGACAGGCAATCGTACCTCTAACACCCCAAAATTTTACTTTCAACATTTTATTCCTTGAATCTTCCCAACAAGTGATATTCAATGTACATTTTACACATACTAATAATAAATCATTTGAACCAATGGCTACTACTAGATTTTCGATTAGCAGGGAACTTTACGAGGAATTAAGCTTAACAGAATCAAAGCTTAAGAGTACCCTTGATTATTTTAATAAGAAAAATATGACGAGTCAGGAACGGCTATTCTTTAAAGTCTGGGCTGATGAAGATTTAAAATTAGGAGTTTTTGAAAAAGGACAACTATTGTTGAAGAAGGGTGAGGTTCCTGGGTTAGCCTTCGTAATTACCCTTGGTCAGGTGGAAACCTCTGATGACAAACACGAATATATTTTAGGTCCGGGTTCGGTTGTTGGTTTGGCAGAAGGCCTTGCTGAAGAACCCTGTCGTTATGAATTTAGAGCAATGGAATTTGTGAATTGCAAGATCATTCCTATGCCTAGAGCAATGCGTGAAATGCAGCTTACAAATACAGGCCTTAAAGGTATCTGTAGAATGACAATGCAGAGAATACTCGGGGAGGAGGCTTCAATCCCCGACTATTTAAAATAGAAATAAAAAACAATTTTTTTTATGGAAGAATTATTGAGGAAATTTAAGTAATGGCAGATGTGAGCTATTCGTCTGGTAGTATTTTATTCAATAAAAAGGATCCCGCTACAAGATTTTATGTGCTGAAATCGGGAGAAGTGGAGCTTTTTGATCCAGACGGAGATAGGCATCTAGCTTTCTTAAAGCCTGGGGCCTCTTTTGGTGAGCAGGCAATTCTCGCAGGAGGTGTCAGAAGTGTATCTGCCAGAGCCAAGGGAGATGTTGTTTGTATTGAGATTACAGCCGAGGCTCTTAGGAAGATGCTCGATACTAGCCCAGGTATTATAAAACCAGTATTTGAGGCATTATTACTCCAGTTGTATATGCATAATGATCTGAGGTCTAAAGGTTATCCATTTAATAACAAGTAAACTAATCCGCTTTATCTTTTGTTTTGGAATGCGACTTTACGGTTTTCGCCGTTACTATTATTGCAACAAACAATACGATGAACGGACCAATCCAGAGTAAAACATTTGCGTTGGAAAATGGCGGATTGTACAAAACAAATTCTCCATAGCGCTCTTCCATATACATGAATATTTCCTCGTCACTTTTACCCTGGATTATTTGTTTCGCCACTTGATCGCGCAAATCTGTAGCAAGCCCCGAATTTGAATCCGCGATAGTTTGATTTTGACAAACGAGGCAACGTAGTTCATTGGTTATCTTCTGAAAACGTTCCTCGTTAACAATGGTATTTTCAAATTCAACCAAATCAGAAGTGCTACCTCCTTCTTTTATGGGCAAAAGCTTTTCAGATTGCATTATTGCGATAGTAATTTTTTAGCTATAAGGGGTTCTACAAATTCCGCAAAGAAAGTACTTTGAATTGGCCCGATGTGTTTATAGCGTATAAATCCTTTTTCATCAATGATAAAAGTTTCAGGAACTCCATAAACACCATAGTCTATTCCTGTTTGACCTAACCGATCGACAATCACAACATCATAAGGATTGCCAAAGCGAGATAACCAATTGCTAGTCTCCACTGGTTTATCCTTATATGCTAAACCTATCAAGTCAATGTTAGGGTTTTCCATTGCAATATTAACCAGATGGGGATGCTCGATTTGGCAGGCAACGCACCATGAGGCGAAGACATTTAGAATCCAGACTTTACCTCTCCAATGCTCCGGAGTAAAAGATGAGGCTTTGTCGTCAAAATTGTTAAGATTTAAAACTGGTAATTCGAAATCTGGAGCTTGTTTATTAATAAGTGCAGAGGGTATTTTGCGAGGATCATTTTGCAGACCAAATACGAAGAGTACCCCACCTGCAGCCAAAACAATAACAGGAATCCAAGGTTTCAGGGCTTTGAAAATCATTCTAATTTAAAATCATGAATTTTTAGTAAGAATCCCGGGCTGAGTGTCAATGCTGCTTCCACTGATAGATTTTTGTTTTTCATTATAGTTTTTATTTTTTAATCTGTGCCCAAACGAACCCAAAAAACCCCCAATGGCCATAAGTAAACACCCAAACCACACCCATACCATCAGAGGTTTATAACTAACCCGAACAGACCAGCTTGATTCTTGAGTTACAGCAGTCCCATCAGGCGGGTCACCCAGTGAGACATAAAAGTCTCCGAACAAGCCATACCGTATAGCTGCCTCAGTCATCGGATCATCACTGCGAAAATATTTCCTTTTTTCTGGAGTGAGCACATAAACGGTGTTGCGATCCTTTTTTGTAAGTTCAAAAATACCTTCAATACCAGAATAATTCACTCCAGAAACAGGTCTCACACCTAAAAAAGTTAGCGAGTATCCTGATATTTCCTCCGTTTGGTTTGGTTTTAAGGAGATATCTTTCTCAATCTGGTAAGACATCACGAAAATGACACCTAATGAAAATATAGCTAAGCCACAGTGGGCAACTACCATACCCCAATAAGATAACCCTAATTTCCCAATCCGAGATGGCAAACTAATCAAACCCAAATTTTGATTCTGAATAGCTTGCACTCTCAAGGTTTCTACTCTGTCAATAACAGAAGTTATGGTTCCGAGTAAAAGAATTATCGCACCTATAATTCCGAGAGCAGTTAGGACTGAAGTTGTGGGGATCAAAAATAGGAAAATCAATGCTAAAAATACAGCGACCACTGAGGGAACTACCAGTTTTTTCAATGCAGGAAAAAACTCAGACTCTCTCCATAATATTCTTGGGGCTAGTGACATAAAAAAGAGAGCTGGCAATAAAATAGGAGTAATAACCGTATTAAAGTATGGAGGTCCAACTGACATTTTTCTGCTAGTTATGACTTCTGCGATAAGCGGATATAACGTACCTAGCATCACAACTGCAAGAGATGCCGACATAATGATATTATTAACGAGCAGCAATGATTCTTTTGAAACTGGAGAAAAAGCACCGCCGTTTTTTAAATCTGTGGTTTTCAAAGCATATAAAATAAGAGCTGCACCTACAATCACCGATAGCATTATAAGAATAAACACTCCTCTCGTGGGGTCGGAGGCAAACGAGTGTACGGAAGTTAAAACGCCTGATCTAACTAAAAAGGTTCCGAGCAGTGAAAATGCAAATGCAGTGATCGCTAATAAAATACTCCAACTTTTTAGAGTGTCTCGTTTTGCGGTGACTGCTAGAGAATGCATTAGTGCTGTTCCAGCAAACCAAGGCATTAAAGAGGCATTCTCCACCGGATCCCAAAACCACCAACCGCCCCAGCCTAGCTCTCTGTAGGCCCACCAACTTCCCAATAAAATGCCTAATGTCAAAAAAGACCAAGCTAAATTGGCCCAAAGCCTCGCCGAAGACGCCCATTTTGAAGATAACTCCTCATCGAGCAGGGCTGATACCGCTAAACTGAAGCAAACGGCGAACCCAACGTATCCCATGTATAACATTGGAGGATGAATAACCATGAAAGGGTCTTGAAGTAAGGGATTTAGGTCATTTCCCGAAAGGGGAGCAGGCAGGATTCTAGTAAATGGATTAGAGGCGAAAATTAGGTAAAGAAGGAATGCAGCTTGTAATAGAAATAAAATTGCTATCACTCGAATATGAAATCTGTCAGAGTGGTCTTTCGCAAAGATAGCCACTGCTGCCGTCCAGCACGCCAACATTAGAACCCATAGGAGAAAAGATCCTTCATGTGATCCCCACGTAGCTGCGACTTTGTACTGGAATGGCAAAAAAGCATTCGAGTTTTGTACTACATTAATGACCGAAAAATCACTAACTACAAAAAGCTGCATTAATATCAGAAAACACGACAGAAGCATCAAACAAAGAAGGGAAGCGGTATTAGAGATACTTCTTCTGAAAATACCAAGGGCGTTGCTCTTGGACCTTACGTTATAGGTTATTTTCAAACCGCTTATTCCGTAGTACAAGCACCAAAAAAAAGAAACTCCTAATAATATTTGTGCGATCTCAGCAGTCATAAATTTTAACTATTCTTTTCCGTAACCTAGTTCGGGAGGCATGTAATCCTCGTCATGTTTTGCTAATATTTCAGTTGACACAAAAGCACCTTCAATCCACTTGCCTTGAGCAACAACACCTTTTCCCTCCTTAAAAAGATCAGGTACTACTCCGCTGTAGACAACTCGAACCTTGGAATTTTCTTCGTCTCGTATTTTAAATGAGATATCCAACGCATTTTCCCCTCTAATCAAAGAGTTTTCCACTACCATTCCTCCGATCCTTATGGATCTATCTTTTGGTGCTTCTCCGTTTAAAACCTGGCTGGGTGTATAGAAAAAAACCAGATTTTCTTCAAAAGCTTTTAAAACAGCAAAAACGGTACCCCCAGTAACAACTAAAAGCATTAAGATCCAAAATAATCGAGAAATTCGTGCAGCATTAAACATTCGGTTGTCCAAAATTCACTAAGATTTCTCTTGGATATCTTTTTTTATACAATGTTCCCACTTCCTTTTAAACAGCAACGCTTGGAACATATCCGCGGCGAACACAATAACCGTGCAACACACACAAATAAAAATCAACGTATAAGTGCTCACTTATTATTACCCATCGCAAAAATATCCCTAACCCAGCCGCTATCCACTTCTCTTTCTAAAAGTAATCCACGAGCTCTAGTGAGTGTGATTGCCGAACACAAAAACCAGAACCCAATTGTACTGACGATTAAACTAAATTTGATATATGGATTCATGCTAGCCGATGTGGCTCCGATAGAAAAGCCTTGATGAAGTGTATTCCAAAAAACAACAGAAAAGTAAATCAACGGAATATTAAAAAGACCCAAAATAGTAATTATGGATATGGCTTTATCAGTTTTTGTCTTATCCTGAACCACATTACCGATAGCTAGTAGTCCCAAATAAATAAATAACAGAAGTAATTCGGTTGTAAGTCTCGCGTCCCATACCCAATACGTTCCCCAAGTTGGTTTACCCCACAAAGAACCAGTGATGAGCGCTAGGAAAGTCATCCAAGCACCTGTTGGTAATAAGGCCCTCATCATGACAGCAGAGACGCTTGTTCTCCAGACCCAAAATATGATGGCATAGCCTGTGGCGACCACATATAAAAACATGGACATCCAGGCAGCAGGTACATGCACATATATTATCCGATAAATTTCCCCTTGCTGTGCATCTGTCGGAGCTCTAAAAAAACCCAAAAAAATAGCTAAAATGATAAGTACGGGCCCTAAAAAACTTAAAACTTTCGTAAGGTTACCGGCATATCTATAAAAAACGGGAGAAGAGGATAGCTGTAAAATTTTCTGAAGCATAATGTTAATCAAGAGCGAGTTTAATAAGATTTGTACAAATTGCAGGTAAAATCAGAGTAGTTAGCAAAGATACACCCAATAGGACAGAATAAAGATTGAAGGGATTGGTTCCCGTAAAGCTGGTTTCAACAATAGCAGACCCAAATACAATGAGTGGAACAATCAATGGAAACGCTAATATGCCAACTAGCACTTGTGCCTGCCGCGCCATGAGGCCCAAAGCAGCCAGAATTGTCAGAATATTTGAGATCGCTAATGTTCCAATTACAAGGCTGCAGAACAGGGCAAATACCGCATCAGCACTTAAGTCATAAATTATTCCTAAAGGAATCGAAACCACAGAAATTGTGAGTCCTAAAAAAAGCCAATTAGTGAAAGATTTGGTCAGGCAATAAATTGGTATCGATTTATTTCGAACAATTAATTGTTCGATAGCGCCACTATTAAAATCCAGTTCGAATATTCTAATGGTTGCAAAAATCATTACAATTACAGTTCCGAACCAGATAGCGCCAGACGCAATATTTCTCAATATATCAGGGTCTTGCCCAACTCCAAATGGGAGTATGGTTATCAACATCCAAAGAAAAACTAACGGTAAAGTTACGTCACTTAGCTTTTTATACAAAAGGGATAGCTCTCTTTTCACAAAGGAAATCAACTGCTTAAAATAATCAAATAAGCTTGGTATCTCACTTTTGAAACTTAATTGGTTTGAGTCATCAGTTATATTTTTTTCTGTTAGTAAATTCATCGAGTGCTTAGAGTTACCATTCAATGATAGTCTGGAGCAACAGCTTTCAAGTGATATGTCAACATCATGAACCATTAAGAGTTCTTTTAAGGGAATGTGTGTTGCGATAACCACGATTCCGTCATTAGAAAGAAAGTTTTGAACAATAGACAAAAAAAGCTTTTTCCCTGTATCGTCTAAGCTATTGAAAGGTTCGTCGGCAAATAGAATTCCATTTGAGCTCTTAGATAAGCTTGCTAGCAAAATCCTCTTTTTTTGTCCGTCCGAGAGATCTCCACTCTGGATATCTAATACTGCTGCCAATCCAACCTCCTTTAATCTATTTTCAGCTCCCTTTTTGTCACAATCAGTTAGGTGTTGAATTATCTCTGTGGGCTTTAGTTCGTCTCTAAATCCGCCGGCTGAAGGGATAAAGTATCGTTCGAATTTTTCTCCATTGTGTTTGCCTTTAAGTTGTTGACTTATTCCAGCTAAAACCTTGATTAGGGAAGTCTTACCAGATCCGTTCACCCCAGAAATTTCCAGGATTTGCCCTCTTTTTACAGTTAAATTCAAATGTGAGATCAACAAGTTATTGAACTTTTTTACAAACAATTCATCAACGCTGAGCATAAGAGCTACAGGGTTAAACTAATGGTTTTATCGTTAGGGGAAACTTGCAACATAGAGCTAGATATATCGAGCTCATCTTTCATTGCAATGCCTTTAAAGGAGAAGCGCGCTTGGATCACTAAGTTCTTAGTTGCACTTAATTTAATGTTAGGTCGCATGTTGTTTCTATCAGAAATCGTAAAAGGAATCGGGGCTTTTTCACTTAGAAATTGCTTGATGCTTCCATACGGAATTTTTAAAACAGCAATTGGCATCTTAGCGTCAGTTATTCCCTTAGCAATTATAAAGATGGCAGATGTCTCATTTATCTTGTTAAGCATTATTTTACTTCTGGAGTCTTCACTAACTTTAATAAAACCACTTATCTCACTAGATTTAGTGATTGGCTCTATAACCTCGCTGTTATCCTTAGAATCAAGTTTTGTTAGCAGATTTTTAACCATTTGACTATCTTGAGATTCTGGGGGTAGAGTATTTAGTAAAGACTCCCAATATTTCCTCGCAATTGATGGTTGTTCGTTATTCATGGCAGCCGTGGCGGCTAAGGCTAGAGATTTTTGATGATTTGGATCATTTTTTAGGGCTAAATTAATCAATTCCATAGGTCTACCATTTAAATTTCCGTCAGCAGAAGTTGCCAAGGAATCTGCAAGATCAGCAAGAAGATCTGGATGTCCTGGGGACAATTCAAGAGCTTTTTCAAAAGCATAAGCAGCCCTTGTAAAGTCTTGCTGATTGAAGTAAGACCGAGCAAGAAGCACCCAACCGCTTATATCCTCTGGGTTGGTTTTTAATCTTGATTCTAAGTTATTTAACAAAACATCCAAGTTACCTTTTTGGTTTCCCGTAGGATGCTGATTCAGTCCTAAAAGACCAGATTCTGCTAATTTCGCATTTTCGGAAGACATTACGAGTTTCATTGCATCATTATTGAATGTACCAATAATTGGATAGAATGCTAGCCCACCAAGCGATAACAGTGCAGGTACGACAAATTTATTACTCCATATTCGAATTAAGCAAAAATTTATGGCTAAAACTATAACAAATGATGAAAAAATGAATAAATTCATAATATAAATCTGACAAATTTAGAAGGTTATAACATATAGATAACACTTGTCGTGTAAAGTTTAATTATCTTTAAAAACAAGTAGCTTTTAAAGTTTGGTTAGTATGATTTGAATACTTAACTGTGGAGGCGGTTCGTGAATAAGTCGGTTTTGTCTTATGGTGGTTCTAAAGCCTTTAAATATGCGGTATGCCTCTCTCTAATATGTTTAGTTTTATATCTGTCGGATGATCCCCCATTTGTCTCCAACGGAGGGACATTTTTAGGGTACGGCCTCGGTTCTGTGGGAGCAATCCTCATAGTTTGGCTAATGTGGTTTGGAATAAGGAAACGTAGCTACAAATCTTCACTGGGAACGGTTAGTGGTTGGTTGTCGGGACATATTTGGCTTGGGATATCTCTTTTGTTGGTGGGCACATTACACACTGGGTTTCAATTTGGTTGGAACATACATACTCTGGCTTATTTCTTAATGTTAATTGTCATTTTCTCAGGGATTTGGGGTGTATACGTTTATGCTCGAAACCCAGCCCTTATGCGACATCTTTTAGAAGGAAAAGAGCTTTCCAAGCACGCTGAAGCTATTCATGATATGGACGCCCAGATGGAAAGTCTAGTTAAAAAAGTATCAAAAGAAAATTTTTCGTCAGTAAAGATTTTGGTTGATGCGGCTTTCGAGGAGCCATTAACAGTCGGCCTTTTTGGAAAAAGTAAATTTAAAGGCTTGGTAGGCGCCACTGCAAAAGCCAGTCTCCAGTTAGAATTAATGGCGTCAAAATCTAGCGACTCTGCCGTTAGGGAGTTATTTTTAGTTATGGCCAAAAGAGAAAGAGAAATATCTCGTATAAGGGAGTTTTTAAGATTAAAGCGCATGACTGATTCCTGGTTGATTTTACATGTCCCCCTCTCCTTCGGCCTGCTTGCAAGTCTTATAGCACACATTTTTTCCGTTTTTTATTATTGGTAGGTGATGAATTAGTAAAACTATAGGGTACGGAATTGAAAGAAGATCTGTCAGTTTTTGAGAGGGAAGTAAAATTAGCTCAGCAAAACCCTTCAGGGAGAAGAACCCTTTCTTGGCTTATTTTCACTGTAATTTTTCTTTTTACTCTCTTAATCCCCTTAATAGTTGCATTATCTACTGGCAGTCATAGCGAAACTTCGCAAACTCATGATATAGAATTTGTCGCAGACATGAGTTCAATTAATCAAAACTCTACTGACTATCATAAAAAAAACCTAGCCGCAGGGAGTTCGTCAAGCAATTTTTTTCTAAAATTAGATAGTTTTTGGAACCCTGGCACGTTGGCCTCTGCGCATCAGTCTTGGTCTACCGATTGCAAAGCTTGCCATGCTACACCTTTTATTAGAACGCAAGACACCACTTGTAATAACTGTCACGAAGGTATTGGATATCATATTCCCTCAAGATTAAGTGCGAATTTCAGGGATGAGCCACGTTGCGGCTCCTGTCATCTGGATCACAATGGCGACTTTGGATTAAAAGAACAAAATCTCCGCTACACTGAAAGCAATTGTTCTGGTTGTCACGAGGAGTTCAGCTCTTTTTCAGTAATTGATACTAAAGTTAAAGATGTTTCTGATTTTGAACATAAGCACCCAAACTTTCGGCTACAAATCGCAGAGAGTGCCGGTTCTGAAAAATTAATGAGGGTTAGAATGAAGAACGATAACTCTATGCTTTCTGAGCCAACTGGATTGAAGTTTCCTCATGATGTCCATCTTAATCCGGAAGGCGTAAGGAGCCCCAAAGGGTTAGTTGATACTAACTGTGAGTCTTGTCATGAGTTGACTTTAGATGAAAGAACTTATAGGGCCATATCCTTTGAAAATCATTGCCAGAGTTGTCATAAATTAAAGTTTGAACCACTTTTTTCAAATCGCGAAGTTCCTCATGGAACTCCTGAGGAAGTGCTCTCTACATTGAGTGAATTTTATGCATATTTTGAAAAGTATGGCTTGAGGGAACCGTCTCCTATGGAAAAGCCTCTTAGGTGGGCTCGCGCAGGACAGAAAGAACCCGAGCCAATCAAATCCTTTCTGAAGTTACCGAAGAATTCGCAGGGTAGGGCAACAGCTGCTTCAATAGAATTGTTTGAAAAAACCTCTTGTATAGTATGCCACCAGGTTGAGAGGAAATCCCAAATAAGTCTCAGAGAGACACCCGGTTCCTCCCTTCCTCAATGGAATATCGCCGCAGTTACCCCGCCCCATGTTTGGGTTGCTAAAGCCGCTCCTTTTAATCATAAGGCTCATACGCTTGCAGAGTGTTCCAGTTGTCACGATGCTGAAAATTCAAAAAAAGCGGAAAATGTTCTGATGCCAGGTATATCAACGTGCAGAGACTGCCATGCTGGTTCAGCGCCCGTAAAAAATAGAGTATCTTCTGATTGTGGGCTCTGTCATGGTTATCATATGCTTACCGAAGAAATTGATAAAAATTTAATAATTTCAAAAAATGCAGATGGTTTTCAACTTACGGATAAATAATTTTAGTCTATGTATTTCAATTCTTGGATTTATAGTTCTATCTGGTTGTGGTGGAGGTAGTGATAGTAGTTTTAATTCAGAACCTGCTACCTCAAGTGAAACTGAATTTTTAAGTGTAATTGAAGTCGAGCGGATTATAGCTCAAGCGGTAGATGTTTCGCAAAGATTAGGAGAAAAAAGCACCATTGCGGTTTCAGACAGAGTTGGAAATATTTTGGGTGTTTACCGAATGTATGGCACGTCGGGGGTTGTTGATAATGGTTTTAATGTCATTCTGTCTACGGGGAAAGGAGTGACTGGAGGCCTTGAGGGAGCAGCCGTCCCGGAACCTCTAGCGGCGATCTCGAAGGCAATAACTGGAGCTTATTTGTCTTCTTCTGGAAATGCATTCACGACAAGGACAGCCAGCTTTATAGTTCAAGAGCACTACATACCCGGTCTAATAAATTTTCCATCAGGCCCCCTTTTTGGAGTACAGTTTAGTCAACTACCGTGTGGTGACTTTGTAGGACACACTGATTCTGTTTCTATTGGACCTAAGCGGTCACCATTAGGCTTATCCGCAGATCCCGGAGGTTTTCCACTGTATAAAAACGGGAAAGTTGTTGGAGGTGTCGGAGTTGTAACAAGAAGTGATGGCGTTTATTCAATTGATCTAGATCCGATAGATATAGATAGGGATATGGAGGAGATAATTGCTCAATCGTCAACTGCTGGTTTTTCAACTCCCAGCGGTATTCGCGCAGATAAGATAACTGCTGGGGGCTTCACCTTGAGATTTAGTGACTCTGATAGCCTTATTCTTACTAGCACAGAAACAGATTTAATTACGGCCTCTAATCAAGTGGTTGGGGAACTAATTTCTGTGCCCGGATTTAAGTCATTAAGCGCTATTGAAGCGGGCACCGCTTTTGGGGAAGCATCTTCTGGATATCAACGCGCTCCACAAAGTCACCCGCTATCTTCCATTTCCGCTGTTTTTTTAGTTGATGAACTTGGCGAGAATCGTTTTCCGCCTATTAACTCCTCTCTTCCGACTGTTGCAAATGGTGGGTTAACTGAGGGCGAAGTTGAGCAAATCCTATCAAGTTCACTTAACTTGGCAAGTACGGTAAGAGCACAAATTAGAATACCTATCGGTTCGGGAGCACAAGTTACCGCAACTATTGTTGATGTTAGTGGAAAAATTTTAGGAATGGCAAGGTTATCAGACGGTCCTGTTTTCGGCACCGACGTTTCTCTACAAAAAGCTAGAACTGCCGTTTTTTTCTCAAAACCGACAGATGTTGACATTCCAGACGAATACTCAAATAGATTCGATTTTTCCACCGGAAGTGCTTTTTCAGCAAGGGCTATAGGGAATCTACATCGACCGTTTTTTCCTGATGGAATTATTGGGAATAGTAATGGCCCTTTGTCAACTGATATTGCGCAATGGAGTCCTTTTAATGTTGGACTTCAATTAGACTTAGTTGCAGGAAAAATTGTTTCTGTTCTTTCGGGTAATAATCCCACCAGCTGTACAGAGCAACCAGTTGGTATCGATAATGGCATTCAGATTTTTCCGGGAGGGGTCCCAATTTTTAGAGGTGATATTTTAGTCGGAGGCATTGGAGTTTCCGGGGATGGCGTTGATCAAGACGATATGATCTCATTTTTAGGGCTTCATCGGGCTTCAGTTATCTCTAATTCTGGCTATGGTAATGCACCCGCTTCAATTAGGGCTGATCGAGTTTCTGGAGGGGAAACAGGAGATCTGCTGCGGTATGTGCAGTGCCCGCAATCTCCATTTGTAGACTCAGATCAGCAAAAGGTTTGTGATGGTATCTAAGCAAGCAAGTAAACTAGGGTACCACTGTGTACTGCATGGACTTTATACAGGAATTTTTTTGTTTTCTCTGACGAAGCCTTCAATTTCAATTTCCTCATTTGAAAAAACTTTACATGGGGACAAAATTCATGCTTTTTCTGAAAACTCAGAAAATAAATATATAGCAAAAACTGAACTTATAGAAATTACTGAGAAAAATAAATCAGATAAATTGGATCAGGTTCAGGTAATTGGAATAATTGCTGAAATTCGCGAGACTCCCTCAGAGAACTCAGAAATAAAAGCTAGAGCTACTCGGGGAACACTCCTTCAGGTTTTAGATAAAGATGGTATGTGGTTTTTTGTAAAATATGGTTTTCGCGATGATCAAGTGGGTTGGATTTTACAAGAAAAAGCTTATTTCGACGAAAATATTTTACTAGAGTTTAAAGGTGAAGGACCTTTACGGTTTACCCGCCCGGTTGAAAAAAAGGCGACTCCTGAAGAGTTTTTGTTATTCACTCGGCCGGAAGCGGCAGTCTCAGAATCAGTCTCTACTTTACCGTATCCAGACCCAGATCAGTTTCCAGGTCCTAACCCTAATTTACCTGGTAAAACGGTTGCATTGCCAGATCGTTGGAGAATAATGCAATCGTTGGGCTTTAAATTTCCTTTTTATGACCCTTACAACCAAAATGTTTTGAAAGGTGATTTGCCAGTTTTGAAAGATTATGGAGACAATTTATTTTTTAACCTGGGGATTATCTCAGATAACTTATCAGAGCATCGGGATTTACCCACTCCGGTATCTCAGGCTATATCTTTTCGCCCAGACGCACTAGATATTTACGGGGGTAGGAAACAATCTATTTTCGCATCTACTGTTATTGTAAATTTGAGTCTCACGAAAGGCAACACTACGTTTCGACCGCCGGATTATGAACTTAGGTTTGCTCCTGCTTTTCAGTACAATCGCGTAGAAGTTAAGGAAGCGGGGGCTCTTTACATCAACCCGAGCAGGGGTAGAACTCGCTATCACAATTTCGTTGGCTTGCAGGAGTTTTTCTATGATTACCACATAAGAAATGTATCAGCTAGGTATGACTTCGACAGTGTTCGTGTAGGAATACAACCTTTCATATCTGACTTTAGAGGATTTCTTTTTAACGATTTACCGTTTGGAGTAAGGCTTTTCGGTAACCGTGATAATAACATTTATCAATATAATCTGGCATGGTTTAGAAGGTTAGAAAAAGATACCAACAGTGGGTTAAATGATCCAACAAAGTCTCTTCGTGGAGACGATATTTTTGTAGGCAACCTTTACAGACAAGACTGGCCAATATTGGGAATGACTAGCCAATGGACAATACTTCATAATAGAAATCGGGAGGATAGGAGAAGGTACGACACTAATGGCTTTCTCGTTCGACCTTCATTATTTGGAGACGTTAGAGCCCATACTTATAACGTGACATATTTGGGATATACACTAGATGGGCACATTGGCTGGGAGTTTCCCTCACAAAGAATTAATGTTAGCTCATCAACGTATTTAGCTTTGGGTAAGGATGACAGAAGCCCTTTTTCTGGAACCTCGCAAGAAATTCGGGCTTTTTTCCATGCAACTGAGCTTTCTCGTGATTTTAGTTGGTTTCGCCTAAGAGGAAATGTGCTTTTATCTTCCGGCGACTCTGATCCTTACGATAATGTGGCTAATGGCTATGATGCTGTATTTGAAAACCCGCAATTTGCAGGAGCTGACACTAGCCAATTTATTAGACAGCCAATTCCGTTAATTGGAGGTGGAGGAGTTGTTATTTCCGGAAGAAATGGAATACTTCCGTCCTTAAGATCCTCTAAAGAACAGGGACAATCTAATTTTCAAAATCCTGGTTTATTCTTATTAGGAGTTGGGGTAGACATTGATGTTTTACCTGAGCTTCGACTTGTAAGTAATTTATCTCATTACCGATTTATGAAAACTGAGATCCTTGGTGCATTGAGAAACGAGAAAGCTCCAAATCAATCTTTGGGTACTGAACTAGTGCTGGGCGTACAGTGGAGGCCATTTTTTAACCAAAATTTTATTGTCAATGCTTCAACAGCATATCTAAAATATGGTTCAGGACTAAAACAATTATTTGGTAATAGGGACAATAAACTTACTTCAACTTTCGTCAACATTTTACTTATATTTTGATTGGGTTACTTTGGGTCTATGGCTTTACGATTATTAGTACTTTTTAGCTTATTTTGTGTTTTTTCGAACGGCTTCCCAGTCGGAGGGCCTGAATTAGTTGACAGAGTCTACACAATGGCAAATCCTGCACCAAAAAATCAAACCGCTGCAGAAGCAAAACTAAAAAGTGACGGTTGCATCTCTTGTCACCTAAAAACTGATAATCATACTATGCATGAAAATCCTGGTGTTGTTTTGGGTTGTGTGGACTGTCACGGAGGGGACTCTTCTGTTTTTAATAAAAACTTGAAGGCTGATCGCTTTAAGCGAACACCCACTTATATCTCTACAATGAAGAAAGCACACGTTTTACCGAGAGATGTTGCATTCTGGGGTTATGAAAAATCGGCAAATCCAGAGGGGTCTTACGCCAGGTTAAATGTTGAACATCCTGCTTTTATAAGATTTATAAATCCTGGTGATTTAAGAGTAGCTAGGGACGCATGCGGTGCGTGTCACCTATCGATCATTGAGGCTCAGGAAAGAAGTCTGATGTCAACCTCCGCCATGTTATGGGGCGGAGCAGCCTATAATAATGGAATTTTGCCCTTCAAGCGTTATAACCTAGGGGAAGCGTACACTTCCAATGGAAAAAGTGCAGTTATCCGAAATCCAGTAGAAGTTAGTAAAGAAGTTGAGGCAAAAAAAGGAATCATTTCAGAGCTTTATCCTCTTCCAGCCTGGGAAACAATACCTCCAGGAGATATTTTTAGAGTTTTTGAAAGAGGGGGCAAAGTAATAAATTCTATATTTCCTGAGGTGGGCTTGCCTAATGCAACTGGACTTATCCAAAGACTCGACGAGCCTGGACGACCTGACATCAAACAATCTAACCGGGGACCAGGTACCGGCCAAAGGATTTCTGTTCCTATTATTAATTTAACTAAAACTAGATTAAATGACCCACATTTGTGGTTTATGGGTACGAATGAGCACCCTGGGGATTTTAGATCGTCGGGTTGTACTGCTTGTCACGTCATTTATGCAAATGATAGAGATCCTAGTCACTCGGGGCCCTATGCAAAATACGGGAATATGGGGATAACAAACACTGTAGATCCTACAATTCCAAAAAATGAACCGGGGCACCCAATCAAACATGTCTTCACTCGAGCAATACCATCATCACAATGTATGGTTTGCCATATGCACCAACCAAATATCTACGTAAACTCCTTTTACGGGGCTTTGCAGTATGACTATGAGCCAGATGCTCCTATGATGTGGCCGGAGAAGCAAAGATACCCAAGTTATCCTGACGAAATGCCGGAAATTTATCACGAAGAAGCTAGGAAAATGCTCGATCGCAATCCCGAAGAAGCAGTTATAAGAGGTAAGTGGTCAGACTTAGACTTTTTAAAAGATGTGAGCAAATTGAATCCGAAGCTTAAAGACACTCAATTTGCAGATTATCATGGACATGGCTGGAACTATCGGTCTGTATTTAAAAGAGATAGAGGCGGAACTCTTCTCGATGCTGAAGGAAACGCAGTTTCAGACGATGACCCCGACAAATTCAAAAAAGCAGTGCATATGACCTCTATACATCTTGATGTTGGAATGCATTGTGTTGACTGTCATTTTGCTCAAGACATGCATGGTAACGGTCATATCTATGGTGAGGTAGCTCAAGCAATTGAAATCGGTTGCAAAGATTGCCACGGATCATCTGAGAAACTCCCTACTTTGACAACAAGTGGCCCTGCTGCTGCGCCTGGAGGTATGGATATGTCAACTTTAAAAACTCCTAGCGGTAAAAAAAGGTTTGAATGGGTAAATGGAGAATTAATTCAACGATCCGCATTACATAAAGATTTAAAGTGGAAAGTAAGTTTGGTTCGAGACTCAAATAATCCTAATCATCCTCAATACAATGAGAAATCTGCCCGAGCAAAGCTTATGGCTGCTGGTGAATCTGGCCGAGAGGGTTTATGGGGTGAAGGATTTGATAGTTTGGCTCACAGCAATGATAAGATGACTTGCTTTACTTGCCATACTTCTTGGACAACGAGTTGCGCTGGCTGTCACTTACCTATCCAAGCGAATTGGAAAAGCAAGAGATTACATTTTGAGGGCGGTGAGACTAGAAACTATGCAACATATAACGTACAGGTGGTGAGGAGCGACGTGTTTCAGCTAGGAAGACACGGTCCAGCCAAAGATAACAAAATCGCTCCGATACGCTCCAGCTCAGCATTGGTATTGTCGTCAATGAATTCAAATAGGGAAAGAATTTACATACAACAGCCTCCTATTGCATCAAGTGGATTTTCCTCGCAAGCATTTGCCCCTCATTTTGCACACACAGTAAGGAAGACAGAAACCAAGGCTTGTTCAGATTGTCATATATCAGAAAAAAATGATAACAACGCAATAATGGCTCAACTTCTTTTACAAGGTACAAATTTTGTAAATTTTGTAGGACATTATGCAATGATTGGAACAGACAAACATATTGAAGCAATTGCTGTGACTGAATGGGATGAACCTCAAGCAGTTATAGGTAGTTACTTGCAGCGGTATGCATACCCAGACAACTTTGCAAAACATAAACTTCTAGGAGAAAAGTTAAAGGAATCACACTGGCTAAGAACCGAAGGTAAAGCTAATTGTGTTCAGCTAAGGGGTGAATATTTTTTCGTTGCAGAAGGTAAGGGAGGTTTTAGAGTTTACGATACTGCTGGGATTGCAAATAAGGGTGTTAGTCAGAGAATCATCAAAGCTCCATTTTCCCCCCTTGGGCATGACGCCCATATTCAAACAAAAAATGCCACTTGCATGGCTCTGCCTACCAATCAGCCTATTGACCCGTCAAGAAATAATGGCGAATTGATGCGTGAAGTTAATATGGAACAGCCCTTTCATCCAATTTACAATTACGCCTTTATCAGTGATTCGGAGGAAGGATTAATTATTGTCGACGTCAATACGTTTGCAGATGGTATTGCAAGAAATAATTTTTTGAGTCGATCCTTAACATGGAATGCAGGTGGAAACCTAGCCGGGGCTAGACACATCACTATTGCTGGTTATTATGCGTATATTTCGGTACCAGAGGGAGTACAAATTATTAACTTAAATAACCCACTAAAGCCGGAATATGTTTCGTTTATTCCTCTGGATGATCCTAGAGCATCTGCTCTGCAGTTTCGATATCTTTATGTAACTACTTCAGAAGGGTTAGTAACAGTTGACATTACAAATCATGCTAGACCGAGAGTTCTAAAGGAAGTTATTAAACTAAAAGACGCGAGAAAAGTTTATCTAGCGAGAACTTATGCTTATGTAGCTGCAGGATTAGAGGGGTTGGTTATTGTAGATATTGAGAAGGCTGGAAAACCAAAGATATTGACTAAATATACTGCGAATGGGAAAATTTCGGATGCTTCGGATGTCGTATTAGGGTCGACTAATGCGTCTTTGTTTGCATATGTTGCCGACGGGAGAAATGGTTTAAAAGTCGTCCAACTGACGTCACCAGATCTTCAACCTAAATTTTATGGATTTTCGCCAGAACCAAGGCCATTGCTTATTGCTGAAAAAATCACACAATCTCCCGCAATTGCTATTTCCAAAGGATTAGATCGAGATAGAGCAGTTGATGAAACAGGTGGTCAGATTGCTGTATTGGGTCGAATAGGGTCAAGACCATTCAGTTTGGAAGAAATGAAGAAACTTTATCTAGATAAGGACGGGCAGTTATGGACAGTCTCTGATCAAGGAAAAATTTCTGATTATGTGCGTAAATTATTACCAAATTTAGAAGCAAAATTGGACGAGTGAAATGATAAAACGGTCATTAGTTATATTGTTCTTTGCCATAGTATTCAATACTGCTAACGCTGAGTCTTTACTACCTAATAAGGTAAAAAATATGAGCTTAGGATCCTCAACCTGCGCAAGCAGTTTATGCCACGGGTCAATTTCAACATGGAAAGATGCAGTAGTACTGCAGAATGAATACACAACGTGGATGAAATTAGATTCACACTCAAAGGCTTATGAAGTTCTATTAAATAAAGATTCAATAAAAATTGCGAAAAATTTAGGCCTTAAGGAACCAGCCCATAAGGCTGACGTATGTTTAGATTGTCATGCACATAATGTACCATTAAAGTTAAGGGGCGAGAAGTTTGATATCTCGGAGGGCGTTTCTTGTGAAGGTTGCCATGGAGGTGCTGAACATTGGATTTCAAGCCATACTGTTAGTACTGCGACGCATTCGGATAATGTGAAAAAAGGACTTTATCCAACTGACCAGCCTCTAAAGCAAGCCAGGCTATGTTTGTCATGCCATTTTGGTGATGAGAATAGATTCGTAACACACCGAATCATGGGCGCGGGTCACCCACGAATGTCTTTTGAATTAAATACTTTTGCCGTTATAGAACCAGCACATTATGTTAGGGATGCTGACTATGTGGATCGGAAAGGATATATAACGCCAACACTATTGTGGATGGTTGGGCAGGCATATTCAGTTCAGTCTTTAATGAAAACTCTTTCGGACCCTAATCTTAACCGAGACGGGTTTTTTCCTGAGCTCGTTTTATTTGATTGTCATTCTTGTCATCATCCCATGAGTGACAAGAAATGGGAGCCTCTAAAGGCTAACTATATTGGACCAGGTGTAATACGAATAAATGAGAGTAGCGTCCTGATGTTGCAAGTAATTCTCGATGTGGTTTGGCCTGAGGAGGGGAAAAAGTTTAGTCGTTCCTTTCATGAATTGAATAGACTAATGCACTCCAATTCCGAAAAAAGGGTGGATTTTTCTTTAATTGAAGATAAAGCCAAACTCATAGCTTTGCAAATAGATGGAGTAATGTTAAAAATGGAAAACTATTTAGTTAATCAACTTTCTAAGAAAAAAATTCTTGTGAAATTGATTGATGATGGGATACTTTACCGAGATTATGCGACGGCAGAGCAAGCTTTCATGGCTATTGTAAATCTTAGCAATGATCTGATGTTGGATGGTTCGATACGAGTGTCGGAGGAATTAAGGGATAGCGTTTCATTAATCAGATTCACAGTAAAGGATGATGAAAATTATAATTCAGACAAATTTTCAGAAAGTCTTGCAAAATTCAGAGCTGTCTTATTAGCAGAAGGAGATTTTTAATGATTTTTTCTGAAGTCGATGCTGAGTTTGACGTAATAGTAATTGGCTCTGGTCCTGGTGGGCTTGCGGCTGCCTCGCGAGCTAGAGAACTTCAAAACAAGCATATCTTATTAGAAGCGGAAGGTCACCCTGCTAACACCATTTATCAGTATCAGAAGGGAAAACATGTTATGGCCGAGCCTGCAGTACTGCCGTTACGTTGTGGAATGACTTTTGATGCTGGTAAGCGAGAGAAAATATTAAGTAAATGGGATGAGGAACTTGAGCAACAAGACATTAATATTCAATACAACAGCAAAGTTAAAAGTATTAGTAAGGATGAAAAAAATGCATTTAATGTTGAATTGGAGCAGGGAAAAACTCTTACTTCAAAAACGGTAGTCTTAGCAATCGGTCTTCAAGGTAATGTAAGAAAGCTTGGAGTACCGGGAGAAGAACACCCAAAGATTGAGTACACAGTGTCGGATCCTGAAGCATTCAATAATGAGGTTATTGTTGTTATCGGGCCTGGAGACGCTGGTATTGAAAATGCCCTGGCTTTATCTAAACAAAATACTGTTTACATGATAAATAGGGCGGATGAATTTTCAACGTGTAAGGATGGGAATAGAAAACTAATTTTAGATGCAGAAAAGAATGGGGCAATTGGCGTTGAATACAGCGCATTTGCAAAGGAAATAATACATAACAAAGAGGGAGATTTTCCAATAACGTTTGTCTTTGACGGGAAGGATGGACTAAAAGAGATCCCTTGCAACCGAATTATTGTTCGAATTGGTGCTATCCCTCCAAGAAAGCTTGTAGAAAGTTTTGGCGTGAAGTTTCCTAATGAATCTCGCATCGCATTGCCAACTTTGACAGACTCTTATGAGTCTTCCGTTTCGGGATTATTTATAGTTGGTGCTCTCGGCGGTTACCCGTTAATAAAACAAGCAATGAATCAGGGGTATGAAGTAATTCAATCAATAAACGAGCTTCCGGTTGTTCCTGTCGATGAGGATATTCTTCGAGAGCGTCTATGTAATTGGAATTCGGAAAAAACAATTTCTGAAATTTTAGAAACTATGATGAAGCGAATAGCCTTATTTTCCAAATTAAGTCGCCTCCAAATGAGGGAAATCATGTTGGAGTCAAATTTACAGGTCCTCACTGAGGGTGATATTGTTTTTGAGAAACATGGGTATGGCAATACTTTTTTCTCTATTTTAAATGGTACTGCAAAAGTTAAAATTAAAAATGAGTCGGGTAAAACTTCTTGGATAACTTTAAAAACCGGGAGTTTTTTTGGGGAAATGGGTTTAATATCCGGTAGAAGAAGGACAGCAACCATAGAAGCCGGCGCGGGTTGCGTTTTAATTGAAACCTCCCGAAGAGCAATTTTGAAGCTGATGTCTGCTGTTGAAGATGTGAGCAGCATGATAGACGCAGCGTTTGTAAAAAATGCACTTATTAATTACATAGGCCCATATTTTTTCGAAAAGCAACTTTCCGAAATAGCTGAACATGGTGTCGAAATCAAACGGTACAGCGCAAATCAAGTATTGTGTGCGGAAGGAGATGAACCTGACGGGTTATATTTAATAAGAAGAGGGTCAGTATCAATTTCTAAAAATATCAATGGGGTTTCAAGAGTGCTTTCTTACGTTGCTGCGGGTAACTATGTTGGAGAAATGGCTTTGGTAGATGACGCTAAGCGCTCCGCTACTATTAAAGCAACCGTTATGACAGAAGTTTTATTGCTATCTCCGGTAATTTTTAAAAAGGTATTGCGGGAAAATGGGAAAATCCAAGAGATTATTAAGAAAATTAGCTTGTCAAGAAAAAGGAAAAATATCGAAACGGAGAACATTTCCCAAAATCAAGCTGGGCTGGTGGGATTTTTATTAGCTCAGGGTTTAGGGGAATCCTCAAATGCTCTGGTGATAAATGAGAATCTTTGCGTGCAATGTAATAACTGTGAGATAGCTTGTGCTGAGACCCATGGCGGTGTTTCTCGGCTAAAAAGGGAAGCAGGTGCAACATTTGCCTACTTACATTTACCTATCTCATGCAGGCATTGTGAACATCCTCATTGTATGAAAGATTGTCCACCTGATGCGATTAGCCGGGGGCAGGGAGGAGAGGTTTTTATAAGCGATGCTTGTATTGGCTGTGGGAATTGTGAAAAAAATTGTCCGTACGATGTGATTCGAATGGCTTATGATGAACCTCCAAAAAAAGGTGGGGGGCTGCTATGGTTATTGTTTGGGATTGGGTCCCCGCCGGGAGATAGAGAGCCAGTTGAAAAAAAAGATTCATTGAAGAAAGCTGTGAAATGCGATTTATGTAAGGATCAAGCAGGCGGACCAGCATGCGTAAGAGCCTGTCCCACTGGCGCTGCTATTCGTTTATCACCTGAAGAGCTTTTTAAAAAGGTAGCGCTTTAAAAATTTGTAAACTTTTTTACTGGATATGATGTAAAAATAAAGTTACACTTACAATTATTCGTTGAAGGTGCTTTCAATAAGTTAAACGGGAAATCTGTGCAAATCAGATGCTTTCCCCAAAACAGTATCGGAGTAGTACCACTTTTTTTACCACTGAGAATTGTGATTCTTGGGAAGGTTAGTGGAAACAAGTTGTTATCCGGAGCCTGGATACCGGCCTTCAATTTTACTTTTATAACGCCTTGGGGGTTGGGTGATAGAGCGAATTTGGAGTGTTAATTGTTTATCTTCAAGATTTTGTTTTTAGTTTTGTTGTTTTTTTTTGGTTCGGTTTCTTCATCTCCTCTTGCTAGTAAGCTGGATCCAATCACTGTGAGTGGTTCAGGGTTTCTAGAAAATTTATCTGAAACTATATCGTCTACATCAATTTTCGTTCGAGAAGACATTTTGCAATCCGGAGCTCAGTCTTTGGCCGATTTTCTTATGGGAGAGGCCTCAATAGAGATTGGAAGATCAGGAGGTTTAGGCTCAGTGACCTCTTTTTTTATTCGAGGATCCGAAAGTCGAAATGTCTTGGTTTTTGTTGATGGAGTTAGGGTTAGAGATGGCATAACCCAGTCAGGACTTGGGGAAAACATACCGCTGGAGTTGATTGAGCGCATTGAGGTTGTTAAAGGTAATGTTTCGGCAATTTATGGCGACGGGGCTGTTGGAGGAGTGATTTTAGTTTCAACTGACAACTCTTATAGTCAGAAAAGATCGAAAAGAAATATAGTTTCGTTTGGGTTCGGGGAATTGAACACAAGTAACCTTTTGGCTGGGTTTGGCACAGAAACGGACAGTGATCTGTCTTTAAATGTGGGGCTCCAAATATTGAACAGCGATGGTTTTTCAGCAACTGATCCTAGTAAAACTTTTTCTTCGGACACAACTGACAGTGATGATGACTTTTATTCAAATAAAGCTTATAACCTTACCCTAGCAAAACAATCGGAGAATCTGTCTTTTGGATTGAGATTGTACGGTAGTGACGCTAAAACAGCATTTGACAACTCTTTCTTTGGAAATAACCCCTCTCAGAAAGCTAAACATGATCAAGCGAACTTTTTTATAAATACAGTATTTAGAGATAATAAGACCGAAGTAGCCTTTGATACTTCAAATATCTCGCTCGACTACAGTTACGGCAGCAGATTTGAAACAAAGCTGAATCAGTTTAGGGTTTCGAATGTGATGGAGTTAAACCCTAAAGCCCATATGCGTGTAGGATTTGAACGGCGAAAGGAGAAGAGATCTCCTGCAAGCTCTGGCCTCAGTCAAAGGCTTGTTGACTCTTATTTTATTGGGTATTTAGGAAGGTTTGGCTCAACTTCAATTCAAGTGAATGCTAGAGATGATGATGCAGATGAACTTGGTTCCAAAACCACTTATTTTATCGGAGCTGCATTTAAGGTTAACGACTCCTTTTCTTTATTTGCAAATCAGTCTACTGCCTTCGGGATCCCGTCTGCCTTTGCTATATCTACGAATGATACACTGGTTGCGGAAACTCATGAAAGCTATGAAATTGGATTCAAATATGCCTCAGAGGACTCACTCTATAGATTTGTTTTTTTTGAAACAAAAACTGACAACCCCGTTGTTTTTGACCCGGCTGACGGATATAAGGCAAAAAATACAAGTTTTTTTGAAAATGCTGGTTTTGAAATATCTGGGAAAACTATTTTCAAAAAACACAACATCGGGTTATCTTGGACATTTCAAGATCCAGAGTCTCCAAACGGTTTTGATTTGAATCAGGTTGTCCAAAGTGCAAGAAGAGCTCGTTCATTTGGCTCTGTGGTATATAACTTCCGAGAGGATAATCTTTCTCTTATGATCAAAGGGATATTTTCATCTAGTCGTAAAGACAGTGATTATTCAGCCGTAAGACTCAAAAAATATAATGTTTTTAACTTGTCTCTAAGCTATTTCATCGATAAAAAAACAAATATTAGTGCTGATATCTCAAATTTGACTAATGAAGACTATGAGTTAGCATATTCCTACAACACCATACCCCAAACGTTTTCGCTAAATTTAAGTAGAACGTTTTAATGTAAATTATTTGATGTCTCTTCATCCTGAACTGGAAATTCAGCGTGAGTCATATCGCCATCAACATTAGGATAAAGTGGGGCTCCACAGTCATCACAATACTCCATCGGTAATCTTTGATCTAAAGTGATAAAGTGCGAAATTCCGCAATTTTTTAAACATTCTTCAACTTCCTCAACTACATCACTTAATTCATCTTCAGGCCCCAATAGGGGCCAAACAACACCGTGGAATACATTTTCATTATTTTTGATGGTAAATCCTATCCTATACTCTTCCAAATGTCGACTGTAGCAACCTCCCACAATAGCCACCAGAGATTCAGTTGAAATTTCTAGTGTTGATGACAAATAAGCAACTGATGCTTCAATTGAAAATTGTCTAGAGGATCTATCAGCATCCCTACATGCAACGTAATAGGCTCTTGGAAGCACTAATTCAAAAGCAGATTGTGGCATTAACTTGGCTATTAGATTTCCACCAACTTTCTTCCAGGAAGCCAGCACCTCCTCTTTGCCTACTAAACCTTCTTGCCATTGAAAAATGGGTTCGTTTTTTGGTACCGAAACTACCCCTAGAAAATACCGCTGATCAGCCAGAAATTTAGTAGTTTGTTTCAATTTAGACTGATCAACCTTAAACTGCTTGGAGGGCAGACACTTTGTCATCGCAATTCTCAACTCTCTTGTATCAATAAATGTTTCAGGTAGTTGATCAGGAGAATAAAGAAAGTTGGCTAAGGTAACCGAAGAAAGTTCAGTAAAAACATGGGTTTTTAGAGCTTTCTTGATCTCATTTAATTGGTTTGATGAAATTAATTTTGTTTCTAAACCTTGTCTAGACCAAGCGAGTATTGGCGCTGCAAACAAAAGAACTTCAGTTTGGTTGTTATTCTCATGAAGGTATTCATGCTCTACACAGCCCTCTATAGCGTCAGCTAACTCCTCGTGCGCCCTTGATTCTCTATCCGCTAATTTATCAAGAGCAGCATTTAGCGACATTTCATTATCTTCGAGGAAACAACTCTCTATCTCAAGTTCTAATTTTTTTGACCAAAAATAATCCTCTGGTTTACTACCGGACTGTGAAATACCCTCAGCTAGTTGCACGAGGTTTTCAACTTCTCTGGAGGTTCTACCTCTGCGGGACGATGGTGATCTTTTCATAAATTGTCTTTTTAGGTGCAGCAAAAGCTGTTTAATATTATTCCATTACGAATGTAGACTTCCCCTATCTTTCTCAAGATGACTCTCAAAAATTAACAGGTCTCGTAAGATTATCTTCTGCGTGTGGCGGCGAAAAACTGGTGAGGTCAATTCCTTCTACTGCATCTTTATATTCACTAAGATCAGGAGTTCGGCCCAAAATCGATGACAGAACAACGACTGGAGTAGAAGCTAAAAGTGATTCTCCCTTCTTATTAATAGAATCCTCCACGACTCGGCCCTTAAAAAGTCTGGTTGAGGTAGAGAGTACTGTATCTCCCTTCGCTGCTTTTTCCTGGTTTCCCATACATAAATTGCACCCTGGTCTTTCTAAATACAGCATATTGGCATAACTTATTCGGGCTTCTTTTTTTGGCGCTTTGTCGTCAAACTCAAAACCAGAATACTTTTGTAAAACTGCCCAATCCCCTTCTTTTTTTAATTCGTCGATGATATTGTAAGTAGGAGGCGCAACAATTAGAGGGGCATTGAACTTAACATCACCAAATCTTTTTTCATGATTTTTTAACATTTGGGCAAGGATTTTCATATCTCCTTTATGTACCATACAGGAACCAATAAATCCCAAGTCAACTTTTTTCTCCGCATTATAGAATGAGATTGGTCTTATGGTGTCATGAGTATATCTTTTAGAGATATCAACATTATTGACATCCGGATCTGCAATCATTGGTTCGTTAATTAGATTTAGGTCTACTACCACCTCTGCGTAATATTTTGCGTCTTCATCGGGCAACAGTGCTGGTTTTTCACCTGAGCTAATTTCAGAAATTCTATTTTTTGCAATATTTATTAAGTTCTTTAACATGGCATTATGGTTATCCATGCCTTTGTCTATCATAATCTGAATTCGATCCTTGGCTATTTCGAGAGAATCAATTAAAACATCATTATTGGAAATACATATGGACGCTTTTGCTTTCATCTCTGCAGTCCAATCGGTAAAAGTGAAAGCTTGATCGGAAAGCAAAGTACCGATGTGAACTTCAATAATCCTACCTTGAAAAACGTTTTCGCCAAATTGTTTTAACATTTGTGCCTGAGTTGCATGAACAACATCCCGAAAATCCATGTAATTGTTCATTTCTCCTATGAATGTAACCTTCACCGACTCGGGTATCACCATAGTAGCTTCTCCCGTCGCCAAAGCAAGAGCAACTGTACCGGAGTCAGCACCGAATGCTACTCCCTTTGACATTCGAGTGTGGGAATCTCCGCCGATCACTATGCTCCAATCATCAACGGTCATATCGTTTAACACCTTATGTATTACGTCCGTCATAGAATGGTAAATTCCCTTTGGGTCTCTAGCTGTAACAAGACCGAACTTATTCATGAACTCCATTAGTTTTGGAGTATTAGCTTTTGCTTTTGAATCCCAAACGGAGGCAGTATGACAGCCAGATTGATAAGCCCCATCAACCGTAGGAGCAATAACAGTTGCAGCCATTGACTCAAGTTCTTGCGAGGTCATAAGTCCAGTTGTATCTTGTGAACCAACAATGTTTACTTTGACTCTGACGTCTGAGCCAGCAAGCAAGGCTGACTTGGAGTAACTTCCTATTGCATTTTTGTTAAATATTTTCTCTACTGCAGTAAGTCCTTGGCCTTTGCAAGAAATTTCTTTGGAAGGGGCAAATACTGAAGCTAACTGAATTCCTAAAGTGTCCGCTGCAAAACTTTGCAGCTTCTTCCCAAAAATTACGGCGTATGAACCACCAGCTTTCATAAATTCAAGTTTTTGAGGAGTAAAAGAGTTATTTAAATCAATCAGTTCTTTTCGATCGACGGTATTGTATAGCTTTTTCATTTTTGTATTTATAGTGAATAGAGACCCTGTCTTGACTGAATATACCTGTTCCAGTACTGGGTTATCTGATTTGTCGAATACAAGCTTTCCAGAAGAGTCTCTTTTTTTTACCCAATTCTTTAGATCAATTCCTATACCCCCAGTAACACCGACAGTTGTCAAAAAAATTGGGGAAATCCCGTTTGTGCCAGCAACAATTGGAGCAATATTCACATAAGGAATGTAAGGGCTAGCTTCTTTTCCAGTCCATAATGCAACATTATTCACACCAGACATCCGAGAAGAACCAACTCCCATCGTCCCTTTCTCGGCAACTAGCATTACTTTTTTATCTGGGTATTGTCTACGAAGATCTGTGATATTCGCTTGGGCTTCCTCAGAAATAAAACATTTTCCGTGTAACTCGCGGTCTGACCGAGAATGAGCTTGATTACCCGGTGAGAGTAAATCTGTAGATATATCTCCCTCTGCAGCCACATATGCCACAACATCAATTTCCTCCTCAATCTCAGCAAGAGAGGTAAAAAACTCCGCCTTAGCATAACTTTCAAGGATCCGACGAGCTATAACATTGCCATCTAGAAAAGCTTTTTTTAGACGATCTGTATCCACATCATATAAAAAGACTTGTGTTTTCAAGATTTCGGCTGCTTTGGAGGAAATTTCCGAGTCGTCACCCAAGGCAATATCTATAAGCACTTTTACTGAAGGTCCTCCTTTCATATGAGCAAGAAGCTCAAATGCAAATGTAGGAGATAATTCTGGGACGGAACAAATACCCAAAATGATTTCTTTTAAAAATATTGCTTTACTACTTGCGGCACCTGTAGTCCCCGGTAATGTATTGAAAACAAGAAATTTGATGGCATCTTCCTTGTGTTCACTTTCTGCATTTTTTATGTGGCAAATAATTTCATCCGTAAGTTTTTTGTCGTCAATAGGCTTAGGATGTAAGCCTTGCTTTCTTCTTAATTCGATCTCTTCTAGGTACGTTTCGTATTGGGTCATTGTAATTTAACGTTTTTCACACTAACAAAACAGAAATTTATCAGCCTTTATTTTAACATTTCAAATTCACTAATCACTGATTTACTTGCTTACTAGACTAATTTACTTAATTATAAGTTTTACATAAAAAAAGTATTAGAAAGAATTAGCGAGGCTAAAATTTACCACTCTTAAATTTTTTTTGATTAAAATCAGATCTTTACTTCAAATTTTTACTTCAGTAAATCAATAATATTTTTTTGTTCTTCCAGTAATTCATTTAGGGTTAATTTAAATTTGGAGTAAGCATATTCATTTAGTGGGAGATTTGGCACGGAGTTATAATCTCCTTTATCGCACGTAACGGGCATTCCAAAAACTAGTTCTTCTGGTATTCCATATTCCCCTTTGGAAGGAACCCCCATTGTGACCCACTTTCCGTCAGTTCCAACCATCCAATCTCTAAGATGATCGACGGCAGCATTGGCAGCGGAAGCAGCCGACGACAAGCCCCGCGCCTCGATAATTGCGGCCCCTCTTCTACTCACAACCGGCAAAAGAGTGTTTGTTACCCACTTCTTATCAGAAGAAATTAGCTGTTCAAGAGCTTTTCCATTGACCGTAGCAAACCTAGTATCAACAAACATAGTAGGAGAATGATTTCCCCAAACACATAGGTTACTAATGTCAGAAATTGAGCAACCTATTTTTTTCGAAATTTGAGCAAGTGCTCTGTTATGATCGAGCCGCATCATTGCAGTAAAGTTTTCCTGCGGAAGATTAGGTGCTGACTTCATTGCTATAAATGCGTTTGTATTAGCTGGATTTCCAACAACCAGAACTTTAACGGTTTCTTTCGCGGCAGAATTCAACGCGTTTCCTTGAATTTTAAAAATGTTAGCATTAGCCTTCAACAGGTCGTTTCTCTCCATACCCGGACCTCGGGGACTAGCTCCGATCAGAATTGCTACGTCTGCATCTTTAAAGCCCGTCAAAGGACTGCTATGTGCTGTCATGCTGTGTAATAGGGGAAAAGCGCAATCCTCGATTTCCATCATGACGCCGACTAGGGCTTTTTGAGCAGGCTCTCGATCAATTTCTATTAATTGAAGATTGATTTGACAATCTTGTCCCAGTAAGTCTCCGCTTAAGATCCTGTATACTAAAGCGTAGCCTATCTGTCCAGCAGCACCAGTGATAGCTACATTAACTACTTTGTCTTGCAATTTGTTTACCAAGTTTTAGCTCCTCTTTAAATTAGCGTCTTCATTTTATTACTTATTTACTCAATGCTTAATGGTAAAGTTACTCAATGCTTAATGGTAAAGTATCGAAAAGAAATTAGGGTTAAACTAATCGTAAGATTTTTGGTCTTACATCAAATTATCAAGTTGAAATATGCTAAATAAAAAACGAAAAGTCATCCGTAATATTCGAATTGATCAAATATTGAGGTACAGGCTGCCAGCAGCTGGAATCATGTCAATTTTGCATCGAGTGAGTGGTGCAGGCCTTTTTTTGCTTTTACCTTTCCTCATTTATTTGTTCGAAATGAGTTTGGAGTCTGAGGCTGGTTATAAGAAGGTTATCACTTTCATGCAAAACCCAGTGATCTTTTTTATTCTGGCCGGCCTAAGTTGGGCCTTTACTCATCATTTTTTAGCTGGCATGAGACACCTAATGTGCGATTTGCACTTGGGGTTATCGAAGAGCAAAGCAGCAAATTGGGGGCTGGGGGTAATGAGTCTCGCGATAGTAATTTCGGTAATTTTGTGGACTGGTATGTATCGCTCAATCTTTTGAGCAATCTAATCGATAAGACACCATGATAAATAAAGACACAGATTACGGCTCTAAAAGGCACATTGTTGGGGCACACTATGGTTTTAGAGACTGGTTAGCACAGCGCGTTACAGCGGTTCTTCAAATAGCTTACACGCTGATAATTATTATTTTAATAGTTTTTTTCAGGAACGATGGTTACGAAGGTTGGTCGGATTTATTTAGTCACAATTTGATGAAATTGGCGAGTTTACTAATCACGGTTTCCATTTGTTATCACGCGTGGGTTGGTATCAGGGATCTTTGGATGGATTACATTAAACCCGTAGGGATTCGGCTTTCTCTCCAAATTCTGACCATAGTGTGGCTTTTAGGGTGTGGTATCTGGATGTTTGAAATTTTATGGAAGAATTAAACTATGGCTGAAATACTTGCACATAATGTTACCGGGATACCCCGTAGGAGATTTGATTCGATAATAGTTGGAGCAGGTGGCGCGGGTATGAGATGCTCTCTACAAATGGCGTCGGAGGGTATAAATGTCGCAGTTTTATCAAAAGTTTTTCCAACTAGATCACATACCGTAGCAGCGCAGGGGGGTATCGGTGCCTCTTTAGGTAACATGAGTGAAGATAATTGGTACTGGCATATGTTTGATACCGTAAAAGGGTCTGACTATTTGGGCGATCAGGACGCAATAGAATTTATGTGTAAAGAAGCACCAAGCGCTGTCTATGAACTTGAGCACATGGGCATGCCTTTTGATCGCAATGCTGATGGGACTATTTATCAGAGGCCCTTTGGTGGGCATACGGCTAATATGGGTGAAAAACCTGTTCAAAGAGCTTGTGCAGCCGCTGATAGGACTGGTCATGCACTATTACACACCTTGTACCAGCAAAACGTTAGGGCTAAAACCCAATTTTTCGTGGAGTGGATGGCCCTGGACCTTGTTATGAATAAAGATGGTGACTGTGTTGGAGTTATTGCATTAGAAATGGAAACTGGTGAGCTCATGCTATTTGAGTCGAAAGCAACAGTACTTGCCACTGGAGGAGCAGGAAGAATTTGGGCGGCCTCTACTAATGCTTTTATTAATACTGGGGATGGTATAGGTATGGCTGCCAGAGCTGGTATACCATTGCAGGATATGGAATTCTGGCAGTTTCACCCGACAGGAGTCGCAGGTGCAGGGGTTTTAGTCACTGAGGGAGTAAGAGGAGAAGGGGGAATTCTGCTCAATAGTGATGGAGAGAGATTCATGGAGCGTTACGCCCCTACCTTAAAGGATCTTGCGCCGAGGGATTTTGTTAGTCGTTCTATGGGGCAAGAAATTAATGAGGGACGGGGTTGTGGTGAGAAAAAGGACCACGTGCTTTTAAAGTTAGATCACCTTGGATCTGAAAAAATTCTCAAGAAACTCCCTTCAATACGGGAAATAGCCATTAAATTCGCAAACGTTGATCCTATCAATGAGCCAATTCCCGTTGTCCCGACTATTCATTACCAGATGGGGGGAATACCAACTGATATAAATGGACAAGTTGTTGTTCCCTCAACAAATAATGGAATGGTTGATTCGCACAGATTAGTTGAGGGACTTTACGCCATTGGGGAGTGTGCTTGCGTATCCGTTCATGGAGCTAACAGGCTTGGTACTAACTCGTTACTGGACCTTATTGTTTTTGGAAGATCTACCGGCCGTTACTTGGTAAAGAAAAAATTAAAGACCCAAGGTTTTAAGAAAATAGAGAAAGATTATGCGGACGATTGTATCGAAAGACTTGAAAAGCTGGATTCAAAGAAATCAGGTGAAATTGTAACTTCAGTTGCTGATGAAATCAGAGAGACCACGCAACACTATTGCGGTGTTTTCAGAAATGCGGATCTTCTGTCGAAGGGAGTTTCAAAAATAAAAGAATTAGATTTAAGGGTAAAGGATCTTTATATCAAGGATAAGTCAAAAGTCTTTAATACCGCTAGAATTGAGGCGTTGGAAGTATTGAATATGATAGAAGCTGCAAAAGCAACCATTATTTCAGCTGAAGCTAGGAAAGAGAGTAGAGGGGCTCACGCTCATGAAGATTTTTCCGAGCGAGATGACAGTAAGTGGATGAAACACTCTTTATGGTTTTCAGACAATGATCGTCTTGATTACAAGCCAGTTATATTGAAACCAACATCAGTCGAAACTTTCGTGCCTAAAAAACGCACCTTTTGAGGAATTTGTTTATGTCAGAGTCGAATGCAAGAAATTTACGCTTTTCCATTTATAGATACGATCCTGATAAGGACGATAAACCCTACATGCAGGACGTCGTAGTGTCCTTACTTGAATCCGATAGAATGCTATTAGACGCTTTGCTAAAAATTAAGGCAAACGTTGATGACTCGCTAGCTTTAAGAAAATCTTGCAGGGAGGGAGTGTGTGGCTCTGATGCTATGAACATTAACGGTAAGAATGGACTAGCTTGTATAACCAACCTCAATGATTTGAAACAACCCATTGTTTTAAAACCGATTCCGGGGTTGCCTGTAATTAGGGACTTGATCGTTGATATGACTAATTTTTTTAAACAGTACCACTCAATTAAACCCTACGTTCAAAATTCAAATCCTGCACCAGATAAAGAACGGCTGCAGTCTCCAGAGCAGAGAGAAGAGCTTGATGGGTTATATGAATGCATTCTTTGTGCATGTTGTTCGACGAGCTGCCCGTCATTTTGGTGGAATCCCGATAAATTTGTTGGCCCAGCAGGGTTATTACAAGCTTATAGATTTATAGCCGACAGCAGAGATGAGAAAACTGCAGAACGTCTGGATAATCTTGAAGATCCGTACAGATTGTTTAGGTGCCATACCATTATGAATTGTGTTGATGTTTGTCCTAAAGGGCTCAATCCTACCAAAGCTATTGGTAAGATTAAAGAACTTATGGTTAGAAGGTCAGTTTAGAGAATAAGTAGTAGAGATCTTTGATTTGGCAGATTCCATAAATAAAATGAGGTGGAGGTCCCGTAGGGGTCTTTTAGAAAATGACCTTATTTTAGAAAGATTTTTTAAGGTAAACCCTAATAATCTATCAAAATGTGATGAGCATGCTTTATCATTGTTATTAGAGTTGGGTGACAACGAATTATTAGACTTGTTACTGAAAAGAACGGAACCCACTGGTAATCTTGACATTCCCGAGATTCGCTCTCTGTTAAAGATTTTGAGAAGTTTATAGATAACCGGTTTAAAAGGAGGTTAAGTGGGAGAGGATAAAAAAGCAACAATTACTTTCTCTGACGGAACTTCACCAATTGAGGTGCCCATTGTAAAGGGCACGCTTGGACCTGATGTAATAGACATCAGAAAACTCTACGCAGCAACCGGAAAATTCACTTATGACCCCGGTTTTTTATCTACTGCCTCCTGTCAATCTAAGATCACTTTTATTGATGGAGCTAAGGGCATCCTTTTGTATAGAGGGTATCCGATCGAAGAGCTAGCTATGAAATGTGACTTTCTTGAAGTATGCTATCTGCTCCATTATGGTAATTTGCCATCCGTAGATGACAAGAAAGCTTTTGAAAAATTAGTTAAGACACATTCATTAGTTCATGAATCTATTGCACTTTTTATGAATGGTTTTCCCAGAAATGCTCATCCGATGGCTGTTTTAACTGGGCTGATTGGCGCGATGGCAGCATTTTATCCAGAAAGTTTAGATATTAATAATCCTGAGCAGCAAGAACTTAGTTTAATCAGACTCATTGCAAAGATGCCAACGTTGGTAGCAATGACTCACACATACTCAAGAGGTAAGCCTTTTATCTACCCGAAGGAAGATTTGTCTTACTCAGCCAATTTTATGCGTATGATGTTTGGTACACCTTTACGAGAATACCAAGAGAAAAAAATTCTGGCTCGTGCTTTAGATAGGATTTTCATTTTACATGCGGATCATGAGCAAAATGCTTCAACCTCGACAGTTCGATTGTGTGGATCATCAGGTACGAGTCCATATGCCGCTGTTGCCAGTGGGATTGCATGCTTATGGGGTCCTGCACACGGAGGGGCTAACCAAGCTTGTTTAGAGATGCTAGAACGTCTATATCATGAGGGAGGGCTTTCAAAAGTCGGTGAATTTATGGAGAAAGTCAAGGATAAGGATTCCGGAGTAAGGTTGATGGGGTTTGGACACCGGGTTTATAAGAACTTTGACCCGAGAGCCAAAATAATGCAAGAAACATGTAGAGAAGTTCTTGCTGAACTCGGTTTAGGAAATGATCCGCTGTTCAAATTAGCTTTAGCAGTAGAAAAAATAGCTTTGGAAGATCCTTACTTTGTGGAACGTAAGCTTTACCCCAATGTAGACTTTTACTCGGGTATTACTCTAAGAGCCTTAGGAGTTCCTACCGAAATGTTCACCAGCATATTTGCGTTAGCAAGAACCATTGGCTGGATTTCCCAGTGGAAAGAGATGATCACTGACTCGGAGTACAGGATCGGAAGGCCTAGACAGTCTTACATCGGTGCTGTTAAAAGGCAGGCTAAATCAATAAGATCCCGATAGATTAATAATAATCTCAAAGGTTGGTTAATAAAATCGACATTTTTGAAGCATATGAAACAGAGGTAAAGAAGTTAGGCTTCTTTAGCGATCGAGGTCAAAGAAATGTATTAGGCCATTTATACGAATCGTCCATTGAATGGGACAGGTTCGAAAATTACAGATCGAAATTGGCGTTAAATTTGTTAACAAAAATAAGAACTCCCAAAGGATTATATATTTACGGAGGTGTCGGAAGGGGTAAAACATTCTTAATGGATATTTTTTTCAATCACCTGAAAGTAAGTATGAAGAAAAGGGTGCATTTTTATGAATTCATGAGATCTGTTCATGCCGAGTTACAAAGTTTACGAAAAAAATCAGAGCCACTTAAAACAATAGCAGAGAAAATCTCAAAAAATACTAAGCTACTCTGTTTTGATGAATTTCATATATCGGATGTGGCAACTGCCATGATTTTGGAAAAGCTTATCTTCTATTTACACTCTAATAATGTTTCGTTTATTATTACATCAAACTTTCGTCCAACTGATTTGTACCCAGACGGATTAAACCGTGAGGCATTACTTCCCGCGATAGAATTAATTAAAAAAATAATGGTTATAAAGGAAATTCCCAAGGGGGTGGACCATAGACGCAGCCGAACAGATAAAAATTTTCTTGGGCACTCAAGGAAATATGTAGACTTCAACAAACATTACTATTTTCCTATAACGGAGGACTCGTCTCTTTTATTACAGAGACACTTTAATCGCTACTCAAATGGACCAGCACAAGGTCAGGATCATATAAACTTATCTGGTCGAAAAATTCGTATAGTTGCCTTAGCCGATAGGGTAGTTTGGCTAACTTTCGACAATATCTGTTCTACCATGCGAGCTCAAAGTGATTACTTGCTATTAAGTGATATATTTAAGGTATTTATAATTGAAAATGTTCCCAGGCTAACTCCAGAATACTCATCCGCTGCCCGAAGGTTTATGTGGTTAATTGATATTTTATATGATAGGAGAATTGTATTGATAGTCACCGCAGAAGCCCCTGCAGATGAATTATACGTTGAGGGCCCTTTTTCCAGCGAGTTTAGTAGAACTGCCAGTCGGTTAATCGAAATGCAATCAAAGAGCTATTTAAAAAGAGTTTTATAAATGGGTTTGGGTTCTAAGGCTTTCTGTATATTTTCAATACTAATTTTCAGTGTCGGGTTCACAGCTGAGAGTCTTGAAGAGAAAGTTGGTCAAAAAAAAATTGAAGTTTTGAAAATAAAAAAAAAGGAATTCCTAAATGAAATTAAGGAATCTGAGAAAAAATGTCTTCTAAAAATTTTCTCAGCCCCATGTTTGAAAAAGTTGCAAATAAAGCACGATAATGGAATTAGAGAATTTGAATTAAAAAAACAAAATATAAAAACTCGAATTAGACGGCACGAGGCTGAAAAACGTAAACTAAGGAGAGATAAGAAATATAGAGACTTTAAGCTGAGAGAAAACCGTCTTAAAAATCTGGAATAATATTTTTGAGACGCTCAATTAAATTAAATTCTTTCCATGTAGTATTTGTTGGATTGCGTATGTTTTTTGATAGTCCACCCCTCTTAAATGGGTCATAAGAATGTAATAAGTAAGGACTATTAGGAAAATTCATCTTAAGTATTTGTACTGTATCTCCAGAAAGTTCCACTAACTTAAGTTCGTTGTAACACTCGATCATAATTGCTAAGGCTTCCTCAACAGCTGGTGCCCCCTGGAAATTTATTATTAAAGTTTTCGCCCGGTTCAGCGCTGCATGATAAGCACTTTTTCTAAGATAAAAACGGGCAACATGCACTTCATTTTCCGCTAACACTGTTAATAAGAATTCCAGCCTTTTGTATGCATCAATAGAATAATTACTGTTGGGAAACTCAATAACTAATTTCTTAAAACTCTCAAAGGCAAGTCTAGCAGCCTCTGCATCTCTTTCGGCCATATCCTCTCCAGTAAAAGAACTAAATAAGGTCATATTGTCGTTAAAATTAATAAGTCCTTTTAGATAAAGAGCATATTCAATTCCAAGTTGATTGGGATATAACTTCAAATACCTATCAAGAGCTGCTAAGGCTAACCCAGACTGCCCATTTTTCCAATGTGCATATGCAACCTCCAACTGAGCTTGTTGTGCGTAAACACCAAAAGGATATCGAGTGGACAACTTTTTATAAAGAGATAGCGCTGTATCATAGTTTCCAGAATTAAGTTCAAGTTTTGCTTCTGTGTAAAGTTTATCAGGCGTCCATCTACTTGTTTGATCTGCCCCTGTAGTTGAACAACTCACCATTACGAAACAAAAAAAAGAGCTAAGAATAATTAATAAAAATTTTTCCATAATTATGAAATGAATAAACCTTGTACAATAATAACAAACAATTTTAATAATTTTGATTTGATGTCTGACTCTGAAGATAATTTTGAAGAAGTCGTGGAAGTATTTGTGGAAGGAGCATTTATTGATAAACGGTTAGACGTTGTTTTGAGCTCTCTATACCCGAAATTTTCTCGGTCACATTTAAAAAAATGGATATTGGACGGAAATGTTTTTGTAAACGGAAATCTGAAAAAACCCAGTTATATTAGCCGGATTGGGGAAAAAATCGTTGTGATTCCTCCTAAAGTTGTTTCCCCTGAAGAATGGATACCTCAAAAATTAGACTTGGATGTGGTACGGGAAGATGATCATGTAATGATTATAAATAAGCGTCCAGGTGTTGTAATGCACCCAGGAACTGGTAATCATGACGGCACTATCCTAAATGGTCTGATTTACCATAATCCAAACCAGCAAACCCTTCCGAGAGCAGGACTAATTCACCGGCTTGATAAAGATACATCTGGTCTTTTTATAGTAGCGAAAAATAGAGAGTCATATGCTGGCTTAGTAAACCAATTAGCCCTAAGACAGATAAAAAGGAATTACTTAGCTATCTCGTGGGGGAAATTGAAAGCTCACTCTATCATAGTCAAGCACCTTGCCCGTAACCCAAGTAACCGTCAAAAATTTTGCGTCTCAACCTCTCGAAATTCTAAGTTTGCTAAAACAGAGATCTTTCTCGTTGGTCTTGGCTGCTTGGATAATATCAATGTATCGTTAATTAAATGTACTCTGGATACTGGTAGAACTCATCAAATTAGGGTACATCTGGAAGACGAATCTTTACCTATTATTGGAGATAAGATATATAAAAGAGGAGTGCCCAAAATCAAAAATGGATTCAATTTAATTCAAAGGCAAGCATTGCATGCATACTCTATATCTTTTTCACATCCTCATAGTAAAAAAACTATTTCTTTTGATGTGCCTTTACCGGAGGATATGGGACAACTTTTAAAGAATGCTCAGATAAATGTCGAAAATCCAGAACATTCATAATTTCTTTCCAGTTGGAATTCGGGCTGGGTATACTAATCGCAAGGTTGGTAATTCACACGGCCCATTTGCCAAATTTAATCTGGGTATCAAGTGTGGTGACGACGATAAGTTGGTGTTAGACAGCAGAGCACTATTGGAAAAAGAAATAAATAAAAAAATAATATGGTTAAATCAATGTCACAGCTCACATTTTGTTGATCTTAATTCATATAAAAATTACGATGAAATAAAAGCTGATGGCAGTTTTACAACAGAAAAAAATATAGCTTGCTCCATTTTGACGGCAGATTGTCTCCCAATTCTGGTATCAACAGGCAATGGTGAGGTAATTGGAGCAATCCACGCAGGCTGGCGAGGTTTGTCAAAAAATATTATCTTTAAATTTTTTGATGCTTTTTTAAAAAAAGTAAAGTTATTTAATGCTGAAACTTTAAACTGCAAGACTTTATCCCTCTTGATTTGGTTAGGCCCATGCATCGGCAAGAAAAATTATGAGGTAGGTCCTGAAGTAAGACAAGTTTTTATTAACAAAAGTAAAATTCTTGAAGAATTTTTTTTCCAAACGAGTGAACATAAGTGGCTAATGGATATTAAACAACTTGCGAATGAAATGATAATTAATGTTTTAGATAGTAAAAAAATTAAACAATATTCTATCGTATCAGACAAAAGATGCACTTATGAGTGTTCAGAGGACTTTTATTCCGTTAGGAAAAACACAACTACTGGTAGAATGGCAACACTAATTTGGAAAGAAAATATAAGCACTTAAATTGCGTAATGGTTTATCATTAACGAGTACAAGTTTATAAAAGAAAAGGTTTTTACAAATGGACGAGAAGCGCTCGCAGTTTCATGAATTAATAGATAGCAAACAGCTTTCTAAAATTCAATCTGATTACATCAATGATGTGATGGCTATTTTTTCTTCTCAAAGTAAAGTTAATGATGTGCTCAAGTCCGATAGGCGTTTTTCAGGGGAAGAATGGTCAACTTTTAATCCTTTTTCTTCATTGGCAGCTTTTTATGTGTTAAATAGTAAAGTAATGAAGGACCTTACGAAAAATCTAGCTTTAGAGTCAAAAGAGAAACACAAAATCGAGTTTCTCGTGGAAAATTGGTTAGACTCATTATCCCCCTCTAATTTTCTTGCTACGAACCCCGAGGCACAAAAAAAGTTAATTGAGTCTGGTGGAAAAAGTTTTATAGATGGGGTTACAAATTTTCTCGATGACGTTAGTAAAGGAAGGATATCTCAAACAGACGAAAGTGCTTTTGAGGTAGGAAAAGATTTAGCAATTACACCTGGATCAGTTATTTTTGAAAATCAAATCGCTCAGCTAATTCAGTACTCACCAACTACCGAAAAGGTTAAGGAACTGCCTCTCTTGATAGTACCTCCATGTATTAACAAGTTTTATATTATGGATTTACAACCTGAAAGTTCACTCGTAAAATTTGCTGTTGATTCTGGTCTAACTGTATTCCTCGTTTCCTGGAAAAATGCTGGCCCCCAAGAGGCAAAACTTACCTGGGATGACTATGTTGGTAACGGACTTATAAAGTTCATTGAGATAGTCAAAAAGATCACAAAGAAAAAAATGATAAACGGTTTGGGTTTTTGTATAGGCGGAACTTTGCTGAGTTCTGCGGCAGCTGTCCTAAAAAAAAGAAACGTTAGAGCGATTAAAAGTATCACTCTTATGGCCAGCTTAATCGACTTTGAGGAGTCTGGTGTTCTTGAAATTTTTATTGATGAAGAAAAGTTGAAGTTCCGCGAAAATTTAATTGGAAAGTCTGGATTAATGCCTGGAAGTGAACTTGCGTCAACCTTTTCATTCCTTAGACCGAATGACTTAGTTTGGAATTATCACGTAAATAATTATCTTAAGGGTAATAAACCATCGGCCTTCGACTTGCTCTTTTGGAATTCAGATAACGCTAATCTTCCGGGCCCATTTTACTGTTGGTATTTAAGGAAAATGTACTTAGAGAATAAGTTGAAGGACGCAAACAGTATAGAAGTTTGCGGGGAACGACTAAATCTACCCAGTGTTGATTGTCCAGTTTATGCAATGGGAGCCAAAGAGGACCATATCGTTCCATGGAAATCAGCTTTTAAGTCTGCTTCTGTTTTCTCTGGTAGTGTTAGCTTCGTTCTTGGTGCAAGTGGTCATATCGCAGGGTGTATCAACTCAGCTGCAAAAAATAAACGGTCTTACTGGAAAAATGATAGAAGCACCAAGTCTTCCACAGAATGGATAAGTGATGCTAAAGAGTATCCTGGTAGCTGGTGGAACGATTGGATAGTTTGGATGAAAAAACAATCTGGAACTTTTATAAATGCTCCAAAAATTTTAGGTTCTAAAGAATATGCGGAAATTGAGCCTGCTCCGGGACGTTACGTTAAAGAAGAAGCTTTCAGAAGATAATTTATAATTAGATACCCCAATGGAAGTAGGTGAATTAACAGATAAACTAGTATGATACTATGAGTGTTAATATCTTCGTGAGGTATGATGAGGTCTAAATTGAAAAAGGTAGCTTACGTTACTGGTGGTATGGGTGGAATTGGAACAACAATTTGTAGAAAGCTCCATGATTCTGGACATAAAGTTATTGCTGGCTGTGGTCCTAACCGAGATTATAAACTTTGGTTAGACAAGCAAAAAATAGATGGTTATGAGTTTTATCCGTCAGTGGGAAATGTATCCGATTGGAATTCTACGAAAGAGGCTTTTGAGGAGGTAGTTGAGACACACGGATTTCCTTTAATACTTGTCAACAATGCTGGTATAACCAGAGATTCAGTTTTTTTAAAAATGAACATCGAACAGTGGACTTCTGTTATCGATACAAATTTGAATAGCCTTTTTAATGTTACTAAACAAGTTATTAAGGGAATGATTGAAAAAGGTTGGGGCAGAATAATTAACATTTCCTCGGTAAATGGTCAAAAAGGCCAATTTGGGCAAACTAATTACTCTACTGCTAAAGCGGGCATTCACGGTTTCACAATGGCATTAGCGCAGGAATTAGCGTCAAAGGGTATAACAGTGAACACAGTATCTCCGGGCTATATTGGGACAGATATGGTTAAGGCAATAAAACCGGAAATTCTTGAGAAGATTGTGGCTACCATACCTGTTAAAAGATTAGGGGAAACTGATGAGATAGCTTCGATTGTTTCTTGGCTGGCATCTGATGATAGTGGATTTTCTACTGGTGCTGACTTTTCATTAAATGGTGGTTTACACATGGGTTAGGAATCTTTATGGTAGACAAACAAAAACACCGACTCATAAAAAAATACCCAAATAGAAGACTATATGATACGCAGTCTAGTTCCTATGTGACTCTAGCTGATATAAAACAGCTGGTTCTAGACTGTGAAGATTTTTCAGTTATTGATGCAAAGTCATCAGAGGATTTAACGAGATCTATCTTGTTACAAATAATTTTGGAGGAAGAAGCCGGAGGCATGCCGATGTTTTCACAATCGGTGTTAGCACAGATAATAAGATTATATGGAAATACTATGCAGAGCTTAATGGGAAGTTATTTGGAAAAAAATGTTCAAATTTTCACGGAAGCTCAGGATCAGTTTCAAACAAAATCCTCGGAGGTAATGCAAAAAAATTTCGCCTCAAAAGATGCTTGGGCTAATTTAATGGCTAGTCAGCCTCAAAACTTTCAAACGTTAATGACAAACTATCTTGAGCAATCGAAAACAGTCTTTTCTGAAGTTGAGAAGCAAATGAATGCCAACACTGAGAAGTTTTTCTCAACGATTAAAAAACCCCCTCATAACAACTCCGATGAAAAATAAAGTTACAAAACTGTACTAGTTAGAATGAATCCCGAGGTTAGTTGTAATAGCGTTGGTTTTGTATCCCTTGGCTGCTCTAAAGCGCTTGTGGACAGTGAATTAATTATTACTGAGTTGAAGGCAAGTGGTTATGAGATAGTTCCGTCATATCAAGATGCTAATTTAGTTGTCGTCAATACTTGTGGATTCATCGACTCTGCCATTGAGGAGAGTATTTCGGTTATTTGTGAGGCTATTGATCTTACTGGAAGGGTAATTGTTACCGGATGTTTAGGGAAAAAAACCATGCCTGATGGCGAGTCGTTGATCTTAACTCGTATTCCAAAGGTTTTAGGAGTTGTTGGACCAAACTCAACCCAAGAAACTGTTGCTTTAGTAAGAAAACATCTTCCGCTTGCAAAGGATAAAAAACTAGTTTTAACCAAGTCGTTGGCTGATGGGAGTACTTTCTCAATTAACCAAGACTCTATTATTCCGTACCATGGTTTAAAACTTACTCCAAGGCATTATGCCTACTTAAAAATATCGGAAGGTTGTAATCAAAAATGCTCTTTTTGTATTATTCCTTCCATGCGTGGCAAACTTATTTCTCGACCAATCGTTGAAATCCTCAATGAAGCAAGAAGTTTGGTTAATTCTGGAGTTAAAGAAATAATAGTTATTTCCCAAGATACTGGAGCTTATGGTGCTGACTTGAGGTACAAGACAGAGTTTTTTGAGGGAAGGCCTGTAAAAACCTCGTTAATTGGGCTGCTTTTCGAATTAAAAAAACTAAAGGTCTGGATTAGATTACACTATCTCTATCCTTATAAATTTTTAGATAACATCATTCCAATGATGACAGTTAGTTCTGAAAATAAATCATCAAAGTGGGAGCAATATTCTTTGCTTCCATACATTGACATACCATTTCAACATGCTCACCCAGAAATACTCAATAAAATGAGAAGACCAGCAAACTATGAGAATACACTTGAGCGAATTGCATCGTGGCGAGAAATTTGTCCTGACTTGACTATACGTAGTACTTTTATTGTGGGTTTTCCAGGAGAGACTAATGAACACTTTTCATTTTTGATTGATTTCCTAAAAGTTGCTAAATTGGATCGGGTAGGATGTTTTATTTATTCATCGGTTGATGGTGCTGCAGCAAATACTTTGCCCAAGCCTGTTGATAAAAATGAGCAGATTGAGAGGAAAGATATTTTTATGGAAGTACAGAAGGAAATATCAAAATCCCGTCTAAAGCGATGGCTCAACAGAGAGATTTTTGTGTTGATTGATAGTGTAGATTTGGAAAGCAACTGTCTAATTGCGAGGAGCACTGGTGATTCACCTGAGATTGATGGTAAGGTAAAGGTCTATGCTCCACCGCAAAGTTCTCCTAAAGTTACTATTGGAGAAATCGCGAAAGTACGTATAACGGCTTCGGACGAATATGATTTGGTTGGCGAATATATAGATTAACATCGTAAATTGGAGAACTTAAGTGAATAATGTTGTTGTGCTTAGTGCCGTTAGATCTGCAGTCGGAACATTCGGAGGAGGACTTTCCGAAATTGAGCCAACTGAATTGGGAGTTCAAGTTTTGAAGGAGGCAATCAAGCGCAGTGGGCTTGAAGCTTCGAGGCTTGAAACAGCTACTATTGGGAATTGTATACCTACTGAGTCTAGATCTCCTTACTTAGCTAGAGTAATTTCTGTGGGTGCTGGTATGCCAATGGAATCAATAGCTTTAACTGTTAATCGTTTATGTGGCTCTGCGATGCAGGGAATTGTTTCAACTGCGCAATCTATTATGTTAGGTGACGTTAATTACGGGGTAGGTGGTGGTGTTGAAGTAATGTCAAAAGGGGGATATTTAAGTACTTCAATGCGAAGCGGTGCTCGTATGGGGGACACAAAATTAGTTGATCTAATGGTTGCAACTTTAACTGATCCATTTGGTGTTGGTCACATGGGAATTACTGCTGAAAATCTAGCACAAAAATGGAATATAACGAGAGGTATGCAAGATGAGTTTGCTCTTATATCTCAGCAGAGAGCTTTGAATGCATTGCGAAATGATATTTTTAATGATGAAATTGTACCCATTGAAATTAAGCATCGAAAGGGCACTATTTCTTTTTGCAAAGATGAACACCCCAGAGAAACGACATTTGAAAAGTTGAATAGCATGCGGCCAGTTTTTAAAAAGGAAGGAGGTACCGTTACCGCAGGTAATGCCTCTGGGATCAATGATGGCGCCAGTTTTGTAGTTTTAGCCTCCGAAAAAGCTGCTGAGCTTTCAAGTATTAAACCTGTTGCTAGATTAGTATCGTACGGGGTTTCTGGTGTTCCAAACGACTTGATGGGAGAGGGTCCTATTCCCGCAACGAAATTAGCACTAAAGAAGGCGGGCCTAACGCTAGAAAACATGGATGTCATAGAATCAAACGAAGCTTTTGCTGCTCAAGCACTATCAGTATCAAAAGCACTTAATTTTAACCCTGAAATTACCAATATTAATGGGGGGGCTATAGCCTTAGGCCACCCAGTAGGAGCAACAGGAGCAATTATTGTGACTAAGGCCATTCACGAGCTAAAAAGGAGACAGGGAAAGTTCGCATTAGCTACAATGTGTATAGGCGGTGGACAGGGGATTTCTACTATTTTTGAGCGAGTATAAATGTAGAAAAAATTTTTTAGTCAATGGTAAAACTATATGAATACGAACAAAATTTATCAGTTTTAGGACATGTTTACAATGAGCAGACACATTGATCTTGGGTGTGGCAATAATCCGAGAAATCCTTACAATAAGTCCGAACTGTATGGAGTTGATATTTCGCTCACTGATGATACTTTTGGGAGGTTCAAATCCGCTAACTTGTTCATTGATAACATTCCATTTGAATCAAATTATTTTGATTCCCTGTCTGCCTATGACTTTATTGAGCATGTACCAAGAGTTATCGAAACGGCAAACTCATCGAATACTCGCTTTTGCTTTGTTGAATTAATGTCTGAAATCTGGAGAGTATTGAAACCAGACGGAGTTTTTTTTGCCAGCACCCCAGTATTTCCAAATCCACAAGTTTTTGTAGACCCGACTCATGTTAACTTTATAACGGAAAAAACTCATCTCTATTTTTGTGGGGATTGTCCTCCTGCTAGAATTTATGGCTTTAAGGGAAAATTTATTCAAAAAAATGTCGTAAAGTGGAAACCTAGGGATAATTCTCCATTTTTAGAACAAAGTTTTCCAATAAGATTTAAAAGAGTTCGTGATTTTTTAAAAAGAAGAAGATCTCATCTCGCGTGGGAATTAATTGCTCTGAAGGATTTTTAGCAATTTGGCTAGATCTATAAGTTCTTTACAACAGCTTGGCATGCTGGGCATTGGTTTCTTTTTACCATTCCATATGACGTTCATATATCCGTTCTTGCTTCTTGTGATACTTTGTGAAATTTTTAATAAAGATTTCATAAGGAGAATGAAAACTATGTTTTTGTCACCTTTAGTAATTTCTTTCAGTCTATTTTTTATTGTTCATGTTGTTGGATTGGCTTGGACAACCGATACCGAGAGAGGGTTAGATACAGTTTTGCGTTTATTACCTTTTTCATTATTTGGGTTTTTATGGTTAGCTGCCAAATTGGAGAAAAAAGAAATTTATATAAATTCATTCGTTTTTGGACTGGCAGCTTGTGCTGTTTTGGCGCATTACAACTTATTTCACCAAATGTATCCGGATTTGCTGATGGAAGGCATTACAACGGGAAAAAGAGAGGGTAACGAAACAGCGCCATTTTTAAGTCATATTATGTATTCTCCCTTACTAGCCTGCGGTATTTTTTTTCTCTCCTGGTCTTTGATAAATATTAAATCGAGCCTTAATTTTTTTCTAGTTAAGTTTTTTGTTTTGATACTTTTACTTTCTAATCTCATGTTTTCTACTGGTAGAGCTGGATTTTTAATGTTAATTATTTTAATTTCTTCTTTGATAGTCTTTAAAAGTAGAAACATAAAGATTGCTTTCTTAAAAATTATTATAATAATACCCTTCTGTATTTTAATTGCTTACAACGTTTCTGATAGTGTTCAGTCAAGAGTGAATGCAGGAATAGGAGATGTAACGTCTTTTTCTGAAAACCCAAATTCTTCTGTCGGAGGTAGAATTGTTTTCGCAATTCAAACATTCGATATGTATAAACAGAATATGCTTGTTGGTGTCGGCACAGGAGATTTGCTGATTGAATATCCGAAATATGTAAAAGAAGAATTTAATGAGGTAGTAAATCCGTATAATCCTCATAATCAATATTTAATGGTTGCAGCTACTACCGGTTCAATTGGTTTATTTTTTTTGCTTGCAATTTTTTATTTAGGGTTTAAACATTCAAATTCTCAAGGAAGAGCAATTATTTTCGGTTATATCATGATTTGTTTAGTTGAAAGTTACTTATGGAGGTCCAATACTGGGTTAGCTTTTATTTATTTTGTCGCGATCTTCACTCAGCGCCAGTCATTTTTATTTTCATCTACTATTAAGTAAATGCGATTACTATTCTTATCTGGTGCAAGAAGATATTTTTCCCACAAATTAAGTCCCTTAAGGGATCCATCTTTTGTATATCGCCTTCACAACTCTGCTATTTCGGCAAAAATATTAGGCCATCAGGTTGGTATATATCATAATCTAGACTTATTAAATCCGATTGTGCCAAGAAATTGGGATATAGCAATTATGCATCGGCCAAGTTTTAATACTCAATTTGAAATGACTTTAGATAAACTTCAAAAATATAAGATTCCAATTTTTGGAGACTTTGATGATTTGATATTTTCCTATCCCCATGCGAATCACCGTCCGTCCGTAATTAACGGTTTTGAATCAATTGAAGAGAGTAGGATGCGTGTAAAAAAACATTTACAAGCAATTGATTGTATAGATGGAGTTACTGTTTCTAATACATTTTTAAAAAATATTTTTGTTAATTCAGTAAAAGAGCACAAGCAATGTATTCAGCTGTCCAATAGTTGGCACTATTCTTGGAAAGATAAAATCGACTACGAAAAAAAACAGCAATCATTAAAGCAGAATTTATCAAGTAGAGAAAAAACGATATATTTAACTTATTTCAGTGGAACAAAAACGCATGACAGCGACCTCGCGATGATAGAGGATCAACTTATTAACTTAACAGATAAAGAAAAAAATCTAAAATTCCTTGTAATAGGAAAGGTATCATTATCTAAAAAGCTAAAAGAGAAAAGTTTGCAAATTAAAAAAGTTCCGTTTTCAAAGTATCACCAGCTCGTCTCGCAATCTCATTTAAATATAGCACCTCTAGAGAGCACTTTTTTCAATAATGCAAAATCCTCCATTAAAATTATAGAGGCTGGTTTTTTTGGCATCCAAACAGTCTGTTCTCCAATTCCGGAATATATAAGTACTCCTGAAACATCGAGATTAATCGCTTACACGTGGAATGACTGGGTGAAACAACTTAAGCAGGGGATACAAAACAGAAATAATTCTTCGTTATTGAAGAGATTAAAAAGAGACATAAAAGAGAAATATCACCCACTGGAAACAACTAAAAAATTCATTTCAAAATTAGAATCCCGACTTTAAAGTATTCTTATAAATGTTGAGACTGTAAAGTGACAATTATGATGCAGAAACATAAATCCGTAATTTCAGTTCTTAAAGTTTTCTTAAAGAACTATAGCAGAGCTTATCAACTTCGACATAAGAAAAAAATTAGAAAAAGTTTTTTTCAGTATAAACATGCAGTAAAAAACTTAGAAGGACTTGAAATTGGTGGTCCCAGTAGGATTTTTAAAAAGGTACTACCCATCTACCATTATTCTCAATCAATTGATGGGGTTAATTTTTCTGAATCTACTCTGTGGGAAAAAGATTTGACAGATTCAAGTGCTTATAACTATTACTTTGATAAAACTGGCACCCAATTTATTATGGAGGCAACGAATTTAGAAAAGATCCAATCCTCTTTTTATGATTTTGTTGCGTCATCTCATTGTTTAGAACATACTGCTAATCCACTGAAAGCATTATTAGAGTGGAAGAGGGTAGTTAAAGAAGATGGCTACTTAATACTAGTGTTACCAAACAAAATTAATAATTTTGATAGAAATAGAGCAACCACAAAATTTTCTCATATTCTTGATGATTTTAAAATGGATATAAGTGAACATGACCTTACTCACTTGGATGAAATCGTAGCGAAACATGATTATGATCTTGACTCAGGCAGCGAATCGATGGAGAATTTTATTAAAAGGGGGAAGAATAATTTCGTATATAGGGGACTACATCACCATGTTTTTGATGAGGAACTTGTCGAACTGATGCTGTCATGGTGTCAGCTTAAGTTATTTAATTTAGAGTCAGATAACAATAATATATTTGTATTAGCTCAAAAAAATAGTTCTATAAAAAGATAATTTTAAACTTCATGAATAGATTTTTTAAGTCAACACCTTCGTGATTGTTTTTAAACTTAATACGAGCCCAACCAAAAGAGAGAACTTGAGTATCTGCACTGTAAATTTGTTTTGCTAGCAGTAAGGCACTCGAATGAACACCTATCACATAATCATAGTGGGTATTTACAAAATGTTCCTCTAAAGTTGAAGTTATTTCTAACTTTATGTAATCGGTTTTCATCAGTGTATGATTAGAGTCTCGGGGGTGACATTTATAATAAATAGTTTCCAATTTTTTTTCTCTTAAATATTCACTTATCTCATTTTTCGTCTTCTCTATGTCGGTTATGGACATCAACTTGAAACCCAGCAATGGTTGACCAATAACAATTGCGGTTGGTGTAACTGACCGTCTTAACTTATTCTTTTGTCGTGAATAATTTTCAAATAATGAAATTTCTATAACTTTTTTTGAGTTATATTGATGTGGCATTGATTTAAGTACGTAGATATGGTCAATAAAATCTGCATCGGAACCAATACGATCTCCAGAAAAATGAGTATACGATAATTTATTACTAAAAAAATAGCGAAAATCTCTTGTTCTTCGCAGTAATTTCTGAAAGTTGGAGATTGGGTATCGTCTTGAACTTATTACTCCGTCTGGTAGAATACGGTAGCTAACTTTTTTGTGCCCTAATTGCTTTCTTAAATGGGATATAAAATAATTTATAGTCTCTGTATCGTAAACAGCACTGTAAAAATAAAGGGAATTGCAAGGGTAGATATATTTACTGATTAGCAAAAGATTCTCGAGTAATCTTCTGTGAACCCCAAAAATACCTGGTAATGGATCTAATCTAGGATATGACATAGTAATTTGCTTATCCCATAGCGATTGAGTAGCTAGCGAACTAAAATCTTTTTTATAAAAAACGGCAATTGCTTCACGTTCACTGTCAAACTTCTTACAAATGAACTGCGCCGCTAGTAATTGCAGCGGAGAAGCTATAAAGAAAATAGATTTATTTATTTCTTTATTCATACATTCTGTAAAATTAAGATGATGTACGATAAATATATTAATATTCTTGTAATAAGATTATCTTCAATCGGGGACATCATATTTTGTCTTCCGTTTATATTAGCTTTAAGAAATACCTATCCTAATTCAAAGATTACTTGGTTGGTAGAAAAAAAGTATACAAAATTGATTAGTAACGATCCATGTATTGATAGTATTATCGAATGGGAGAGAGACGAGTGGGAAAAACTGCTAAAAAGTAGGAAGTTTTCAAATGTTTTGGGCCGAATTTACCAATTTAAGAAAATGTTAAAGAAACAATCCTTTGATATGGTCATTGATCTACAGGGTCTTTTAAAAACTAATTTAATGTCATGGTTTACTGGAGCCAATACACGTGTGAGTTTAGGATCAGAGTTTGGAGGATTCTTTTTTAATACGGTATTAATAGGACG
>MDTB01122972.1_pt1 | contig 54972 bp, 55 predicted proteins | sample 811161 | NCBI WGS metagenome assembly MDTB01 (sample SAMN05326650, study PRJNA326480) | marine metagenome | isolation source: seawater | place: Mediterranean Sea | collected 2009 | reverse complement strand
CATTAGTAACATCGGCTGCTGCAACCGTATTTTCAGTCTTCGAAGTTTCAAAATCTCCAAATCTGACTGAGATAGTTTGTGATGCGTTAGCTCCTATTTGATAAGAAACTGTACCGCTAGTTCCTGTAGTACCGTCAAGAATGTTATTACCATTCCATTGAGTATTGTCTGCAATTCGCTCGATTTCATTTTGAAGAGCAATAAACTCTTTTTGGAGATATACCAAATCCGTGTCTGCATCATATGTTCCATTTTGCGCCTGAACTGAAAGTTCTCTCATGCGTTGCAACATATTGCTGATTTCCACACTGGCACCATCAGCAGTTTGAATCATAGATATAGCATCGTTTGAGTTTCTAACAGCCATATCCAGGCCTCTAATCTGCGAATTCATACGTGAAGAAATAGCAAGACCAGCAGCATCATCCTTTGCAGAATTGATCCTGGATCCTGTTGCTAATCTTTCCATCGCTACTGACATATCTCTCTCGTTCGTCTTTAAAGCGCCTTGAGTTAACAAAGCATTAACATTTGTATTAATAACACTCATTTCTAATTTCCACCCTTGCGTTTATTATTATTGTTATACCAATTAGGTTTAGAGTTCGCTGATAAGAACTAAGTTTTTACCCGCTTGGAAATAAGATCGACAGTAGCGGCAAAACCTAAAGTAAAAAACGGCAATTTTTTGCCTTTTTTTTTGAAAAACACATTAATTAATCGTAAGTAATTGATTTAAAATTATTTTTTTTATTGCCATTTAAGGAATTATGTTGCCGTCACGGTAACCTTTTGCCATATCTTGACGTATCATTCGATTATAGGAAAATTATTTTATGACCAAGAAAAATATGCAATCCGTCTGTGTAGAGGGGACAAAACTTTTAAAAATACCGACAACGGTGGTTTTTGCTGCGTTGCAAGATAGGAAAAGGCTTGAAAAACTTGTTCCCGGTTGCAGATATATTGATAAAACCGCATATAAAAAATCGACCTCAGAGGTTCTGGTTAATTTAGACAATAAGGAATGTCTGTTTTTAAACGAACATTGGACTACTTGTGTAGAACCTAGCTCAAAAATTTCAGTTTCTGTAATCGGAAACGGCGGTCCAGCCGGTAGATTTACAGCTGATTTCGATATAATTATAAAGTCAGAAGAGAATACCACTGGGTTTTACTATTCTGTAAATGCTAACTTCTATTGGAAAAGCGTTGTTTTTAGCAAAAAATCTATAGAATCTACCATGACAAAGATTATTGAAATGTTTCTAAACAACCTTCAACAACAATACTTCCGAGAAACTGATGATCCTTTTAACCTTTTTTTAACGATCAAAAAATTGATTAATTAATTTTGAGGTTTAGCAGATCGAGACAAGACCCATCACGTTATTTGTTCTCCTGCGAGAAGTATGCGTGAAGTCGGACCCTATAAATTTTCAATACTATTATTGAAGGGAGAGCCACCAAGAAAGAGAAAATAAAAAACCAACTCCATCCAAAACCTTCTACCAAAAAGCCCGAGGGTGGACCCGAAAACACCCGCCCTAGTGACGCAGCTGCTGTTAAAATCGCAAACTGAGTTGCAGTATAACTTTTATTGCAGATATTCATCAGAAACGCAATAAAAGCAGCCGTACCCATACCACCTGCTAGATTTTCTAGGCCAATAACCGCGACTAAACCAAAATAATTCTTTTCGAATAAACTAAGAATAAAAAAACCTAAATTCGTTATAGCCTGCAGGATACCGAAATACAGCAATGATCTATATAGACCGAATCTGTAAACAATAACCCCACCGTAAATTGCCCCTATTATTGAGGCTGCCAACCCTAGAGCTTTATTGATTGAGCCGACATCTACCAGAGAAAATTCCAAATAGCGCAGTAAAAATGTGGTCGTAAGCCGGCCAGCAAAAGCATCGCCTAATTTATAGCTCAGTACAAGAAACATGATTAGCAAGAACTCTTTTCTGTGAATAAGGTCAAAAAAAGGAGCAGCCAGAGATTTCAGTCCATAACCTTCATTAGAAGGAATGCCTTGAACTTCAGGAAAGACAAAATTTAACAAGGCGCAGAGCACCATTAAAAGACCTAAAATACTATAAACCATGCCAAAGCCAATAGTTTGCGCGGCGATAAGAGCACCTGCACCAGACACGATCATGGCTATTCTATAACCAGTGACAGAAATAGCGGCGGCTAATGCCCTTTCGTCAGGCATGGAGACATCTGCCCTGTACGCGTCTACCACAATGTCTTGACTAGCTGAAAATAAAGCAATTGAAAAGGCAATCGCTCCGAGGATATAAAGCTTGTTTTGCGCAAAATCCATCTGACCCATGAATAATAAACTTGCTGCAACGCACAACTGAAAAACAAAAATCCAATCCTTCCTCCTTCCAAGAAACCCCAAATTTAAACAATCAAGTAATGGAGCCCATATGAATTTAAAAAGATACGGAAAGCCAACCAATGAAAACATGCCAATGGAAGCGATAGAAATATTCTCAACCGTTAGCCAGGCCTGGAGTGTGCTATCGGATAGGGAAAGAGGTAAACCAGACGCGAATCCCATAACACCGATCGCCATTATCCTAGGATTAAAAAATAATTCACGATATCTCACTAAATCGGATTCCTTAAATTCAGAGTATTTATAATACTTACTTTTAAAAAGTAAGTAAAAATCTAACTTTAAATCACAAAAAGTAGTTAAAAAAAGTTTATCTTAACAAAGTTACCTTATAAGATTAACTCATGGAGACTAAAGACAAGCAAAACGGATTAATAGATTCGTTCGGTAGAAGAATTAACTATATCAGGATATCGATTACGGATCGGTGCGATTTTCGTTGTGTGTATTGCATGACCGAGGATATGACTTTTCTACCAAAATCCAGAATTCTTACTTTAGAGGAAATTGAGTTCTTGTGTGGAATATTCGTGGAGCTCGGCATTAATAAAATACGTCTTACAGGTGGAGAGCCTTTGGTGCGCAACAATGTTATCCAATTAATCGAGAACATTGGGCAACTAAAAAGACTAGAAGAGCTCACGATAACGACCAACGGATCACAGCTTGTAAAGTATGCCGATAAAATCAAGAAAGCCGGAGTTTCAAGAGTTAACATTAGTTTAGATACTTTGAACAAGCAGAGGTTTAAAGAATTAACAAGAACTGGAAACTTATCAAAAGTTCTAGAGGGCATCAAAGCAGCTAAACGAGCAGGTTTTAATAAAATTAAAATTAATTCAGTGATTTTAAAAAACCGTAATTCAGACGAAGTACTTAGCCTCTCTGAATTTGCCATAGAGAATGGATTTGATATTTCGTTTATCGAAGAGATGCCATTAGGAACGATAATTGAACATGATAGAGCTGAGGCTTTTTATTCTTCTGATCAAATTATTAAGGATTTAAAGAAATCTTTATCACTTAAAAGCTCGGAAGAAAAAACCAATGGTCCTTCAAGATACATGTCAGTAGAAGGTACAAATAGTAAAATCGGTTTTATTTCCCCACATTCCAACAAATTCTGTAGTGATTGTAATCGAATTAGACTTACTGCAGAGGGCCAATTGTTACTATGCTTAGGACAAGAAAATTCATTAGATCTTAAGCAACTTATTAGAGACAGCTCAAACGATAAAGAAAAAATCAAGGCTGCAATCGTGCAATCGATGAAAAACAAACCGAAAGAGCATTTTTTTGAACTCGAGGAAAAACCAGTAATTTTACGTTTTATGAGCCACACAGGTGGATAACTCCAACAAAGTTTACCCAGATAATATTACTGTGTGTATTTTGGCAGGTGGTAAAGGCTCTAGGTTGGGCGGCATCGATAAAGGTCTTTTCTTGCTATCAGGGCGACCGTTAATTGAATATTGTATTGAACGAATACAAAAACAAGTAAGCCACATAACTATCAATGCAAATAGAAATTTAGAAAAATATCGAGCCTATGGTTTTGATGTAATAGCAGATCTGTCTTCCGACTCTATTGGCCCATTAGGGGGAATACAGGTCGCTCTTGAGAAAATCCACAGTGATTTTATATGCTTTGTACCTTGTGATTGCCCGTCGATTTCCTCTACCCTAGTTGAAAATCTTTATAAACCTTATGTTAATCATGATTATGATTTATCTATTGCATCAGTCGAGGGAAAATTTCAACCCACGTTCTTCATGGCCAAGAAAAGTGTTGGGAATAGTTTAGGAACATTCATTGAACATGGCGGTCGCAAAATCATGCATTGGGTTAAACAAACTAATTTCACAACAGTTAAATTTACTAACCCCGAAAATTTTATTAACTTAAATTCAGAAAACGAGATACAAGACTTTAAGAAAAACAATTAAAGGAACCAGGCAGATGGTACAAATAATGACTGCAGCTGAAGCAAAAAAATTAATACTTGAGAATACATCCGTGATTGATGCCACTGAGGAGGTTGAATTAAAAAATAGTCTAGGGAGAGCCTGCGCTAAAAATATTATCAGTCCAATTAATGTACCAAACCACATAAATTCTGCAATGGATGGCTATGCCATAAATCTTGATAATGCGCGAGAAAGACAAACCTCAGCATCCCTGTGGGATAGGGTTCCTGAAAAAATTAAAATTATTGGAAAAGCCACTTCCGGAAATCCCTACTCAGGAAACTTTAATCAGAATGCCGCAATCCAAATAATGACCGGCGCTGTCGTACCTAAAGGTTATGACACAGTTGTAATAAATGAAGATGTGTCCGTCTCTAACGGCAACCTTATTATTAAAGAATTTCCCAACAAAGGTGACAATATTAGAGAAGCGGGAGAAGATTTAGAAAAAGGAGAGGCATGTATTAACAAGCACAAAATGTTGACTGCGGCTGATTTGGGTTTATTAGCTTCAATCGGGATATCAAAAATCAATGTTTTTAGAAAACCGAAAGTAGCAATTTTTTCAACGGGTGACGAAATAAAAAACCCTAATGAAAGCTTATCTATAGGGCAAATTTATGATAGTAATCGTTTTAGTTTGGCGGGAATGCTGCAAAAAATTGGGGTGGAAATAATTGACCTTGGTATAATACCTGACGACCCGATAATGCTAAAAGAAAGACTAGGGAACGCAAGCTCTTCCTCAGATGTACTTATTACTACAGGTGGCGTTTCGGTTGGAGAAAGAGATTATATGAAAGCCGTTCTAAACGAAATTGGCAAGATATTCTTTTGGAAAATAAAAATCAAACCCGGAAGGCCTTTCACTTTTGGTAATATAGATGAATGTATGTATTTTGGATTGCCAGGTAATCCCGTGTCCTCAATGGTTACCTTTAGTCAATTCGTAATGCCATCGCTAATTAAGTTATCAGGATCTACGCCGCAAGAAACATTTTTTTTACCAGCTAAAGCAGCCGTTGCGATCAGAAAGATAAAGGGAAGAACAGAATATCAAAGAGGCACTTACGAGAAAAAACAGAATGGTAGTTTTTGGGTCAAACCGACTGCTAATCAAGGTTCTGGCATTCTAAATTCAATGTCTCGTGCTAACTGTATCATTCACCTAACGGACGAATTGAGTGATATTAAAATAGGAGGCTCTGTCTTAATCGAGCCTTTTATGGCAAATAAAGTGCTTAATTAATATTTGGGTGTCTAGAGCGAATTCCCAGTATAGCCTTTCGTATTTTTAGAAACCCAATGTTCCCCGTCGATACGTTGTTCTTTTTTCCAAATCGGAACATCAGATTTTAAAACCTCCATTATATACCGACATGCTTCAAAAGCATCAGCTCTGTGAGTAGACCAAACTCCAATAACGACAATTGTGTCATTTGGATAAACCCTCCCCACTCTATGCAATAATAGAACATCTACTAAATCCCATTTACTTTTCGCTTTCCTAGCAACTCGATTCAACTCTTTTTCAGTCATACCTGGATAATGCTCAAGCAACATTGATTTTATGGTTTGTGACTCGTTTACATCCCTCATATTACCAATGAAATAAGCACTAGCTCCTATCGAGGAACATGAGCTGCGAAGACACTGGTCATATTTTTCGAGGGCCTTATAAGGCTCTAAGGGCTCAGACGTAAGATCGCAAAACATAAATCGCTCAGCCTCCAGTCATCGGAGGGAAAAAGGCTATTTCGTCGCCCTTCTTTATCTGCTCTGAAAATAAAACATGGCTATGATTAAGTGCACAAAGAGAACCCTCTGGAATTGGTTTATTACTTGATGCTAACTCCCAAACACTTTGTATTGTCGCCCCTTCCGAAATATCTATATCCATCTCAGGTTTTCCAATATAATCGGCTAAGCTTGCAAAGAATTTAACTTTCACTAACATATCTTGTACCCGTGTTATCATCGAAAATCTTTAAACAAGGAGATCACCATTGAATGAGCTCACACATGTAACCGACGAGGGAGATTTATCCATGGTGGATATCTCCTCAAAAAGTATAACTCAAAGAAAAGCTATTGCAAAAGGATCAATATTTCTTAAGGAAAGCACAATAGATTTAATAGAAAAAGCACTAGTTAAAAAAGGGGATGTTTTTACCGTATCAAAAATTGCTGGAATAATGGCAACAAAAAAAACGGCTGATGTGATACCTTTATGCCACCCTATCTCAATTTCGCACGCTGATATCGCTCTAGAATTAGACCGCTCACAAAAATTAATCAAGTGCACCGCCACTGTAAGTACCACTGGTAAGACTGGCGTTGAAATCGAGGCCTTATATGCAGTCCAGGTGACTCTCCTTACAATTTACGACATGTGCAAAGCTCACGATCAATCAATGATAATGACTGATATTACGCTCTCATTGAAGTCAGGAGGGTCAAAAAGCAATTTAAGCAAATAAAATATGGCTAATTATTCTTCAAACATCCGGTTGTTTTCAGGTAGCCCAGTTAGTGCTCCATCTGGAACTTTTGAAGGATCCCACGTAAGCGTTTGGTCAATTTGTTTTGCCACTTCGAAGTCTCGCTCGCTAACTCCATTAATTTCATGGGTCCAAAGATTGACTGTTACTATGTTGAATTCAACTACTAATTTAGGGTGGTGCCAAGCAACTTCACACAAATAAGAAATCATCGAAGTTATCATTAAAGTTGTCCGCCAATTTGCAGTATTGAATTTCTTGCTAATTTTTCCATCTTCAAACGTCCATCCATCTAGCTTTGATAGAAAAATTTTTATCTCGTTATCGGTGAGTTTAACCAATTTTTTTTTCATAAATACTCACATGATTTTTAATGGTCCAAGCAATATTAGCTGCGTGTCTATTCGGTTTGACTTCGTGCACTCTAAAAATTTTTACACCTTTAAGAACACCATAAGTTGTAGTAGCACACGTTGCTCCTAAAATATCTTTTGGGTCCGTCTCTTCAACCGTATCACGAAGAAATTTTTTTCGACTAGCACCAATCATTACATGCCGAAAGTTATTAGCAAATTTTTTCAAATCGTAAAATATTTCGTAATTCTGGCTCAAAGTTTTGCCAAAGCCTATGCCTGGATCAACACAAATTTGAGATTTTAAAATGCCTACTTGCATAGCTTGGCCGATTTGTTTGTCTAAAAATTCTATTATCTCATTAGTTATATGACCATAGGCAGGTGCTCGTTGCATGGTTCTTGGATTTCCCTGCATATGCATAAGCACGAGGCCTGCTTCAAACTCTTTTACTTTTTCCAGAAGCCTTACATCCCTTCCGCCAGTTATATCATTGACGATGTTGATTCCCTCGCTCAATGCTGCATGTGCTACCTCTACTTTGCATGTATCTATACTTAATGTAGCGCTCGGTAGTCCCATTCTTATTTTTTTAATTACCGGAATTACTCGTTCTATTTCCGCTTGAATGCTAATGCTCTCTGAACCTGGTCGCGAAGATTCTCCTCCAATATCTATAATATTAGCACCATCATCATAATCTTTTGAAGCTTTTTCGTATGCTTTATCAACCTTACAGTATAACCCACCATCAGAAAAACTATCTGGGGTAACGTTTACTATAGCCATAATTATTGGCGATTTGGGAAGCTTAGTAAATGTAAACAACCTACAATTTATCCTAAATTAGGGGTCTTCATATCTTCGATTACATCAATCATGGCTTGCCTAATTTTAGGATCACTTGAAAGATGTCCACTTCCATGAATCAATTTGAGAGTCCCATTACGGAAAAAATTTGACAGGGTCCAAGATGCCTCTGGTAGACACATAACATCTCGACTTCCATGAATCAAAGTAGTTGGTATGTTCTTAATCATCTTTGCATTCTCAAGAATTTCTTCAGTTAAGAAGTAGTTATTCTTAGCATAATATAGTTCAATTAAAACGCTAGAAAAAATTTGATCAGGTGATTTTACGAAAAACTCAATTTTTTTTTCAAAAGAAAAATTTAGAACAGCCCAAGACCATTTGGCCCAAGCTATAGTAACTTGATTTTTAATCAAATCATCGTCGGAAATTAATGTATTAAATACTCCATTGATTATCGATTTTGTGTCCGTAGCCTCAGCTATTTTCCCAACTATATTGAGAAATTCCTCGTAATCGCCTGGAATAAGTCTTGCCACACCTTTATCAGACAAAAACCATTCTAAGTCTTGATGTCTCGCGAGAAAGGTCCCTCGTAATATTAGTGCTGAAACGTGTTCAGGGTATTTTTTTGCGTAAAGCAATGCTAGTGTAGCCCCCCAGGATCCACCTATAAACATGGCTTTATCTATTCCAAAATGAACAAGCATTTCCTTAATATCCGTTAACAAATGCTCTGTTGTATTATGCCCTATATCTGCGAGGGGAGTTGAATCGCCACATCCCCTCTGATCATAAATAAAAACGTCATAATATTTTAGATCAAATAGGTTTTTATTTTCCCAATTAGCCCCAGCACCAGGCCCACCATGCAGCAGAAATACCGGTTTGCCAACCGGGTTTCCGCTTCTTTCGATCTTAATTACGTGCCCATCTTCAACTGAAAAATTTATTATTTCCGACATTGGTGCCTCGGACAAACGAAGATTGGATTACCACTTGAGTACCCCACCAACCGAAATAGAGTCCTCTTTGCCATCGTTAGTATTATTTATGCCATATTGTGCCCGATTGTATTCAGCCACGATCTTTAACCAAGAGTTAACGTCATGGTGAACCCCCACAGTCCAGAGTGACTTTTGATAATTACTACGATAAATCTCAAAGCTCTCATTAGAATCATACTCAGTAGGAACATCACCTAGTGTAAAATTTAACCTGGTGTCTTGGTTTACTTCGTATTTTCCTAAAAGTTGATAGCCACCTCTATGGATCTCCTCAAACGAAGCATCACGTTTAAGCACTCCAGATTGAAATTTGTTGAAAGAAAAAACGTTCTTCTTCTTATTTCGATACCGGCCGGTTATAGATAACTTTGTGAAGTCAAATCTCGCTCCCGCACTCCAATCAAAATCATGAGAGTTTTTACAAAATGCAACTGAACAATCTAAATCACCCTGATAAAAACCATCCAACCAAAACGTCGAATTATTTCTGTTAGTTATAGCCTTGTAGCCAAGCTCAAACAAAGATTCTTTTGCCGATTCATTAAAAAATCCTTGATCGAAATTCGTTATATTAATTAAAAGATTGTCGTTGATCAGCTTAATTTTATCTCTTTCGTCACTCAATGAATTTATTTCTAATCCCGATATGGCCGAAGCTTTAATTTTATCTCTAATCAAATCTACATTAAAATTGGTAGTAAACAGCAAGTGGGGGCCGCTATTCAGACCATTAGTATCATTAAAAACAAATGATTCGTCAGCAAAAGTGCCAGCACTATTGGTTTGCGCAAAAAATTGAATAAAAAAAATAATAACGAAATAAATTATTTTCAAAAGTTGCCCCAGAATGAAATATCTAGTTGCTTTAGTATACAATGTTTTTGATATGAGAAAAAGTTTTGGAAAAAAACAATCAGGCGGTTTTTCAATAACACAATACTAATTTTTAATAAAAAATGACAAAATCTATTATAACTACCCTTATCGTATTAATTGTAATGCAGAAAGCAAACGCTGATTTAGTTATTACCATTGGATTTTTTGGTAATTCTGAGTCCAAGGAGTTTAGCGGCGTAAAATTGGGTGTTAGCGAAGCCCAACATCAAGGCAAGTTTGTAGGAATGAACTATAATCTCTTAGTGAATCCGTCAAAACAAAAAGATTCTTATGCCGACTCACTGAATGTTGTAATTACCGATTTAGTCGGTCCAGAACTGAATTTGCTTATCGAGCAGTTCCCTTTCCTACCTGTCTTAAATCTTGCCGACAAATCAAATTCTCTCCGCCAGGAGTGCATCTTCAACGCTTTCCATATCAACCTCAGTATGGCAATGCTGAAGGACGCAAGCGCACTAGCCACCGAAGACGGTCAACTACGAGCTTGGCAACATTCCTTTAAAAAATATGCTGCTATACAGCTAAATAACAGATATCAGGCTAAATATAACCGCAGAATGTCAGAAGAGGCATGGTTTGGATGGGCTGGGGTGAAAATTATTTCAGAAGTCATAATGAGAAAACAAAAACCAGCTGATCTCATAAAAAATTTAAAGGAAGATATTAAATTTGATGGTCAGAAAGGACGTAAATTGTCTTTCCGACATAATGGGCAACTTAGACAACCTATTTTTGTGATAAACGACGACAAAGTCGTTGAAGAAATTCCCGTGCACTCAAATGGTCGATATGGCGGACTAGATCTAATTGGAGAAAACAAATGTTACGAATAAAGCTAACTCTTTCATTAATCATTTTGTTTGGTGTTTATATCTGCCCCCACGCAAGCGAGGTGGAATATGTTTTAGTGACCAATGAAAAAAGTGATAGTGTTTCTATTATTGACATAAAAACTCTTGAGCTTGTAAAAGAAATAAGCGTAGGAGATCGACCTAGAGGATTAGGATTAGCACCTGACAATTCTGAAATTTACATAGCTGTGAGTGGGGAAAATAAAATTAAAGTAATTGAACCCAATAGCTTTCAAGTAACACGAAGCTTTTACAGTGGAGATGATCCAGAATCTTTTGCTGTACACCCAAGCGGTTTGATTTTTATATCTAATGAGGAAATTGCTCAAACGTCGGTAATCGACCCTTCATCAGGCAAAATTATAGCAAAGATTCAAGTTGGGATTGAGCCTGAGGGGGTGTCGGTGTCACCTGACGGTAGTACGATAGTTGTAACTAGTGAGTCCTCTAACATGGCCCATTTTATTTCGGGCTCGGACTATAAAATCACCAAAAATGTCATTGTTGGGGCTAGACCAAGAGCATCTTGTTTTAGTGAGGATGGTAAATTCGTATTTGTAACTTCAGAGATCAGCGGCGAGATATCCAAAATTAGAGTTTCAGATGGTGCTGTGGTGAATAAAATTACCTTGTCAAAAGATATGGCAAAGCCTAAAGACATTTTGCTCGCAAGAGATGGGAAAACCTTATTTGTAGCAGGTGGAAGAGCTAATGAAATTTACGTTGTTGACAGCATTAATATGAATGTAGAAGACTCAATTCAGGTTGGCAGAAGAGTATGGGGGCTTGCTTTATCGAGCTCTGGGAAACTTCTTTTTACAACTGACGGACTAGATCATCAAATCTCTGTAATAGATACTAATAGCCGAACGGTAATTAAAGTCGTCAAAGTCGGGCAATTCCCGTGGGGAGTGATGACATACAAACCCTAGCATTGTTACTTCTGATATTTTTCTTTCCATTCAGTATATGACATACCGTATACAGCTTTTCTAGCTTCCTCATAGTTAATGTCAATACCTTCTTCTTGAGCAGAAGCCATGTACCATTTTGAAATACAATTTCGGCAAAAGCCGGCGAGGTTCATTAGGTCGATGTTTTGAACGTCTTTTGCTTCCCTCAAAAACTGAATTATCTTTCTATAGGTAGCGGCCTCAACTTTTTCAATACTATCATTTTCCATAATCAATCCTTTTTTCGTTGGGGTTAATATTTTGGTGAAACCATATTCTTGGAAGTAAATTAATGTTCTTAGTCGCAAAATGAAATATAACTGCGCCTATGTGTAGGCTTATAATTATGAGTAACACATATCCACAAATTAAATGCGCTTGGGAGAGCAAGGAGTTTAAAACTTCATTTTTCCAACCCCAATGATACAAATTAATTCCAAACCAGCTTGTTTTATAACCACTAAAGGATGAAGATAAATAGCCCGTTATTGGCATCATAAACAATAATAAATAGGCTAATCGATGAACAAATCGTGAAGCCCTGACGTGGAAAGAATTAAATTCACTCGGAAGTAAAGGTGGCCGGTTTCTTAAGCGCCAAAACAGCCTTAGTAACACTAAAATATACGCTGTAAGTCCGATTGATTTATGCAATCGGTAATAATATCCTTTTTGAGCCCCTTCTAAATCAACCATATACCAACCGAGAGCAAATAGGCCAAAAAGCATCAGGGCTGTTAACCAATGAAATAAAACGGCGATGTTGGTATACTTTTTTTTCACAATTAGAACATCAAATAAAAACTAAATGATAAATTAGTGCAAATTGAAAAACAACGGTCAAATTATCCCAAACTATGAATTACTTTAAAAATGAATCTGACCAAATCCTTAGGTTCATAATTTTTTTTCTTTTAATTCCATTAACAAATTTAATTTCCGCTTCAGAATTTGAAGTTCACGTAAATAAAGGAGCCAATTCGCTATCTGTCATACAAAACAGCAAAATTATCAAAGAGTATTCAATCTCAATTGGCCGCGGGGGGATCGGTGACAAAAGAATGGTTGGAGACAAAAAGACGCCGGTAGGAACATATTATGTCACTAGATTAAAAAATAGCGACAAGTTTCATTATTTTTTTGGCTTAAATTATCCGAACCTAAAGGATGGTTTTTACGGATATAAACGAAAGTTGATTACACGAGATCAATTTAACTCGATAAAAAGAGCGTCGTTAAACAAGATTACGCCCCCTCAAAACACCAAACTAGGCGGTGCGATTGGAATCCATGGCATCGGAAAACAAACCAAACAAAAGTTACTTATTCATAAAAATATTAATTGGACTGAGGGCTGTATCGCGGTAGAAAATCATGAAGTAAGGGAATTAAAAAAGTTTATTAAGCTTGGTACTTTAGTAAAGATCATCGAGTAATCAAACGGAGTAATAAATTTTCCAGTCAAATATAATGTTCTTTAAATAATCATATTTGTTTTCTTGACCCTTAACCGAAACTCCACCTAGTGCTACGAGTTCACCGGACTCATAAATTATCGGAATCAAAGGTCGCTCCCATGGCGGTATTGCTAATTCCTGAAACAACTTTTTAAGCTTCTTTCTACGGCGCCCCTCTAGATTTATTTTCTCACCTTCTTTTCTAAATTTGATTAAAAATTCCCTCGTTTTTTTAATATCTGAATTTAGGCCATGGCCTGAATAGCGTAAGGTTCCCCAAGAGAAATCAACCATATCTGTGCTGTTCCAAAGTTGCTGCTCTGGTTTTTTTTCATAATAAATAAATTTTTTAAGCACAAATAAAGAGCCTTTGTGAATTTTTATTACTCTGTCATCTACATCGATACTTGGCAGTTTCATCCTTTTTGCTTCAACAATCTGTCTTAAAATTTCCTCTAATTTTTTTCGGCCTATCTTATAAACACCAAATCGACGCAAAACCGACTGCAAGACAAAGATTTTCATTTTGTCGTCTATGTCGGTTAGCAAACTTAAAGGTATGTTTTTTCTATCATTTAGTCTGGCAATAATTTTTTTTTCGGTAAGGTCGTCGATATAAGATGCTAAGGTCCTTTGGATTTCGGCCATTTTCTTCAAATTTACTTCAAACTGTGCACCAGTATCTTCTAATTTTGGAATAATTAATTTTCGAATTTTATTTCTTAGAAAACGTGGCTCCTGGTTAGCTGGGTCTTCAAGCCATCGCAAATTATTTGTTTCACAGAAATTTTGTATTTTTTCTCTCGACACGTCTAAGAGAGGTCGAAAAAGCCAACCCTCTCCAATTTTTCGTAAACGAGGCATTCCCGATAACCCATACGGTCCTGACCCACGGATGATATGATGGATCAAAGTCTCTGTTTGATCTCTCGCATGATGTGCTGTTAAAACAAGTGAGGATTTTCTAATAAACCTAGATATAGATTCGTAACGAAAATTTCTTGCCCATTCTTCAATGCTTTTTTCGGGAGTTGATTCAGGTGGAGCCCGGAAGACAATCAAAGGTATATTTTTCTTGATGGCCAAAGTTTTGCAAAATTTTTCCGCATCGCAACCGTGTGAAGACAGATTATGGTTGACGTGAATTATGTTAAGGGACGCTGAATTCAAAGGATGATTAGCAGATAGAATCTCGAGAAGACAAACTGAATCCATACCGCCACTTAGACAGACATAAATGTTCTCAATTGAATGAGACTCGACTAATTCTGCAACTGTGTCTCTGACTTGGGGTACTATTCTATCTTGCACACTTTTAAAATTATTACTATTTATTATTGGTAAAGCGACCAATACTGGCGAACTTATTTTTTCTGTGGCTGACCAAAGCATTTTTATCCATTTCTCTAAGGCCTCTTAATTCCTGAACAATTTTTGCTTTGAGATTTTCGGCCATTTCCTCTAAGTTTCTATGGGCACCTCCTAATGGCTCGTCGATTACGCCGTCGATCACCTGAAGGTCAAATAACTGTTTTGCCGTTATATTCATAGCGTTTGCAGCTTCCTGGGCCGCTTCCTGTTTCTTCCATAATATCGATGCGCAACCCTCAGGTGAAATAACAGAATAAATAGAGTACTGGAGCATGAACACTTTATTACTTAAACCAATCGCCAACGCCCCACCTGAACCACCTTCTCCAGTCACAACGGTAATGATTGGCACTTTCAAACCGGACATCACACATAAATTAGACGCTATGGCTTCACTTTGGCCCCTTTCTTCAGCATCAATCCCTGGATATGCTCCAGGCGTATCAATAAAAGTAACAATAGGCAAATCAAACCTTTCGGCCAACAACATTATTCTCTGGGCTTTTCGATAACCTTCAGGCCTAGGCATACCAAAGTTACGGGCTAGATTAGCTTTTGTGGTTCTACCTTTTTGGTGCCCTATAATTACAACGTTTATATCATCAATCTTGCCAAGCCCCGTAACAATTGCGGCATCATCTGCAAAATGGCGATCACCATGTAACTCTATAAAATCAGGACATAATAGCTTCAAGTAGTCTAGAGTATATGGCCTAAGAGGATGTCTTGCCAATTTTGATATTTGCCACGCATTTAGCTTACTAAAGATGTCTCTTGTTAAACGCTCAGAACTAATTTGTAGTTTTTTTATCTCGTCGGCTAAATCTAATTCAGACCCATCTTCAACCAGTCTCAACTCTTCGATTTTTGAATTTATCTCCTCGATTGGTTTTTCAAAGTCAACCGCTCTATATTTAGAAGCTGAAATATGTTCTTTATCTTGGCCATTCATATTACTATTTATTTTTTCGAATTTTGTTTGTTTTTAAATAGGATAGTTATATTATCGCTTGTAAACAAGGTATTCAAATCTATGATTGCCCTCATGTTTATCTTAACCCCCCATTCTGCACCAAAATCAAATCTTGCTTTGCTTTTTCTAGACATAATTACTAGATTAATTTGAGTTTTTCCTGATTCATTTTTTGCAAGAATCGTCTTTAAACTTCTTATAATGTCGCCATTTAACGACTCCTCATCAACATCAATGATTAGTCTATCAGAGAATTTTTCTAAATAACCATCTATACTTTCAATGTAGTTCGCCCTCAGTGAAACCCCTCGGCCAGCTTGTTCTTTATTGACTGTTCCCTCAATCACCACTACATCATCAACAATTATGCTATCAATATATTTATTAAATTCCTCCTCACTAATAGCCACTTCAATGCTTCCTGTTTTATCATCTAATTCAATTAATGTTAGCCTTCCTCTCCGAGTGTCAATTGTACGAAATGAAGAAATTAAACCAACGATCCGACACTTGCCCGAACTAAGGTTTGAAATTGTATGGCTACTTATACCTCTAACGATTGATAGATTCTCATCTAAAGGATGGCCGGATAGAAAATAGCCAAGGACCTCCTTTTCCGCTTTCAAAATTTCCAAACTAGTCCAATTTTGCGGTGTTAAGTTTGCAGTATCTATCTCTGAAATTAAATCAACGGCAGGATTAATCTCCAGACCAAATAAATCAGTTTGACCTTGCTCTACGTCAACTCTTCCCTGTTCTGCAGTTTTTAGCGCAATTTCGATTTGACTAAGAAGAGCTTCCCGTTTTATCTCGAAACAATCAAGTAATCCGGATTTAACCATAATCTCTAATAATCTCTTATTTAATTTATGTGCAATCATACGTCGGCAAAGATCACTCAAGGAACTAAATTCTTCCTTTCTTCTTTCTTCCGTGATAGCGTCTATAATGCTTCGCCCCATACCTTTAATCGCTCCTATTCCATATCTTATCTTAAGCTCATTCACCGCTATAAATCTGTAATCACTTTTATTAACATCAGGCGGCAACACTTCTATTTTAAGCCGTTGGCATTCTCTTATATTAAGAACAACTTTATCCGTATTATCCATATCAGAAGAAAGTACAGAAGCCATGAATGAAGAAGGATAATTTGATTTTAACCAGGCTGTTTGATACGCGATTAGTGCATAAGCCGCGGAATGAGATTTATTAAATCCATAGCCGGCAAATTTTTCAATAAGTGCAAAAATGTCTAAAGCTGTTTTTTCAGGCACTTTGTAAGAAACAGCGCCTGAAACAAAAGTATTCCTTTGGGAAGCCATTTCCTCAGGTTTCTTTTTCCCCATAGCTCTTCGTAATATATCTGCAGAACCCAAAGTATAGCCAGCTAAAGAGCGTGCTATTTCCATTACCTGTTCTTGATATAAGATGACTCCATAGGTTGGCTTGAGTGTCGACTCCAATTTTGGATGAAGATATTTTACTTGCCGACCTTGTTTAACCGCAATAAAGTCGTCAACCATTCCTGAATCCAACGGTCCGGGTCTAAAAAGCGCAACGAGTGCAATCAAATCCTCAAATTTGTCTGGTTTAAGTCGTAAAATTAGTTCCCTCATCCCTCTCGATTCTAGTTGGAAAATTGAGGTTGTTTCGCCTTCTTGTATCGTTTGGTACGTCTTTGAATCACTGAGCCCAATCTGGTTAATGTCAACAAGATCTATTGCTTTATCAAGGGATTTTATTGAACCTACGGCCCAGTCCACGATCGTCAAGGTTCGCAAACCTAACAAATCGAACTTAACTAAACCGATAGATTCGACATCCCCCATATCAAACTGCGTTACCATTCCCTCAGTATCCTTGTCAGCAAAGAGGGGCATATAATTAACAAGAGGTTTGGGCGCTATTACCAGGCCACCCGCATGTTTTCCAGCATTTCTAATGATCCCTTCCAACTTCAGAGCCAAGTCTATGAGGTTTTTTACTTCAGCATCTTCCTTGCACCGTTTATATAAATCGCTTTTCTTGTCTTTTAAAACATCAGGTAAGGTAATGCCTATATCATTAGGCACTAGTTTAGCAACTTGATCAACTTGCGGGTAAGGCAAGCCCAAGACTCTGCCGACATCTCTTATCACAGCTTTAGCAGCCATTTTTCCAAAAGTTATAATTTGGGCTACTCGATCTAATCCATACCTTTTTCCAACATAGTCAATCACCTCATCCCTTCTATCCATACAAAAATCAATATCAAAATCAGGCATTGAGATTCGCTCAGAATTTAAAAATCTTTCAAACAGCAAATCGTATCGAAGTGGATCAATTTCTGTTATTAGCAAAAGATACGCTATCAATGACCCCGCGCCAGAACCTCTGCCAGGGCCGACCGGTATCTTCTTCCTTTTCGCCCATTTTATAAAATCTGCAACAATCAAGAAGTATCCAGAGAACCCCATATCAACAATCACTCTAAGCTCGTCTTTCATTCTTGCTTCATAAAGTATCAATCGTTCGTTATTCAAACTATCATTCTCTTCAATGTAGTCTTTTAACCTGAAATTAAGCCCCTCCATCGCTTGGCGTTTCAATAAATCGGCTTCACTTAAATTAGATTCAGTGGGAAATAAAGGTAATAGACTTCCCTTACTATCAAAGTCAAAATTGCATTGGGTCGCCACTTTAACCGAATTTAAAACAGCAATCTCCAGCCCTTTAAATTTCTTTTTCATTTGGTTCGATGAGCAAAGAAATTGTTCGTCACTATAAGACTTTATCCGACGCTTATCTTCGAGGGTAACTCCCTGTTGAATACAGACTCGAGCTTCATGAACAACAAAATCCTGTTTTTCTAAAAATCGAGCTTGATTGGTAGCGACGGGACGTATTGGAACCATTGTAGATAATTGGGCTAGGCCATTAAGGTACTGCAACTCATTAGGTTTATTTAGCTTACTTATTTGGCAAAAGAAATTTCCGTCGGTTAGATTTTCCCACTGAGCTGCTTTTTCTTTTGCTTGTACAAAATCTTTTTTTAGAATTGCTTGGCCAATATCGCTATCTTGATCACCTGCAAGAATAATTATACCATCGCATTTTTTACTAATAAGCACTGATTCGGAGATACCGATTTGACCATCTTTTCCTTTTTGGCAAATTGTTAAAATATCGCAGAGATTTCTATAACCAACCTTATTTCTACATAAGAAAATTGCATTATGTTGGTTAGTGTCAGTATCAACTGGAATAATTGTGACTTCAGCTCCTATAATCGGTTTAATACCAGCTTTTTTAGCTTCTCTATTAAATTTTATAGCTGCAAATAGATTATTGAGATCAGTAATAGCTACCGTTGAAAAATTCTGTTTCCTGCATCTTTCGATTAGTTGGGGAATTCTTATTATTCCGTCAACAAGAGAATACTCTGAGTGAACATTCAAATGCACAAATGAGTCTCTCAATTAAATCTCCATTAAATGTAAATCTCTTACTGGACGAAAGGATTGTCTGTGGATAGACAACGCCCCATATCTTTTTAAAGCAGCTAAGTGCTTTTTCGTCGGATAGCCTTTGTGCTTCTCGAACAAGTAATTCGGATAAATCCTCGAGATTCTCGTCATTATATAATCTCTCACTACTTTGGCTACTATAGACGCCGCTGAAATTTGCGTATATTTTTGGTCCCCTTTTATAATAGCCTTCATCCTATAACCCTTGACATCGGGCAAATGACACCCGTCAATTAAAACTAAGCTATCTCGCCAATTAACTTTTTCAATCGCCCTTTTCATAGCAAGCTGTGTTGCTTTTAAAATATTCAGAGCATCGATCTCTTGGGGCGAAGCATAGCCTACCTTTACTGAGAAGGCGCATTTTTTAATCAATTTATAATTATGCAATCGAACGCAGTGACTAAGTGATTTAGAGTCGCGGAAAACATAGTCTGGTAGGGACGGCATTACAACCGCAGCTGCAACAACAGGTCCTGCTAAGCATCCCCTACCAACCTCATCAACCCCAATTATTACTTTATTATTCATTTTTTTATAAATTGTTCTATAAGAAAGTCGAAATACTTATTAATATTATCGTGTGAATCACCGCTTAAAATATCCAAAAAGCTTCTACCGCCCTGTTGGAATAACTCAAGTCGGTGATTATCAATCATCCATAACATTAGTTGGGCTGCAATGGATTGTGCTATCAAGTTATCTTGGATTAATTCTGGGACAACATTAGAACCCATCAGTATATTTGGGAGAGATATGTGATCCGAAATAATTAGCTTCTTAAACAAAAAATAATTTAATTTACTAGTTTTATAACACACAACCATTGGTTTTAAACAAAGGAAAGCTTCCAATGAAACGGTACCCGAAGAAACAATTGCTAAATCTGACTGTTTCAGGCAACCTATGCTGTCGTCTATATAAAACACTCCATCTTCATAGTGCTTTTCTGCGCGCTCTCTCAGAAAGTCAGCCACTTTTTCATTAGCTGCTCCGATTTTGAGATTGACTTTTTTGTTTACTAAATTCTTAAGAAATCCCGCAGAAGCAAAGAAGATATCGGCATGGTATTTAACCTCTTCCCACCGACTCCCTGGTAGCAATGCCAGGTTCAGTTCTTTCATATCTGAAAAATCTGAGGATCTTGTAGTTTTTTGTACGGTTTTTATTTTAGTGGCAGCAGGATGACCGACGAATTGTGATTTCACACCAAGATTTGAAAAATATTCTTGCTCGAAAGGAAACAATACAAAGAGATAATCAACTATTTTTTTAATTTTTTTTATTCTTCCTGGCCTCCACGCCCAAAGTTGTGGCGCCACATACTGAATAACTTTTAATTCTGAGACATTTGATTTAAGTTTAGCTGCAATTGGAAGATTGAATGATGGGGAGTCCACTCCAATAAAAACGTCAATTTTGTATTCGATAAACGCTCTACAAATTGCATTTTTCAGATTGATTAGTCTAGGTAATTGTAGAATCACCTCCTTAAACCCCATTACAGATAAATTCTCTATTGACGCAACTGGAGTACAACCCGCTTCAATCATCTTTGGACCTACCACGCCAAAAAACTCAACATTGTGTTTTTGGCGAATCGAGGTTATTAGATTCGCACCTAGTATATCGCCTGATTTTTCAGCGGCAACTATACCTACCTTCAACGTGCGATAAGACATAAGGTTAAAGCTTCTTCGCTAATTTTCATTCTTCCTTAAACTATAACTAATCAACGGGCAATTCCTCTATCGCTTTCCGTAACAAAATCTCGAAATTTTTGAACCACTTTATGCTTATCGATTTCGGAGTCTATTTTCTGAATTGCTCTTTCCAAAGAATTACTTTGGAGATACAAAATTCTGAAACATTTTCGTAACGAATTCATCTCATCCTGAGAGTAGCCACGTCTTTGTAAGCCTATCTTATTAATACAACGTGGGGTTGCGGGATTTCCTTTAACTGTGATGAAAGGAGGAATATCTTTGGTGATTATCGAGGAGATCGCAGAAAAGCAACCTTCTCCCAAATGACAGAACTGATGAATCCCTGTGAATCCACCCAGAGTAACATGATCTCCGACAATTACATGCCCAGCTAACGTAGTATTATTGGAAAAAACAATGTTATTACCTATTTGGCAATCATGGGCAATGTGACAATATGCCATTATTAGATTATCGTTACCTACACGAGTTATTCCTCCACCATGTTCCGTGCCTCTATTAATACTGCTATATTCCCTTATTGTATTGCGATCACCTATAACTAATCGTGATTCATCAGTTTCCTTAAATTTTTTATCCTGCGGATTAGTTCCTATCGCAGAGAAAGAATGTATCTTATTATCACAGCCAAACGCTGTTGGGCCGTAGATGATACAATTTGAACCAATAACAGTATTCTCTCCAATAACTACATCTCCAGAAATCTGTGACCAAGGCCCAATGGAAACATTAGCACCCAGTCTAACTTTCTCACCCACTAAAGCAGTAGGATGGATCAATTCAGTTCTCCTCAATCTTGCCGGTAGTAGTAACCACTGCGGAGCATACTAAGTCATGTTCTACCCGAGCTTTTGCGTCAAATTTATAAATATCTTTAAGCTTTTTTAGAAGTTTTATCTCTAGAATAAGCTGATCACCTGGATTCACACCCTTCCGGAATCGCGCTTTGTCTATGCCTACTAAGTAAAAGAAACCACTTGCCTGTGGACTTAAAAATGAGCGGAAAATTAATACCCCGCATGCTTGAGCCATTGCTTCAACAATCAACACCCCTGGCATGATCGGGTTATCTGGGAAATGTCCTTCAAAGAAAGGTTCATTATAGCTGACATTTTTTACTGCCGTTATAGATTCATTAGGAATATAACTAATGATTTTATCAATTAACAGGAAAGGGTACCTATGAGGAATGGCACTTTTAATTGACTCACTCACGCGCTTATCATCAGACTAGAGTAATTGTAAATCAGCTACCAGATTTACTCATTCGCTCGATAATTTTTTTAGTCAAATCTACTTTATCGGAATAGTAAACAGCCCCATTCACTAAAACCATATCGAATTTATTCTCTTTCGCGTACGCACGCGTGACATCAGCGATTTTCTTCTGGATTCCCTGCATTTCCTCATTACGACGGAAATTTAAGTCTTCTTGAAATTCTTGGGCCCTTCTTTTAAGGTCACGCTGCCGAGTTTGGATATCTCTTTCTATTTTTGTTCTCTCACCTTCGCTCATTATAGCTCCATCTTTTTTCAACTTCTCAGCTAGTTTTTCAAGAGCCTTATTGTCTTTTGCAATACCCCTGTCACGCGGCCCAAATTCTTTTTCCAGTTTCTTGGTTGCAGCCTCTGTTTGAGGAATCGCTGTTAAAATACTTTGGACATTCACAACACCAATTTTGTATTCTACAGCACTTATAGCTGGAGATATAAAAATAAGCATCAAGATGGTTTTAATTAAATTATTTTTTACATTTCTCATACAACTCACCAGTTTTCCCCTTGTAATTTTTTTAAATTTTCTATCTATATATTACCCGAAATTGTCAATTTTTTATAACCTTAATTTCAAAATTGCGTGCCGAAATTAAATTGAAACTTTTCAATCTCGTCTCCGAACTTATCATTGAAAGGATTTGAATAGCTAACTGATAATAATCCCATTGGAGACATCCATATCCCAGCAACACCAACTGCCATTCGTAGCTCTGAAAGTGAAAACGAGTCATCGGATGCAAATACATTGCCGGCATCATAAAATACCGAAACTCGAGCCGACTTAATATCCTCCAACAATGGGACAGGGACTATAACTTCTGCATTTCCAGTTAAGAGTATATTTCCACCAAGAGCACGACCAAAAATATCCTCTGGACCGAGTGATGACTCCCCGTAGCCACGTACCGTTCTAGGGCCCCCAGCAAAAAAATTCCTGAAAAAGGGCAACTCTTTTGTAGACCCATAGCTATCGCCATATCCAATTTTATTTTTTAGTATTAGTGTCCATTTTTTCCTTAAGGGCAATTTAAAATAATAACGATGATCATAGTCAATCTTCCAATATTTTAAATCACCTATTGGTAATGTGACCTCGGTCGACAGCATTTGCAACCGTCCTGCGTCTGGAAAAATTCTTGAATTTCGAGTATCTCTTCCCACAGAGGTAGTCCATTGAAAATTATCATATTCCGCCCCTTCTCGAATCAAAAATGATAGTATTCTGATATCTAACAAGCTTGGTGTCGTTTTAATCTCTTGCTTTTCCCAAGTTAGTGCTGTATTAAAGAAATTATACTCTGTTATCGGGAGACCGAAATTAACGCCAAAACTTAAGTTCTCCTGGTCATATCTTGAAACGTCACGGCGACCAGAATCAATCTCCTGATAACCCAACGTAAACCCTCTCGCAACGCCATCTATAGTTGCATAAGGGTTATAATACCCGACAGAGAATGATTTGTTTATTTCGCTATTATTGAACGAAAAACTAACCATTTTACCACTTCCTAAGAAGTTGTTTTGACTGACCCTAGTATTAAATAGAAGGCCTCCCGACTGAGAAAAACCAGCACCTACCATCAGATTACCCGACGGCATCTCCTTTACTTTAAAATTTACATCGACTTGATCAGCTGTCCCCGGAACCTCAACCGTACCCACCTCAACAGTTTCGAAAAAACCAGTTCTCTGAAGACGAACCTTTGAGCGTTCGACCTTAGTCGTTGAAATCCAGCCACCTTCCATCTGTCTCATTTCACGCCGAAGCACTTCATCTCGCGTCTTGCTGTTGCCAAAAAAATTAACTCGTCTCACGTATACCCTTTGCCCTGGATCAACATAGTAAGTCAGAGTCGCCGTCTTATTAGACTCGTCTAGTTCTGGTATCGGGTTTACATTAGCAAATGCATAACCTTCTTGCCCAAGTAACTCAGTAATTGCTTTGGCTGTTCCCTCCATTGACCGTCTGGAAAAAACATCTCCTTTGCGAGTGAAAATTATGGGGTATATCTCTTCAGGAGTAACTATTAGATCACCAGCCAATTTCACTGAACTTATTCTATATGCATCCCCTTCTGTTATGTTAATAGTTACATACACACTCTCTTTGTCGGAACTAATAGATACTTGAGTAGAATTAATTGTAAAGTTCATGTATCCAAAATTTTGATACCACGATCTTAACGTTTCCAAATCGCCCTGTAGTTTCTGCCTTGAATATTGATTATCTTTTTTGAACCAGCTTAACCAATTCCCTGTAGTTAATTTGAAAGATTCGATAATCTCTTCATCTGAATATATTTGATTACCAATTATCTTAATTTGTTTTATTGTCGCAGCTTCGCCCTCAGTAATTTCAAGAGTCAGCTCAACAGCGTCATTCCCAATAGGATCGAGTTGGTAGTCTATTTCAACACTGTATTTGCCATTGGCATAGTATTGACGCCGTAACTCTTGGAGCACTTTATCGAGTTTACCTTCATTAAATACTTCACCCTCAGAGAAACCCGCTTCCTCCAAACCTTTTTCTAAATCTTCAGTTTTGACTGCTTTATTTCCGACGAAGTTAATAATGGCCATCGTGGGCCTTTCAATAACAGTGATAACTAAAGCATCTCCCTGTCTTTCAAGCCTAACGTCCTCAAAATACCCAGTTTTAAATAAAGCGCGCACTGCTTTTCTTATCTTAACTTCATCTAAAGAGTCACCTATACCGACCGGCAAAAAATTAAATATCATTCCGGGCGTGATCTGCTTTAGCCCACGGATTTTAATATCGTCGACAATAAAGGTTGAGGATGACACATAGCCTGAGACTGCTATAAAGAACAGGGCTAAGAAAATTAATTTGATATACTTTCGCATATTATCAGTTTATGATCCTAAAAATGTCATTAAATATTGCAATTAAAAAAAGACTCAGCAGAATCGCAAGACCTATTTTCTGAGTCGCTATGTAAAACGATGTGGGAAGTTTTCTTCCACTAATAAATTCCAAAATATTATACAACAGATGTCCACCATCAAGCATCGGAATCGGCAATAAATTGATTATTCCAATACTAATGCTAATGAGCGCGAGAAAGGCAAGGAAAGAATCTAAGCCGCTTTCCATAGACTTGCCCGCATAATCTGCTATCGTAATTGGCCCACTAAGATTCCTAAACGAAAGCTCCATAGTCACTAATTTCATTAAAGATCGAAGTGTCATAAGAGTCATATCAAAAGTTCTTTCTAATGACAGCCAGACCGCATCAAGGGCACCATACCGCTGGATCGAATAAAAGGAACTTATATCACCTTGAATTCCTACTCGCCCAAGTCTTCGCTCCCCTTTTTGAACTAACTCAGGCGTTATTAATTTATCAAACGTCTCACCATTCCGATATATTCCAAACAGTAAAGGGGTCTCAGGATTCTTTTGAATAATTTCAACTAATTCGGCCCATCCATCAATTTCAGTATTTTGAACTGAAACAATCGTATCTCCAGCGACAAGTCCTCCCTTATAGGCTGGGGACTCGTTAATTACTTTAGAAATAACGGCTGGAATCTTGATCTGCTTTGGAACTAAACCAATTTGATCGAATGGTCCTTTTTTATCTAATTCATTTAAATTGAATTTATCAACCGAGATAATATGATTTGCACGTTCACCATTGGAGTTGGCTACTTCAAATTCTAAATTTCTCCCTTTTAGGATTTCCATGATCATTTCACGATGAACAGCCTCCCAAGTTTCAACTCTTTTTTTATTAAGCTTTATAATTCGGTCGTCCATACTAAGTCCACTTTCAGAAGCTACAGAATTAACTGGGATCTCTCCTACATATGGAATAGGACCTGCAATCCCTTTAATAAAAATTATCCAATAAACAACACAGGCTAAAATAAAGTTTGCCATTGGGCCCGCAGCGATTATAAAAGACCTAGCAAATAATGATTTACCCTCAAAACAATCCTCAATGCTATCCTTTTCTGTCCTATCCTTCACTTCTAGCATTTGAACATAACCACCCAAAGGTATGGCTGAAAAAGAAAAAACGGTACCCCCTTTTTTTAAGCTAAATAACTTTCTCCCAAATCCGATCGAAAAGGCAAGAACTCTCACTCTGCATATCTTCGCTGCACTGAAATGCCCTCCCTCATGGACAACTACAATCAAAGTAATAACGACAAAAAAAGAAACAATACTAGTTGCTATATCGGCCATTTTTTTATACCTATTTGTTTTCTTAGGGACTTGCGACATTCAAAATCTGCTCGCAGTATAGAATCAATCGTCAAATCGTATTCATAAGTGCAAGAGTCCAGCGCATGCTCAATGATTTCCGGTATATTGGAGAATTTTACTTTATTTTCAATAAAAGATTGAACGGCAACTTCATTTGCAGCGTTTAAAATTGCCGGGTAGACACCACCCTGCTTAAATGCTTCCTTCGCGTAAGTCAAACATTTAAATTTATCATAATCTGGTTTTTCAAAGCTTAATGATCTTAGTTGATAAAAATCGAGAAAATCTGCTCCAGAAAATATTCTTTCAGGCCAGCCTAATCCGTAGGCGATTGGAATTTTCATATCAGGAGTACCTAATTGAGCCATAACAGAACCGTCAATGTATTCTACCATGGAATGTATTATGCTTTGAGGATGGACAACTATCTCAACTTTGTCTAAAGGCATATCATATAAATGGCAGGCTTCAATTATTTCCAAACCTTTATTCATCATAGTAGCAGAATCTATTGAAATCTTTTGTCCCATTATCCAATTTGGATGATTGCAGGCCTGCTCCACTGAAATTTCAGAAAACTTTTCGATTGGGGTATTAAGAAAAGGTCCGCCTGATGCTGTTAAAATCAACCTTTTTATGGAAGCGCGACTAGAGGATATTGACGAAGCATAATCAAAAGGCAAACATTGAAAAATCGCATTATGTTCGCTATCTATCGGAAGCAATTGAGCGCCAGAGTTTTTGACCTCATTCATAAAAAGCTCGCCAGACATTACCAACGACTCCTTGTTTGCGAGCAAAATTCTTTTCCCATGCCTCGCTGCACTCATCGTAGAAAGAAGACCAGCGCCGCCCACGATTGCAGCCATAACATAATCAGTTTCCTCGTGCGCAGCTACAAACTCCAACGATTCTGGACCACCGAGCACCTCTGTCGTTATATCGGAATGTTCTCTCAGGTTATCAGATAAAATTTTTGCTGAGTCCACACAGGAGAGCACGGCGTATCTGGGTTTCCACTCAAGAACCTGGCGCTGCATCTTGTGTATATTTCTATTGGCAGTAAGGGCGAACACTTTAAATTTTCCAGGAAAACTAGCGACTACTTGCAGAGTGTTTTCTCCAATTGTACCGGTTGAACCTAATATGGAAATATTTTTCATAGTATTATTCTAAAACTACTTAAAGCTATAAAGAAACACGGGGCAGCAAAAAGGATGCTGTCAATTCTGTCCAAGATACCGCCATGCCCTGGAAAGATTCGCCCAGTATTTTTTTTTCCACTTTTTCTCTTCATGATGCTTACATTCAGGTCTCCTAATACTGCGCCTAAAAAGATAAGAAGGTAAGCCCCGTTAATCGCAAATATATCCAAAACAAACACATTGAATGAAAAATTGAGTAGATAAAAAACTAGGAAGCTAACTATAAACCCTACCAGCAAACCTTCAATAGTTTTATTGGGACTAATTATGGGAACAAATTGGGTTTTCCCCAAAAGTTTACCTCCTGCGTAACAAAATGTATCAATACTACCAACAACTATTAAAAGATAGGCTACATACTTAGGAGCGATTTGAAAAATGGTTAGCAACATTACGCTACATATGGGAATAATAACTAATCCTCCAGCTTGCCACAGAGTTTGTAAATTCAAATTTAGTTGCGAACCTCTCTCTTCAAGCAATAGAATGAGGGCGCACAATGAAATATAGACTAACGCCAGACTGGATAACAGAACAGCCATCAGATCGTTTATTAAAACAAACAAACTAGTTGTGATAAATATGGTGATTAAAGAATAGGTAAGCCTGCTTATAAAATTTTCGCAACCCACTGTTTGACTCCATTCATATGAAGCCAAGCTAGCAATAGAAATCAAGAACATCGGAAAGAGTAAACTGTTTTCTCGAGTTAGTACAAAAACAATAACTAAAGTTAATCCGATTCCCGTAAGAATACGCTGAATTGGATTAGATAACGTTATTGGGTTAGTCTTAATTACCATAGCTGAAAAAAATTAGTTTGAGTATTCAACACCAGCTTTTTGAGGCACTCCGCCATAACGCCTCTCTACAGCTAAAAAATAATGTAAAGCCTTGTCGAATTCGGCTATTGAAAAATCCGGCCACTTCGTGTCACAAAAATATAATTCTGTGTAAGCCAATTGCCATAGCAAATAATTGCTTAACCTTTTCTCCCCTCCTGTCCTAATCAATAAATCAGGTTCAGGCAACGTTGCAAGACAAAGATTTTTTGAAATCAGATCGAGCTCAATGTCTTTCGCATTTATGATCCCTGACTCTATCTTTCTACATATCTTTTGAACTGCACGTTGAATGTCCCAACGTCCTCCGTAATTGGCGGCGACGTTAAGTAAGATACTAGTATTATTTTTCGTTGATTCTTCAGCTGTTTTCATTTTGGTTTGGATGTCATCCGGGAAGGCATCTATTTGTCCAATAAAGGACAGCTTTACCCCATTTTCGTGTAAGGTATGAAATTCATTTTCCAATGCGCCAAGAAATAAGTTTAATAGACTATTTACTTCTGACTTTGGTCGTTCCCAGTTTTCCGAGCTAAAGGCAAAAATTGTTAAAATTTCAATGCCCACCTGAATGGATCTGTTGACGATGGTTTTTAGCGACTCTAACCCAGCCTGATGGCCGGCTGTTCTGCTCAGTCCTTTCTCTGTTGCCCATCGGCCATTACCGTCCATTATAATTGCAACATGTTTCGGGAGTGACTCGACCTCGGATAGCGTCATTTTTTACTCATTTTTTTACGTCGACAACGTTTAAAACTAAATTTCTAATATCTCTGACTCTTTTAACTTTATCATTTCATCAATATTGTTGACATTTTTATCTGTAATCTTCTGAACAATTTCGGAATTTTTCCTCTCATCATCTTCAGTAATATTTTTACTCTTTTGCTCTTCTTTTATTAAAGCAAGAAGATCTCTACGTATGTTTCTCACAGCGACTTTCGCTTGTTCGGCCTCGTTTTTTAACTGCTTAATCAACTCTTTTCGTCTTTCCTGAGTCATTGCCGGGACAGGAATCTTCAAATTAGTACCGGTAACCTTGGGGGTTAGACCTAGATTTCCTTCTAGGATTGCTTTCTCTACAATTTTCAACGCAGATTTATCCCAAACTGCAATATTGAGCGTTCGAGCGTCCTCAGTCGTGATTGTAGCCATTTGAGAAATAGGGGTTTTTGTACCGTAGTAATCAATCAATAGGTGATCTATTAAAGCGGGATGAGCTCTTCCCGTCCTTAGTCTTTTAAGCGATTTAGCAAGAGACTCTAGACTCTTGGACATGCGAGCTTCTGTTTTTTCAGTTAAATTTTCTATCATCTATATCACCCGACACAAACGTCCCAATGTCTTTACCACAAACCGCGTCTAAAAACGCGTTTTTTTTCATCATATTTAAAACCCGTAATGGCATATTATTATCTCTGCACAAAACGATAGCCGTCGCGTCCATGACTTTTAGTTTTCTAGATAAAACGTCATCATAACTGATTTTTTCAATTAATTTTGCTTGAGCAGATAACTTTGGATCCAAATTATATATTCCGTCCACCTTTGTTGCTTTAATCAAGAGTTCAGCGTCGATTTCAATCGACCTGAGACTGGCTGCTGAATCAGTGGTGAAAAAGGGGTTACCCGTTCCCGCAGCAAGCACAACTATCCTCCCTTTTTCTAAATGCCTCACTGCCCTTCTTCTTATAAAATCTTCACATACCTCATTAATTTTGATAGCTGACATCACTCTAGCAAACATGCCATTTCTCTCTAATGCATCTTGGATGGCTAAAGCATTGATGACCGTGGCAAGCATGCCCATCTGGTCTGCTGTCACTCGCTGCATTCCATCTTGAGCAAGGCCTTGACCTCTAATAATATTACCCCCTCCGATAACCAAAGCGATTTCGACTCCCGACTCTTTCAAATTCTTTATTTCATTGGCAATCCATTCTAAAGTAGCTTGATTGATTCCGAAGTCATCCTCCCCAAGTAAAACCTCGCCGCTTAGTTTTATTAGAATTCTCTTATACTTTATTGCTGGATTCCTACTCATCAGCTTCTAATTCTTCTTACCTACCTGTTTTGCAACTTCCTCTGCAAAATCTTCGGTTTTTTTCTCGATACCATCTCCAACTGCCATCCTGATGAAGCTTACAAGCTTTAAATTCTTTGATTTCGCAAAGTCTCCGACTGTTTGATCTTGGTTCTTTACAAACATTTGACCTACTAACGTGTTCTCTTTAATAAATTTTTTTAACTTGCCAACAACCATTTTCTCAACTATGTCTGCTGGCTTTCCAGAGCTTTCAGCTTGTCCCATGAAAACATTTTGTTCGCGCTGTAGCAAATCTAAAGGGATTTTGGTTTCATCCAATGCTGCCGGTGCGGTTGCCGCAACATGCATTGCAATATCTCGAGCTGCCTCTCCGTCCGAACCTTCAAATGTAACCGCCGCTCCAATCTTTCCGCCATGAAGATAGTATGAAACCGAATCTACACCGCTCATGAGCACTTCAATCCGTCTTAGATCAATTTTCTCACCAACTTTTACCGACAGTTCATTAGCCGCTTCTTTTAGAGTTTTATCGTTTACTTTGACGGCTAACAAGTTATCGATAGATGACACATCTTGCTCTAATGCGATTTGTGAAACTTTTTCAACAAATAGTTTAAAGTTTTCGTCATTGGCGACGAAATCAGTCTCACAATTAACTTCAATTAAAACTGTTTTATTTGAGTTTTGTTGGATGCCTATCGCTCCCTCTGCAGCGACTCTTCCCAATTTTTTTTCAGCTTTTGAGACACCAGTCTTTCTCAAATATTCTATAGCTTTATCAAAATCACCGGAATTTTCGACTAATGCTTTCTTGCAATCCATCATTCCAGCACCAGTTCGTTCTCTCAACTCTTTAACCATACTGGCCGAGATCGTCATAAAATAGCCTCCTAAATAAACTAGTTTTATATACTATTTTTCTAAATTCTCAATGTCTGACTGCTCTTGCTCGACGACACCATTAGATTCAGAGTCGTTTAACAGACCATTGGTCGGTTCTTCGGACGCCGTGCTGCTTCCTTTGTTTTTTGACTGATTATTGCTCTCATCCGAAGGCCCCTCGACCTCAACAAATTCCTCCACTATTTCTCCCATTTTTTGGGTATGAACCGCTTTTGCATCCAAGATAGCATCAGTGACTGAAGACGTATAAAGGTCAATAGATCTAGTTGCATCATCATTACCGGGAATCACATAGTCAATACCGACTGGCGAGTTATTGGTATCTACAATTCCTACTACCGGGATACCCAATTTACTCGCTTCTGAAACTGCGATTCGTTCAAAACCAACGTCAATGACAAATAAAGCATCGGGCAATTTTTCCATATTTTTTATGCCACCCAGACCTAAATTCAACTTATTTAGCTCTCTAGTCAAAATTAGGCCTTCTTTTTTTGAAAGGTTCTCCAAACCACCTTCATCGATAATTTTTTCAAGCTCATGCAATCTTTTAATTGATTGTTTTACAGTCTTGAAGTTTGTTAACATGCCTCCTAGCCATCTTTTGCTGACATATGGCATCCCGGCCCGGGACGCCTCGCGCGCAACAGATTGCTGCGCAGAGCGTTTTGTACCAACATAAAGAATCTGGCCGCCAGAAGCGGCAACTGAAGATAGGAAATTGATTGCATCTCTAAAAGATTTAAGAGTGTAATCTAAATTAATTATATGTATTTTATTACGTTGACCGTAAATAAATGGCGCCATTTTGGGGTGCCAAAATCTCGTTTGATGTCCGAAATGAACTCCTGCTTCCAGCAGTTGACGCATGTTAATGCTAGCCATGATTGTCTCCATATGGGTTGTGCAACCAGAAATCCCAATCGGTAATTTAAGCTTGAGCTTAAACACCCACCGATCGTGACGACTTCTGTGAGTTTTGTTAAAATAATTGCGTATATCCGGTATGATTTATATCATATATTGTTTATAACAACAAATTAAAAACTTTCAAGGTTATGTCTACATGCCTGTATCAATAAAAAATAAAGAGTCAATTGAAAAAATGCGGGTCGCTTGTAAACTTGCTGCTGAAGTTTTAGAGTTCATCTCACCAAGTGTTGTCTCGGGCGTTACAACCGAAGAGCTAGACCAATTATGCCACGAGTACATTGTATCAAAACAGCAAGCTATTCCTGCACCTCTTAATTACAGAGGTTTTCCAAAGTCTATTTGCACTTCCTTGAATCATGTAGTCTGTCATGGTATTCCCTCAAACACAGAATTGAAGACCGGTGATATTTTAAATATTGATATCACAGTGATTAAAGATGGTTTTCATGGTGACACATCTAAAATGTTTTGTATTGGAGAGGTAACGCAAAAAGCAAAAAATCTTGTGCAAACAGCTTATGAATGTCTTCAGGAAGGAATTGAGATGGTTGAGCCCGGCCAAAGACTGGGAACTATTGGAAGCCGTATTCAAGAAATTGCCGAATCTAAACGCTATTCAGTAGTGAGGGAATACTGTGGGCATGGAATAGGAGAAATTTTTCATGAAGAACCGCAAGTTCTTCATTATGGGATACCTAATACTGGATTGGCTTTAGTTCCAGGAATGACATTTACAATAGAACCAATGGTCAATATGGGTAAAAGACATGTAAGACTTTTATCAGACCATTGGACAGTAATCACAAAAGATCGAAGCCTGTCTGCACAGTGGGAACATACCATATTGGTGACAGATAATGGACACGAGGTATTGACTATGCGCTCTGACGAAACTTTCTAAATATTCGATTAAATATGGAGTCTCACGATAATACCTACATAAATTTTAGTAAATGGGCTTTATGTCTTGCGCCTATGATGAAAAAGACAGATAGACATTTCAGGTTCCTTGCTAAATTAATTTCTCCAAATATTCGATTATTTACTGAGATGATTCCGATACAAACGATATTAAACGGCAACAGGGAACGACATTTGGGATTTTCGACTGAAGAAAAACCGCTGGCTCTCCAGCTTGGCACCGGAAGTCCGGCAGATATTCGTCAAACGAGAAAAATACCAGAAATTTTGGACTTCGACGAAATTAATCTGAACTGCGGCTGCCCTAGTCCGACCGTCCAAAGTGGTAATTTTGGAGTCAAATTGATGTTGGACCCCGAGGCAACTCGCGAATGCGTAACAACACTGAGGCAACAAATTCCGCGCCATATACCTATAAGCATCAAGATTAGATTAGGGGTTGATAGCCTTTACTCCTATGCTTATCTTTCTGATTATGTAGGGATGGCTGTTCAATCAGGCGCGTCTATTATATTTGTTCATGCCCGCAAGGCGCTGTTAAATATAAACCCTAAAAAAAACAGAGAAGTTCCAAATTTGAACTATGACTGGGTGTATAGACTTAAGAACGATTTCAAAGATACACAGATAGTAATAAATGGTGGAATTACACACGCGAGAGAGAGTGACATTCATTTATCTAAGGTGGACGGTATAATGCTCGGTAGGATAGCTTATCAAAATCCCATGGCACTTTCTGATTTTGAAAATAAAATCTTTAAAAAAAATTCGCCGAAATTGCGACTTAATGTTGTAGAAAAGTATCTAGGTTACGCTGAAAATCAACTGAATTTAGGTCAAAAGCAACAAAAATTAGTTTTAAATCTCCTTAATATCTTTTCCGGACAAAAAAGAGCGAAAGAATGGAGAGTGCTTCTAAATAAACAATCAAAAGCTAAACGTATCAGTCTGGAACAAATCTGCAATAAAGCCGATGAAATTCAAATGACTAACAATTAATAAACTTGTACTATAATAATAAAGAAGATATTCAACGTCAGGATAAAAAATGAATAGTGAGCTAGCACAACGAAACATGATTGATAGTCAAATAAAAACATGGAACGTCTTCGGTACAAGAATAATTGAGATATTTGAACAAATTAATCGCCAAAATTTTGTACCCTCAAAATATAAAGATTTAGCCTTTGCTGATTGTGAATTAGACATTGGTAACAATTTTAAAATGAATTCCCCTAAATTGGACGCTAGAATTCTTCAAGCCGTGGATCCCAAAAATACCGATAAAGTCCTAGAAATTGGAACCGGCACCGGTTATCTAACCGCACTTCTATCCAAACTATGCGATAAGATTTACAGTATTGAGATAAATAAATCACTTCATTCAGCTGCCCAGCAAAATTTGAAAAAGGAAAAGATTTCAAATGCTCAACTTGTTTGCGGCGATGGTATTGATGGTTATGCCAAAAAAGCACCTTTTGACGTTATTGTTGTGTCAGCATCAACACCGGATAGGCTAGATTTGCTTGAAAAGCAGCTAGCAGACGGCGGGCGGATGTTAGTTTTTTTAAACGTAAATGGCATAACTATTACTAAATTAATCACGAAGCATAATGGTGACAACTGGCAGATTGAAGATCTATTCGAAACCACCATTACTCCTTTAATCGGACTTGAAGTCAAGCCTACGTTTAAATTTTGAATAGTATAATTAAACTAAACCTATTATCTCTGATGCTCGCTCCAATGATTGCATTCGGGAGTGACTTTCTATCAGTTTACTCAGAAGCAAAAAAAAGCGATCCAATTTACAGACAAAAACAACTCGAACTAAAAGAAGAAAAATACTCCGTGTCTAGAGCCAGAGCCAACATATTTTTACCCAAAGTCGCTATTGCCGCTAGTAAAAAGAAGGTAGGTCAGGATATCAATCTTCAATCCGGATTTGGCTCTGGAGGGAACACCAATTTTGTAACAACCCGGTATATAGTCACACTGAATCAATCGATCTTTGATGCGACAAAATTTCTTAATTTAACCCAAGCGAAAAAAAAAGCTAAGAAAAAAGAAATTGCATTTACGAACAGCGGCCAAGAGTTAATTTTTCGAGTCATTGAAAGTTATCTTAAAGTCTTATCTTCTGAAAATAAACTCACCTTTGCAAACAGTGAAGCTCAATCTTTGGAGAGTCAGCTTCAAAGAATCAATCAAAGATTTGAAGTTGGATTGATTGCTTTAACTGACGTCCAAGAGGCTAAAGCAGGATTTGATAGAGCGAACGCAGAAAGATTAAAAGCTGAGAACGAGTTAGACATAGCAATCGACAATCTTAGAAAAATAACTGGAATTCGTTACGGAGAGCTAAAGAAAATCGACATCAATATTCCTCTGATAGAACCGAGACCGGCCAAGGTGGAACAATGGGTGGAGAATGCAATGAATAGTAATTTAAGAATAGCAGAAGCTAGAATTGACGAGTTAATCCAAAAAGATCAATTAAGGAAAAGTCAAGCACGCTACACGCCTAAACTCGAAATCGTAGGGTCTCACGGAACGAGTGAGCAAGGCGGAAGATTCGGAGGTTCTGAGGTGGATAATACAGAGATAGGCCTTCAGTTAAATATACCAATTTTTCACGGAGGAGACGCTTATTTTGAATCAAAAAAGGAGGCGGCGAATTATTCAGTGAAAAAAATAATCACTGAAAATCAAATGAGGATAGTAGAAAATGAAACTAGGGAATCATTTCTTGGAGTCAAGACTCACATCGGACTCGTGCAAGCTTTTAAGCAGTCAGTTAAGTCGATGCAGCTATCCTTAGACTCCATAAAAGCCGGTTATGAAGTAGGCACAAGAACAACCATAGACATCGTTGATGCCGAAAGTAAATTATCAGAATCCAAAAGAAATTTCTATGAAGCAATATATGGATATATATTAAATGTCATTAAACTACAGCATCAAGTAGGAACGCTTTCTATTAAAGACATTGAATATCTAAATCAATGGCTTGAAAACGACACAGAAGCAGGTTAGGTAGCCAAGGGATCTTAAAGTTTTTTGCAAGCCGCCTTGTTCGGAACTTATGAATGCCTCACACTTTTTCTTGAACTCAATCCCTTGATCACTTCCACGTAAAATAGCAGAAAGTTTATCCTTTAAACTTAAAGCCGTCGTTTCTATAGAGAGTATTTCGCTATGCTCCATCCTAAGAATTTCATATTCAAAATTTTCAATATGAGGCCCCACAATAACTGGCACGCCGAAAAAAGCTGGTTCGATGACATTATGACATCCTCTTTTCTCAAAACTTCCACCAACGATCGCCACTGTTGCTTTAGAGTAAAAATAATTGAGTACGCCTAATCGATCGACTATCAAAACATGACAATCGGACGAACTGTCTGAGAATTCATCTAAAGTTATAGTCATCAATCCATCTCGAAGGTATTTCGCTTTAATAGCCTTTACTCTTTTTTTATAGCGAGGAACATGCACGATCAATAAATCATCAAATTGATCCCTCAGACTGCAAACAGCTTCTTTCAAAAAGTGCTCTTCCTTCGAATGTGTGCTGCCTAAGACAATAATTTTTCTTTTATAAAAAAGCTGATCCAGCTTCTTTTCTAGATGACTACCAATGTCATGACTGGGTCTGACTTCAAGCTTTAGATTACCAGAAACACTGAGCGACGATTCTCTAAAACCTAATTCTTTAAATCTTTTTGCATAAAGTTGATTTTGGCATATTATGTTGTCAAACGACATTAATATTGGCCTAAAGACTTTGATTAGTTTAGTATAAATCTTAAATGTTCTTGCTGAAAGCCTCCCATTTATCAATGATATAGTTACTTCATTACTCCGACAAAAAAGCATGAGGTTTGGCCATAATTCTGTCTCGGCGACTAAAACAGCTTTAGGCTTAAAATGATAAAAAAATTTTTTTATGACGAAATGCAAATCTATAGGAAAAAAAACATGTGTAACTAGATTATCAAACGTGCGTTTACAGGTTTCAAATCCGCTAATTGTGCCTGTGGTTATTACGATGTTTTCGCCTCTTGATCGCAACTGATTAACCAGTGGTGCTATTGCGTTAATTTCTCCAACTGAAACAGCATGCAACCATATGCAGGAGAAATCTTTATCGACTTCTTGACTATAAAAGCCAAATCTCTCGAAAACTTTAATTCCCTCTTTACGAAGCAATCCTTTAATAAGAACGAACGGAATTAGAATGAAATAAATAAGCGAATAAAGTTTAATTAACATTAAGCCAATTCATATAATGATTTACACCTTCTTCCAAGGTCTTAAAAGAATTTTTATAGCCCAATGAATTAATCTTACTCAAATCCGCGCATGTAAAAGGTTGGTAATAAGGTAGCAAAACACTGGGGAAGTCAATATATTCAATTTTACCTTTCTTATGCCAATTAATAACTAATTGCCCAACATCGTTAAATGAACGGGCCACTCCTGTTCCGCAATTATATATTCCAGAGTCATAATAGCCTCTATTCGATAACCAAATTGTCAAATCTACAGCATCACCAACCTCAATAAAGTCTCGGAGGTGGCCTCCGTCTTCAAAGCTATGAGAACCCCGAAAGATTTTTATTACTCCATTGGATAAGAGTTGATTATTAAAGTGATAGATTACGCTCGCCATCCCTTTTTTATGACTTTCGTTCGGACCGAAGACGTTAAAATATCTCACCCCACATACCAAAGACTCAAAGGCAGATAATTGGGAGCGAACAAAATTATCGAATAGCAACTTAGAGAAACCATAGATATTTAAAGGCTTCTCATTATCGGGATTTTCATTAGACTGCTCAATAAGACCATATACCGAAGCACTAGACGCATAGACAAATGGAATTTTTTTTAAAGTGCATGTGTTCAGAAGACGTTTCGAAAAACTAAAATTCCTTTCCATCATATATTCCCCGTTCCACTCCGTAGTATCACTACACGCGCCCAAATGAAATACTTTATCTACATGATTATTTCTGATGAACTCACATAAATTATCTGGAGAAACAAAATCATTAATTTTTAAGTGATTAACATTAGAAACTTGTTTACCGTTAACAAAGTAATCAGACAAAATTATATTAGTGTATCCGATTCGATTAAGATTACTGATTAAATTGGAGCCAATGAATCCTGCCCCGCCGGTCACCAAAATAGTGTCTTTCATATTATTCACTGTGATTCTTAATTTTATTTATTATTTTTGAGCTAGAATTATTGTCATAATAATTTAACGATTTCACTTGACCTCCTGTTCTTTTAACTTCATTATAACCAACGATTTCTGATTCAACATAATCTCCACCCTTAACAAGGACATCTGGCTCAATTGCCTTAATCAATTCCAGTGGATCATCCTCTTCAAACTCTATAATAAAATCAACAACTGATAATCCACATAAAACCTCTGCACGATCGATAAAGGTATTGACCGGTCGTCCAGGTCCTTTTTGTCGATTTACGGATGAATCTGAATTAAGTCCAACTATCAACACATCCCCTAGCTCACTTGCTTCTTTGAGATACTTTATATGGCCGGCATGGATGAGATCAAAACAACCATTAGTAAATACAATTTTTTTATTCTGGGTTTTCAGTACCCTACAAAATTTTCCTGGGCAAACAGCATTGCGAAAAATCTTAGAAGAATGTTTTCCGAGAGCCCATTCAAGCTCAAAGGGTTCAACTGCTGCTGCCCCCATTTTTTTTACGACAATACCTGCAGCAGTATTAGCAAGAGCCGCTGCCTCTTCAAAAGAGTAATTGGAGGATGAAAGCGCGACCCCCATAACAGCACAAACAGTATCTCCTGCGCCTGTCACATCGAAAACATCTTCGGCCTGAGTTTTAAAGTGATGACATGCTCCTTCAGAATCAAATAAAGACATTCCCTCGGGACCTTTAGTTACCAATAAATACTGTATTTTAAGATTTTTAACTAACTCGCAAGCCCTAATCTCAAGTTCTTCTAAAGTCGAACATTGGCCAACGATTGTTTCAAACTCTTTTTTATTAGGCGTTATCAAAGTAGACCCAGTATATTTTTCAAAATCATTCCCCTTTGGATCGACTAAAATAGGAATATTAAAATCCTTACATATCTTTATCAACTCTGGAACTGATGACAGAGCACCTTTGCCATAGTCAGAGGCAATAACTAGATCATGACTTTTGGCGATCTCCTTAAATTTTGAGACTATACTAATACCTGCTTGCTTTACCGCAGGTCTTTCCAAGTCAAATCGTAATAACTGCTGGCCTCGAGAAAGAACTCTACTTTTTACAATCGTAGGATTTTGACTTTCAAGAAAGACCGCGTCTATCCCCTCCCGCTGTGTTAAATCATAAATAACTTCTGATTCCTTGTCGTTACCAATCAAACCGAGCAAGGTTATCTTTGAGCCTAAATGAACAGCGTTCCTAGCAACATTTCCTGCTCCACCTAGCTTCTCAACTTCTTCCTTGACATTCACCACCGGAACAGGAGCTTCAGGTGAAATCCTGTCAATTTCGCCAAACAAATATTTATCTAGGATAACATCTCCCACTACCAGTATTCGTGTCTCTTTAAACAAATTGTTCATAATTAACCACGCACTTTTTAAGTTGTCAGGATTTTTCTCGTAGAAGCATCCTTTCTATATCCTTTGCTTCAATAAACCCACCAAGTTCGGTACCACTGTCACTGAAAACAGCCGGAGTACCTTTTAGTTCGATTTCCAATCCCAGTTTAAAATGCCCGCTGATTGGATTATTGCATTTTTTCACGGGTATCTTTCGTCCTTTTTTTGCGACGGACAAAGCTTCATTCCTATTACTTGAGCACCAGACTGAGACCATTTTCTCGTATGTACTGCCTTCTTGCCCTGCTCTTGGGAAAGCTAAATAGTAGACATTTATTCCCTTATTATTCAGTCGAACGACTTCCTTGTGGAATTTTCTACAATATCCACAATCAACGTCTGTAAAAACATAAATATTTTTTTTTGTATTTTTTGAATCAGTAGCCAAAAAAGAAATCATTGTCGAGTGGTCTAACGACTCAAAAGCTAGTGCCCTCAGTTTCTTTTTAGCTTCTATCGTAATGTTTTGCCCAGTAGCGGTATCATAAAGATCTCCCTTAAAGACAAATTTCAAATCACCTGATATATAAACCACTTGCATGCCAAATGAAGCGATATAAACCCCCGGAATTCCAGTCTCCTCTACCATAAAATTATGTTCTGGCCCAATTGACTCTTTAAGAAAAGACATAATTCTTTTTTTGATTCCCTCATCATTTATTTCATATCTTTGCAAACCCTCCGCTCCAAACCCCTTACTTGGCATTCCTGATAAAAATAAAAAACTTATCGCAAGCAAGTATTTCACTTGATCTCTAACCCCTCGGATGATGATAGCTATGAATTTTTTTTAATCTAGTAGTTGCAACATGAGTATAGATTTGAGTGGTCGAAATGCTACTATGACCAAGTAGTGATTGGACCACCCTTAGATCTGCATTATGATTTAACAAGTGAGTAGCGAAACTATGTCTAATGGAGTGAGGAGATATTGTTGCATCAATGCCAACAAGCTTTGCATATTTTTTTACAATATACCAGAAATTTTGGCGGGTCATTTGTTTGCCTCTAGAAGAAACAAAGACTAAGTCGCTTGAAGAATTCTTCAAAAGCTCCTGTCTTGATTCTTCGTAGTATTTCTTTAACCAAACACAAGCTTCAATTCCTAGAGGAACAAGTCGTTCCTTAGCACCTTTACCAAAAACCTTAACGACAGACTGTTGAAGATTTACCTCAGAATATCTGAGGCTCAATAACTCTGAAGTTCGCAACCCAGAAGCATACAACACCTCCAACATCGTTCGATCGCGAATGCCAATTGCAGTAGACGAGTTTGGAGCAGTGATAAGTTTTTCTGTTTCAGGTTCGCTCAATATTCTAGGCAAGTATCTTGATTTTTTAAAGTTTTGTATGTTTGCTGTAGGATCTTTTGTAATCTCTTCTTCTCTGCATAGATAGCTATAGAAGCGCCTAATGGAGGCCATTTTTCTAGCTATGGTTTGCGGAGAATCTTTGTCAAGGGTTGATAGGTAACCGACCAAATTAGCCTGATGCGCTTTTTTTAAATCAAGTTTAATCGAGGCTAAATAAGACGAAAGACTTTTAATATCACTTTTGTATGCCGATAAGGTATTTTTGGCAAGGCCAGATTGCAGCCACAGGTCTTCAATAAAGTTATCGATCAGATTTTGGTCGAGTAGAATACCATTCATTAGCTTGCTCTTGGTTTGCATCCATACTTGATAATTTCCGTCAACCTCTTAAAAGGTTTTAAGAAACACCAATCTATTTACTACTCCCAAACGAGGAATTATTTTTTTAATTTTTCTTTTATCCGAGCCGATTTTCCACTTCGTTCTCTCATATAGTATAGTTTTGCCCTGCGAACTGCACCCTTTCTTTTAACTTCTATATTATCGATAAGTGGACTATGAGTTTGGAAAACTCTTTCAACTCCCTCCCCATGCGAAATCTTTCGAACAGTAAATGAAGAGTTTAGTCCTCTTTTTCTAACTGCGATTACTACACCCTCAAAAGACTGCAAACGTTCTCGATTACCTTCCTTTACTTTAACTTGCACAATCACGGTGTCCCCGCTCGAAATAACAGGCAAATCGGTTTTCAATTGATTTTTTTCAATTTCGTCGATAATTAGGCTCATGATACTCTCTGCATTAACTTTTGCATGAACTATACCATAAATTTAGCAGCTCACCAGCCGTTTAAGAAGTTTTTAGTTATTTATTTGTAAAAAGTATCTGTGAAGAGTTGCTCTGTCAACTTCTGAAAGCTCATCTAATACAAGTAAATCGGGTCGCTTCAGAAAAGTTTGTATTAACCTTTGTTTTCTACGCCACTCTTCAACCGCTGAATGATCGCCGGAGGTTAAAACTTCCGGAACATTTATTCCAATCCATGACCTTGGTTTAGTATAGTGAGGGTGGTCTAATAATCCATCGCAAAAAGACTCTGAAGTTAAAGACTCGGCGTCTCCTAAAACCCCTGGCACACATCTCACTATCCCTTCGATTAGTGCTAGGGCGGGAATCTCTCCACCGTTAGTAACAAAATCACATAAAGATACTTCTTCATCAACTAAATGACTTATACGCTCATCAAATCCCTCGTATCTTCCAGAAATCAGTACCAGATTATCACACTCAACAAATGATTTAATTCGTTTATCATTTAACTTTCTTCCTTGGGGCGAGACAAGAAGCACTTTGTTTTTTTTCGCTTCGTTTAGATGAATGGATTCAATCGCCAACCTAACCGGATCCGCTTTTATTACCATCCCGGGGCCACCACCATAGGAAGTATCATCTACCTGTCCATTACTACAGAAGTCTCTTAAGCTTATTGCTTTTATCCCTACTAAATTTTCAATTATCGATTTTTTTATTATCCCGAAATGAGTAAAATTATTAATTAGTTCGGGGAACAACGTCAAAACGAAGATTTGCATAATTACCAATCTTGCTCCCAATCCACGATAATTGTTCTGTCTTTATCATCAACCTGTAAGATATAGTGATTCCAAACAAAAGGAATAAAAATCTCTTTAGAACCCAAAATTCTCATCACGTCTTTACTTCCCGTCTCGATAAAATCCACGACCTTACCAAGCTCAAAATTATTCTCATTTATAACCTTAAAACCTGTCAAATCAGCCCAATAAAACTCACCCTCTGGTATAGAGGGCAAAGATTCTTTTTTTATAAAAACAGATTTATTTGTGTACATAGATGCTATTGAGCGATTATCAATATTTGAAAAATCGACTAAAAAATTATTTCTATAGTTCTTATATCCACAAATTTTTAAATTCACTAAGCGACCCTTTTCCTCAACGAAAAGGCTTGTGAATCCAAAGACATTTTCCTTTGGACTGGTAAAAGATTTGAACCGTAACAGCCCCCGTATACCAAAGGGCGATAGGATTTTTCCAACACATATATAAGAGCCTTTAGACCTCAAACGCTCCAGCCCAGTACAATTGTAATAGATATTACTCGGATAATTTTGAAACGATTTTTTTTACGCGATCCGAAGGCTGTGCGCCTACAGACAACCAATAATTATACCGCTCATCATCGTATTCAACCGCAGTCTCGTTTGTAGCGGCAAAGGGGTTATAAAACCCTATCCGTTCTATATGCTTACCATCGCGTGCCCGCCTGTGGTCTGCGACAACAATATGATAAAAAGGTTTTTTCCGAGCACCACCTCTAGATAATCTTATCGTAACCATTTTTTTATTCCTGTACTGCCTTCATACTTAGTCTAATTCGCCCCTGTTTATCGACTTCTAAGACTTTGACTTTAACCATCTCACCTTCTGAGAGCTTATCACTGACATTCTCTACGCGTTCTTCGGAAATCTGCGAAATATGAACCAAGCCATCTTTACCCGGGAGCACGTTAACAAACGCACCAAAATCCATAAGCTTTTGAACTTTACCCTCATAAATAGCTCCAACTTCTACTTCTGCGGTGATTAGTTCAATTCTACTTCTCGCTAACTCACCAGCTGAGAAGTCAACTGACGCTATTTTCACGGTTCCATCATCATCAATGTCTATTGTTGCCCCAGTTTCCTCGGTAAGCTGTCTTATTGTTGCGCCACCTTTACCGATTACATCTCTTATTTTATCGGTCGGAACCTTGAAGGAAATAATTCTGGGAGCATGCTTCGACATTTCGGTTCGAGGGACCGTTATAGAATTCGCCATTTCATTTAATATGTGCATTCTTCCACCATTAGCCTGCGCCAATGCTTCGGCCATTATTTCAGACGTAATGCCATTAATCTTTATGTCCATTTGAAGAGCCGTGATTCCATCTGAAGTCCCAGCCACTTTGAAGTCCATATCGCCTAAATGGTCCTCATCACCCATAATATCGGACAGTATTATAAATTGATCTTTTTCCTTAATTAATCCCATGGCAATCCCCGCGACTGGGTTTTTTATGGGCACACCGGCATCCATAAGCGATAAACTTGTTCCACAAACAGATGCCATTGAACTGGAACCATTTGATTCTGTTATCTCTGATACAACCCGGATAACATAAGGGAATTCATCAAGCGAGGGCATCACCGCTGCGACACCTCTTTTCGCTAACTTTCCGTGACCTATTTCACGTCTTTTTGGCGAACCTACCCGCCCTGTCTCACCGACGCAATAAGGAGGAAAATTATAATGCAACATAAATGGCTCGCGGTATTCTCCCTCCAACGCATCAATAATTTGTGAATCTCTCTCTGCTCCCAATGAGGTCACGACCAATGCTTGTGTCTCTCCACGTGTGAATAGAGCAGAACCATGGGTTCTGGGTAATAAGCCTATCTCACTAGAAATTGGCCTGACATCTGCTGCTCCTCTTCCATCAATCCTTTCCTTTTTGGTCAAGGTCATTTCTCTTACAAGTTCGCGCTCCAAACTATGAATTACGGACATCACTTCACTAGTGCCAAGCTCTTCATATTTACTCTCAATCCCCTGTAAGATTTCAGCTTTTATGGCATTAATCACTTCTTTTCTTTCTGCCTTTTCTTTTACTTGATAGGCATCACGAATTTTGGAAGCATAGTTATCAGATATGTACGCTTCAAGCTCAACATTTTTTTCTCCAGGGGTCCAAGCAAAACTCTTCGAAGGCGTTAGGGTTTTTAATTCTTCAATTGCTGCTATTGCGTCTTTGCAATGCTCATGGCCAAAGTTAACAGCCCCTAGCATTACTTCTTCCGATAAACAGTCTGCTTCCGACTCAACCATAAGAACGGATGACTTTGTTCCTGCTACCACAAGATCCAGTTTAGAGTCATCCAAGTCACTGAAACTCGGATTAAGGGTGTATTCACCATTCCTATAGCCAACTCTAGCTGCCCCTATGGGTCCCTCAAAAGGCAGTCCAGATATCGATAACGCCGCCGACGCACTTAATAAAGCCGGAATATCAGGGTCGACATTTGGATCTAGAGATATAACTGTACAAATCACTTGGACTTCATTCATGAAGCCTTTGGGGAAAAGTGGTCTAATAGGCCTATCGATGAGCCTGGAAACTAACGTTTCCTTCTCACTTGGACGTCCTTCCCTTTTAAAAAAACCACCGGGAATCTTACCAGCGGCGTATGTTTTTTCTTGATAATCCACAGTCAATGGAAAAAAATCTCTCCCCAATGAGTCGCCAGCTTGCCCAACAACAGTTGTCAATACCATCGTGTCGCCCATTGATATTAGAACTGAACCTGAAGCTTGTCTAGCAATCCGCCCAGTTTCCATTGTTACTTTCCAATCACCGTAATCAAAATTTACAGTTAATGCAGACATATTTTATACCTATCTATTAAAATTATTTTTTTTGGGAATTGCTAAAAATTTAACTAGTTCAAGCTACCGCCTCAAACCAAGCTTTTCAATCAGACTAGAGTAACGCTGCACATCATTCTTCTTAACGTAATCAAGCAACTTACGTCTTTGATTCACCATGCGCAGTAACCCTTGCCTAGAATGTTGGTCTCGCGCATGAAGCTTAAAATGTTCAGTCAATGACTTAATTCTTTCTGAAAGGAGTGCAACCTGCACTTCTGGCGAGCCAGTGTCCGACTCAGACCGTTTGTGCTCTTTAATGATTTGAACCTTATTTTCGCTAGAGAGTCCCATTCTGCATTTACCCTGCTTATAAACTTACCCTACTATTTTACCTTCCTATCTACTTCGTAACAAGGCGTTCTTTTATTTTACTAGCCCGAAACAAGAAAATTTATATGTTTAATATTCTTTTAGTTTTCAAACAACCGTCTTCTAGCGCCTCACCAACAGCAAAAAAACTGCAACGATGATTATACAATCTAATTAATCCAGGTTTTATATGATTTTTTAAATATAATCTCTGCCCTTGATTTAATTTAGAGGTATTTTCTTCTGACAAGTTTAGCGATGGTAGTCCAGATAGTGCCTTTTCAGGCTCAAGCAATAGCTCAGCAAGCGCTGAGTAGTTATTTTTAGCTATAGCCCTCAAGCTTTTCAATTTAATAGCATTTTCAATATGAAAAGGACCTGAAGACAACCGTCTTAGGCGATATAAGCAAGCCTTTGAATTCAAAGCGAATCCTAAATCTTCAGCGAATTGCCTAATATAAGTACCTTTAGAACATTCAACTATAATTTTTACTATTGGGTAATCGCATTCTACGAGACAAGTTTTGAAAATTATTACCTGCCTAGGTTTCCTTGCTACCTTCTTTCCTTCTTTTGCTAATTTATAAAGAGGGGAACCTTTGATTTTAATCGCTGAATACATTGGCGGAATTTGGTAGTATTCTCCTTTAAATCCTGTTAGCGCGCTAAGTAATTTAAAAACGGAAAATTTTCTTTCCTCTGCAACCTTAATAATTCTTCCATTCAGGTCCCCGGTTACACTTTGATATCCAAACAAAATCTCAGCGTAATATGATTTATTGCTATTTAAAATAAATTGGCTTACCTTTGTCGCCTCACCAAAGCAAATTGGCAGCAGCCCCGAAGCTAAGAAGTCGAGAGTACCCATATGTCCTGCTTTCTTCGCTTTATACAAATTTTTCGTGATTTGCAAAGCAGTATTCGAAGTCATGTCTGCCCCCTTATCAAGGAGTAAGATGCCATTTACAGGAGTTTTTTCTTTTGCTTTAGACCTTTGCATTTCAAATAAATTGGGCAAAATCACAGGGGCTGTGTTTTGAAAAAACTAAGAACTGGAGTCCTCTTCAATTTAAGCGACGAACTGAGTAAACTTTGAAATCTATACGCATTATCGTTAATTGCGTCGATTACGAGTTGCGAGTCTTTTTTAGTACCATAAAAACTAAGGTAAACTTTCGCCTGCTTTCTATCACTCGATAAAACTACGTTTGTAATAGTGAGCATTCCTTCATCAAATGTCCTGATAAACTCCGTGAGCTCTACTGCCAAGCATTTTTTTATCTGAGTTGCTATTCTTTCTGTTCTACTGAATCGTTCAACCGCATCAAACATTTTATACTGATCTAGCAACCTCTATTCTCTCGTACACTTCGATCTGATCCCCCGGCTGAACATCATTATAATTTTTTACGCCTATCCCGCATTCAGTGCCAGACTGAACACTCTGGACATCTTCTTTAAATCTACGTAAAGATTCAAGCTCACCCTCGTAAATCACAACACTTTGCCGCAGCACTCTTATGGGACAGCTTCTCTTTATCACCCCTTCTGCAACAATACAACCAGCTATCGAACCAAACTTAGAAGATCTGAAGACATCCCTTACTTCAGCAGTACCCAGAATATTTTCCCTTACTTCTGGCGCAAGTAAGCCACTCACTGCCGTTCTAACATCATCGATCAACTCATAAATAACGCTATAATAACGTAACTCAATCCCTTCTTCCTCTAATAATTTTTTGGCTGAAGACTCAGCTCTTACATTAAAGGCTAACACAATGGCTTCAGAGGCAAACGCTAAATTCACATCGGACTCAGTAATCGCTCCGACACCATCACTTACCACTTCTACCCTCACCTCTGAATTCTCAATCTTAAGTAATGCATCTACGATAGCTTCGCATGAACCCTGGACGTCTGCCTTCAACAACACCCTAAAGATGTTCTGCCTATTCTCCTGCATATTGGCAAACATGTTTTCCATTTGAAACGACTGTCTACGCGATAGTCTCGTCTCTCGTTCCTTTTCAAATCTGTAGGTTGCAATCTCCCTAGCCCTACGCTCGTCTTCAACGACTACCGCCTCTTCCCCAGCTTTTGGTGTTCCAGATAGCCCTATAATTTCTACAGCATCCGAAGGCCTTGCCTTATCCAAATTCCTTTTAGTAGCATCGGACATCGCGCGGACCCTTCCAAACTCTCCTCCCGCTACAAGAATGTCACCCTTAGTCAACGTACCAGCCTGCACAAGAATTGTAGCAATCGGACCACGTCCTTTTTCCAACCGCGACTCAACAACGACCCCACGCGCACTTCCCTTTTCAGGAGATTTTAGTTCAAGTACTTCTGATTGCAAAATAACAGCTTCAAGAAGTTTATCTATGCCATCTCCGGTCTTAGCAGACACATTAACGAATTGGGTATCTCCCCCCCACTCTTCTGGCACTACCTCTCTAGACGACAGCTCTTGCTTAACTTTATCAGGCTGAGCCTCTTCTTTATCGATTTTATTAACAGCAACCACAACAGGAACTTCGCCAGACTTCGCATGTTTTATAGCTTCTTCAGTTTGAGGCATTACGCCATCATCGGCCGCCACAACTAATATTACAATATCTGTTACACTTGCTCCGCGAGCCCTCATCGAAGCAAAAGCCTCGTGGCCTGGTGTATCGAGAAATGTAATATCCCCCCCTGAGGTAGCAACTCTATAAGCTCCTATATGTTGAGTAATACCTCCTGCCTCACCTGCTGCCACTTTAGACTCTCTTATGTAATCTAAAAGGGATGTTTTTCCGTGATCGACATGACCCATGATAGTGACAATCGGGGCGCGTGGAAGTGGTTCGCCCAGATCTCTGGACTCAAGTTCAACTGGATTGTCTAATACGTCGACGGTAACCGGCTTTGGCTTATGACCAAGCTCCTCGACAACGATTGTAGCAGTATCTTGATCTAATATTTGATTGATTGTAGCCATAGTACCCAAGTTCATTAGTACCTTAATCACTTCACCCGCTTTAACTGACATTCGAGAAGCTAGTTCACCTACGTTTATGTTATCAGGAATCTCAACATCTTTAACAACGGGAGAGGTTGGCTTCTCAAATCCATGTTTCGTTGTATTTGTAGATACGACTTTGCTTACTGCAGATTTTTTCCTCCTTTTTCCCGATTTTTCAATTGCAACATGAAGTTCTTCTCTATCCTCTTTTTGATAACTCTTCTTGTCTTTGTTCTTTGATCCTTTTCTAATATTTGAAGTATCTTTCAGTGGGGCTTTTTCGGCCTCACCAACTGGTGACCTGTCGTTGACTTTAACATCGCCAGGATCTCCTTGTTCCGCCCTCTTTGAATCAGAGAATTTCTCCGAATTGGTGCTCGGACCTTTCGGTTGATATTCCTCCCGAGCTCCAACAGACTCCTCATTAGTTTCAGTTTCTTCACCAATCTGATCGTTTGTGTCCCCCACACTTGGCCTATCACCAGTTGGTGACCCGTCATCAATTGAATCTTCAGCTCGTCTTGGTTGCTCAGGTTTATCTTTTTGCATATCAGCGGACAAGTTTTCGTTGTCGACTGTGACTTCGGTTGGCGCCGCAACTTCAGTTTCCAGTTTATCCTGATGAACGATAGATTCAGGTAGTTCTTCATCACTGGGAAGCTTGCGTTTTACATAGGTCCTTTTTTTTCTTACCTCGATACTAACTGTTTTAGAAGAGCTTGGTGGTTTAGCACCACGAACACGAAGTGGGCGCCTTTCAGTCGACACTTTAATTTCACTGACTGTCTTTCGTCTAAGAGTAATTTTATCGGGTTCTGAAGCGGACTCGTTCTTACCATGTATCTTCCTAAGATAGGTAAGTAGTTGTGTCTTTTCCGAATCAGTAAGTGAGTCGGAAGGTTCCTTAGAAGAAATTCCGGCCTCGTTCAACTGTTCCTGTAATCGAACAACAGAAATCCCCACGCTTTTTGCAAACCTTGCAACCGTTACATCAGCCATCGGATTCGGTCCCTTGACGATTTTCTTCTTGTGCGAACCAGGGCTTTCTAGCTTCCATTATTAGATCAGCAGCTCGCTTTTCGTCATCGCTTCCTGATTTCTCGAGAAGCTCATCGATGGACAATTCAGCAAGATCTTCCATGGTCCTTATTCCCTGTGATGCCAACTTAAACGCAAGAACTTCATCCATACCCTCAAGGGTAAGCAAGTCGTCTGCTGGAGAATCATCATTTAACATTTCTTCACTAGCAATCGCTCGCGTCAACAAAAGGTCTTTCGCTCTCGTTCTCAGCTCTTCTACGAGCTGATTGTCGAATTCCTCTATTTCCAGCATTTCTTTTTCAGGTACATAAGCAATTTCCTCGATTGAATTAAAACCCTCTTGCACTAGAATTGACGCTACCTCTTCATCTACATCCAGCAATTCCATGAATATTTTTAAACCTGCCGCACTTTCTTCCTCATTTTTCGCCGCTGCTTCAGCTTCGGACATGCAGTTTAGTTCCCAACCAGTTAAGCTCGAGGCCAACCGGACGTTTTGGCCATTTCTCCCGATGGCTTGGGATAACTGCTCCTCCACAACGGCTACGTCCATTGTTTTTTTATCCTCTTCAACGAGTATAGAGACTACCTCGGCTGGTGACATCGCATTTATAACGAATTGCGCGGGGTTCTCGTCCCACATTATTATATCTACCCTTTCTCCAGACAGTTCATTTGAAACAGCTTGAACGCGGGATCCTCTCATCCCCACACAAGCGCCAACGGGATCAATCCTTTGATCTCGGCTTTTTACTGCAATTTTTGCCCTTAAACCTGGATCACGAGCTGCGTTCAACAAATCGATAGTACCCTCACCAATTTCCGGAACTTCCAATTTGAAAAGCTCAATCAATAACTCGTTCGCTGTCCGGCTTACGAATAATTGTGGCCCCCTCTTCTCTGGTCTCACGTCATAGAGATAGCCTCTAACTCTGTCGCCAGAACGCACCACTTCCCTAGGAATCATGTGCTCTTTATAAATAACGGCTTCCGCATTACCGCCCAAGTCAACAATGACACTACCCCTATCGACCCTCTTTACAATCCCCATAACTAACTCCCCAATTCGGGGCTTGTACGCTTCTACGATTTTAGCTCTTTCGGCTTCCCTAACTTTTTGCACAATGACCTGTTTAGCTGCTTGAGCAGCAATTCTTCCGAATTCAGCGGGTTCTAATTCTTCCTCTAGAAATTCATCAACCGTTTTTAGTTGACTTTTCGAGTCCAACGCTTCTACGCTGACTTGCATTTCTGGAAATGGTACTACGCCCTTCTCGAGGTCAGCATTTATTCGAACTAATTCATCTTCTGAACAATCGAGGTCATCATCAATCTTATAGTTCTTTAAATCTATTATTTCCCACCGCCTAAACGCCCTATAACTGCCATCCTCTCTGTTTATAGAAACTCTGCAATCTATCTCTTCGGAAAATCTTTTTTTCGTCGCACTAGCAATAGCTGACTCCAACGCTTGGAAAATAATTTCTCTCTCCACACCTTTTTCGTTCGAAACGACTTCAACAACTGTCAAAATTTCCTTATTCATCTTACCTCTAGCTTTAGTTATGCTTAAAAGTTCATTAAATTGATAACTCTCCAACCAACCGGGCTTTGTCTATGTTATCAAAACTGATTTTTATATCGTCTCCTTCGCTAGCCAAGTATAGGGTATCGTTGGTAGCATCCTTAATTATCGCCTTAATATTACGGGAACCATCAATAATGTTCTTCAATCTTATCTGAACCAGCGAACCAACAAATCTCTTGTATTGTTGAGAATAATAAAATTTTCTATTTATTCCGGGAGAAGAGACTTCTAGTGAGAAATCTTCTCTTAATGAACCATCTACGCGAAGCACGTCGTTAATTTGACGCCAAACCAGCTCGCAATCCTCTATTTTAATTCCTTTAGGTTGATCTATAAATATTCTAATTTGAAACTCACTCCTCATTCTACTCGATTCTAGACCCCATAATTCAAAGCCAAGGCCTTCAATTGTCTTCCTAATCGTAAAATCAAAATCTTCCAAACCTTTTTTATCCTTCTACAAACTCGAAAAAAAAAGCCCCATTACCGGGGCTCACCTGTCGCTCTGGTAGCGGGGGCAGGATTTGAACCTGCGACCTTCGGGTTATGAGCCCGACGAGCTGCCAGACTGCTCCACCCCGCAATACTTAGGCCTATATGATAGTTTTTGTATGATAATTGTTCAAGCTGTTATTAACGATAATCAACGAATTATGAAGAGTTTAAATTCGAATTAAAAATTTTCCTAGAAAAAGCCTTTGAGCCACTCTATAAGGGTTGACTCACTTTTCTCGGTTTCTATCTTTCTGCGATTCATTGATTGTGACCCAACTGAGTTCTTTATATTTTTTTCGCATGAAACCGTTTTCTTAGGAAAACTATTCGTGGCGAACGGCATCATAATACCTGACTTACAGAATTTAGGCGTGACTGATCGGGTTTCAAGATTAACTTTTTCATAAACAATACCTCGCGATATCATTGGTCTCAAAGATTTGACTCCCAATGTGTTCATCATTTCTGACCAGACTTGCAAAGCTCCTGAACTTCCGGAAAGCCCTGTTGTTCTATTATCGTCGTGCCCAATCCAAACGGTAGCCAGATAATTGGAACTCAAACCGATGAACCAACTATCCCTAAAATTATCGCTGGTACCCGTCTTTCCTGCCAATTTCTTATCTGGAAATTGAGTGGCAATTGCTTTTGCAGTTCCATTTTGAGCGACTTGAACCAGAGCATAGTGTATAAGCGCTGCGGTTTGCGGTGATAGACTTGTTCTTAATTCAGCAGGATATTGTCGAATTAAATTATAATTTTGATCTCTAACACTATTAATAGTTTTTATGGGAAGTTTAAAGCCATCATTGAGAAAAGTAGTATAAAGAGAGGTGAGTTGAAGTGGAGTCAACTCCGTCGCCCCCAAAAGTATTGAGGGGTAGGCAGAAATCGTATAGGGAAAACCAATTTTTTTTAAATTCTCTACAACGTTTTCAACACCTAGTTTTGAACCTAAATCTACAGTAGCAAGGTTAAGAGAGCGCACTAGACCATCCAGCAAAGTAACACGTCCATTAACTTCATTATTGTAATTGGACGGCTCCCAAGTATTACCGCTAGGAAGCCTCCACGATATCTCAGTATCATCGATTTCTGTAAGCAGATTGAATTTTTCAGGGGAATCTAACGCCATAGAGTAAATAAAAGGTTTAATCATTGAGCCTATTTGACGCTTTGAGTGAATGGCTCGATTAAACTTACCACCCCCTTTTGCCACATCACCTATCATAGCGAGAAGTTCACCAGTAAAAGGTTTTATCACAATCACGGCGGATTGCGCGTCTTTTGATAATGGGAAACGTTTGTCTAAATTACCTAACGTGTTATTCAAACTATCCCTTATTGATTTTTGTACAAATGAATCAAAAGTGGTATAGACATTGAGACCACCAGTTTTTAAAATGTTGTCGCTATATTCATCTTTCAACTGAATTCTTACTAAGTCAATAAAAGCCTCGCTATCTTTACTTCTACTAATGGGTTTTTCAGTAACAATAATTTTTTGGTTCAAGCTATTTGCAATAGAAGTGTTTTTAATAACCCCATTTTTCACCATCGTTTTAAGAACAATATTTCGTCGAGCCCTTAATTTTTCGGGATGTCTACGTGGATTATAAATAGATGGTCCCTTTACAAGTGCTACTAAACTAGCGATCTCTGTCACCTTTAATTCATTTAGTGGTTTGCCAAAATAAAAAAAAGAGGCCAGTCCAAAACCATGAATCGCCCTATTACCGTCTTGACCCAGAAAAACCTCATTACAGTAGGCTTCGAGAATCTTATCTTTGGAGTATCTTAATTCTAATGAAATTGACATAAGCAATTCCGTAAACTTTCTTTTCAAAGTTCTTTCTCGCGTAAGAAAAAAGTTCTTTACTAACTGCTGGGTCAAGGTGCTTCCGCCTTGGCTTACCCCTTGGCTGGAAAAATTAGCAATCATCGCCCTCAAAACAGCTTTCATATCAAATCCCATGTGGGTTTCAAAGTTTTTATCTTCAACGGCAATTAAGGTATCAATTAGAATAGTTGGGATTTCGTCTATTCTAAGGAGTTTCCTGTCCTCAAAGCTCTTTGTATTAATCAACCCGATCAAAATAGGTTCTAACTCGACTGATAAAAGCTCTTTTTTTGGATCAAGCGTGAAAACACTAGTCACTCGTGAGTTGGAAAAACGAACGATAGTTTTTTTACCTTCATTAGTGGAATATTTCGAAGGATTTTTAAGGGGGAGAAACACGACTTGATCATCATAAACGGCAAACTCACCCGGTTTTTTTACACTTGAGCTTCTAAAGTAACCTAAATGTTCAAGTTCAAAGATTAGCCGGGTTTTATCAATCTCAGATCCTGAGTAAAGCTCTAAGCTTTTTCCAAAGACTCTGGTAGGCATGGTCCACGACAGTTTTTCAAAGCCATCATAAACTAGTTTGTCAAGCCAAATCCAGTAGCCTAAGAAAACTAAAAGAGCCCAAAAAGATGCATGTTTGATTAGACTGATAAACAAATTTCTTACAATAGCCTTGCTAGCCGGTGACTGAACAAAGTGGATTTAGGGCAATAAAATGAACGAGAAAGAAGTGCAGAGCGATTACTACTTTTTGAATCTACGCTCTGCAGCCTCTTTTCTGGCAAGTAGTTTGATTCTAACGTTCTTCGCAATCCTAGATAGTCTAACTTCTTTGGATTCAAGAACGCCTGACGCTACTTTTTTTTCTTGGCAACTTTTTTCTTAGCAACCTTTTTCTTGGCAACTTTTTTCTTAGCTACCTTTTTCTTGGCTACCTTTTTCTTAGCTACCTTTTTCTTGGCTACCTTTTTCTTGGCTACTTTCTTTTTTGCTACCTTTTTCTTGGCTACCTTTTTCTTGGCTACCTTTTTCTTGGCTACCTT
>MDTB01081150.1_pt1 | contig 54980 bp, 35 predicted proteins | sample 811161 | NCBI WGS metagenome assembly MDTB01 (sample SAMN05326650, study PRJNA326480) | marine metagenome | isolation source: seawater | place: Mediterranean Sea | collected 2009 | reverse complement strand
TAAAGTTGCACCAGGTGCAGGCCAAATGGCTAAAGCAAAAGATGGACAAGATTATATTTGGGCAGGTGCTCAATGGATTAATAATTCTACTGCAAAAATGGCTACAAAGGGTGTAGCGGCAGAATTAGGTAATCCGGTACTAACAGGGTTAGCTGATGAAATTAAGAAAGCTGGAGTACAAGCAGAAGTTAAAGCAATGCTTACAGGAGCAAAAGCACCACCGAGCGGCAAGCCTGCTCCAAAAGTTTAAATTAAAGGTAATCCTGTCTTTTTAGTATCTTCGTAATTTTGTTTTACAATATCATTTAATATAGATATGTCATCTTGACATAACATAAATGCTTCGTCCATACCGATACTACCTCGCATATACCACATTATTTTCATAATACTATGTCTATACTCTTTGGCTTGGCCTTCTAGGTTTTTAACCTCTCCTAGGATCTCTTCAACTGGCCAGTTAACGATCCTTAGGCGAAAAAATGTGCTTGGTCAAAAACTATTGGAACGTCAAATGTCTTAGGTGATCCTGCTTCCAACTGTTCGTCGTCAGCAGTTACTTTTAATGGCTTTACAGCAAATTCATTTTTTTGCGTTTCAATATGATCAGTTACTTCTTTAAATGTGTTTTTATCTGCATTTTCAATAAATTCTTTAATATGTAACCTGTTTGTGACAACATCGTCACCAACTGTAATTGAAACTATACTTTCAGTAATAAGTCCTATTGTAAGGTCTCTAATTTTGCCAAAAGTTTCTCCAAACTTTTCTAGTTTGGTTTCTTGATTCATTTCTCCGTCGTTTACAATTCTAAAAAGTCTTTCCTCTTCAAATGCTTGTAATGCAGAAGCAGTAAATTCTTTATATGTAACAGGACGTATAGTTACAGTTATTTGATCGTTTGTGGTCACCTGATCTTTAAATTCAGCATTACCCATACTCTCTAAAAGTTGTCTTAAGTCTAATTGATAAGTTCTTTCTAAAGTAGTTCCAGGTGCTTTAGTAGTCAAATCCATAGTATCACCATAAGTTGCAATTCTTATAGCAATTAATGCCGCATCTACATCAATGCTAGGCATTACCCATGCATTTTTTACATTTGGCATACAACTTTGAATTATATCTACAGTAGCTTGGCCATTTATAAGTGCATCAGGCGTTTTTAATGTTAATTCGTCCTTTGCAGTCATTGCATACACAGGTAATTCCATATTTTCTGTAGGTTCTAAAGTCCCTTCGGGATACCATTTACCTTTGCTAGGCATTGTAATGTACAACTTTGGTTGTCTAAAGAACTTTTTTAGAGGATTAGCGCCAGGTGCAGTAATTTCTGTTGTAGTCATTGGTGCGTCTGGTGCAGTATTTTCTGTCATGTTTTTCTCCGTATAAATACATTATATACAAGTATGTATCTTTTATATTTATATACGCACTTAATGGAATTTAATATAATATGGCAGACGTAACAGGCACCATTGGACAAGAAGAAGTTAATCTTGATAATGCGGCCACAGAAGCAACTTTAAAGAAGCTACTTGCCGTTATGGAAGGCAAGGGCAAAGCGGCCGGAGGTGCCGATGCAGGTAAAGTATCTGCAAAAAGTCTACATGAATTAGCACAACAATCAGGTAAAACAACTAAAGAATTAGATGAATTAGAAGAATCAGCAGATGCCGCAGGTAATGCTTTAACTAGAGGTATAGGAGTTTTATTTGATGCGGCAAAAGGTCTTACAAGCGAATTCTTAACAGGCGGTAATAGAGTAAGTGACTTTAGTTCTCATATTACAGGTGCTATAAGTCAAATTCCTATAATAGGTGGCGCATTGGGCGGCACTATGCAACTGTTTACATCTATCTTAGATAATCAGGTTGATACTTTTAGAGATCTATCTAAAGTTGGTATAGACTTTGGCGAAAGTTTATTTGATGCACAGTTCCAGGCTACAAAAACAAGTTTGAGTATGGAGCAGTTTCAATCAGTAGTTACAGCTAATAGTGAAATGCTTTCCAAACTAGGCGGATCAGCATCTAAAGGTGCAAGAACATTTACATCTATGGTAAGTGCTATGCCTACCCAACAGTTTTTAAATCTTGGTTTGACAATGGAAGAAATTGCCGAAGGTACAGCTGACTATATGAAAGTACAGGCTAGATTAGGACGTTCTGAAAGACTAGGATCTGCGGCAAGTATAGCGGCCGCAACTGCATATAATATGGAGATCGACAAACTAGCAAAAGCAACAGGTAAACAAAGAGATGAAATAGCGGCAGAGATGGATGCTGTTGCAAATGATGATAGACTTAGGGCAATTATGATGACACTAGATGATGCATCTCAACAAGCTATACAAAGTACTGTAACACTTATAAAATCTAAAGATGCAGAATTAGGAGAAGCTGTAGCAGAAATGATTTCTACAGGAGGAATTCCTTACAGTGAAGCTGGACAAGCACTAGCACTATTAAATCCTGCAATTGGTGATGCGGCAAAAGCATTAAGTGAAGGTGTACCTGGCGCCGCTGACAAGATGAATGAAGAAATTGAAAAGGCAAGACAGCAAATATTAAATATGTCAGATGCAGAACTTAAACAACTTGCAGTACGTGCGGCCGCAGGCGATGAAATAGCAAAAACACAGCTCAAACTAGCAGGATTAGGAGATATAGTTGAATCAGTTTCTGATGCTGAAAAAGAGCAAGCGGCGGCCCAGAAAAAAACTAATGAAGGTATATTATCTTTTGAAAAGAGAATACAAGAAGCTAAAAATACAATTATGAATGCATTAGTTGAAAGCGGAGTATTCCAACTCTTAGAAACAGCAGTCAGTGATGGCGCGGCAATGTTTACAGATTTTATTAACGGAGATGGGCTAGGACTTTTGGAAACTGCAATAACAAAAGCAAAAACTACATTTACAGAATTAGTACAAGCATTTAAAGATGGAACTCTTATGGAAACTATAGGAGGTTACCTTGGCGATGGTTTAAGAAATCTAGGAACAATGATGGAGCCTCACATTACTGCGGCTCTTAGTGGATTGAAAACTATGGCAATGAATGCTATATTTGGTAAGAAAAAAGAGCAAGAAGGACCACCTGGTGGTGGTGGAAATAGTGCTGATTTACAAGGTGAAAATGGATTTACTGCTTTAGGTGATATTATTAAAATGATTGCAGGAGCAGGAGCAATAGCAGGACTTACAGCATTAGGAACAATGCTTGCAGTTGGTGGAGGAGTGTATATCGGCTTCAAAGCACTTACTACTATACTTAAAATGTTTGCTAACGGCCCAGTAGCAATCGGTGCCGCAGTATTTACAGGTATGCTTATTGGTACTGGCGCCGCTATAAAACTTGCAGGCGAAGGCATTAGTGCGGCGGGAGACGGTGTTCAAAAAGTTGCTGACGGTGTTGAGCAGATGGCAAACTTAGAAAATACTGCAAACTTTACAGATTTAGCAGGGGCATTAGGAAAATTAGGTCCAGCTTTATTATCATTAACAGCAGGTAATATTATAGATGGCATTTCACAATTCTTTGGAGCAGAGTCTCCTTTTACAAAGCTAGTCAACGGTATTAACGAATTTAAAAATTTAGATGCGGCGGCAGTTACAAACTTAGGTAACATGAAAACAGTTGGAGATAACTTAGCATTACTAGCACCAGCATTTGCATCAATTAATGCTGAGTCCGGAATACTTGATTCTATAGGTAGTTGGTTTGGCAAAGATTCTGCATTTGAAAAATTAGTTACAGGAATAAATGAATTTAAGGACATTGACGCAACCGCTGTAGCAAATATAGGCACAGGCGCAGATGCATTAAACAAGTTATCAGGATTAGATGCTAATTTAGATTCTGCTAATTTAGGAAAGTACGCTGATCAACTAGAAAGAGTTGGAGAAGCTCTTGAAAAAATGAACGAAGAACTTAACAAAGACAATAGTTGGTTGCCATTTTATAAAGGTGAGAATGCTGGAAATACTGATAAAGCAATGCCAGGAACCGGAAGTGGTGGCGGAAACGGCGGAGATCAGTTAAATACTACGATGAAAGAACTATTAGAAGCTGTTAGATATAATACTATTGTTACTAAACAAGGGTTTAGAAGTATCTCAGAGGAGATGTAATGAGTTGGAAGAAATATTTTACGCCTGTTCCAACAGGAGATAATATGGGAGGAAGTTATTCTCCTATGGGCGGACGTGGAGGCGGAGCAAACCCAGGTCCAGCTAGAACTAATTACAGCTCATATTTGCCAGATGTCTATGTAGGTAGTCCTAATCGAGTAGAAAGATATGGACAGTATAACACTATGGATATGGATTCAGAGGTCAATGCGGCTCTTGATATTTTAGCGGAATTTTGTTCACAGCAGAATCAACAAAATAGAACTCCTTTTATTTTAGATTTTAAAAAGAAATCTACAAATAGTGAAACAACAGTTATACAACAATACTTACAACAATGGTGTAAACTACAAAAATTTGAAACTAGAATGTTTAGAATTTTAAGGAATGTTTTCAAATACGGAGATCAATTTTTTATTAGAGACCCAGAAACAAAAAAACTTTATCATGTAGATAGTGCAAATGTAAATAGAATTATTGTAAACGAAAGTGAAGGCAAAACGCCTGAGCAGTATGTTATAAAAAACTTTAATTTAAATTTTAAAGATATGGTTGCTACAACCCCGCATGTAACAAGCGGAAATATTAATGGTGGTGGTGGAAGCTATCAACCAGCTGGTGGTGTAAGAGGCATGGTAGGTAATGCACCACAACAATCAGGATCAAGATTTAGTACTGATGACGGTGAACTAGCAGTTGACGCAGATAATGTTTTACATTTAAGCCTAAGTGAAGGATTAGATCAAAATTACCCATTTGGTAATAGTTTGTTAGAAACTGTATTTAAAGTATACAAACAAAAAGAATTATTAGAGGATGCTATTATTATCTACAGGGTACAACGTGCTCCAGAACGCAGGGTGTTCTATGTAGATGTCGGCAATATGCCATCGCACCTAGCGATGCAGTTTGTTGAGCGTGTTAAAACTGAGATTCACCAACGCAGAATCCCAAGTTCATCAGGCGGAGGCACTAATGTTATAGACAGTAGTTATAATCCTTTATCAATTAACGAAGATTATTTCTTTCCACAGACTGCTGAAGGTAGAGGTTCTAAAGTTGAAACCTTACCAGGAGGAACTAATTTAGGAGAAATTGATGATCTTAGATATTTTACTAACAAGTTAGTTCGTGGGTTGCGTATTCCTTCAAGCTATCTACCTACTGGTGCAGACGATTCAGCCGCACAATACAACGACGGAAGAGTCGGAACTGCATACATACAAGAATTAAGATTTAACACATACTGTGAAAGATTACAAAATTTAGTTGCTGAAGAATTTAACGAAGAGTTTAAAAGATATGTGTTAGAAAACGGTGTTAATATTGATACATCGATGTTTGATTTAAGATTTCAACCACCACAGAACTTTGCAAGTTATAGACAAAGTGAAATTGATAATGCTCGCGTACCAACATTTACACAAATGAGTGCTATACCTTATCTGTCAAATAGATTTGCTATGAAAAGGTTCTTAGGCATGACCGAAGAAGAAGTTGCTGAAAATGAACGTTTGTGGCGTGAAGAAAATGATGAAAACTTAAAATCACTTCCAGCAGATGCTGAAGGCGAAATGAGAGGTGCCGGAATAAGCGGCGCAGGCATAGCAGGAGACATGGCAGGAATGGAAGATGTAGCTCCAGACGACACTGCACCAATTGATGGAGCAGATGATGCCGCAGGAGCAGAATTACCAAGTGGAGGAGCAGGTGCAGATGCCGGTGCGGCAAATGCTGACGTAACTGTATAAATACTAACATGATACTACGTGAAATATTTTATTTTGATAAAGAAACAGTTGAACCAGTAGATGACAAGCGTTATGAAGCTGACCTTGATCAGTCCCCTGTAGACCTAGATGATACACGTAAAACAAGATTAACACTTCGCCAGATAAATCGTGCAAGGAAAGCCGCAGAGCTACATACAGAAGAACAAGAAAAAGAACTTCATTTTGTTAGACAAATGTATGGATTAGCGGCCAACGCTGAGGCCGGCGGAGTATGATAATTGAGTATAGCCTTTGTATTAGGTAACGGCAAAAGCCGTCAACCTATTCCTTTAGAACCTTTAAAAAAATACGGAACTATATACGCATGCAATGCTGTGTATAGAGATTTCTCGCCTGACTATCTTGTAGCTGTTGATGTTAAGATGGTAAACGAAATTAATATGAAACGTTATCAAATGGACAATCAGGTTTGGACAAACTATAATAAATCTTTTGAATCCTATAGTAATTTTAACTATTTTGAACCTAGTTTAGGATGGAGTAGTGGACCTTCTGCTTTAAGTTTATGTTCTACACATAATCACAAGTCTATATATATTCTAGGTTTTGACTTTCAAGGAATAGGTACAGAGAAAAGAAGAGTTAATAATATCTATTCAGGCACGCAAAATTATAAAAGGGCCGACGACGGCGCCACTTATTTTGGCAATTGGTTGCGTCAAACGTGTAATGTAATCCAGAAAAATGTTGAAAAGAGATATATAAGAGTGTTAGAGAAAGAGGACTCGTTTATACCAGAACCGTTTGATAATTTTGCAAATCTGAGTCATATAACCGTTGAAGATTTTAAGAAATCCTTCAATGTCTCTGCTTATATCGAAAAATAAGTCATTTTGACCCCATTATACACCTATATTTCTAGTATTGAGTAAATACAATTGACAGCCTAACCTTAGGTAACACATTTCATTTAGGAGAAAAGAAAATGGCAGATCGTAACAAATTCGAGGAAATGCTCGAAAAACTAGTTAACGAAGACCGCACTGGAGCGGAAGAACTATTTCATGAAATAGTTGTCGAAAAATCCAGAGAAATTTATGAAAATCTTTTAGAAGACGACATCGAAGTAGATGAAAAAGCTGATGAAGAAGTAGATGAAACTACTGATGAAGAAGTTGACGAAGCTACTGACGAAGAAGTAGACGAAGCAAAAGACGAAGAAGTCGATGAAGCTACTGATGAAGAAGTCGATGAAGCTAAAGATGAAGAAGTTGAAGAAAATTTTGATCTTGACGAATTTGAAGTCGAAGCAGATCCAATGGACATGGATCCATCAAGCGATATGATGGGTGATATTGAAATGCCAGACGGTGAAGAAGGCGACGAAGGCGAAGGCGAAGCAGATGTTGACGACATGGCAGACGACATTGCTGATTTGCAAGACGAAATTGAAAAATTGAAAGCGGCGTTTGATGCAGAAATGGGCGGAGATTCCATGGACAGCGACGACGACGAAGGAGATGACGCTGAAGGTGACGACGGCGACGAAGAGGAAGCCCCTGAAGAGGGTTTCGATCTTGGCATGCAAGAAGCTAACGATGAAGAAGTAGACGAAGCAAGTGACGAAGAAGTAGATGAAACTACTGACGAAGAAGTTGATGAGTCAAAAACTCCTAAATCAGAAGCAGAACAAATGCGTGAGTATGTTGAAAAAGTTAATGCTAAAATGGGTGACAATGGTGACAACACTAAATCACCAGTTGCAGGCAAAAACGACATGGGCGGAACATCAAGTAACTTAGTTGCTGGTGGTGAAGCTGATTCTAAAGGTACTGCTGGTGGATTAGAAGGCAACAGTCCTAAAGAAGATAACATGGGCAACATAAACGTTCCAGGCGGTAAAGCAGGGAAAGCAATGAAAGCAATGCCAAAAGGCCACGGTGCTGAGAAAAAAGGCACAGGCGAAAGCGGAGCAGATAGTAAATCAACTATCGGTTCTTAAGTAGAGGACGACTAGATGCTAAACTTACGTGAGAACTTGACATTCGACCAGGCGAAGATCGTCGTAGAAACTGCTAATGAAGGCAAAGATCTTTTTATGAAAGGTATTTGCATACAAGGTGGTGTACGTAACGCTAATCAGCGTGTATATCCAGTAAATGAAATTGGTAGGGCTGTCAAAACTCTCAACGATCAGGTCACAGGAGGATATAGTGTTCTCGGCGAAGTTGATCATCCAGAAGGTCTCAACATAAACCTAGACCGTGTGTCGCACATGATCACAGAAATGTGGATGGAAGACCAAAACGGTTATGGCAAGTTAAAAATATTACCAACTCCTATGGGACAACTAGTTAAAACAATGCTTGAAAGCGGAGTTAAATTAGGTGTTTCCAGTAGGGGCTCTGGTGAAGTTACAGAATCAGGTGATGTATCTGATTTTGAAATAATTACAGTGGACGTGGTAGCACAACCTAGTGCTCCTGGAGCATATCCAACAGCGATATACGAACACTTAATGAACGCCCGAGGAGGGCACAAGGCATACGAATTAGCACAGGCTACAAAAAATGACAAAAAGGCACAAAAGTATCTTAAGGAATCGTTGATTAATATAATCAACAAACTCCAGTGAACTAGGAGAATAGTATGATAGATGCACTGAAAACACTCTTTGAAAACGACGTTGTTTCTGAAGAAATCAGAGCAGAACTTGAAGAAGCTTGGAATAGCAAAATTAAAGAGAATAGAATGCAGGTAACTGCTGAACTTCGCGAAGAATTTGCTAAAAAATACGAGCATGATAAGAGTCAAATGGTTGAATCCATTGATTCTATGATGACAGAGCGACTTCAAGCAGAAATTTCTGAGTTTGCGGACGACCGTAAACAGCTAGCCGAAGCTAAAGCAAAGTATGCAGTAGCAATGCGTGAAAACGCAAACCTACTTAAAGGTTTTGTAATGCAACAGCTAGGAAAAGAAGTATCTGAGCTACATGAAGATCAAAAAGTTATGTCAGAGAAATTTGGTAAACTTGAAGAATTTGTAGTTGAAGCTTTGACCAAGGAAATTGCAGAGTTTTACGAGGATAAACAAGACTTAGCTGAAACAAAAGTACGTTTAGTACGTGAAGCTAAAAAACACTTCAAGAAGGTGAAAGACTCCTTTATTGAAAAGAGTGCAAAATTAGTATCTGAAACAGTAAGTAAGAACTTGAATAAAGAAATTACTTCACTTAAAGAGGATATTGAAGTTGCACGTCAAAACGACTTCGGTCGTAAGTTGTTTGAATCTTTCGCATCTGAGTATGCTAATAGCTACTTAAATGAAAAGAGCGAAACAGCTAAACTTCTAAAAGTTGTCGATACTAAAAATCGTCAATTAGCAGAAGCTAAGAAAATCGTCGACAAGACTACAACTTTAACGGAAGCTAAATCAGCAGAAATTAAAAAGATTAACGAGTCAGTTGAACGAAATAAAATAATGAACGAATTGATTACACCACTAGGCAAGGATCAGCGTGACATTATGTCAGACTTACTGGAATCAGTACAAACTCCAAAATTAAAGAAGGCGTTTGACAAGTATCTACCAACAGTAATTGAAGGTAACGGTCCAGCAAAGAAGAAGGCATTAACAGAAGGCAAAGCAATAACAGGCAATAAAGAAGAACTAACGTTAGTAGACAAAAAGCAAGACGAGAATGTCATCGATATTCGTCGTTTAGCTGGATTAAATTAAGGAGATAATTATGTCAGAACTACTAGAAAGTCGCTGGCAAGAGACGAAAACAGCGTTGATGGAAGGCCTTTCAGGAACTAAAAAATCTGTTATGGGCACCACTCTTGAAAATACTAGAAAGTATTTAAATGAGACATCAGCCGCTGGATCGACAACTGCCGGTAATGTCGCAACTCTTAACAGAGTTATCCTACCAGTTATCAGACGTGTAATGCCAACAGTGATTGCAAATGAACTTGTTGGTGTACAGCCGATGACAGGTCCTGTGGGTCAAATCCACACACTAAGAGTACGTTACTCAGATACAGCTGATGACGCAGTAGCAGGCGATGAGGCACTAAGCCCATTCAAAATTGCTATTGGTTATTCAGGTGATGAAGCTGGTTCCGATGCTGGTAAAGCAAAAGGAACAAGTTTAGCTGAAGGTACAGCTGGTAACAAACTTAGCATCCAGATCTTAAAGCAAACAGTTGAAGCTAAAACACGTAAGCTATCAGCTCGTTGGACTTTTGAATCAGCTCAGGATGCACAGTCACAGCACGGTATTGATATCGAAGCTGAGATTATGGCGGCTCTTGCACAAGAAATTACCGCTGAAATCGACCAAGAAGTACTTGCTTCTTTACGTACACTAAGTGGCACAGCCGTACAAACATACGACCAAGCCGCTGTATCAGGTACAGCAACTTTTGTTGGTGATGAGCATGCCGCGTTGGCAGTTCAAATTAACAGAGCGGCTAACTTGATCGCTCAGCGTACAAGAAGAGGCGCAGGTAACTATTGTGTTGTTAGTCCTTTTGCACTAACAATCCTTCAGTCTGCTACAACTTCTGCGTTCGCAAGAACAACAGAAGGTGCGTTTGAAGCACCAACAAACACAAAGTTTGTAGGTACTCTAAACAATGCAATGAGAGTATATGTTGATACATATGCCGCTGATAACTCAGCCGCTCTTATTGGTTACAAAGGTTCTTCGGAGTCTGATGCACCAGCATTCTACTGCCCATACATTCCATTGATGTCAAGCGGTGTTGTAATGGATCCATCAACATTCGAGCCAGTAGTTAGCTTTATGACTAGATACGGATATACTGAGTTAAATAACACAGCATCATCCCTAGGTAATGCCGCTGACTATCTTGCAAATGTTGCTATTACAAGTGGTAACGTTAGCTTTAGCTAATATTACTTTTTGCAAATTTAAAATAGGTCCTTTCGAGGGCCTATTTTTTTGACTTTTTTTAAAAAAAGTGGTTGACTTTTATTTTAAAGATGCTATATTAGTATTAAGCATTAGGAGAGTAATTAACTCTTAATTATAGTGCAAGGAAGAGGCCTTTACCAGAAGGGTCGAACTTGACTGTCCAGGGGTGGTACCCAGGGTTTGTAGTAGAAATACGCAGGCTCACATCGCACTCACTAGCGGGGATAGGTTGTACGTATTAGAATGGTATTCCGGTACGTGCTTGTAGGTGTAACCAAGTCCTACCTATTTTGCTTATTTTTGAAAAGGCTCTTAGGAGTCTTTTCTCTTGACAATCTTTCCTTAATGTCTTTCGATGATAAATACTTGTGTCATAAATCGTGCCACATTCAATGTGGACTTATGCAGAATTGACCCACTGCGTAGTTACTTAAAACGTAAACATAGGAGAAAAAAATGGGACGTCCAGTAAATAAAAGATTTTTCGGAGCTCTAGCTGATGGTACTAATATTACTATTAACTGTCAGGTTGCATCGAATTCTGAGTCAGCAGTAGGCTATATTATTGCACAAAGATCTGTAAACAAGTTTTTAGTTAACGATGCCAAGGATGGTACTAAACAATCATCAGGCGGATCTGGTACAGGTAATGTTGGAGTATGTACATTAGTAGATAAAGCTGATGGTGCATTAGGTGCTAACGAAATGTCAATCAACGGTCAAGTTGCGGCATCAGGTGGTACTGTTAGAATTAAAAAATTATATAACAGATCATGCAGAGACTTTAACAACGTTCGTTACAAGTGGGTAATTGAAAATGATTCAACTACTTCTGTAATGAGGCTAACAGCTATATAAGTTATAGGGGGTAACTCCCCTATAATATAAATTAGGAATTGTAAATGTCTACTAAAGTTTTAGCTCTACCAAACAGTGATTATAAGATTCAAGCAAAAGAATCTGGTACTATTACATTAGATACCGGACTTGGGCTAGGATCTGTTGTAGTTACTGGAGACTTAACTGTAACTGGTAATACAACCACAGTTAATTCTACGCAAACAACTTTGAAAGACAATATAATCACGTTAAATAGTGGCGAGCAAGGCACAGGAGTTACTCTTACACAGTCTGGATTACAGATTGATAGAGGAAGTTTAGTAGATGCTAAGTTTGTATTTGACGAAACAGTAACTTGGGTTGATCCAACTACAGATACTACTATTACAGGTGGGTTTACTTTAGTAAATGCTTCCGGAACCTTGCAAGGTTTAAAGATTAATAGTATACCTACAGGCGGAGGTAATTTATATTTAATTAATTCAGGTACAGGCGTAATTAGTGTAACTGGTACAAATAATTATGAATCACAAGTTACAGATGATGATGATATTCCTAATAAAAAATATGTAGACAATGCAATTACAAGCGGACTAACTGGAACCTTCCAAAGAAGAATAGAAGAAGGTAGTGCTAGTAAATCGTTTGTAGAAGTTAGAGATACAGAAGTTTCTGGAGCTCCTAGTGTAATAAGTTTTTCAATAGACAATTTTACAAAAGGACAACTTTTTAATGATAGAGCTGAGTTTGAAGATATTAGAATACAAAACGGTACAATATCAACTACAACCTCAGATTCAGATCTAATATTAGAATCACAAGGGACTGGAGGAGTTGTAGTTAAAGATAACTTTACTATGACCTTACAAGGTTCAGATCCTAGTGCTCCAGCAGACGGACTTAAGGTATATGTAAAAGCACCTGCTACAGGAGGTACTGGTTTATTTTTCAAACATAGTGCTTCTAAGACAGGAGAAATAATAAGTAGACAGAATGCTCTTTTATTGAGCATGTTGTTTTAAAAAGGAAACACAATGGCAATAACAAGCACAGCAATAGGAAGTACTGATACAGACATACTGACTGTACCAAGTGGTAAAAGTTACGCTGTTCTTACTATTATGATTTGTAATACTGAAGCACCAAATCCGGTACATCAAGAACATGGAGAAACAAATTTTGACATGCACTTTGTACCAAACGGTGGAGCAAAAGCAAACGCAAATATGGTAATTAAGAACTTAATTTTACCGGCTGGGGAAACATTTACTTTTGATAGTGAAAAGGTTGTCCTAGAAGCAGGCGATAAGATCGTTGTGCTAGGAGAATCACCTACAAATTTAAGTGCAACAGTAAGTTTTCTAGAGGTATAATAATGAGATTAATCAAAGCACAAAGTACAAATGTTCGTAATATCAAAGGTAAGGGTGTTAAGTATGACATTCATGATATTGTAAGATTTGAAAGTGAAGAAGCAGTTTTAGTACCTGCAGGTTCTACAGCTCAAAGACCTATATTTCCGGGCAACGGAATGCTAAGGTATAACACTGATACTAATAACTTTGAAGCCTATGCTGGCGGAGTTTGGGCGAGATTAAAACGTGCTCAGCCAAATGATATCGTACAACAGAATCTAGGAGTAGGTGATGCTAGTGAAGTTGATTTTGGTCCTTTGAATAGTAATGATATTGACAATGTGGCGCCAGTTTCTGCAGAAAATGTTTTAGTTTTTGTTGAAAATGTTTTCCAAATATCATCTACAAACTATACTTTAGTACAAAATCCTGCTGGAAAAGCAGTAGGATACTATATTAGATTTAGCTCAGCACCACCAGTTGGTAAGCCAGTAACTGTGCTACATAACTTTGATAAATAATAATGAGGAGACAGTTACATGGCATCACTTAAATCATTACTAGGCAGTAAAAACTTTAGCGCCGCTGAAACGAATATTGAGCAAGGTAAAATTTGGGCCTATGATAACGGAGCAATGTATGGTTGTTTATGTAATGGATTTTGTTGGATAGCACCAGGAGCAGGTTCAGTAAGACTTGAAATGTGGGGAGCTGGCGGCAGTGGAGCAAGAATGTGTTGTTGTGGAGGTGGACTTCCAGGCAATGCGGCGGCATATGGCAGAAAAGAATATAACGTAACAAGCGGAAATAGAGCATGTGGTTGTCTAGGAAAGTCTTGCGGCAATGCAAGTTCTTTATGTCATAGAGGCTGTGGTTCTAATAGTGCAGTGTGTTGGTTTTCTTCAAGTACAAACGGTTGTATGTGTGTACAAGGTGGTAGAGGCGGTGTAACATTCTGTTCGACTAACTCTAGTTTATATTGTTGCTTTAGAGCAAATGGATTTTGTACAACTAATACTGGACCAAACTGTGGATTAGTATGTAATCAATGTAGCGGAGGCTGGGTTGGTTGTAGCTATGGCGGAGATGTAAATTGTTGCGGTTGTATTTCTTGTACAACATTTAATGGTTGTTATCCTGCATGTACATGTATGAGATATTATCATGTTGCTGTACCAGCAAATGTGTTTAGTAAGCAAGGTGCTATTGTTACATATGCAACAGAAGACGATAATCCTTACTCACGTTGGTCAGGCATGGGAATGCACCAATTTGTAAATGCATTGAATGCGGCAAGCAGAAATCCATCACAAGGCGTTTATCATGGCGCATGTTGGATGGGTAACAGGGCTTGTCAGTGTTATGATATGCTTGGATGTCAACAGCATGTTCCTTATGGTACAGGCGGTCCAGCGTCTAACCCGTGTCCAGGAGTTAGAGACCATGGATGGCGTGGTGGCGGTGGCGCTGTACGAATCAAGTACGTCGAAAACTAAACTTCAACATACCGATAAATACTGTAGCAATTAAGGAATAATTATGGCTACTGTAGGACGCATAGGCGGTCAGGTATTAAAAGACGATCTTCTAAGACAAAACATAAATTTAGACTTTAGGAATCAAAGTTCTAGTACTCCAGTTCTTAAATTAGATGTTGTCAATGATAGAGTAGGTATCAATACTACTTCACCTAGCCAACAAATTGAAGTAAATGGCACTGCCTTTGGCGGTAATATTATTGCCACTAATAGTCTAACAGCGGCTGGAAATATGTCCATTACTACAAATGGGTTTTCTGCACTTTCTGGAAATATTACAATTAGCGGGTCAACTGGTGTATACGCATCAGGTGTAGGAACTAATCAATTAATTGTTAAAGAGAATAGAATATATTCTTACGTTAGTGATGCACCATTATCATTAGAAACAAATGGTACAGGAACTATAGAGCTTAAAACTGATACTAATGTTACAGGCAACTTACATGCTACAGGTAATATTACTGCTAACGGAAATATTATTATTGGTGATGCAAATGACGATAACCTAATACTTAGTGGCGAAGTTAATAGCGACATAATTCCAGATATAGATATTACATATAACTTAGGTAGTATAGCAAATAAAAAATGGGCTAATACACATACAAACGTTACAAATGTTACTGACTTAGTATCTAATGGTTTTACAGCAAACAACATTGATATTACTCAAACTCAAGGTAATATTTTTTATGTAGCAACAAACGGAAGTGATTCAAATGTTGGAGATCATAATTTAGATCCGTTTTTAACTATCGGATATGCATTACAAGCCGCAGATGCAAGCACAGGCGGCCCTGTTACTATACATGTATCTCCAGGTACATATGTAGAAACATTTCCTTTAACAATACCAACAAATGTTACATTGCAAGGACACGATATGCGTAATGTTATTATTACGCCTAATGTAGCATCTCAATCAAATGATGCAATACTACTTAACGGAGAATCAACTGTTGAGAATATTACAATAAAAGACTTTTTCTATAATAGTGGAGCAGATACAGGATATGCATTTAGATTTGTATCTAATGCAACTATATCAACTAGAAGTCCTTATATTAGAAATTGTACAGTTATTACAAAAGGATCAGTTACTAGCTCTAACGATCCTAGAGGATATGATCAAGGAGATGCTGGTAGGGGTGTATTAGTAGACGGAGCAAGTGTAACTATAACTTCTAAAGAAGCAAGCATGTTATTTCATGCTACTACGTTTATTACACCAGGGCAACAAGGCGTTACAGCAAAAAACGGTGCTAGGATAGAATGGCTTAACAGCTTTACTTACTTTTCATCTATTGGTATTAAAACAGAACAAGGATCAACTGGGTTTGCTGGACAAGGAGCAAAGTTCGGTGCAGAAATGCGTTGTATAGGAAGTGCATGTGTTTATGGTAATAAAGGTATAGACTCAGACGGTGCTGGAAGTATTGTATATTTGGTTGATCATAACTTTGCTTATATTGGCGCAGGAAAAGATATTACTAATGATGACACACTACATATACAATCTAATGAAATTACAACAGCAAATGGCGCCACTGTATCTTTTACTTCATTAGATCAAATTGGAACATATAGAGTAGGATCTACTTTAGAAGTAAATCAAGAAACAGGACAGACTATAATAAGTTCTTCTAATTTTGATTTTAGTAGTGTTGATCAATTATCTATATCAGACGGAGTGCAATCAGTAGTATTAAACAGTGATAGAGTACAAACTGATTTTATTAAATTTTCAGGCACTACATTAGAATCTATTGTAGGTAATTTAGAACTACGTTCTGGATTAGATACAATTAACATATCTAATAATACTATTATAAATGCAAACTTAGACGTAACTGGAAACGTTACACTAGGTGGAGAGTTAATAAGATTAGGTGATGATATAAACGATACTATTGATTTTGAAGCCGACATTACTGGTGACTTAATTCCTAATTTTACTAGTACATATAGCTTAGGCTCTCCTACAAAACACTGGAATAGGTTAAATGCACAGACATTATTTTTAGACGGCATAACCTTAGCAGGGAATAGAATATCAACAGATGCTACTAATCAAAATATAGAACTGAAGTCTATAGGATCACAAGTAAGATTTGAAAGTGATCTAGTAGTAACTGGTGGACTAAGTCAGCCAAACTCTGGATCGTCAAAAAATCAGTTTGACGGTTCGTTAACAGTAGACAATGAATTAACAGTAGCAAACTTTTTTAACATCAACGGATTATTTACAAATCAATTTACTGGTAAAGTTACAGCCCAATCATTAAAGTCAGATAACAATACAATATTTGACGATATAAGTATTATTCAAAACAATATAACTACACGCAACAGCAATAGCAATCTTGTATTAAATCCTGCAGGTAGTGGCAACGTCTCAATACTTTCAAATTTATCTGTGTTTAATCTATTAGCACCTAATGCAAACATTAGTATAGGTAGTGCATCAGGATTAGATAAAGTAGTTGGAGAAGAATTACTTTCACAAAATATTATTTTGACAGGTGATGCAGTAATAGAAGACATTGCGATAGCTGATAATATTATATCTACTAGAACTAGTAACAGTGACTTAGTACTCAGAGCAAATGGATCAGGTTCTGTAAGATTTCAAGAAGATACTATTATTGAAGGAGATATAATTACTCCGGCAACAAGTAGTGTTGCAACAACATCTACTAATAATTTAGGCGTTAATACGCTTATAGTCCAAAACTTAAATTCTCCAAATAAAAATATTATATTTGAAGATGTAATGTTTACAGGTAATAAAATTACTACTACAAATTCTAATAGCAACCTTACTTTTGATGCTATTGGTAGTGGCGTAGTAAAAACAAAATCAAGGGTAGGGTTAAGTAAAAATTTAGAAGTAACAACAGGAAATACAAATTTTATAGGTCCTATAGCATCAACAACACTTACTGTTGAAAGTTTATCTACAACAACACTTACAGGTGTAGGCACAAGTATTTTTGAAGGAATAAGTTTAAGCGGAAATGTAATTAGCACCAAAGAATCTAATGCTAATTTGGAATTACGTGCTAGTGGTACTGGTACTGTCAATATCCAAGATAACTTTGTAATAACAAACGGAATAACAGGAAACGATACTACGTTAGGGAACCTAGTCGTAACAAATAATTCAACGGCAAGTTCTGGAATAAGCGTAACTGGTAATTTTAATACAGGTTCTACAGCCACAAACTTTGAAAATATACAAATAAAAGACAATTACATCCAAACCACAGATAGCGACAGTAACTTAGAGTTACGTGCTAACGGCACAGGAACAGTAAGGGTAGCGGACAATTTTAATGTTACAAACACAATTACATCTACTGTAGGTAACTTTTCATCCTTAGTCTCTAATGGTACAGCTAATTTGGATAGTATTACAACAGGATCTTTAACAACCGCAAATCAAACACACTTTGAAGGTATAACTATTTTAGGAAATGTTGTTACTACAAAAGATTCAAATGCTAATTTGGAACTACGTGCAAGCGGTACTGGAAAAGTAAACATTGTTGGTAATTTGACTGTTACCAACAACATTAATGTAAGCGGATTAACTACAGCAGGCACTAAAATTGATGTACAAAATGCATTTCAAACACAAAATTTAATATCAAAAAATTTAGATGCAAAACCTGCTAGTATAGATAAAATTAGAATAATGGGCAATCATATCACAACTAATGTTATAGATACTGATCTACAACTACGTGCTTCAGGAAGTGGTAATATTAATGTACCAAATAATAATGTTACTATATCAAACAACTTAACAGTGAATAAGTTAAATGCCGCAAACATTAACATACAACAAGATGTAGACTTAGGATCTTTAGAGGTAATTGGTAATATTAATGTCAATGATAATTTTATTGAAACAACAGTTAGCAATAGCGATCTAGAATTACGTTCAAATGGAAGTGCTCCGGTGTTTATGGGTGGTATTAGAATTGACGATCAAATAACTACTGTCACAGGGTCATTAGAGCTTACACCTACTACAAATGTAAGTATCCAAGGTACAGGATCTATTATGATACCTCAAGGCACAACTGCACAAGAAAATGCTTCACAGACACAAGGATCTATAAGATATAATAATACTGCAAATCAATTTGTGGGATACGGTCCTACATCTAGTTTTGTTTTAAGTAATGCATTACTTTCTGATGATTTACTTACAGGAATCACAGTAAATAATTTTAATGATATTAATTTTAATGTTGCAGGAAATAATGTTGCAACATTTACTAGTAATAATAAAGCACAAATTAACACATCTAAAATTCTTACAAATGGCTTTCTGATCTCGGGAAATAATATTGCGCCTAGCAATGCAGATACAAATATAGTTCTTGATGCTAGACATGCAAGAGTAGCGTTTGATAAATTACATTTCCAAGATCAATATATACATGCAGACGGTACTGGCATAGTTCAATTTGATAATACAGGTGCAGGAACTGTAAAATTTAATCAAACTACAGCAATACTTTTCCCAACAGGAACAACTGCACAAAGAGAACCAAATCCTGAAACAGGAACAGCTAGATACAACTCTCAACTAGAGGTATTAGAAGTGTATACTGGTCTTTCTTGGGCAAGTGCAGAAGGTAGTAGCGGATCAGTCTCAACAGCTGATATGGAAGATTTATTGAATACTTATACAATAATCTTTGGCTAGCAAGCTACAATTTTAGCAATCACATAAATACAATATAATAAAGACAAAGACCTAAATGTGTTTATTATTCATACTGTGGTTAGCCCGCAATGTAAGGTGGCTAGAGGGACAGGATCCCCGTGTTAAGGAGAAGAGATGGCTGTAGGTCGCATATCAGGTCCGCTCTTAAAGTCCAATCTACTACGTAATGGTGTGGATCTGGCTTTTGAGACAGACCTTCTATATCTAGATGTTAATAACAGTCGTATTGGTATTAACACTAATAATCCTCAACACGCTTTAGACATTAACGGTACACTTTCTGCAACAGATTTAAGAACATCTAGCAATATTACTGTAGGTAACACTACCATTAGTGCCACTGGCATAACTAACAGTAACGGTGCTATTAATTTAGGATCAGCAGACGAAGTAACGTATCAGAATAAACTAGTTGTTGATGGACTAGAACTTAACGATAATACTATTAGAACCTATGAATCTAATGCAAATTTAGAACTAGACGCAAACGGTGCTGGTACTATTGAGTTACTTACAGATACAAATGTTACTGGTAACTTACATGCTACAGGCAATATTACTGCTGGCGGAAATATTACACTAGGTGATGCAGATACTGATAATATTACACTCAATGCAGAAATAGCAAGTAATGTTATACCGGATGCTGATAATACATATAACTTAGGTAGTTCTGCTAAGAAATGGAATAACCTACATGTTAATACAGCAAATGCTACAAATGTTATTACATCAACAGCAACAGTAAGCGGAATCAATCTTACAACCACACACGGAAATATTTACTATGTATCAGAAAATGGCTCTGATAGTAATGCAGGGCAACATGTAAATAATACATATTTAACTATTGCAAAAGCATTAACAGTAGCTACAGCAGGAGATACTGTACATATATTTCCAGGTAATTATTCAGAAGTATTTCCACTAACAGTACCAGTAGGTGTAACGGTAAAAGGACATAGTTTGAGGAGTGTAAATATTTCTCCAACAGCTGGAACTAATAACAATGATGCATTTTTATTAAACGGTGAAGTTACTATAGAAGATTTAACTATCAAAGACTTCTTTTTTAACAGTGGTGCAAATGAAGGATATGCATTTAAATTTGCAAACAATATTACAGTAACATCAAGAAGTCCTTACATCAGGAACGTATCAGTTATAACAGCAGGTAGTGTTACTAGTGGAAGTGACCCAAGAGGATTTGCACAAGGAGATGCAGGTAAAGGAGCGTACTTAGACGGCCAGGTAGCTCATTCTTCAAGTAAAGAAGCAGGTTGTCTATTTCATGCAGTTACATTTATTACTCCTGGAGTTGACGCATTATCATTCACTAATGGAACTAGGATAGAATGGCTTAACAGCTTTACATATTTTGCGGCAAAAGGATTATATGGATTTAATAGTTCACAGGGTTTAAAAAATGCAGGACAAACAGCTATAAGAGTAAGCGGACTTCAGGGATCGTTTTCAGCATCAGAAACTTTTACACTAAAGAGTATTGACGGTAGTACTGTATTAGGTACAGGAACTATTGCAAGTAAGGATGCTGACGGTAAATTTTTTATTAATGGAAATGTTACAGGATTAGCAGAAGCATCAAACAGGCTTAAAAAGAACCAAAGTGCAGTTGGTGGAGCACAGCTCACTACCGCACATCAAAAGTTTGGAACTGCAAGTTTACGAATGCTAAATGTAGGAGATTATGTAAGTTTTCGTGCTAGTGACGGATTTGGATTTGGCACTGGAGACTTTACTTTAGAGTGTTTTGTCAAACTCGGGTCAAGCACCACCTGCGTAATATTTGATACAAGAGCAGGTATAGCAAACGATATAACACCAACTTTATTAGTTGACAATTATACTCTCAAATATAATGTAGCAGATGTAACAAGAATATCAGGCGGTACTCTTTCACCAGCTACATGGCACCATGTCGCTGTTAGTAGATTTAATAATCGCACTAGATTATATTTAGACGGTACAGAAATAGGTACAAACTTTGTAGATAATAATAATTATGGTGTAAGTAAACCTTTAAGAATCGGAGCAAACTTCGACGGAACAACTCAATTTTTAGGTTACGTTGACGATGTAAGAATAAGTTCAACAGCTAGATATCAGTCAGGAAGTTTTACTGTAGCAACTGCTCAATTGGTAGGTGACACTAATACTGTGTTTTTATCACACTTTGACGGAGCCGACGGTGCAACAACATTTGAAGAAGATTTAAAGTCCAAACAAACTATAGAATTTAGCGGTGGAGCAACTGCAAACTTTATTGACTTATATGATACAACAGATTTTGGTGGTGAGCTACGTGCAATAGGTAGTGCAAATGTTTACGGAACATTTGGAGCTTATGGAGACGGTTCTGGCGTACTAATGTATCTTGTAGGACAAAATTTTGCATACATCGGTAACGGAAAAGAAGTTGACAATGATAAATCTACTGTGATACAAGCAAATGAAGTAGTTGAAGCAAATAATGCAACAGTTAATTTTACCAGTGTAGACCATCGAGGAGATTTTAGAGTTGGTGATAAATTTTATGTTGATCAAGAAACTGGTGAAGTACAACTTAGTACTTCTAATTTAGAAATTCTAACACTTAACGGATTAACATTTACAACTGGGTCGAATACTACATTCATTGATGGTACAAAAATTGAAACAGGCGACTTTAGAGTGTCTGGAAACACAGTACAAACACTTGCTAGTAATATGACCATTGCAAGTGCAGGCGGAACAATTACCCTTAATGATAATACTAATATTACTGGAAATTTAGATGTAACTGGAAATGTTACCATCGGCGGCGATATAACTATAGGTGACGCAGACACAGACGGAATTTTGTTTACGGGAGAAATTGATAGTAATATTATTCCTAATTCTAATGACACCTTTAATTTAGGATCTCAATCTAAAACTTGGAAAAACATTTATGCAAATGTAATAGATTTAGACGACATTGAAATCCAAGGCAATAAAATTTCAACTACAACTTCTAATTCAAATTTAACATTTGATCCAAGCGGTACAGGTATTGTTGATGTGCAGGCTAATTTAAGTATAGAAAATACTTTAGCAGTAAGTGGTAATGCAACTTTTGCACAACGGATAGATGCAAATGCAGGACTAAATGTATCTGGAGGAGCTGTTAGTATTAGTTCAACTACAGATATTGCAGGTGCATTAGAAGTAGCTAACGGGCTTACAGTTACAGGCGCGGCCGAATTTGAAAGTATTAATATTATAAACAATACTATAAGTGCTACTGATAGTAATAGTAATTTAGAATTATCTGCAAGCGGCTCAGGTAGTGTTATCATTGCAGGAGGCGCTGATCTTTCAGTGTCAGGAGATGTTGCTGTTAGTGGTGGATTAACTCTTACTAATCTTACAGCAAGCGGAAACATTACAGCAAATAGCGTTAATGTAAATACTTTGTCTGTAGCAGGTGCATTTCAATTTGAAAATATACAAATTGATGACAATATCATTACTACAACTGATAGTAATAGTGATTTAGAATTACGTGCAAGCGGTACTGGCAGAGTACTAATACCATCAAACAATTTAGTTATTGAAGGAAGTTTATCAGTAAATGGTGCTTTTACTCCACAAAACCTAAATGTAAGTGATACTGCTACTGTATCTGGAGACTTGAATGTCACTGGTACAACATCTATACTAGGCCAAGCTACTTTTGATAACATACAAGTTGCTGGCAATTTAATCAGAACAACCGATAGTAATAGTGATTTAGAATTAGATGCGGCAGGAAATGGAAGAATTGTTATTCCTAACAGTGATTTACAAATTACTGACGGGGCCTTATTTGTATACGGATCATCTGTGCTTAAAGATGTAACCGCCGGAAATTTACAAGCAGACAATATTATTGTAAATGATACTATGAGTATTGCTGGTGGAATTACATTTGAAGATATAGAAATTAATGATAACATTATTACTACTACAGCAAGTAACAGTAATTTAGAACTACGTGCAAATGGTGTAGGTACAGTGCTTGTACCAAATAATAATGTTGTAGTTAGCGGAAATATAAATGCTAGTGGGTCTGGTACATTTGATTCAATTTCTACTCCGGGCACATTTAATACAGGTTCACTTACAGTTACAGGTGCAGTAAATATTACAGGGCAAGCAAATTTTGAAGACATAGAAATAAATGATAATATTATTACAACCACGTTAACAAATAGTAACTTGGAATTAAAAGCTAACGGAAACGGTACAGTTCTTATTCCTAGTAATAATCTAGTAGTAACTGGAAACATACAAGGAAGCCAAGGCACATTTACAAATATTTCAACAACAGGTAGCTTTAATTCTGCTACTACAAATGTTTCAGGAACGCTTACTGTAAGTGGTCAAGCGAATTTTGAAGACATAGAAATAAATGATAATATTATTACAACCACTAACACTAACAGTAATCTTGAACTTAGAGCAAGCGGATCAGGACAGGTATTAATACCAAATAATAATGTTAGTATTACAAATGATTTGTTTGTTACCGGAGATACTATTTTATCAAATGTACAAACAAGCGGAACATTTGATGTTGGAGATGCAACAGTTACAGGAACACTTACTGTAAACGGACTCGCTAATTTTGAAGATATTAGAATAGACGATAATTTTATTACAACTACTTTAAGCAATAGTAATTTAGAATTGAGAGCCAATGGTACAGGAAATGTAAGTATTCCTAACAACAATGTTGTCATTACAAAGGACTTAACTGTTAGTGGGACAGTAACAGTTACAGATCTTGATAGCACAGGAAAAATTACAGCGAATAGCTTTAGTACCGGTGATATTGTAATTGACGACAATTTTGTTACAACTACACAGAGCAATAGTAGTTTAGAGTTAAGGGCAAATGGTTCAGGTAAGGTGAAAGTTGGAAACTTTAGTTTTTCCACTAACGTAATATCTTCTGATAATACTATAAACATTGCGGCAGGTAATGGTCTTGTTAATATTGGAGGTACTGACAGTTTAATTCTACCAAACGGAAATACTAGCCAAAGAAATACTACTCCTCTTACAGGAATGATGCGGTATAACACATCAACTAATAAGTTTGAAGGATACAATGGAAATTGGGTTGAACTAAGTACTTCGCTTACCGATTCTGATAACGATACATATATTACAGCTGAGAACACACCAGGTGCTAACGATAATATTATTAGATTTTATAACAGTGGATCTCTTACTGCAAGTTTTGACTCAGTAAAACTTAGTGCAAATATACTAGAAGCAGGAGACATAGAAATAAGTGGCAATAGTATTAGTACGCTAAGTACTAATAGTAATTTAAATCTTTCTGCTAATGGAACTGGCGGCGTTGTAATGGACAACTTTAAGATTAAAGATAATACCATTACAAATACTGTAGCTGATAGTCAAACAATTTTCTCAGCAACAGGAACAGGATACTTTAAATTTGCTGGAACAAGAGGCGTAGTTATTCCTTCTGGTAATAATGTACAACGTCCATTACTAGCAGATTCAGAAGTAGGAATGACAAGGTATAACACGCAAGCGGCTCGAGTAGAAATTTTTGACGGCAATAATTGGGTATCAGTTGCTGGTTCAAGTGGCGGTATAAGTTTTGCTGATGCAGAATCGTTAGCGTTAGAATACGTTTTAGCTTTAGGATAATAGGATGGCAACATATTTTAGAAACAAAATTATAAAAAATATAGGAACACAAAAGATAGAAGTGTTTGCTAGTAACGGTTCTACAAACGCTACAGTTTTAGGCATTAATATAGCAAACATTACAGACTTTGCTGTAAATATTAACATTTATGTTAAAGATGATACAAGTGTAGAAGGGTTCTTTATGAAAGATGTAATGATAGCACCCAACAGTAGTTTTAAAGGAATGCTCGGTGGAGAAAAACTTATTATACCAGCTAATAATTCCTTGTTAATACAAAGTAATTTAGACGATAGCTGTGATGCTATTATAAGTTATGTGGATATAGTATAGGAGTAAACGATGACAGCTTATTTTGGAAATACTCAACAAGAAGTAATGAACGGCGTAGATGGAAGATTCTTTTACGGACTTAGAAGAACAGATAACGGTGAACTTTTTATAACTAAAATAGATCAAATGGATCCTAATTCTACAATACAGATTAATAAACCAGGAGATCCTGCAAATAACTATAATGACTTTACACAAGGCACTGATTTTTTTGAAGGTCGTGATCAAAATCACGAATATGTCTATGAAAACTTAACCTACGAACAATTACGGTGGGATGACAGACATCTATTTTATTATGTAAATGCAGAAGGTGAATTAGTTGTAAGATTCAATAGACCTTACACATATCCAACAGGAGTAAGTAGTGATGGACTTACAGCATATAATCCAAAGCACTTTAAAGTAACGATTGCTAATCCCGGATCAGGTAATAAATTTTATCTTAATGATATACTTACACCTACACTAAATTTATACGAAGGGCAAACATATACTTTTGGACAAGCAGATTCTACTAATAGCACACACCCTATTAGATTTTCAACAACTCCAAATGGAACACATGGTGGCGGAGTAGAATATACTTCAGGAGTAACAAAACTAGGTACAGCAGGTGTAGAAGGGGCATATGTCAAGATACAGATACCAGTAAATGCACCCACATTATATTATTACTGTGTAAATCATAGCGGTATGGGTGGACAAATAAATACACTTACTTAGAGATTAGGACAAAAAAATGGCAGAATTTAGAATAGACAGGATTAGATATAACTGGAAAGGTCCATGGGTTACCGGAACAGCATATATTAAAGATGACATAGTTGCCTATGGTGGTAAAACATTTGTTGCCTTAGCTAATCATACAGCGTCAGCAGATTTTAATACTGACTTAGATTACATGATTGCAGGAGAATCTACTCCTAAATGGGAACAAGTTGCAGATGGAAAAGACTGGAAAGGTATCTGGAATCCTTCAACATTTTATAAAGTAAACGACTTAGTAAAATATAGAGGCATACTTTATAGCTGTATTGATAGTCATACTAGTGCAGGTAGTGTAGCATTAGGTTTAGAAAATGATGATGCTAAATGGTCACCGTTTGCTAAAGGATACAATTGGTCAAACCTTTGGGCGGCATTTACTGAATATAAGAAAAATGATGTAGTGCGTTACAACGGAATCGTGTATAATTGTATAACTGATCACCAATCTAATACTACAAATGCAGGGTTAGAATACGATCAAGTCAAATGGGAAATAGTTCAAAGAGCAGACTACTGGAGAAATAACTGGACAGTTGGTACTAGATATATTAAAGAAGACGTAGTAAGATATGGTGGAAATTTATATAGATGTACAATCGGACACACTAGTAATGATAGATCTGAAGAAGGTATAGGTACTGATTTAGGGTTTGATTCGAGCACAGCTAAGTGGGAATTGGTATCTGTTGGAATTGCATATCAAGGTGATTGGACTGGTGGTCCACATAAAACTAATGATGTTGTTAAGTATGGTTCAAGTTTGTATATTGCTAAAAGAGGAATGAGCGGTACAGATAGATTTAATATAGGAACAGATTGGGATCTATGGGTTCCAGGACTAGGTTATGAAACTGAATGGAACCAATATGTTGAATATCAACCAGGCGATATTGTTTCTTATGGAGGATACTCATATACTGCATTAACAATTAATACAGGCATAAATCCATTTGAAAACGGAACTCAGCAAGATGCAGGCGCTTGGGAAATACTTACTCGAGGGTATGATTTTAAGGGCGATTGGGATATTACAAAAGTATATCCAACAGGTAGCGTTGTAAGAAAAAACGGATACCTATACGAAGCCAGAGATGTTATTACACCTGGGCAATTGACAGAACCAGGTGATAATGCACAAGGTGGGACTGACGAACCTAAGACTGGTGGACTTTATGATCCTAACGGTTTAACAAAATGGTTATTAATTAAAACAGGAATTTATTGGAGAGGTGAATGGAGAGAAGCTTCAGGATGGGATACACCCGGAGTAGATGATAGTGCATTCTTCCAATACTATCCGGGTGATGTTGTTATGGATGAAAGTATTACATATATTTGTAAAAAACAACATTATAGTAATCTATTTGAATCTAGACCAAAAAATGATACCGATACAGAAACTGGGGCATTCCAATACTGGAAAATATATTATGGCAATAACAATACAAGTGCCGCAAACAATGCATTAAGATATCGTGGTGATATAAGAACATATGCTGTAGGCGATGATGGTAGTACTTCCGAAGCAACTAGACTTGCTATAGGAACTAAAGGAGCAGTGTTAAAAGTAGATGAATCTTCAAATGTTGAATGGAAGACATTATGGGAAGCTTCTAAAATTTATTATGTAGATATAAATGGTACAGATGCAGTCGGCTTTGGATTTACCAAAGCTACACCATTTAAAACAATTAGATACGCTTGTGCATACATAACTGGAGATGCTACCGCAAGAGCACCAGCAACTATTTTTGTAGCAACAGGTTTATATAAAGAAATACTTCCAATAGTGGTTCCAAAGGACACAGCAATAGTTGGCGACGAATTACGTAGCACCACTGTAATGCCTGAAACTGGGTACGAAACATCAGACATGTTTAGGATGCACAATGGAACTGGCTTAAGGAATATGACATTACAAGGACTTTCGGGTACACTTGGAACTCCTAACGATAATTTAACAAGAAGACCTTCTGCTGGTGCATATGCTTGCTTGGATCCAGCTACAGGCCCATCAGATAGTTATGCTTGGATTACAAGTAAGTCGCCATATGTTCAAAATGTTACAACATTTGGTACAGGGTGTATTGGTATGAAAGTAGATGGTACACTACATAATGGCGGTAACAAATCTATGGTTGCAAACGACTTCACCCAGATATTAAGTGACGGAATAGGATATTGGTGTAATGCTGACGGGCTATCAGAACTTGTTAGTGTGTTTACTTATTACTGTCATATCGGGTACCTATGCACAGACGGTGGAAAAGTTAGAGCATTGAACGGAAACAATTCATACGGATTATACGGGTCAGTTGCTGAAGGATATAATGTTACAGAAACTCCTATTACTGCTACAGTAGATAATCGAAGCAAGGAAGCACAGATTTATGTTACTTATACTGACCAAAATCAAATTTTTGGGTTTGGATATACTCATGCTGGACAGGACTATACAAATGCAGGTGCATTAATAGCAAGTAATGGTTCAGGAGAACAATTTACATTTAACGAATTTAGACAAGGTGGTGTATCAGAAATATTTGCCTCTGAAGAAGATTCAAACTTTATTGGCGGAGCAAACTATCAATACCTTGCAAATAAAGCACAGATTGGTAACACAACTCAAATTACATTATCAGGTGCTGACACAGGCACTGAAGCAAAATATAAAGGAATGCGTATCTATTTGTATAAAGGCACCGGAGCAGGACAATATGCACAAATTGATACACTAAACACTATAACAAAAATAGCAACAGTAGTTAAAGAGTCTAATGGTGAGCCAGGATGGGAACACTTAACTGGTATGCCAATACAGGCTACGTTAGATGAAAGTACATATTACTCAATTGAACCTAGAGTAACAGTAGCAGAACCAACTTTTGCAAGTAGCACACAAAATTTAAATGGTACTTATAGATGGTCAGATATTACATATGGAAATAATCAATATGTTGCAGTAGCTAAAGGAGGCACTTTCGCGGCAACATCATCAGATGGAACAGGATGGACTAATGCAACTTTACCATCAACCTCAGATTGGTCAGCTGTAACAGAAAATAATGGAAAATTTATTACTGTTGCTGAAGGGTCAGCTAATGGTGCATATTCGACAGACGGATCTTCATGGACAGGCACAACTTTGCCAGCCAATCTTGATTGGTCTGGAGTTGCTGGCAAACCTAGTAGTGACATTATATTTGCTGTTGCAAGAACAGGAGATAGTACAGGTACAGCTATTGCAGGGAAGTCAACAGATGGTGGACAGACATGGGCTACTAATACATTACCAGCAACTGCTGATTGGGCTGGAGTCGCATATGGTCAAGGAAAATGGGTAATTATTAGCGGCGGTAGCAATGTTGCACTTTATAGCACGGACGATGGCGGCACCTGGACTCAGACTACTTTGCCTTCTTCTCAAGAATGGAACAAGGTTATAATGGGCCAAGATAGATTTGTAGCTATATCAGAAAAAACTGATAGTACTGCTTGTGTAACAGCAGTTAGTTTTGATGGAATTACATGGCATGCTGGCAGTGTTGAAACAGGACAGTGGAGAGATTTAGCATACAGTCAAGGTCTTTATGTAATGTTAGATCCTTTATCAGACATAGTAGCCACTAGCCAAGACGGATTTTGTTGGAAAAGTAAAGTTGTTGGCTCTGCAGGAGACTGGACCGGCATAGCGGCAAACGACGGAATATTTTTAGCTGTACAAGACAATTCAGCAGATGCAGTAAGAATTGCACATGGAGCTCAAGCTAAGGCAAGAGCTATAGTAGGAAGCGGAAGAATAGGAACATTTGTTATATCAAATCCAGGAAGCTACTATAATACAGCAACTCCACCTATAGTAACAATATTTGATCCTCAGTCAACATTAGATGTAACTACTATTGTTTCAGTAAATAACGGTGTACTTACACAACCTAATTTTACAAATAGAGGCACAGGACATTTTAGTATAGTATCAACTATTAATTCAGGAGACGGGTTTGCTGATATTAGACAAATTTCGGATACACTGATTGTAGAAGGGCTAGGTGAAATACCTGGACCTGGCGATAATATTAATATTGGAGGTATTGACGGAGTAACCTATTACGTTGTTAAAATATTATCACAGTCAGGATCATTAGGATCATTTAAGGCTAATTTTCAAATAAGTCCAGGATTAGGTAGACAAGAAGCTCCTGTACACGGAACCGCTGTAACAATAAGACAAAGATATAGTCAAATCAGACTTACAGGACACGATTTCTTAGATATTGGATCAGGTAACTTTACTGATACAGCATATCCTAGTTTATATATATTTGGTTTTGAAAGCACAAACGAACCACAACAGTTTAACGAAGTTGTACAATACAACGGCGGACGAGTATTCTATACAAGTACAGATCAAGATGGTAACTTTAGAGTTGGTGAACTATTTGAAGTTGAACAGTCAACTGGTACAATTTCTATTAATGCAAGTTTCTTTGATCTTAGTGGACTAGAAGAATTAGCACTAGGTGGTGTTGTATTAGGTGGAACAGGAGCAGTTATTAGAGAGTTTAGCACAGATGGCACTTTTACAGCAAATAGTAATAATATTGTACCAACACAAAAAGCTATAGCTACATATGTTAAATCTAGAATTTCAAGTGGTGGTTCAGATGTCCAAGTTAACAGACTAAATGCTGGTAATATAAGTTTTACAAGTGATAGAATTTTTAAATCAACAGGTGGAATTATTACTATACATGCACCTGTAAGAATACAAGGTGATCCAACAGGTACTGCACCTCATGGAGTTATGGGTAATATGCTTGCACTTTCAATGTTTGCAGGCGGAAGTGGAAGTTAGAATGATCGAGGAGTTTAGGGTTTTGATAAATACTATTATTAATACTGGAGTGACCAATGGCAGAGTTTAAGTTAGGTAGAATTAGATTTATTTGGAAAGATGAATGGTCGTCTTCTACCACTTATTACAAAGACGATGTGGTAAGATACGGTGGTAAAACATTTATTTGTGTAGTTGGACATATTGCTCAAACTGACTTTATGTTAGATCTAAATAATGCAACTCCAAAATGGCAACAGTTTTCCGACGGACAAACTTGGAGAGGACCTTGGACTGTACAAACTGTTTATAAAATTAACGATATTGTAAAATATGGCGGGTACTTATATATTTGTAACACAGGCCATATTTCAGATACAGATCTAATAGGTGGTTTAGAAAGTAATCTCGGCGACGATAGTACTTCAGCATACTGGGATTTGTTTGGTGAAGGGTTTGATTACAAAGGCGACTGGGCTACAAATACAAGATATAAAGTAAACGATATAATAAAATATGGATCAAGGATTTATATTTGTACAACTTTTCATGTAAGTGCGCCTACTACTGCATCAGGATTAGAATTAGATCAATCCAAATGGGATATGTTTAGTGATGGCATGGATTGGAAAACTGACTGGGCTATTAGTACTAGGTATAGAGTAGGCGACTTAGCAAAATACGGAGGTCAAGTTTACAGATGTAATACTGGACATACTTCAGCATCAACACTTGCATCTGGTTTAGAAGCAGACCAATCTAAATGGGATTACTTCCATAAAGGTATTGAATATAGAGCACAATGGACAGCAGGAACAAGATACAGAGTAAATGACGTTGTTAAAGATTCAGGCGGAACTTGGATTTGTACAACACATCACACAGCAGGAAATAATGCAAATCTAAGACAGGATCAAGCAAATTGGTCTATATTTATTGCTGGTTTAGAATTTGAAGATACGTGGGGACCTTATAGTGAATATCAACCAGGTGATATTGTTACATATGGCGGTTATACTTACATATCTAAAACAAATAATACACAACAAAAACCAGCTGAGCAAGCTACTCACTGGGACGTATTTGTAACAGGATTTAATCTTAGAGGAGATTACGCAGACGATTCTACTAATCAAGATTATAGAACAGGTGATGTTGTACGCTTAGGTGGATGGACATATCTTGCTACTGCAAATTCAAACGGACAAAGACCACCAAACACAACCTACTGGGAAAAGTTAAACGAAGGTGCGGCATGGAAAAATGCATATACAGATGCAACCTACTACGATAAAGGTGATGTAGTAACACAAGGTGTCAATGCATATATTTGTGTGCAAGAACATACTTCTAATAATGGAGTTAATGATCCTGCAAATGACGGTAGCGGCACATATTGGAACTTCTTATCAGGCGGAGCAGAATCCGGCAACTTAACTACAGCAGGAGACTTAGTTTATTACGGTGGATCAGGACCACAGAGACTTCCGATTGGTAAAGCAGGCCAAGTATTAAAAGTTAATGATGATGCAACTGCACCTGAATGGACGTACTTTGGTTTTGTCAATCATGTATACTATGTTGATATAAATGGAACAGACGGAGCGGCACCAGATAGAGGTATTACACAAGATAGACCATTCAAGTCAATTAGATTTGCATGTGAACAAATTGAAAGAGGATCACATAATGCAAATGACAGACATTTGATTGAAGTTAACAGAGCATTTTTACAAGCTGAAGTAGTTGAGTGGATAGACTATCAGATAGCAAATAATATTAGTCCATTTACAAGTTCATTTACGTATAATAAATCTAAGTGCCGTAGAGATACAGGAATAATTACTGATGCACTAGCATGGGATCTAAGTCATGGTGGAAACGTTAGATCACGGGAATCTGCACTAGCATATTTTGTTGGTTCAACCAGCCAAGTAGCAGGACAAGAAGCAGAAACAGTAGCGGCTCTTGAGTATCATAAATTACTTATTACTCATGTTTTAGCAAAAACAGATCCTGCGGCAAATTATCAAACTTTAAATAGTGTTGCTAGTCCAATTACACAAGTTAAACCAGCGGCGTTTGAAACATCTAATCCTCCAATGTACACACCAACCGGAGCAACATATGCACCTACAACAGGTGTGCTAGTTCTTACTATTGGAACACATCCGTTTAAGGTAGGTGATACAATTAGTATTGCAGATAAGTCACTAAACTTTACTTGTGCTCAAGATAGTCATGCAACAAACCACTATTATCCAAGAAGTTCAGATCCTGCAAGTGGAACATTTAGAAGTATTACAGCAATTACAGCAACACAAATTACAGTTAATGTTGGTATATCAAGTAATACAACAGCACATCTATTTGTAAGTTCTACTGCAAATTCAGTGACTACAAAAGGTGTAGTAACAACTTCACGTAATTTATTAGGATTAACAACTGGTGTAATTACAGCTGGAAATACAACTAGCTTAGCCGCACAGGTTAAAGCACAAAAAACTATATTTGTAAAAACTGGTGAACATAAAGAAGTATGTCCAATTATTGTACCAGAAGATGTTGCAGTGGTAGGAGACGAACTGCGTTCAACTAAAATTGTTCCAGCTCCTAGTACAACATCAAATACTGATACACCAAAAAGTATAGCGGCACTTACAAGATTAGCGGCTATTGCGGCTAATGTAATTCAGAATGTTGGAATAACAAAGTCGAGTGGTAATGCATTAACACAGGTTACATCCAGGCCTGCAGGGTCAGCGGCCGCAGGCGCCGCAGTGGCAGGATTATTTACAGAGATAGCTGATTATATTGATTATGGAGTTAACGGTGCAGGTGGTGATAGTACATTGCCAGCATATAGAGGTTCTATAACACCTAACACAACAACTGAGTACACATATGCTGTTGAAGTACTTGAACAAAATAAAGCATTCTTAATTGCTGAAGTTCATGCTTACATTGCAGTAACATATCCTACTTACAGCTATACAATAGCGGCATGTGCTAGAGATGTAACTGCATATATTGATGCAATTAAAATTGACATAATTTATGATAGTAACTATAAATCATTATTAGCAGGTAGGTATTATGTAAACGCTGTACAAGGAAATATTACTGAAGATATGTTCTATATGCGTAATGGAACTGGTTTAAGAAACTGTTCATTAAACGGATTACAAGGAACATTAAGTTCGGCTAATGTGTACGGAACAAAGCGTCCAAGTTCAGGAAACTATGTATCATTAGATCCAGGTTGGGGACCAGCACACGATGATTGTTGGATTATTAATAAATCACCCTACGTACAGAATGTTTCAACATTTGGAACAGGATGTGTTGGCTGTAAGGTTGACGGTGATCTACATGCAGGAGGTAACGATTCAATTGTTGCTAACGACTTCACACAAATTTTAAGTGATGGTATTGGTTTTTGGGTTACAAACTTAGGTAGAGCAGAACTTGTGTCTGTGTTTACTTACTACAATCATATTGGTTACTTGTCAGAAAATGGAGGCAAGATTCGAGGTACAAACGGCAACAACTCTTACGGAGATTTTGGATCGGTCGCTGAAGGTATTGACACAACAGAAAGTCCTGTAACAGGTAAAGTTGATAACCAACAACTAGAAGCACAAATATCACACGTACAAACTGACGGAGCTCAAGAGATACTACAAGTAGAATACCTAAATGCTGGACAAGGTTATACCACTGAAGCAAGCACAGCTATACTTACATGTGATACATTCAGTGGAGCAGATGCGGCAAGAACAGGTGGATCCTACAAAGGTATAACAGGATCTAGTGCAGGTAGTGGTACCGGACAAGAATTTACTGTTAATGTAGAAACAAACGGGTCTTATGCTGTTGTTGTTACTAAAGGCGGAACAGGACATGCTATTAATGATACTATAACAATTAATGATAGTTTCGTTGGCGGTGGTGGAGCCGCAAATATTACATTTGATGTTGCTACAATAGGAGCGGCAAATACATGGGGATTTGGCGGAGATGGCTTCGGAGCAGTAGTATCAGGCACTAATATTAGAAATGGTGGAGTTTTTGAAGTACAAATTGATGCAGATAGTAGTACATACGGCGGAGACGGATATGTCCAAGTTAGTAGTAACGCACAAGCTGGTAATGTAACACAGATTACACTAGCGGCAACTGATGTTAATCCTACTGGAGCATATAATGGTATGAGCATTTATATTACAAGCGGATTAGGTAAAGGACAATATGGATATATTGGAACATTTAATTCTGCTACAAAATTAGCTACTGTATTTAAGGAATCTGATAATTCAGCAGGATGGGAAAGCATAACTGGCGCAAGTATTGCGGCATCACTTGATTCAACTTCAGCATATATTATATCACCAAGAGTAATATTTACACCACCGACAAGCGGTGTAACAGCTAGAGGCAGAGCAAGAGTAGCTGACGAAAAAGTTGTTGAAGTAAGAATTATTGAACCAGGAAGCGGGTATAGTACACCACCTACACTAACCTTAATAGATCCTAATAACACTATTGAAATGGCACATACTGTCAGAGTAGGTAATGGTGTATTAACACAACCTACTTTCTCTAATAGAGGTAGTAGTTTTATTACTGCTACTGCAACAATTAATGGAGACGGTTTTGCTGACATTAGACAAACTGGTACTAAAATTAGAGTTGACGGATTATCTGCGGTACCACAAAAAGGGTCAAACGTTGAACTTGCAAGTAGGCCAAGTACATGGTATAAACTAGTTGCTATAACTAATCTTGTAGGCAACGGACCTTACAGTGCTTTAATGCAAATTAGTCCAACAATTACAGCGGCTCAGAGACCACCACACGATGATGCTATTACAATTAGAAGAAGAATGAGTCAAGTTCGATTGACTGGACATGATTTCTTAGATATTGGTACTGGTAATTTTAGTAATACTAACTATCCAGGTGATCCATTAAGTAATCCAGATCCAGCTAAAGAAACAAATGACTTTGGTGGAGGAAGAGTATTTTACACAAGTACTGACCAAGATGGTAACTTTAGAGTTGGTGGATTGTTTAATGTTGAACAGGCTACTGGTATTGCTACATTGAATGTAGAAGCATTTAATATTAGTGGTCTAAACGAACTACAACTTGGTAGTGTTGCACTTGGGGGTGCAGGTGCAGTAATTAGTGAATTTAGCACAGATGGTACATTTAGTGCAGATAGTGATGCTATTGTACCAACACAAAAAGCAATTAAAACTTACATTACATCACAAATTGGTGGCGGTGTTGCTACCCTAAATGTGAACAGTGTAACAGCTGGTGTTATTGAAATTACTGGCGATAAGATAAGTACTACTACAGGTGGAAAGATTAACATAAATAATGTAGTAAACTTTAAAGGCGGAATTGATGGAGCACCTGTAGCGTTACAGATGTTCTTATTAAACTAAACGGAGAAAAAGTAAATGGCAACAGGAAGATTAGGTGCAAACGATTTAAGCTCAGCGACAAATACCACAGTGTATACTTGTCCAACTGATACTTATGCGATTGCAAGTTTGAACCTCGTTAATAGAGGTAACCAAGCATTAACTATGCGTATTGCTGTTGCGGCGAACGACACGCCTACAGCAGGTGAATACATAGAATATGAAGTAGAAATACTGTCTAAAGGAGTACTTGAAAGAACAGGTATTGTTTTAGCCGCAGGACAAAAAATTGTAGCCTATGCTAGTGGACCGAATGTGTCCGCAGTAGCTATGGGCATTGAAACTTCAACGGCATAACAGGAGCAAAGGAAAAACCATGGGAAGATATATTACAACAATTGGAACTGCTGGCACTACTACAAGAGAAATTAGTACGACCTTTAGTGCCAGTGTGAATGACAGGATACTAGCTAACACAGCGAGTAGTGCATATACAATTACACTACCTGCAAATGCTAGTTTGCTTGTATCTGACACAATACAAATTATTGATATTTCAAACAATGCGTCTTCCAATAACTTAACCATTGGTAGAAATGGAAGTAAAATTAATGGAGCATCAGAAGATTTAACAATTGACGTTAATGGCGCTATTGTATCATTAATTTATACTGGTACTACATATGGTTGGGTAGTTGGCGCAGTTTAAGAAAAAAGGACAACAAAGGATAAAGGTATGGCATCATTAGAGACACTACTAAAAGCTAAAGTACCCGCAGGTAGCGAACAAAATATCGAAGAAGGTAGAATCTATAGCTTTACAGAAGGTAATACATATACCAAAGCATGTAAATGCTGGTGTTGGTGCCCAACTACTAATGGATGTGCCCAAATTGAAGCATGGGGTGCAGGTGGTAGCGGAGCAAAAATGTGTTGCTGTGGAGGAGGAATTCCAGGTAATTCAGGTGCATACGTTAGAAAAACCATTTGCATGAGTACAAGTAATTATATGTATGGATGTACAGGCTTTGCTTGCGGTAATTCAGATTCATTATGTTTTAGAGGGTGTTCGGAGCCAACAATGTTATGTTGGTTTAGTTGTGCCTCAAACGGCTGTGTTTGTTCACAAGGTGGAAGAGGCGGAGTAAGTTATTGCTCAACAAACACTGCTCTTTATTGTTGTTTTTATGCAGGAGGCTTTTGTGGAACAAACGTAGGACCAAACTGCGGAACAATTTGTAATGTATGTAGTGGTGGTTGGAATTCTATAGGTTACGGCGGAGATGTTAATAGATGCGGAAATATAAGCTGTATGGGTTTTCATGGTTGTTACCCAAGCTGTATTTGTTTCTTTAGATCATACGTTGCGTTTCCTCCAGGAATGATTGCAGAATGCGGAGGTGTCGTTGGATTTGGTAATTCAAATGATAGCTCAGCGTCACGTTGGTCAGGTATGGGATACGGACAAACTGTTGCTATGTTAGCAGGCGCAGGTAGATCACCAGGAGGTGGTATACCATGGAAAGCATGTTATAGAAGTGATATGAGTTGTGGTTGTTATAATACTAACGGATGTCAGAGTAACGTGCCATATGGAGTCGGCGGACACGGACCTTTTCCATGTCCAGGAGTTAGAGACCATGGACATAGAGGTGGCATGGGTGCAATTAGAATTAAATTTGTGGAAGGCTAGGAGATAGATTTATGGCAACATTACAATCAATATTAAAAGATAGAAGCCCAGAAGCTCCTGAAACCAACTTAGAACAAGGAAAAATGTGGGCGTTTTCAACCGTTACTGATTATGTTACATATTCAGGATGTCACTGTTGGATTGCTCCAGCAAACGGAACAGTTGATTTAGAAGTAATTGGATCAGGCGGTAGTGGTTCTAGAATGTGTTGTTGTTCAGCAACACTTCCAGGAAACTCCGGAGCATATGTTAAAAAAGCAGGTATAGCAATGGCAAGCGGTTGTTATATTTGTATGCATGCCGGAAAAAGCTGTAGAGGTAGCGGATTGTGTAACAGAGGATGTTCAGAAGCTGGACATGCTTGTTGGACAGGAAATAGCGGACAAAGTGGCTGTTTATGTGCAGAGGGTGGAAGATCAGGAACAAGTTTTTGTAGTACAGGAACCGCACGTTGGTGCTGTTTGAGTGCTAATAGTTTTTGTTCTACACAGTATTCAGGTTACTGCGGAATTATTTGTAATCACTGTCCAGGTGCATGGTGTGCATGTGCATGGGGCGGAGATATAAACAGAATGGGTAACATTAGTTGCACAACATTTTGGCATTGCTATCCGAACTGTAACTGTAGTACAATATCACACGTTGCTATTGCACCAGGATACTTTAGTGAGTGTGGTGGAATAGTTTCATATAGTCACGATAGTGATAACGGCCATTCTGAATGGTCGGGTATGGGCTTCCAGGGATATATACAAGCACTTAATGCAATGAGTCGAATGCCAAGTCAAGGTGCGGCTTGGACAGAATGTTGGGACGGAGCAAGAATATGTCAGTGTTACGATACACAAGGATGTACAATGTATGTACCACATGGATCGGGTGGACCGGCGGCTACACCATGTTCAGGTGTTAGAGATAATGGCTGGGCAGGCGGTGATTCGATAATTAAAATTAGATTCGTAGCTACTTAAAAAATGGAGAGAGAATAAAATGGCGCAAATGAATATAACAGTACCGGTTACGTTACCAGACGAGCCGTACAAAACAGAAACAACAAAAGGTACAACTTTTGATATAACGTACTCAGGACCAAGATTTGTCCTAATGCAAATTGATAAAGATGACCACCAAGTTAGAGAAGCTGGTCGCGGAGACAAAGCAGATGATAAAGAAGTTGATGAAAAAGGTTACGAGCAAGATGAATATAATTACTTGCTAGTTGATGCAATGGAAAGTGCAGACGCGGCATTTAGATGTGCGTATGTTACACATGAATACACACATGCAGATGTAGCTGATTACTCAGAAGAACTTACAGATGCAGATGGTACTAAGTTTACATGGGAGCATGCATACGAAGGTACAACAGGTATGCTAGGACATATTTATTGGGGCGAAAGCCTACTTTATAATGTAGGAAGCCAAGAATGGTCAGGTCCTACGTTTAGAACTCATGTAAATTCAAAACAATCAGTAATTGATTCCTGCAAAGATCAAGCAGAAATTATTGATAAAGCACTTGCTGATTCAAGTCAAACAATTTCAGATGCTGACAGAACTACACTTACAAATCATAGTACTTGGTTAAAGTCAGTAGAAACAAAATATGACGGTATTGATCATTGGAAAATACCATTTCCAGAAGCTCCAATACCATACTTTGAACTACCAACAGACTAAGCCAGTCTAAATCTCAATCCAGTCTAGACTGGGTCCAACGTGTATACTAGATATATATTATTGGACCCAGTCTTTTTTTATGGAGTAATAGAGGTAACATGACAACAAGATCAAAAGCGTTTTTTTTAAATGGTGGAGCAGGTAGAATGCTTTGCTCAATCCCAGCACTTGAATTATATGAAAAGGAGTCTGGTGATACAGATTTTGTAGTAGTTTGCGAAGGCGGAACTGATATGTTTAAAGGACATTCCTCACTTGATGCTAGGGCATATGATCCTTGGCATAAAAATTTATTTAAGGATGTATTAAAAGGTAGAGATGTAGTATATCCAGAACCATATAGAGTTTGGGAATATTATAATCAAAAGTGTAGCCTAGCACAAGCATTTGATATTGAATTAAACGGAAAAGGTATTAGAGATTTACCTAAACCTACCTTAAAACTTAGTAAGGACGAACTACTTGTTGGTAGAAAATTAATTAATGAAGTTAAAGAAAAAATTAAAAAAGACAAGCTCTTAGTAATACAACCTTTTGGTAGAGGAGTTGAAATTATAGATAATTCTCCAATTGACCACACCGCTAGAAGTTTTGAATTTAAGGACTTAAAATTATTAATGAAAGCATTAGAAAAAGATTATGCAATTATAATGATGAGTGAGCTTAAAATTGATCTTAAAGGAGAAGGGCTAAAGCAAGAAGTAGCAATGCCAGAAGGTTTGAATATTAGGCAATGGGCATCAATGATCAAATACGCAGATCATTTTTTAGGATGTGATAGTGTTGGCCAACACCTAGCATATTGCGTTGGAACACAAACTACAGCAATTCACGGAGCAACATTTCCTGTAAATGTATCATATCCTGATACGGAAAACTTTAATGTTTTAGATTTAGGACTTGAAGAAAGAATTTACGATCCAATCCGTATTGTACAAGAAGAATCTACTAACAGGCATAACGAAAATTTAATGGCAATGGACGATAAAATTAGAGACTATGTAGTAGGTGTTGTAACAGGAAAAATTATACACAAATCAATGACAGAAGCTGAAGTGCTAGAAGATGAAAAATAATGTCAAGACTATTTGTATTAGGGTGTAGTTTTAGTAACTATGCTTGGCCTACTTGGGCTGATATGTTAGGAACTGAATATGAATCTTATGAAAATTGGGCTTTTCCTGGACTAGGTAATAGAGCTATTACAGAAAGACTAGTTGAAATACATGCAAGATATAAATTAACAAAACAAGATACAGTTATTATACAATGGACTAGTCATTTAAGACACGACTGGCATGCAACAGATAATAGACATCAAGATAATGCTGGCTGGAAAACTTCTGGAAGTATTTTTAATTACATTAACAGTAAAGTTTTTACAGACAATTGGATCAAAACTTTTTGGGACGAAAACAGTTATGTAATGCATATGTTACATAATATAATTTTAGCAAAAGGGTTACTAGAAACTATTGGATGTAATTGGTATATGACTAGCATGGGTGAAATAGAAAAAATGAACTCGGATTATCCAGGTGTTGACATGGGAGAGATTGGCTCTAATAACAATATTTGGAATGATATTCCTGGGCTTAGTATCTACAAAGATCTTATTTTAGATAATAAAGACAAATGGATTGATCCTATTGGTACAATTACTTGGAATAGTGGAGAGCCAGGATACAAGTTTAAAAAGGAAGATCTTATAAACTGGTATTATGACCAACATCCGAGTATAGAACAGCATGCATATTACTTACAAAATTATGTAAAACCAAAAATAAAGAACAGCCAGGATTTAAGTAAGAAGTCAAAAGATTGGATAGATAAAGTTAACAATGCTTATGATAATTGCAGACACGATTTTGATAGATTTGTACAAGCAATTAGTAAAGAAATAGGTACATGGGACAACTACTATAGAGGATTTTAAATGAGTAAAAAATCAATTTGGATAGCCGCAATAGCCAGAGGACATAATGCAGGTGTATGTTTACTTAAAGACGGTGAAGTAGTATTTTCAGTTGAAGAGGAAAGGTTATCAAGACAAAAATATGACGGTGGTCCTTTCGCTTCAATGGTTAAGATTTTAGAGTATACTAAAAAACTTGATTATCTTGTAGTTGCACATACACAACCTTTAATGGAAACTGCTGGTAAAGTTGATTATAGTGGAGATGACGTTTATACTGGACTAGCACGTAAGTTAGGCTTAATAGATCAAAAGTCAAATAATACTTCTTACGAACATCCGCAGGTTATTGATTTAGCATTTATGCATCATAAGTTGCATAGTGCTTGTGCATTTTACCGTTCTGGATTTGATAGTGCAGTTAGTGTTATTGTTGATGGTGCAGGGACGTTTGTGCCTTTAGGCATAAACAATGAACAAGTTATGAGTTGGGAAGTTGAAAGTATTATTGACTGTGATTATCCTGCAGAATTTAATACTAAATTTAAAGTATACGGAACCAGAGAACCAATTCCAGGAGGCCTAACTGAAATGCCATCTGATATGTACGGTGAAAACGGAGAGAAGCATACAGCTATTGTAAGTGACAGAGCTGGTATTACAAAAGTATATGAAGCAGTTACACAATATTGTGGATGGAGTGGTATAGAAGCTGGTAAAACTATGGGATTATTTCCTTACGGCAAAGAAAATGATGCTATACCAAAGCTGTTTGACAGTCAGTCCTTATACCCATTATCAAATAGAAATGTAATAGTTCCTAATTACCCCAACGGAGCAATAGTAAACGGCGGAGTTTATCAATTTTTAAATGAAGTTATACAAAATAGTACAGATAAAGATCTTACACACTTAGACAGCAGAAGAGACTTAGCATATGCATGTCAAGTTGAAACTCAGGAACAAGTTGTTAATTTAATTAAAAAAGCTGTAGAAGATACAGGCAAAAAGAAAGTTGTTATTAGTGGAGGATACGGTCTTAATTGTGTAGCAAATTATCATTACTTAGATGCACTTAAAGATGAAGGAATCGAAATATATGTTGAACCTGTAAGTAACGATGCAGGCACAGCAATGGGCGCGGCAATGATGTTTTGGTACGGACTAGAAGAAGATTCAAAAATTAAACAAACACAATCTTTATATTTAGGACCGGATAATAATTATACACTAGAAGATATTATTAGCAAAACAGATACTGACGGCATTAACTTATCAGATGCAAATAATAAAGATATTGTAGAACTGTTAACACAAAAAAATATTGTAACCATATTTCAAGGACAAAGTGAAAACGGACCACGTGCTTTAGGAAATAGGAGTGTACTATTTGATCCAACATTTGAAGACGGAAAAGATTTTGTCAACGAAGTTAAGCATAGAGAATACTTTAGACCATTTGCAGGTAGTATACTACAAGATGATGTACATGACTGGTTTGATTTGCGTGGCATGGAAGATTCACCTTATATGATGTATGCAGTAAATTGTCAACCAGGCATAGCTGAAAAAATACCTAGCATTATACATGTCGACGGCACATGTAGAATACAAACAGTGACCCAAAAGCAAAATCCTCATTACTACGACTTAATTAAAGAGTTTAAAAATAAAACTGGAATCCCTATAGTTTTTAATACCAGTTTTAATTTAGGCGGAGAACCGTTAGTTGAAACATTAGAAGATGCAATTTGGACTTTGCAACAGTCTGACATTGAATATCTTTATCTTCCTGAGTTTAGAAAGCTCATTACAGTTAAAAATAAGGACTAGTCCATTGGCAAATATTAATATAACAACGCACCCTACTGGCCGAAGCCCGGAGAATAAGTATTTCTTCGGTCATAAAACAAAGTGTTTGGATATGTCAAGACCTAAGTACCATAAAATTGGTGTTGAAGCAGACTTCAAAGATTTCCATAATATAATGTACGAACTTGAATATAATCATAATCTTGTATTTTACACTAGCGGATTATGTTTTAGAGTAGAAACAAACGACGACAGGCATGCACAGTTTGTCCGTAATATGTTTGCTGTTGAAGATAATGGCTGGGACCACACAGCTGATTGGACAATATTACATAACACAGCCTTAGAAACGTCAGGACCTAAGATATATGTACACCTAGATGAACAAGTGATGCTTATTGCAGGAACAACATTTTTAGGTGAAATTAAAAAAGGTGTTTTTGGTATTGTAAGTTTTGAAACTCCAAGAAAAGATATATTACCAATGCATTGTAGTGCATTTACTTACCAAGGTACTACAAATTTAATGTTTGGTTTAAGTGGTACAGGAAAAACTACACTTAGTAGTGATCCGGACTATCAACTTATTTCAGACGACGAAGTGCTATGGAAACACGATGGTGTGCAAATGATAGAAACAGGTTGTTACGCAAAAAGCGAAGGGTTAACCCCTGAAACACATAAAACTATTTTTGATGCTGTAGAACTAGCTAAAACAAGAGATACATTAGTAATAGAAAACCCTGGAGTTTCTAATGCAAGGCTTAGTTACCCAATTAATTGTGTAGAAAATGCTTATCATAAACCACAAAAATTTGATCACCCTACAAATATATTCTTCTTAACAATGGATGCAAAAGGTGTATTTCCTCCAGTGAGTAAAATTAGTGGAGACACAGTAAAACGTTTTTTTGAGACAGGGTATACTAGTCAAATGCCTGGAACCGAAGCAGGTACAGACGAAATTAAACCATTGTTCAGTCCTTGCTACGGGTCACCTTTCATGCCAAGGGCAGTAAGTGTATACAGCAATTTATTAATGCAAAAGATAGACGAAAATAAATGTAGTGTATATTTAATTAACACCGGCATGGGTAACAACGGCAAACGTTTTGCATTAGACTTTACAAGGAATTGTGTAAAAACTGCTATTGATTTAGATGTAGATGACCAAAGTATAAGCGTATTAAAAACATTAGAACAGTTGATCCAATCACGATAAATACATTGTAGCAGGATACTATAATGGATTTAACTAAATTCCTCAAAAGAGGACTCAAAAATACAATTTTACTTAAAGGTGGAACACATTTTTCACATGAAGGTCATTGGCAAGAAGTATATTCTAATCTAGCAATTGATAGATGGCATATGGGAGATTTTTCAAGTGCAGAATATACATTAAATGTTGAACTTGGTAGAGATGTAAAAGAAATATTAAAGGTATTATTGACAGCTTCACCTAACGACTGTTCTGTAGTTGTTTATGGGCGAGCTAGTACTAGCAGAGACTTAGTAAATGTAACAGCTAGAGTTACTAATTCTTATGTAGAATTACTCCTTAATCCTAAAACAGATAGTGATAAAGGAGCAAAAGCATACTTTTCAGCAACTTATTTTCGTAGTCACACCTAATTGAAAAGTTGATAAATATATTAAATTGGAGACATTAAGTGGCTATTGAGTATCGTCAATTCGAATCAGATTACGGATTTAAAAGTCCAGGATTTACCGTAGATAATTCTGGTAATGTTGTTGTTACTTCGTTATCTTATATTGGTGGTAGTTCTTCATCTGCAACAGGTGATTATGCTGTAACGGAAACTAGTGGTGCATTTAGATTAGCTAGTGATGACTTTACTGTTGCGGCAACTGATAATCCGTCGATTGCTCTTACAAGAGGAACTTCATACTCCTTCTCTTTGACTCTGTCCTCTATTACCTTTAATATTTTAAGTACTGACGGAACAACTTTGTATAATACTGGTGTAGCACATACTGCTACAGACAATACAATATCAAACGGTGTATCAGCACAAGGAAAGCAGTCAGGCAAAATTGTTTTTGCAGTCGGAGCATCGGCTCCAGACACACTGTATTACGGTGATTCTGATGGAGTACCAAAAGGTACTATTACAATAACAGATCCTATTGTTACTGGCACTGGCAGTTTTAGTGATTTAGTAGTAACTGGCGCATCATCTTTACAAACATTAGATATCAATTCAACTACAAATTCTACTGGTGTAGGAATAGGTGCTTTAATTGTTGATGGAGGTGCTAGTGTAGCTAAGGATATGTTCATTGGAGGAACATTGACTGCCTCTAGTTTTAAGGCTAACGGAGTTGGAGTTGCAGAATTTAAAGCAGGTACTAATATTGTATTAGATGCAGGAAATAAAATTGATATTATTGTAGCAGATTCAAAACTAGGAACAATAGGAACAACTGGTTCAAGTGTGCCAGTAGTAGATACAACTATTAATAATACTACAATTGGCGCAACTACACCATCTACTGCGGCATTTTCATCAGGTACCGTTACTGCTGACCCTTCTGTTAATACTAGCATAAGTAATAAGAAGTATGTAGACACAACAGCAACAGCATTATCGATAGCATTAGGAATTTAGCAAGTGGCAAAGAAGAGAATTAATAATTATAAATTTAAACCAGGAATAGGGTATAGTGAAAATAGTTATCCTAATGCATATTCTTTACTAAATCAAAATAGAGCATTTTTAGCTTCTGAGGCTGTAGCATATATAAATCAACAAGTATCTGCGGCTACTCAAATACAAACAGATATAGGATATATTATAGACGGTGTAGCATTTGATGTGGCCTTAGGAACAAATTTTAACGCTGTATGGTTTGGTAGAGCAGAAAGCCTTTCAGGTAATATTTCAAAAACAGAAGAAAGAAGATTAACTAGAGTAAAAACACAGGTTGCGGCACTTACAGATGTTTCAGCTGACGCAACATCTTTATCAAGATCTAATGCGGCATTTACAGAAATTGCTGATGTTATGTCTAATGGAGTAGGTAGTGCAGACACAGTTACAGTAACTAATCCTACTGATGCAACAGCAAGTAGAATTGCGGCAAAAGATCGTATTTTAAATAACTTAACTTTCCTTAGAAATGAAATTATTGCATGGACTAATGTTAACTATCCTGCATATGATACTACACAAACACATGGTATATCGTCCGGTTGTATAGATGTTCAATATGTTATAGAGGCAGCCGCATATGACGTCCTTTACGGCGGTAATTCAGCAAGTTACAATCATGCAAAATATTTTCCTAATTATGTTACAAGCGGATTAATAATTTCAGGAACACACCAAACACATGTTGTAGCCGCATACGGAAGATTAAAAACAATTATTTCACAAGTGATATTAGGAACATCAGTAACAGTAAGTTCAGGAAATGCAACTTCACAAAATACAGCAGGTAGTAATGGCGCATCAGCTGAAGCTACTAAAGCTTCTAATATGATAGATATCACATCAGATGTTTTAGAAACAGGATCGTCAACACTTGATGCATTAACAAAAACAGTTCCAACAATAACTTGGGCTACAACTGCTATTCAAACTGCTAAAAGTGCTATAGATACTAATAAAACTAGTGTAATAAATGCTACATGTTGGACTACTGGTTATACCTATAATCAAACAAAATGTGAAAGAGATGTAGGATTAGTACTATCAGCATATTTGTATGACCTTAGATACGGTGGTAACAGTAAAACATACAAGTACGCTAAAAAATATTGGGACGGTGATGTATCACAACTAGATGGTAATAGAATGCCTGAAATAGATACACATGCACATTTAGGTGATTTAATAACTGATTTTGTTTTTACTGAAACAACTTATACTAAATTAGGAAGCGTAGATCAAGTTACAGACGCAACTATTGTATACGAAACAGCGGCATCAACAAGAATTGATACACTAGTTACACTACTTACTGGAGTTATTACAACAGGACTTAGTGCATTACCTACATTTGAAGACACTGGAGTAGGTTACGTGAAGTTTATAGGAAACTATGACAGTGCAGATATATTACTTATTACTAACACAACGAATAATGAAATCGTTTACACATTCAACGAAACTACTAAAGGTGGATTAACGGAAATTTCAAGAGGTTTTATAGGTCCTAATTCAGGTAACCAATATTACGCAGATGAAGATTTTAAAAAGTTTTTACAAGTAACAGATGCAGTAACTACAGTACAATTAAATTACTCAACAGCTACTTGTCTAGCTACAGACGAATTACAAATATATGTAGATACTGACGAATTAATAGTACGTCCTTTTGAATTTGGTACAGATGCTATTGAACGTATGCGTATTGCACCTCCATTAAGTATGCTTGATGCTGACTTTGAGTACGGTTTACAACCGACCAAATGGTCTGCGATTGCAACTATGAGAGGATATCCTTCAGTTTACGAAGTTCCAGGCACAGAACAACCAGTACAGCGAGCAGTAACAGATAGTTCAGCAGGCACAGCTGGCGTAGGTGCATCATTAATTACAATTTATACTGCTGGCGCTCATAATCTTATAGTTGGTGATGCAATAACAATAAAGTCTTTTAACCAAAGTATTATCGGTACAGCTAGAGCTGAAGGTGCATTTATAATTGTAGATGTTGCATCTACAACACAATTTAGTTATTATGCAAAAGCAAAAGTCGGAACTAGTGGAAATATTGACATTCACATTGAATCTACACAGTTAAGAAAAGCGGCATTTTACACAGGCGCAGATATTGGAGTTAATCCAGTTATTAGTGTACAGAGTAACGGTAGTAGTGGTGTAATAAATCCAGCATTAACAGTACCAACCGGAAGTGATATTATACCTTTCACTGTAGTATCAGGATTAGCACCAGAAACAGGTGCTCCATTAACTGCGGCAGGCATTCCTACAGGCGCTCAGGTAACTGGTAAAGTGGGTTCAGGCGGAATTATAGTAACGCCGGTAATGACTGCTGATACTGTTGTTGGTTCAACAGCAATTCAAGTCCAAAGCACAACTGGAATTGCCGCTGGGCAAGCAATAAATAGAGGTGACGGAGAAGCAGTTGTTGTAAATACTGTTGTTGGAAATGATGTTAATTTAAGTGGAGCAATAACTACTGATTTCAAAGGTAACCTTGTAACATACAACGATGTTAGTGGTACAAATGTAACATCACTAGGTAATGGTTTAAGATTAGATATTAGTAGAGCAAGCGGAAGCTATTCTCTAGACGCTATTTCACATAGCGGTAACGATTACCAGGTAGGTGATCAACTTATAATTGCAGGCGATAACTTAGGTGGTACTTCTCCTGCAAACGACTGTGATATTACAGTTGACAGTGTTGACACAGGTGGCGAGGTACTTACTTTAACACTTTCAGGAACTGCATTTAACGGCACAGGCAATTTTAGTGCAGTATCAAATACATATAACCACGGTAACGGTAATGGTGGAACATGGAATGTTACATATGCAGGTAATGCATATTCAGCAACGCAAATAGATCCTACATTTAATAATCAAACAGGTACTGTATCAGGTGGTGCAGGTACTGGAGCTATATGGAATCTTACATCAACAAATAATAATTATGCTTTAACAATCGATCCAAATGAAATTGGTGTAACAGGATATGCACCTTACGATATTATTAAAATTGCAGGTACAGATTTAGGTGGTGCAACGCCAGATAACGATGCTCAAATAAGTATTGTATCAGCTAATTCTCTAGGATTTCCAACAGGTTTTAGTGTTGCAGGTGTTGGTGCTGACGCAGTTAACAATTATATAGGTCCTGCTTGGTCAACACCACAATCAGGTGTTGGTGCGGCATTCAATGTTACACAAACTGGAACGAATTATGCAGTAACAGTTACTCAAATTGGTTCAGGTTTTGCAGGCGGTAATACAGTTACTATTGCAGGTACAGCATTAGGTGGTACATCACCAGCAAACGACTGCACAATTACTATTGATACAGTTGACACTGGCGGAGAAATTTTAACAGTAACCCCAAGTGGTACAGCATATAACTTTAAAGAATATAATAACGTAAGTACAGGACAAAATTTAGTAGGTAGTGGCGCACAATTTAATGTATCAATATCTGGACAAACATATAGTGCAACATTAGTTGCAGGCGGAGATAATTATGCACCGAATCAAACAATTACTATTGCAGGTACAAGTTTAGGCGGAACATCTCCTACACATGACTTAGTGTTAACTATTACTGATGTAGACAATGATTCAACATTAACAGCAGGTCCTGTTTTAACAATGAATGCATCAGGAACAGCTCAAAGATCTACTTCAGGATATGTTGTAGCTGATAGAATTAAGATTCCAGGGGGAAACTTTCCTACTGGAGTAAACGGCACAAACGATGTTATAATGAGAGTTGATAGTGTTGGTACTGGCGGATACATTACAGGAGTTACTGTATCAGGCACAGCACCAGATGGCACACAAGTTTATAATGCTGTTGCCGCAAGTGGTGGCGCAGGTTCAAGTGCTACATTTGATGTTACACGTACTGGTTCAGTATATACAGCTAATGTTAATAACGCAGGTACAAACTATGTAGGTGGAAATTCTTTAACAATATTAGGAAATTTATTAGGCGGTGCAACCCCAGCAAACGACTGTACAATTACTGTAGATACTGTAGATGGTTCGGGTGTTATCCAAACTATTACTGTATCGGGTGCGGCGGCAAATGTTGGTAGTGTAGATAATTTAAGTAGCGAAAATATAATAGGATCAGGTGCAACATTTGATGTAGCACTTGCTGGCGGTAGTTATACTGTAACTATAGCAGGTGCAGGTAATAACTATTATGATGATCAAACATTTACAGTTTTAGGTACATCTGTAGCAGGTTCAACTCCTACAAACGATGTTACTATTATAGTTACGAATACAGGAGCATCGAACGGGATTACAAGTGTCAGCTCAAGTGGTACAGGATCTACTGATGTTGCGTCATTTGATTATATAACAGTATCAAATGCTTCTGCAACAGGTAACGCCGCAACATTTAACATTTTGAGAGATGGTACTAGTGCTGATAGTACTGTAGGAACATATACTATTTCAGGAAGTAATCCAGGCAATGGATATTCTGTAGGTAATCGATTAGCAATTAACGGTGGTACTGTAGGTGGTACACCAACAACTAACGATATCGAAATTACAGTGGACAGTGTTGATAGTGCTGGCGCCATTGTAACTTTTAGTGCTACAGGTGATGCTTATGCAGGAGATGATTTTGCATTGTATTCAACCGTAACAATGGATTCTATTACAACTGCACCCCTTGCTACATCTTTAGCTATATCCTTTAGTGCGTTAGCAACACTAAGAATAACATTCCAAAATCCACATGGTTTAGTTCCAGGAGATACTTTCTTAACTACTATACAAACAGACAACGGTACAAATAATCATAATTTAGCGGCTGGTGCTTTCTTAGCTATAAACGTTCCTTCAAAGACTGTGTTAGATTATACAGCTAGAGCAGTAGGAACAATTGATACTAGTGCAGATACGCTTAAAGGTTCAGTATATCCAAGACCGGACAGTTTCTTTATACATAGACCATATGATGGAGGAGTACAATTAGGTACAGGTGGTCCCCAGCACGGCGCACAAGCAATACGTCAAAGTAAAAAGTACATTAGATATCAGTCAGGTAAAGGTATTATGTACACAACAGGCGCATTATTTGCTCCAAGTTACGACCTAAGAAGCGTTACATCAAGTGGTGTAGAAATAGGATCAACAGTTACTATTACTACTGACGATAACGATCATGGATTACAAATTGGCGCTCAAATTGAACTTATTGGTATTGAGACACCTGGCTATAACGGAACATATACAATTAATGATGTTACTGACGAAAGAACTGTAACTGCATTATCTGTTTATAGACTAGGAGCAACTACTGCGGTTTTAAGTTTTGGCGCACAATTATCTACAAAATCATGGCATGGAGCAACTGTAAGATCAGGAGTTTTTGATGATCAAAACGGAATTTTTTGGGAATACGACGGGACAAACTTATTAGTTGCACAGCGTACTAGCACTAAACAAATATCTGGAACCTCTACAATATCCCCAGATACAAATATATTATCAGGATCAAATACTAGATTTACAGAACAACTAAAAGCAGGAGATAGAATCGTTATTAGAGGAATGACACACGTGGTTACTTTTGTTAATAGTGACACTTCTGTGAATGTTACTCCTGATTATCGTGGTGTTAATACTGCTCAAGGTGCAAAAGTATGTTTAGTAGCTGATAAAAAAGTAAGACAATCCGATTTTAATTTAGATAGAATGGATGGTACAGGTCCAAGCGGTTACGATTTTAAACCTTCTAAAATGCAAATGATCGGAATTGAATATAGTTGGTACGGTGCAGGTTTCATCGACTTTATGGTACGTGGAGCAGATGGTAATTTTGTTTATGCACATAGAATGCGTAATTCAAACGTAAACACAGAAGCATTTATGCGTTCAGGAAACTTACCTGTTAGATATGAAATTACTAATGAAGGACAAAACGGAAAACTTGCGGCTCAGATGCTTCCAAGTGATACAACAGCTACCCTTGTAGATGTTGACTTCTTCCCAGACGCCGGCACAATTTATGTAAATGACGAGATAATGACATACACTGGTCGTGACGAAACAAACAATACACTAACTGGAATTACAAGAACAGCTAATTTAGTTAATTTCCAAGCAGGCGCACAGCGTACATATACTGGTAATACAACAGCTGGCACACATACTAATAGAACTGGTGTTGTATTAATTAGCAATACTTGTACACCACTTATATCTCACTGGGGATCTGCTTTTATTACAGACGGTGGATTTGACGAAGATAGAGGTTATATTTTCTCATATACAGAACCTAATATTAATATTAGTACAACAAAACAAACAGCGTTTTTGATTAGATTAGCTCCTAGTGTTTCTAATGCTATTATTGGTGACTTAGGAGATAGAGAACTTCTAAATCGTGCTCAGTTATTGCTACAAGGACTTGAAGTTACAAGTGAATCAAGTACAGGATCTATTGTTGTAGAAGGTGTACTTAATCCTAAAAATTATCCTGCTAATCCAAGTAATATTACTTGGGTAGGACTAGCTACTGAAGCACAAGGTGGACAACCTAGTTTTGCTCAGGTAGCATCTGGTGGTTCTGTTACATGGACTGATGACATATCGTCTACTACTGCTAATATAACTGCACAATCAGTAATGACCGGAACAGCAATTACCAACGATAGAATGAGAAATCAAGCTATCTTATGGATGCGTTACGATGGCGGTAATGGTACTAGTGACATAGGACTAGAAGCTGGTGATAAGTTTACAGCTACGTCAGGACCATCAACTGTTCCTGCTAATACAACTGTTACTAACGTATCGGCTCCTTACTTTTTTAATGGTAATCAAGAAGTTGCAGTTAACTTGAGTAGTAATTTTAATGGTACTATTCAAGTAGGTGAAACAATGACATTTACTAGAGGTGGAACACTAGGAAATTCTAACTACATGCTTGCCACTCAATTATCTTGGGAAGCATCTAATGCGGCAGTTGGCACAGCAGTGACAGCTACATCAGCTGGGTCATTTCCTTCAAACACACAGATACAAAATGTTACACAAAAAACATTTGCAAGCACAGTATATTACGAAGTTACATTTAATAATGCTTATTCAGGAAACTTAACAGCAGGTTCAGGTACAATTACAGTAACGTTTACTAATCCAGTATATGCACAACCAGGTGAAAATATTCTATCATTTATTGCTGTTCCTGGAGAAAAAGCAGAAATTGATCTTGGAGATTTAAAAGAACTTACAAACACTACACTAGGTGGTAGAGGTACATTTCCAAATGGTCCAGATGTACTAGCAATTAACATTTATAAAACAGCTGGCTCTGATGTTCAAGGTAATATGATTCTAAGATGGGGTGAGGCACAAGCCTAAGGGTGTGCAGTTTCTAAGTAATCTACAAAAGCCGCTAAGTTATCAAATGCTAACATTGCTTTTGCTATTTTTTTATATGCAAACCGACTATTAATTAATTCTTCAGTTTCAACACCATGACCTGTACGTATTAACACAGGCTTAGCGCCTACTTTCATCGCGGCTTTTAGATCTCTTAGTCTATCACCTGCATAATATCCTTGTTTAAATTTTACATGAGGAATTTCTTTTTCTGCACGTTTAAACATTCCTGCGTTTGGCTTTGCATACATGTCAGTCTTATGACTACATGCACTATAATATAAGCCGTCAATACTAGGACAACCTGCTTCGCCTAACGCTTTAAACATATGGTCGTGTACCTTGTCAACATCTTGTTCAGTATATATACCTTTATGAATCCCACCTTGATTAGTAATAATAACAATTTTATGTCCAAGTTTGCGTAATTTTACAATGGCTTCTAGGCTACCTTTTTCAAATTCCCAATCTTCAACTTTATAAACATAGTCGCCTATATCTACATTAATGACACCGTCTCTGTCCAAACCAACTACACACTTAGGTGCTATATAACCCGGTTTGTAAAAGTCGATATTTACATCATCACTCCATACTATCTGTGGATTGCTCATTTTTCACTGTTCCTTTTATTTCTTCAAGCATTCCTGCCTGGCTATCTCCAGGAATAATCCTGTAATTATCTTCAACACTATCAGCAGTACTAACTTCAGTTATACTACTACCATCTTCTAATGCTTCTAATTGATGTGGTCGTAATGGCGGATTATGCCAAGTCATTCCTTGTGTTAGTGTGTGGGTAAACAAAGTAGCTGTAGTAGTATCTAACCATCTAACAATAAAACTACCTTCATTTACAAACCAAGTTTCGTCTTTTTCTTTATGAAAATGCATGCTAAATTTATTTCCTTTTTTCTCAAAGAACATAATTTTACCACAGTACTTGTCATTAGTTGCCCAAATAATTTCATAACCCCAACCCTTTTCTACTTTACCTTCTAGTCTTGTAGGCTGATTTTCCATTATAGTTTCTCCTGTATCCACTGTGTTGGTTTCACAAATTCAAAATCTCCAATTGTTTTTAATAATTTATCGTTATTACTTTCAGTAAAACTTTGATATTGATTCTTTACACTATCAGGAATTGGTATTTCTTCTATGTTAACTCCTGGTCCATACTTTACACATATAGCTCTAGCAATGTTAGCAAAACTTTCTGCTTGTCCTGTACCTAAGTTCCAAATTCCGCTTTCATCAATATCTATAAATTTAGAAATAATTTTACACACATCACCTACATAGATAAAATCTCTATATATTTCTTGGCTTCCTTCAAAGGGTTTAATCAGTTTATCTTTTAATGCTTGTTCTTTAAATTTATGAAAAACACTCATTTGAAAACCTTTATGATCTTCG
>MDTB01221135.1_pt1 | contig 54987 bp, 60 predicted proteins | sample 811161 | NCBI WGS metagenome assembly MDTB01 (sample SAMN05326650, study PRJNA326480) | marine metagenome | isolation source: seawater | place: Mediterranean Sea | collected 2009 | reverse complement strand
TCACCACCACCGTCTCCTCCTCCTCCCTCGCCTCCACCATCACCGCCGCCACCGAGTCCGCCACCCTCTCCACCACCGCCGAGCCCGCCACCCTCTCCACCACCCCCATCGCCACCGCCATCACCGCCACCCCCTTCTCCACCTCCCTCTCCACCTCCGCCATCTCCACCGCCCTCACCACCACCGCCTTCACCACCACCATCGCAACCTCCACCGACTCCACCTCCCTTCTCTTGTACGGTCGACTTCGTGCAGCCGACCAGTCGTAGTGACTTATTCACTCCTCTGGTGGGTCCCGACGGTAACTTAGTTATGGAGTTTTACTTTATGGAGAATATGGTGCTGAGCTCCATCGCTGAGAATAGTAATGATCCATATACCTGTCAGGCCAAGGAGTACCCCTTCCTGGCGTGTCTGGACATTGCGGCACCTTCCACTCTATCCGGAACAATCAATAGAACTTACAGTGTGAATAGCGAGCAGGATCTCCTACAGTCGGTCACTACCACGTACATTGGTATCGATTCAACCGCCACAAACTTGTTCGGTGCGATCACTGCTTGTGATGGAAAGACTGTGGGTGACGGACTTGTATCATCTCTCGACATGAATGTGCTCATGTGGTATCAGTTCCGCGTCCCTCCGTACAATTCGCTAAGCGAGTTTGGTGGCCAGGTATCCACAGTCAACGGAGAGACGCACCCGGGAGATCGTTGCCAGGATGATATCACACGTATCGAGTACCTGGGTCTTTACGACGTCAATTATGAGTGTACGATTCCGAGACCTTCTCGTCGACTCGAGGAGACAAACGAACTTGACGCGGAGATAATCTGGCACACAGACTGTGAAGACGGAAGTTGGTATCAAGTGAAGTTGAAGAACAACTACATTGCCATAGAGCTCCTTCTAGAAGGGGCCGATTCAGATGATATCATTACCAGATCCAATAATCGGGCTCCATGGGACCGTAATGAAGAGGATCTGAAACCGGAAGATCCTAGTGCGTATGAGGTTCGATTTGCCAGACATTTGGAGTACATCGATTCTCCAAGCGTTCACTCTTCTGATTGTGGTATCATAACTCCTCTGGTAACGCCAGATGCTGTCATGTATCGCAGTACCATCGGCATAGGTCAGGTTCCCACAGTAGACAGGCCGCTTCTATGCCCCTTTGATGTATTCTTATGGGTTCCCGATGCACACTCGTGCGGAGTAAACCTGAAGGCCGGTAGTAGAGCAATGGATGGAGTGCGTGGCGAGCAGTTACACAATGATGTCCGTTGTTCGATCCCATCTGCACCGCCCGCGGAACCTATTTCTCCTCATTCGTCGCCACCACCACCACCACCAGGATCACCAGGACCACCTCCACCCAACCATCCCCCGCCAACCCCTCCTGCAAACCCCAACAATTATTACGAGTACACTGTCACCGGAGTGATCACGGTCGAAGGAAGTGCTTCAGACGTCGACGAAGATACTTTCAAAGACGGGATTGTCAGTCAACTCAATGAGGAATGGGAAACGGCATTCGGTTCACAAATTACTCCAGATGACGTCGTGATCACGACCACTTCGTCGTCTACCACAACGCTCGTGAGTGTTACCGTCAGCGGTTTGAGTTCATCTGGTTCAAATCACGTCGTAGAAGAATTGAGTGGTATAACGGCTCCGGAAGACATCAGTGCAGCGACTGGAACAAACATTACCGTCATTGAAAACGTGATTCCCCGGGCGCAGCAAGTTTCGTATCCATCCCCGCCTGGATCTCCCCCGTCACCAACACCTCCACCACCTCCTGGAAAGTCAGATCCTGCAATGATTGCGTTGATAGTCCTGGCTGCGATCGGTACATTGTGCTGTGGCTGCTTCGTGGTAGCATTCTTGGTCATGCTCAGGAAGAAGAAGGAAGAGGAAGATGCGGAGAAGGGTCAGCGCAGACGGCCTTCACAAACCCGGGCCCAGGCGGTCAACGCGCGTAATGTCAATATTCGTGTATTTGGTGATCTGGAGCGTAGAGCTCCGGCACGCCCACCCGTCGGAACAGGTGTTGCGCGACAAAGCACTGCGCTTGATCGTGCTAGAGCAGCCAATCCAGCGCGTAGAAACAGTGCGCCAACAAAAACCCAAGGTCCTACAATAGTTGGAGGGTCCGTCGCTCTCAATGAGAAGAGATTTCCTCAAAGACGGTAAGTGTGTCCGACTCGGGTAACGAGGAAAAAAAAAATTGGTAGATGGTAACATCCAACCAACTCAGTCATGCCTGCCAAGAAGGGTTGCACATACTCACGTGATTCCAAGGGCCGTTGCCGATCGGCAGTTGCTCACTATTCGCATACCTCTCCCAAGAAGAAGGGCCGCAAGAGCGGCTGCACATACGGCCGTCGCAAGGGGCGTTGCCTTTCTAAGAAGGCTTCCGACAGTCTTCGGCGCTCCGCCGCGAAGCGCATCCAGAAGGCCTTCCGTGCGTCTCGCAAGTCGTCGCGTCGCCGTTAGATACCTCAATTCAACATGAATGAAAACCACTTTACAAAAAAAGCTTTTTTTTACCGTAAAAGAGCATTTAACCTAATAGGAGTGCGTCCTTTCGATATTCTCCTGGAACTTCCGGTAGAACTGATGGACCGCTGGGATATGGTGCTTGCAGGTGTGAGCGTATTTGGCGGCGTGCGTTGCACAACTTCTGAGTATCGAGGAGGAGGTGTTGGAGACATCGGTCTTGCAGAAGGGCTCCGGCGTGGTGGGGTTTGATGGCGTAGAGGAACTCGTGCTCCGCTAATATGTATCGGCATCCCCGTCTCTGCAACCGTGGGAGAACGTTTCCATTTTCTTTTCAGTGACCTCCTCTCCTTTACTATCGGAGGTGGAAGTGGCTTGACTCTCGGATACATCTTTTCCAAACCAGGTCGTTTTTTGAAGAGAACCTTCGTTGTTCGATCTTGTATGAATGCGAACAACCGCTTTGCATCGCGAGACACTCGATTATAATCGCCAGTTACCGTATAGTCGGGGTCGGCCGTAAGATGTCTACACAGGTACGATCGGACCTCTTCGTAATCCCAGTTTCCGTCTACTACGGATTGTAATACACCAGTTCTATCTTCCGTTATGTTCATGAAAAGTCTGTTTCCGAACCTGTTCATCATTATGATCGTCACAAACGGCTCACCTATTGGGAAACCATCTACATTGGCCTTCCCTATAATAAACGCAAAATAGTGGTACTCCCCAGGATGTTTGGTTTCGGCACTAAAGTAATAAAATGGAGGGCGGTTTTGTCTTAGAGACATCAACGAGTATATGATTGTATCTACGACTGCATGCCTCCCATTCCTATCTTTTATCGCATCTACTACGGTGTCAACGTGTTGGAGTTCCAGAGCCCACATCACGTCTTTTGAGTTCACAAAACATTTAAAACTGCGTAAGCTCCATTCAGCAGAGACGCATTCTCTCAATGGTCTTGGCAACTTCGGTGAGGGTCTTGCGCCTTGTATTGGTGATTGCAGATGCAACTTCAGAAGCATTCTTGATAGTGGCATCGGACTCCCGTGCTTGAAGCGCCGATATGATGTTCTTGAGCCGAACGTTCTCTTCTTCCAGGCAACGCATCTTGTCCACGACCTCGGGTGACATTTTGGCGGTCGGGCCGGTCTGAGTGGATGCATTCGTTGTAGAAGCAGCGTCTGTCTGGATCGCCTTGGCACGAGACGGTACACCGTCACATTGTGTCTCCACTGAAACACTTCCCGAAATGGTGCAGGGGACGCAGCCAGTATCCATTTCGAGCAAGGACACCATCTTCTTTTTCACCAGTGCATCGTGAGCGTGTAATTTGCATGCGCCATACTTATTGGCCGTGCGCGTGCATGGGCGTCCATCTTTCATAGGAAAGCCGCACATGCTGTCGTCGATGATGATGTCGTTCGTGGCACCCTTGACATCCGGTAAGTTGAATGTAGCATTACCAGTACCTTTTTTCGCCTTGATCTTCAGCTTGGCATTGCAATTCTTCATGGGACACAGCTCGAAATCGTCATTCCCTCTGGAACTGTGTTTCTTGCGGTACACGTGAGTTGTGAATCTTTTCTCGAAGCAATCAGGGTGTGCCATCACCGAGCACTTGGCCATGCAAGTGGCCATGGGCTCAACATCGTCGCTCGTGACCAAGCAGTAGGCGCACATGGAAGACATGAACGGTCTGTGTGGTTTGGTCTCGAGTGTATTTGGTCTCTCTAGGGTTTGGTCTCTCTCCGGGGTTTGGTCTCTTCACTTGGCTTCGTTTGGGTTTGGTCTCACCATTGGAACCGGTATATCCCTCCGATGACTTCCACGTAGGCACTCATTTGTCTAGTTTAAAAAAAGATTCCACTATTTAAAATGAGGACAGCCGAAGAACGTGTCTCCGACAAAATTTCAAAAATAGTGGCACAGTGTGGGGATGACGTGGAGTTGCTAGATGACAGAATAGAAGACGAGTTAGACATTCAAGAAATACTTACAGTGGGTCTTATGCCAATTAACTCTAAAATTAGAAACTTTGTGTTTGGATGTTGTCTGAGATCAAGAGAACGAAGGAAGAAAGTAGAACAACTCAAGCGAACGGTGAAGGAGGAAGAACTTGTCCCTGTTGAGGTGCACGGTGGAGGCAAGTGTAAGATGACAGTGTTCATGACAAAAGAAGCCGCCGACAGGGAACGTGGACGCTAGACTCACACTTAATCGGAAAGCAACTCGTACACACGTTTGCCGGGCAGTGTTTCATACTCGAGTAAGCTTTGTGTGAGAATATTTATTTTTGAAAGGTTGGAGTTTATGCAAGAAAGCGCAACGCCATACGCATCACTCACTAGCGATTCAATATCTCGATCTATGGAAGTCGTGGCTTCCTCTCCTACGGGAGTATTTTGTGATGCAGAAATCGTAGACCCGAATCCCCATTCAGTTACCATTCTGCGTGCGAGTGAGTAGACACGCTCCAAGTCGGAAGATGCTCCGGTCGATACCATGTTTCTACCCAACACGACTTCTTCTGCTGCACGACCTCCCAGTAGTACCGCTAATTGTTTGTTCAAATACTCCAGGGTATACAACCCACCCACGCTCCTATCCTCGTTCGGAATGAATGAAGTGATTCCTCCTGCTCCGGAAGATCTGGGAACGATCGATACAGTGCTGATCTTGTCGTAATCGAGCATCACCGCACACACTACATGCCCGGCCTCGTGGATTGCGACCTGACTTTTTGTTGCGCTAGATCGTTTCATTTCATTGCGAGGGATCCCCAGAGTGATTCGTTCGAGAGCATCGTTAATATCTGAATCGCACATGACTGTAGCGTTTCTTCTCACAACACGTATCGCTGCCTCGTTGACGAGGTTGGCCAGGTCCGCTCCGCTGAACCCGGGTGTTCTGGCAGCCACTGCGTCCAATATGGCGAGATCCTCTATTTTTTTGTCTCTCATATGTACTTTGAGAATATCCTTCCTTTCATAGAGAGTCGGAAGTGGAATTGGAATCCTACGATCGAAACGACCCGGGCGTATCAAGGCACTGTCCAATATGTCCGCTCTGTTTGTGGCTGCGAGCACCACCACACCTTCACTGTCGTTGAAACCGTCCATGGACGCCAGAAGCTCGTTGAGAGTAGTCTCCCGTTCCTCGTTGCCTGAGTTCACTCCCGACGAGGCTCTCTTTCTGCCAACCGCATCTATTTCATCAATCCACACTATGCACGGAGCGTTTTTACGTGCCGTTTCGAAGAGAGCTCTCACACGAGCCGCACCCAGACCGACGTACATTTCTACAAACGACGATGCGGATATTGAAATGAAGGAGGTGCCGGCTTCGCCCGCAACAGCTCTTGCAAGAAGAGTTTTGCCGGTTCCCGGGGGTCCTTCCAACAACACTCCCTTGGGAATTTTGGCCCCCACACTTTTAAAAAAGACGGGATTTTTCAGGAAATTAACGACTTCCTGCAATTCTTCTTTTGCAATCGTTGATCCGGCCACGTTCTCAAATGTTGTGTTGGTTTCTTGTACGACTTCTATGCCACCACTTCCCATGATAGAAGCCTTCATAAGATTTCCTCCACCTAGTCTTGAGACAACAGACATGAAAACGTAGAATATGACAACGTAGGGAATCAAACCAAGTAGCTCTCTTACAAGTACAGATGCACCACTCGGTTGCTGAAACAAGACGTCTACACCGTCTTGAACCAGCGCATCGGCGATCCCGGTAACCTGTTGCGGTATGAGCTGTGTGGAATGAAACGCATTCGCATTGTCCACCACTTTGATGGTCGCGTCAGGAAGAAACACCGCATTTCTAATGGCATGATGATTGATTCCCTTCATGAGTTCGGAGTAAGACCACGCGGTTTCTTGGGCGTATCCCATCGCTGCGTTGAGAGTTTCGATCCGAGGTCGAATGTGTGGATATACCGAAGGCGAAAATGCCAAAGAGGCAAACAACAAGTTCAGCATGTGTTTGGATTTAAATAACAAAAAAAAGAAACCGGGACAACGACTTTATGTGGAGTGCGGTTCGTTCCGATGACGGACGCACCTATTTTTGGAATCAAGATACAGATGAGGTGACATGGGAAAATCCACTCGAAAACAAGGGAATCAAACGAGCACTTGCAAACAGCATTGCTCTATGTGACGACTTTACCAGAATTCATATGAACCATTGTGTACTGACATGTTTAAGAATAGGTATTGACGTCAGGCTACGAAATGCAGTCGAAGAATGGAAAACATGCACATTCTACCCACCGGAGGTGAAAGTGAAAACATTGATAACTTCTCTTAGTTCGTGGTTCAAAATGAAATGTGAAAGAGACATATGGAAGAGAATTGCCAAAGAAGAGCTAGATGATTGCGAATCTCAATTGAGTGGAGTTCACGCATACATAGATAACCTCATGAAACATCTGGTGTCTGTGAAGACGCGCTTGGCGACTACCGAGTATCATCGCTTGAAAGCAAAAACAAGATCTAGTTTATGACCATATTAATTTTTTTAAGTTGGTTAATCAACATTTGAGATCGTATGAAGTACGTTGTGCTTGTGCCACTTGTAGTATTTATTGCAAAGTGTCTCACACAGAGTCGTACGTACAGAATTTACATTGCGAACAGGTACGTAAGACCCGACAAGCTCATAGCAATACAGAGCGTCCTCGAGACGACTATGAATGCGTTTGACGAGATTTCCAACGCTCATAATATAACTTATTGGTCGGATTCTGGGACAACCCTTGGAATCGTTCGGCATCACGGCCTAATTCCATGGGACGATGACATAGACTTGATGGTGCCGACGGAATCAATCGAAAAACTCAAGAAGGCCGTCTCAACCACCGAGAGTACTGATGGCGTTGGAATCGATCGTGGAACTGAGTACATTCTCGACTATGCAGATCACATCTACAGATTCCGCAAAAAGGGACGGTCGGAATACATTGACCTTTTTGAATGTACAGACTTTGGAACATATCACGATTACTCCGATGTGTACAATCGTAAGAGGTGGTCGAAGGCCCGAGTGTACAACAATGAACTCTTTCCCTTGAGGAAGTACACATTCGGTGGCTTGAACATTTACGGACCGAAGAATCCGCTACCATATCTTCGCCGAATGTACGGCAAATGGGAAACTCCCAAAATAGTAAAGGGTCATCACGACGTATGACACGGTATCGGTGCGGTCTTTCCCTCTAAAAACAGCACACATAAATGTTTGCTATAACTTGCCGTTGTAGTTCTCTTTTTTTCCTATCCCGTTTTCAAAGCGGTAAAAGATGTCGTGTCAAAAGGACTCCGATTGTCGATTCCAATGTGCCCACCCAAGGAGTCGTGAATTTTGTACGGCCTCCAAGGGTTGTGCATGTTCCCTCCCTCTTAAACGCGGCATGCAGATCACAACAATAGTGATGATTGCAATCATTTTACACTCCTTATTTTCACCACCCAGCTTCAGAAGCTGTAGTCGTTTCAAAGGTTGCCGTCCCGGGTACGTTTATAAGCTCGATAAAAAAGGACTTGGGTACTACAAGGATCATGTCTATCACCATAAGCGATAAATGTTTTCAGACACTTCTTTTATGTGGATCATTAATAGTATCTTCGGTGTTACTCACACATTACAATGCTAGACTTTACTCCAAGTACATCACACAAGAGCTCAACAGGATTCTACCTGAAGTTCGGGAAACGATCCAAACGGAAATTCACGAGGCTATTAGCACCCACATCTATCTTCCGAGCCCTTCATCATCTCCCTCGTCACCGAATACGTCCTGCAACGAGGAGGAGTTTCGGCAAGACGATCACTTGTCAGCATGAATACCGAGCTGCACTTCAAGACGGGCGACATTCACGTAGAGAGGGGCGTTCTCTGCATGAATGCCTATGGATGCCATGAGGCGAACCAGTTTTTCGTGCGTGTGCTCGCCCTCTTTTTCGCTCATGCCGGCTTCTTGCATGAGGCGGTCGACACGCTCTCTGAGACATCCACCATCTTTGCGATAACCCACGCCCTTCACTGGAGGGAGAATCGGGAACAGGCGCACCAGTTCCATCATCTTGTCCTTGGACGTGTGATCGACAGTCAAGTCGGCGTACATGCGGTCTCCCAGTATCATGCCAAGTGGCCCAGACCACTTTGGCGGTAAGTCAGCATCGAAGCGTATGGTCACGATGCGAGAGGTTCCATGACGCCGTTGAGCGTACATGAACTCACGCCGACAGTTGTCGCCATCGTTTCTACTTTGGACCTTCTTCATGTAGTTGCGTGTGACGAACACGAGCACGACATCGCTCTCGTCGATTCCCGCGCACATGTCGTCAACGAGATTGCCTCGCATCTCGTTCTCGTCCAGCCATACAAAATATCCCATCTCCCTCAGTGCTTCAACAACTTCTTTCACACGAGCATGGTTCTCGGCATTCTTACCCCAGTCATGCGATGCGAAAAGGCGGAGCGACATGTATGGACAGTGAACGTGTGAGTTTGGTCTCTTTTTTTGGGGATGGATGAGTTTGGTCTCTGGCGAGACTGAATCCGAGACCAAACTGCTCGCCTGGGGTACACGGTCAACAAGCCGCACAGGTTCCTGTTCGGCCATAACGACTTTATCGCGATTCCGGCGTCCATGAACGAGTCGGCCTTCGTGTAGACGTCGTAGAGCGGAATGTTAGGCGTCGTCTGAGTCTTCTGCATTTTCGGTGCAGATGCGGCATAGATGACACATTTTTTTTGGAGAGGGAGAGACAGACGGGGATGATTGAGATCAGACCCCTACTCGGACTCGTTGTTTTATTGATTGTTTTGTACACAAGTTTGCAATATTCGATGGACGGCTCATTCCTCGTGACCGACCCGTGTCTGTTAATATTCAATCACCCCCGTCCTTACTTTGACGTGGCGCTCGCAGACTTGTTTATAAGGCGTCTATCACTCAAGAACTCAACTCACATAGTAGTAAACTATCCTCATTCGATCGCACACACAGTTTTCACACTTCCTATGTCGAAACACACGATAACGATGCCGGTTCACGCCAGAAATAAAACCACCGAAAAAATCGCGCACACGTTGCGCGATGGGTCGAATGTAGCTGCGTTTTACGCTGACTACAATCAAGGCCATGGACTGTTTTGGGCAATGTTGGACACGAATGTTCCAACCTACACTGTTCGGATCAATAAAACTATATGTCATGTAGAGCGTGTCCAGTACGAGCAGAACATGAATGTGACTCAGATAAGAGCAATCGTCCGACGTCAGCTAGGATACGAGCCTTAAAAATTTGTTCAAGGAAAATCGACCATATATTTTTGGGATGGATGCGTCGACTGCGAGCAAGTTTGCAACGAGCGCGACGCGTCAGTGACCGACCAACGCGTAGCCATCGGGCTGCAGAACCACTGTTACAATTGTTGGCGCGGTTTGGCTTGTTTGCGAACTCTTCTTAGGCTTACGAAGCTGGTGAATGAAATTGAGAAGCATGACGATAAAGATCAGACCTAGAATGGCATAGACGCCTATGGGAACCTCCGAACAACCACGAGAGGCGGCGCTCGTACTCAACGGAGGCGAAGAGGGGACGCAGGCGTGACACGTTTGGCGACAAGCGTCCCGGACATTTGGAGTGGAGCACATGTTGTTTTGCGAGTACCATAGGCACCGCGCCTGCCCCTGAACGTCGGCGCACGCCGGCGACGCAGGCTTCATGATCTATTGTGTATTTATTTGGTCTCTGGCCGGTCTGGTACTCGAGACCAAACCCGAGACCAAACTGCCCGCCCTCGAGACCAAACTCAATTCGAGCCACTCGAGACCAAACTCATCCAGCGCGTCCATTCATGCCACTCTCTCCGGAAATGCCCGTCGCTACGGCCATCACCCTCACGTCGGCCGTCGGTATCGTGAACACCTTCATGGAAGAACAGGAAAAGGTCACCCACTGTGAAGTTCCTGGGTGCAACAAGAAGCTCTTCGGCAATACGTACATGTGCTGCCGCCCGCATGGTGACGTCTCTGACATGTCTCACAAGGGCCACACGTGCTGCGAAGAGTGTGCCACCACCGAGGCATACATCGAGAAGAACCGCTGTGCCGTCTGCATGGCCGTCGTATCTGGCCGTCGTTCGGGAACCAAGGGGGCTGGATTTCCACTACAGCCTCCGCAACTCAACACGTTGGCCACGAACATGCTCAAGGTTCTTCGTGATACGGAAGACAGCGTGATCAAGGCGCGTGAAGAGGCAGATGCCGAGCGTCGTGCGGATGGTCCTCGTCGCCGTGCCATCGCCATGGAGGAGGTCTCTGAACGCAAGCGTAAGCGCGAGGAAGAAGCACTCCAAGCAGCGGAAGATGAAACAAAGCGCGCCAAGCTCGCCGAGGAAGAGGCCAAAAAAGAAGCGGGGCTCGCAAAGGCAAAGGCAGAGGAAGAGGCGCGACGTGCAAAGCTCGCAGAGCAGAAGGCCAAAGATGACGCGACTGCCGCAGAGGCCAAGGCAAAGAAGGACGCGGCTGCCGCAGAGGCCAAGGCAAAGAAGGACGCGGCTGCTGCAGAGGCCAAGGCTAAGGAGCGTGAAGCAGCGGCGGTGGCAGCCGCCGAGGCCAAAGCCAAGGAACGCGAGGAGGCAGTGCTTGCGGCGGCCGCCGCCCAGACATCCCGCCCTTCGAAACCCGGTGTGTCGGAAGAAGTGCGCAAGGAGCGTGCTCAGCGGGCTCAGCACTACCGCGACAAGAAGAAGCAGGAGGAGAAGGAACTCCGCGAAAAGGCGCAGTCTGCGGATATGTTCCAGTGGCAAATCGAAAAGGCAGTCGCCATGGCCAAGGATACGATCTGTTTCCTCGGAGGCGACAGTGACATGTGGGAGTCGCGCCTGATCGAGGCATTCGATGGTTACCGAGATGAAGACGACGTTGGGGAAGATCACGAGTCCTCCGACCTGATGGGAATGCAGGCGCCTCCGTAGGGTGTGCATGGGGGTGTAATGTTCTTTGAATTGCGGTGGAGGGGTCGGACTCTGCTAAGGTAGTTTGACCAGAGCCAGAAAAAGTATGCAGCAGGTAGCGATGTGAGTAAACGAATGCACTTCACATGACGTTTCGCAAAAATTTTGTGAGTACAGCGCCCATGAACAAATTAACAGGCCGATAATCGGCATTCCAAACATTAACTTAATCTTGGTTGCATGACACACCAATGCGATGACAGCTAACGCAAGGTCGGCGGCAAACATAATTGAACATGCCCTGTTACAATTAAACGAATACTTCAAGTCGCAACTTCCGTTCATTCTGTTGTAAAAGCGTGTCGTTCTGAACATTCCAGACACAAGCCCGCTAGCAATCACAATGTACCATGTGATGTCACTTGTTTTTTGAAAAAGAAGATACGCTAAATATGCATATACGAATGAGGTTGTGATGCAAACAGGATCGTACCACACGGGTTCCGGTTTTGCGGCATAAGATGTCATCAAATTAATATATATCGATCAAAAATAAACACAGATGCCACAACTCGAACTTCGAGTCGTAGAGACGGGGTCGCGTTCCACGTTATATATTTCGAAGGACGGGTCTCTTTACAGGTTTTACCATGATACGAAGCGTTGGAAGGGACCCATACCACCAGTTGTAGATGGTCGTGGTGTGAGTCGTCACTCACACAACAGAAGCGTTTCCAGTCTCGTGACCGAGGCCTGGGGTGGTGACACATATCGGGGAGTGGCGAACCACAGGCCACCTGCTCAAGAACATTTACGCATTGCATATTCACACCTTCGCGATAACCGCCCTGAAGACGTGTTCTATTTTGCAGATTTGTGTGGTGTGAAAACGTCAACAGCTTGGAGTTACGTGTGTAGAATCGTCGAGCACTGGCCGGAAGCACACTCATTGGCCAGGCGCTTGGTTTATCCTCCTCTACTAAGCATCTGTGAAAGAAGAGACTGTTTGCAGGGTTCCTTGCGCGAGCTCATGGAGCTTATTCACCAACATCTTAGCGGAGATACGGATTGGAGGTGTCTAGATGATCACTATTCACATCTTAGACTGGCACGTCTTTGCATAGAGGCGGCGGCTTCACAATGAAGCTCATCTTTTCATTACATTTCTCCGTGCTTCAACACTTCGCACACTTCGACGCACACTCGTGTTTCGTTCCGCGTTAGAACGTGTTGTCGTGGAAGCTACTGAAGGGGTTGTTTCCACTGGTACGATGCGTGGCGATTGTGGAAAGATTTCGGCAGTTGTAATCAAACTGTTCGTGCGCAGAGAGGAAAGAGGTACTACAGGCGGAGAATCGTTGTTGTTCTGCAGGAAACGATTGGGTGAAGACGGGGTTGTTGTGCTCGAGGTCTCCATGTTTGCGTGATGCCCATCTGTAACAATGACCGGCGGAGACGAAAGTTTAACGGATGGATATCTCAACCGCGCATGTACTGGCAAGCATCTCTTCAGTTTAACGTGAATATCTTCGACGAGGTGTTGTATTTTTGGAAGAAGATTATCACACTCGAACAAGTCCGAAGATACATCATAAACGGCCCTGAGCTCGTAGTTTGTGAGATGGGTGAGACCTGACGTGCAAGGAAGGTTTCCCGGCCAGTTTATTATACATGCGTATCTCTGATCATTTAGAGTCATCGGTACACGTGCCATGAGTATGGCACCTTCCTTTGTGCGCACCTCTCCTATACACGGCACATCTTTTTCCGCGGCGGGTTGTGATGTTACGTTTTTCATATGTGCGACTCTTCTGAACATGGCGGAAAGACTAATGGATTCGTGTTTCATTTCGAACGTGGAAAGCCAGAAAGAGGTCGTGTTAACCCGAAAGGGTCCCGGAAGGCGGGTGCCGCTTTCACCAAGACTTATGGAGTGTGATGCACATATTACGACGTCAGTCCCTTCCAAACTCAATTCGCTCAAGGTGTCGCTAATTTCCGTGTTGAGTCTTTGTATGACACTCCATGATTGATCTAGTAAACACGCATACTCATCTTCTTTGATCGTATGTTTGTCTGCTTCGCCATGAATGTGTGCATCGTACTCATTCAAACTCGACCGTATCTCGTAAATGCTATCTCCCGAAAACGTGGGAAGCGGAGGTTTTACTCTGGGATCCAACGACACAGGAGTTTGTCGAATGGAAATGCTGTCCGAACTCGGAAATCCCATTACTTTTTGGAACCTGACCAACGGGATGTCCCTGCACGAGAGAAGATTTACCCAAATTAATCGTGGGCGAGAGCCTCCGTCGTCTAGCAGGACCCCTTTAAGCTCACTCAGCGCATGGGTATCGTGAGTGGACGCGTCCCCTTTGAAGTAAGCACCATCGTACAACGAACAGTAAGATACTCCATCAGAGATCATACTTTTTGTAGGATCTGGTAACTGGGAGTTGTATCTAGTGCCATTGACATGGAGGCATCTCCCTTCATCTATGCCACATGCGCCTAACACAACCACGTCGTATCCTTGCTCTTCGAACGACTTGAACAGAGACTTGGGTGTTGTTTGTCGCGTAGGTACCAGACACACCTCATCTGATTTGTCCGAAAATACAATTTCCTTGAAAGAACATTCCGGATCAAATCGTGTGATGTTTACAGGATACACTTCATGTAACTCGATCCCGTTTATTTTATTTTTCATGTCTATCACTGCGTTTCTATGTAGTGCTGCGGGAATCCCTCCCCAATGATTTATCACAATCACGTTACCTCGACTCATTTCTAAAATGCAAAAATAATATATGTCACACAGTGGACGAATCACAGTGATTTCAAATTTTGTATGTACACGACTGCCATCAACCCTACGAGTGCAATCATGATATTCTGTAGATTTTCACACTCTTTCTTCATTTTGAAGTAGTGTACATAAAATTATTATTCGCTACATGTCTCTACACAGTGTTTTTCGTCCACGTGTCATGTTATGCATCCTTCTTCAAGGTCTTTAGGAACTCCGTCTAAAATTCTTGGCCATGGTTTCTTTTTCAATGCGACACACAAAAGTTTGTTATTGATCGAGAGTTTTCATGAGCCAGCTACCTGAAGTGTACAATGAGAGTGAGTCCAGAAAAAAAGTATATTGCAAATATCAAACACTGTTCCAAATTATGGGAATCCAAAACATCAAATCATTTATCCGGGAATACCCTGGCCGTTCTCTTCTTATCTTAATTATGGTATCAATGGTTTTCGTCTGGTTAGGTTTATTAATCAATGCGGGTGAAGATCAAAAAAAGAGGATTCGAGATCCCGGTCCTATATTTATTATTTCAGTTGTAGTATTTTTTGCATGCCTCGGTGGGATCGTCAAATTGTTCAATCGGACCTCAAGCGAATCAGCGATGGCACAGGACCAAACTCTGTCAGACCAAACTCTGTCAGACCAAACACAGACCAAACCAAACTAAAGGTGAGATGAAGCATCCATTCATGTCATAGCAGCATCAGTTTTCCTCACACACACACACAACAAGTGACGGGCTGCGAATCCTTTGTGCACAGAAACTATGGCGGACACCCAGATGAACTACATTGGCGATGTTGACTTCTCCCCCCTCTACTTTGCGCCTGTCGTCGCTGAGAAGAGTCGCAAGAGTGTGTCGGTGTACTACAACAACAAGAACACCACGTGGGCCAATCGCATGGCGTTTCAGCTGTGCGAGGATGAGGACTCACCGGTCATCGCGAAGTATGGCCTCTCGGACCCGCAGGAAGACCAGGATCCGACTCGCCTCAACCTGACGGTGCTTCTCGACTCCACCACTCACAAGTCAGTGATCGACAAGCTCCATGAGGTCGACAAGATCGTGAAGGGAGAGGCTTGCAAGAAGACCAAGGAGTGGTGGAAGAAGGAGCACAAGCCGGAGGTCATCGATCTTATGCACAAGGGAGTCATCGATTGGGACAATGAGCGCGAGTGCTACCGGGTGAAGGTGAAGGTGATCGTGCCGCACCCTAAGCCGGAGTCTGGAAAGAAGTACAGCAAGCCCACCGTGATCTATCGCCTCACCGAGAGCGGAGACGTCGTGAAGGCGGATCACACCATCCTCACTCAAGGGGCACAACTTGTTCCGTCCGTCTCTTCGGTGGGAGTGTGGTTTCTCGGCGACAACGCATTCGGCGTCTCTCTCAAGGCAGACATCATTCTCTGCAAGCCGGTCGTCATCCCGACGCCATTAGAGCAGCTCAAGCTGAAGCGCAAGTACAAGGAGATTGAGCCGGAGCCGGAGGCGTCTACATCGGAGGCCCCTGTCAAGGCGGCAAAGGAGGAGGATGTGGAGCATGCTGACGTGATACTCGGTGACGAGGATGGTTCTGCAATGTAGCGAGTCCCTTTCGCTGGGTGCATCACACCAACAAACTTGTTTGAGACGCACTTATCGATAGTCCGTAGAATGTCGAGTGTCCTTTACACGTGCGTTAAAAATTGAGTTGGTGGAAAGTGAGTTGCATTGTTATTTTTTTCTACGGTGGTGGGAAAGCAAGAACCCCCGTATCGATTGCTAGCATGGTGACCGAAAATCAATCTACCTGTTTCATGATCATAATTCTTGCAGCCGTATTCCTCATGTTTTACAATTCCTCGAATACTGCAAAATACAGGGGTACAGAGTGCAGTGCTCGCAAAACAGACGGCGATAAGAACAACGTTTCAGCTCGTGCCGTGGAAGACGACGATGAAATACCGAAAGATCCCTCCAATCCATTTGAGTTCGTTCCTCTGAGTCCGGAGGGAGAAGAGCAATTCGCCCATCTTCAACAGAAGGGTAAGACGCCGAGCGACATCCGCAAACTGGAAGCGGAAATTCGTGAGCCAGTGAGCGTCGAATCGAGTTTGGCCCGTTTCAGGGGTATGGAGATTACAGGAACGCTCGCCTCGTGCACAGGTGGAACCAAAGAACCAACGGCGAAGCCTACAAAGGATACAATGTTCATGCTACCAGCGGCGTTCTCATAAAATGTTCACGTAGTTGTAAATGAGTGTCGTGACTTCGAGTGTCTTTAAGTTTATTAAAGAAAGCTTTTCCGTTCTGTACTGGATCGGGGCGTGGACTCTTTTGATTCCGGGTAATGACGCGAACACAAATGTATCTCTCACATGTTTCATATGTGGGTCGGTAGGTCTATTTACATCGATTTTCATAGAGGAGAAAAAACTGCAACTTTGAGACCAAACCGTCTCGAGACCAAACCCCGACATCGGATGAGCAACAACATTACTCCATCCGTGCCGACATCCGTGGTGACCAAATTGTTGGAGAAACGTACACAAGAGGTCATGAAACGTCGTCGAAAGGCGGAGACTCGTGAATGGAATCGCTTTCTGACCCCCCCTCAGACTGAACTGAATATTACAAACGCTCTCATTGAACACGAATCAAACCTTTGGCGGCATCCCGCTCTCGCTCGCATTGTATGCGAAGAGATGCTGATCGATTGACGCGTAACAAACTGGAACCGGCAACGTAAAGAATTGGTTCGAACTCATATGTGAACTTGTCCATGACTGCGCCCGTACGAACCCTCATGTCATAAGGATCTTCCAAAGTCTGAAGCCAACGATCATGGTTTGACAGAGCGGTTTTAGCGATCGTGTGGTCGTAACATGCGAGATCTACGATCCCTCTCCACGTGGAAATTGCCTCGTCCAGGTCACGTTCCATGTCCGCAACGAAACGCCTGCTCATAGCACTAAACAAAAAAAAAACGTGCTCGTTTGAGAAGGAGTCGAGCAGTAACGTGTTTCTCGTCCAAGACGATCGTATGAATCATACGCAACACATCGTCTGGTAAGCGTTTCATGGAAGCGATATTCTTTTTTTTGCACATAAATACTGACTTTACCTGGTGAGAAGATACACAAATAGAAACACGCCATAAAAGTTTTTGGATACAATGTCTAGAAGATTGTACATCACGTTGCGAGGGATGTAAGGAAAGGTTGCAGCTGCGCCATACATTAGCCATACTCCGAAAATGCACCAAAACAGAATGTACGACATCGAATCGGTATCGTCCACGTATCGACCCACAAACGAAAAGCTTGCCGTGAAAGCCAAAGTACCGAACCCAACTCCTATTACCCTTGGGATCGTATTGAGCTCCATGGCGAGACCAAAACTGAGCATGAGGGCATTCAGCGCAAATGCCGTGAACATGTGAGGAGAATTTTGTATGTCCAAAACGGAGAGTATGTCGCCCCGTGCACGATGCACGAAAAACATTGCCGTCGAAAGTAACATGACCGGGGTAGATATGTACCAGTCTATGTAACGAGTCCAAGTCGAAATGTCTCCTTTGAAAAACATGACCGCCACAAAGTAGTAGATAAACTCAACAACTTGTGATGCGCCCTCTATGCCGACGATCAGCTTTACGTCGTTAGTATACTCGTAATTTGTGGGACCCGGTATGAAGAAGGTCGCTATGGTCGTAATACCGGCCAAAAATTGTACAGCAAGAGATGCACTGGCCGTTTTTTGCACAAGGTTCCTAGAGGAAGACATGCTAGGTTGTGTGTAATGGGACAAAAAATTACGCACCTGTTCGTGAACTCTTTTAGACTTGGTCCAAGGCAGTTGGTAAGAAGTCACCAACCAGCTGTCTGAGTAAGTACCATGTTGCATTGACGACTGCATACGGGACGGTACCATGGGATGGAAAGATTACCTTCGCTTGTGCATCATCCTTTACCACACCCTTTTTAGTTATTCTCCCTAATAACGCCATAATCGGGTAGACTCTGTTAATCTCCGCATTCCCATTTCGGAATCCTTCCAGAAGCATCGCTTTGCCTTTTGCGTGCAATGCATCTATCTCATCTATAGTCAAATCCTCTTTTGCAGGACCCGCGAAATCAAATGGATAATACATACCTGCACCTTGATTGGAGCAGAACTTCTCATTTTGGACACAGTACCTCTTAACTGCTTGTCTGGGGTTGCCAGCAAGGAAGGGGAACGTGTATTTCATTCCCGGGGGCGGGCTTTTACCGTCTGTCAATAAAGCTGCGAACGCTGCAACCATGAATTTAATGTACAATGATTGTGATGCTAACTGTTGAACGTACTTCCACATTTTGTACATCCCGCCCGCTGCTGTAGTTTCGGGAGCGAAAGCAAATTCAATGTTTAGCTGTGCTTGCCCCGTAAGACCTTCAGGCATGGAGTCACGTCTAGCATCAGCCATAGCTCTGACCTCTTCATTATTTACAGCAATGCTGACCTTTTCTGAAAACAAACCGTCAAGCACCTTGATGTCACTTATAGTAACTGCGTCTCCCTTTCCATCAAGACTGTTCTTGTGTCTCAAGAAGGTCGCTACCAAAAGGTCTTCAACTTGTGCCTGCGTTTGGCCCGTCTCAGCCATGATTTTGTCACGTAATCTATCCAACAGGAAAAACTTGTTGATAATATCATACGCAGTCTCATTACCCGCAAGATCCATGATAATGTAGCAGTCCCACCCTCTGGTGTCGTTACCCATGCAAATTTTCCAAGCAATGGATCCTCGTGAACTCTTTGGATTGTTCCTTGTTTGTGCAATGAGCTGAGCTTGGAAACCAGGAATTAAGCCCGTTTGGCAAACCAGTTCGAGTAAACTGACTGCACCTAGTCCTGTCGCGTCGTCTTCGAATTTACTATTTTCAAGCGCTTTTATGAACTTCCCGTCGGGATTTATTGGTTTTGTTTTGGTTACGTACTCGCCATCTGCCTTCTCGAGAGGTTTCCAACTCTTCTCCTTGGTTTCGATTACCATTTGATTTTCCTCTGTCAAAGTTGCAGTTCCATACGCGAAGTGAAGTTCGAGGTCCCACTGTGCGCCTGGATCTACCGCAAGCAACTTTTCGAACTCCCTCCTAAGGTACTTGAGATTCGCCGCAGTAGCAAACGACTTACCGGACCCGGACGCACCAAGCATCAACCCGATCTTCCTAGATTTAGTGTCTGGTTCTCCAAGCAGCGCTTCGAACCCCTTCATTTTAACTTCCTTTGAAGCCACCGAGAGGTCTTTGATAGGGCTGTCGGCTGGACCGCTATTTCCAAACAAGACAGTGCCTATTGGAAGTCTAAAACTGTACGCGTTGAGATCCGGTACCATCGGTGTGAATTGTACCGTTGACCTGTCCGGCTCTATATTGAAGTACGGTGGGGGTCCGCTAGCCCCTTGGTATCTGTCGTTCACGTAGGCTACTCCGGGAAGACTCAATTCGGGCGATGCTATTTGTCTGTATATGTCCCGTGCCTTTGAGAGTTTATCGGCTTGTTCTGCAGTCATGCCGCTCAACGCAGCTAGGGCATCAATGGCTGCCTTAAGTTCGTCCGGCCTCCTCGCTAGGACCCCCTGGCTTTTTTTTAAAAGCTTATCCACCGCTTTTTCTTCTGCTGGGACCGCCACCCCTCCTGGGACCGCCTCCCCTCCCAGATCCGAGGGGCCAGCCCCGCCAGCCCCGCCAACGTCCGCCGGGCGCTCGCTCGGTGGTGGTAGTTTCACGTCAATCCCTGCCAGCTTGGAGAGGTGAGCTACAAGTGCTTTATTGGCCGTAGAAGTTCTGCCTGACCCTTCCTGCAAGGCATTCAGAGCCGTTAGTAAATTCGCCTCGAGTTGGAGCCGCTTCTTCTGTAGCTCTGCGATTTCACCCTTGAACTTCACTTCAGATGCTTTCAGTTGTTCTTGAAGTGCCCTCTTTTCCGCCTCCAATCCTTCAATTAGTGCCTCCAATTCCTTTATCTTTTCAGCCCCTTCTTGAAGTTGCTCTCTTAGTTCTTCGATCTGTTCATCCTTCTCTGCTATCTTTCTTCTGAGTTCTGCTTGTTCACCCAAAAATGCTTCCTTTAACGCTGCCATTTTATTTTCTACCACGGTATTCGCAGCGTCCAGCTTGCCAACAGTGGCTTCCAGAGTACCGAGAACATCTTTGTATGCGGCCACAGTCTTTGTTGTAAGATCTTCTACCCCAGCATCTGTTTCACTCGCGGCTCTTATATCATCCATGTTCACCACCGCCCGGTACTGTTGTAAGAGAATGGGAGCTATCGAATCTCTCATGGGTTTTTAAATATCTGTTTCATAAAAAGTTTCACCACTTGTGGGCGCTGTGATGAAAAAAAGTAGACGGAGATATCGATCCTCTAAGAACAATATCCGCCGAACACCGCGTCTTCCTCGTCAGAAGACCCGTGTCATAGTTGTAGATACAACTGCGCTAACTGTGAGACTAAAAGGAGCACAGTTACAGTCTGAAAAACTAAAGAGGCGTTCAGTACCGCATTCGTTGAAAGAAGATTCAATAAAATTTTTTACTTTCGATGATATGTCGATATTGTTAAACATGCTAGACATTCACGTAGATCCTCCATCCACGCCTATTGTGGCACCACCCTCTCGCCCCCGGGATCAGAAAGAAGTCAATAGCAGATCTTTCTGGTCGGGCGTGAGGGCAGCAGAAACGTTAAATAGAAATTCTAGTCCGAATTACTCACAATCGTCATCCCCAGTATTTCATCACCGCTATAATCCTTTTAATTCAATGTTACTCGAGACGATGAGAAGCGGTACTGATAGAGTCAGCAAACAGATAAAGATCATTCAAGGCGTGGTCGACAGTCACAATTCTAAGAGCCCCTAATCCTGCTTCATGATGTTTGAGGTGAATGCTTCCTCGTCGTCGGACACGTAGTCGCAAGGCGGCGCTTTCCACCCAACCCCTTTTCTCCGAAAGGTCCTTCTCACAATCAAACGAAGAATCGTCAGCCGTCTTGTATTACACAGTATAACGAGTAAAAATGGAACACTTAAAGCAAGGTAAGTTGTGTACTCCATCCTCTTACTCCTCCAACACGGGGAGTCTTGAAACTGATTCCTCAGCTTCCCGTTCGACATCCACTCTATCCTGTTCCTTCTTCCATGCCTTGTAGTCCTTTACATCCTGAGGATTCTTCTTTGCGGCGTCCATGATTCGTTGCAACTCACCCACGCGATATCGTTCGTTGCTGGAACACTTCCCTTCCCCGTTGGGATAAAACCATTCGCAAGTTGGGACGACGAATAGATCAAACTCAGTGACCTGTCTCGATCCCACATCGCGACACCACTTGTCTGCCTCCGTTGTAGATTCGAAGCATCCGAATATCTTCATGACAACCTCTCCGAACTCGTCGGGAACGACTGACACAACAGCGGAGGCCTGGCCTCTCACCTCTGCTCCTGCCCGCAGACGCTTCGGAGGAGCGTACACTATGCTTTCAGCTTCGTTCATAGCAGCTTCTTCGTCTGGATTTTCAAACTCGCGCGGAGGTTGAATGGGACCTGTTGAGTCGCGCTCTCGACGTTCGCTGACGACACGTTCGAAATCCAGCTTCTCTTCTGTTCTTTTCTTCAGGTGCGCCTCTATCTTCTCTTCACACCTGCGTTTTGCTAGCTCTTGGTCGTCTCGCACCTTGTCATTGATCGGAAACAAGGTCCATTCGTCACGTTCTACGACCATGAGAGAGCACGCACGATCCTTTTCCATGACGAGTTCCGCGTGTTCCACTGCGTCTTCACGAGATGGAAACGCGCCATAGATGCGTGCTGCTGGACGCTCTGTCTGTAGAGGTCTTGGCGGAAGTACAGCGGTGCCCATTGTCATCAACACAAATTTTTGATCCGGCACATGAAATGGCATTTGACAGGGATCCTCTCCACGAGAGAAGAAACTCGTCTCTGATTTGTGGCTGCGCGTCACCTCCACCCTCCTCTGAATCTCTTGGAATGCTGGGCGGAACGCTTGCTCGACGGACGCCGTTACAGGGAGTGAGCCGTCCATTCCCGTTTTGTCTCTTTTTGTAGTCATTAAAAGATGTCAAACTGATGCGCACCAACTGAAGAGCCGTGTAATTTTTCTATGGTATTTCTAAAAGGTGTCCTATGGAAAAAAGTTATGATACGGGAACTCTTCTTCCGACTTGTCCCGAGGGCTCCAGGATCACGGAAATAAGGTTCAATACCTGTCCAGGAACCGATCTAGTTATAAGACCAGTGAAGGATGTCGTAAGTATGTTGGATAAATCAGGAGTTCCACGAGATAGTTGGTGGAGCATAGAAACACCAAAATTACCCACTAGAGCGATTCGCCTTTTTGATGGTTCTAAAAGTCTGCACGAATTCTTGGGTCGTTATGGATTTCTGGATGCCTCCGGTTGTGTTCATCACAAACATGCGACCATCACATACGGGAAAACAGACTGCTCATTGAGAGATTTCATGTTGGACAAGTGTGTCCCTATCGAAATGCAAGACGCTACCGGCGTTCCCCAGTTCTTGAAAAACAGTGGAATATGTTGGTTTTCCAGCCTGTGTTGCGTATTCTTTTCTCGCCCTGATGTTCTTTCAATGCTCTCCGAATACATGCCATCGAATATGTTGCAACTGTGTCGTAGAAGTCTTTTTGACAGAGATTCTGCTCAAAAGCTGAGAAACATGTGGTGGTACGACTACGCAGTGGGAGATGACGTTGACCTTCCTCCAGAGATGGACGGAAGAAATGGATTTTCGGAATTTACTACGCTGTGTGCAAAACTTAAAATTCCACTACTACGGTACTCCATGGAAGAGAATAAGCTTCAACCCATGGGCAACACCGTGAAAGATAGAAAAGGTAAGTCTGTAACCGTAAAACTTCCCAAGGGATGCGAAAAACACTTCATGGTAATGCGTTTCATAGACGGCAACCATCACAAGAAGAATCCGATCTTGAGGAGAATCATTCTCAACGGTAACAGATACAGATTCTTAGGCGTCACATCCGGGAATAGAAAATGCGGACACCAAATAGGGTGGGTGACTCTGGACAGCTGGAGACATGTGATGGCAGGGGACGCAGACTTGCACAAAGATGGAATAGGACCTCTGTTTGTACACTTTGACGGTCCCGAATGGAAAAACAAATGGTGGGACGGGTGTCGGGAAATGCTCCACGTCGCGAAATTCGGCCCGGGACGAAAAGACTTTTGCAACCTCTCTCCACATAACGAAGCGGACGATCTTTTGGATTCTTACAGAGGAGCTGCTTCGATTCCCGGTAAAAACAGTCTCGACATCATCTACCTCAGCGTGTAAGAACGACGGCGTCTGCATGTGCTATATCCGGTCGTACAATTTTCTTTTTGGTCCACCTTCTTTTCCAGCTGCTGTACCGCTCGCACCAGGAGACCTATAAGCCCAAACTTCGACCCCTTGTTCAAGGGGTCGACGATCCTTGACGCATGCGCATGATAAGGGTGATGGCCTCGTCAAGGTTCTCACCACCCACCAGACCCTCGAATACTCGGTTTGATCTATCTTTCTCTTTCCACTCTCATCATCAAAGTACGTTGCGTCCGGCATCGTCTTCTCGTAATCTTGTGCCACGAAACCGTAGTGTAGTCTTAAGCTATCGAGTCCATAATCTTCCTCGTATCCTTCTTTGTATCTGTACGTTAAAGTGAACAGAAAAAAGAGTGCATCTGATTGACAGTTTGGTACACCGACAGACCAAACTGAAATCAGTGTTTTTGCCGTGCCGCACTCATTACCACCGTCTATGTCGTCCGACAACGAAGTTGTACCATTCATCCGTGTCGAAGGTTCTGAATATGTTGTGGACGAAGATACATTGCATTGGCTTTCGACCCGTGAAAAGCCCTTTGTGGTAATGATGTGCGCTGGAAAATTTCGTACAGGAAAATCATTCCTTTTGAATCGGTTTGTGGAATGCGAACAAGGCAAAGGATTCGGCGTCGGTGACACAGTCCAGGCTTGTACACGAGGGCTCTGGATGTGTCGCAAATTTTTGAAGGTTGGAGGATGTGAACGTGAAGTATTGGTAGTGGATACAGAAGGGATTGATGCATTGGACGTTGAGTCGGCACATGATATGCGTATTTTTGCGTTGGCAGTTCTCCTTGGAAGCGTGTTTTGTTTCAATTCTATGTCTCATATAGACGAAACTGCTGTTCAAACTCTTTCACTGATGACGCGCGTGGCCTCTTCCATGACAACCGTGAGCCATAAACCATCGTTGTATTGGATACTACGCGATTTCGCACTGAAGATGGTGGATGAAAGTGGCTCTCCGATAACTCACCAAGAATACATGGAAACCGCACTGACCTCTCCAAGTTCTTCAAAATGTTCCACACGCGAGGCCATCAAGTCTATATTCGGCACACGTCATCTGGTCACACTTCCTCGACCCCACAAAACAGAAGCCACTCGCCTCGAGCGCATAGATCGCAAAGGTGGAACCGGCGGAGTCAACGTTAAGTTCGAGAATTTTCTCTCGACCTTTCGTGAACACGTATGCAAGAACGGCCCCTTCATGTCGGCGGGTAATGTACCCATGACGGGTGCCGTCTATGCAGATTACGTTCGTACGATCGTTTCATTGGTGAATCGGTCCGACAGTGTACCCCCTCTGGACGACGCATGGACTATGCTCACGCGCGTTCAACACACGGATGCAATTTCGAAGGCCCGTTCCTCGGTTCTAGAGATGGCCACAAAAGAGTGTCCCACTTCATCTGAAGGCGTTGTGATGGAATGGATAACACAAAGTGTGAGTAATATCTTTGCCAACGTTCAGTTTATGGAACCTCTTCCGGACACGCAACAGGTAAGGGCGGATCTCATCAATGAGGTAAAAGAACTTATGCGAGGAATGAACCGTATCCAGGACATGAACAAAATTGTACAAGCAAAAGTGGACAATCTGGTGGACACCCTTAAAATGGACGAATCTATCGCGTCCTGGGACATGGTGTCGTTTTTGGCCGCAGAACTGGGGTTCGACGAAGAGAAGGAAATGTTCGCATCTAAAGCCCTCGACGCCATTGTGAAACAACTGTGGCCAAAGGTGGCACAACGCATCGATCTGGACACAACAAACATGTCGCGACTGGAATACACGAACAAAGAACTCGAAAAGGAAGCAGATGGGTTGCGCGACCGTGTATCGTCTCTTCAGGGGGAAATGGACTCGATTGTTCAACGCGGTCGTGAGGATGCCTCCACGTGCACGAGTGACCTCGTCCAAGAGGAGGACTACATTCGAATTCATGAAGGGGAAGATACCTCAGAAATCAAACGCTCGCGTGACGACTCCCTCGCAGAGTTGGAAACACTCCGCAAGGAGCTGGAAAGTACACAGTCTCAGCTGACCGCTTCGCAGTCGTCTGTCGCAAGCCTTACTTACAAATGTGAGTCGTTCGAGAAGGGACTCGTGGAACTTCGGAAAGAAGCAGAAATCGAAATACGTCGCAACAAGGATGAGTCGGAAGCCTGTAAAAAGGAGATGCTTCATGCGGTTTCACAACGAGAAGTGTTATCCGCCGAAGTAGACAAGCTGCACCGTCTCGTGAAGGACGCTCAGGAAAAGAGTGTGGAAGTGCATCGAGCTTCTCTGGAGGAAACACGCAAACGGGATGCGGATGCTCGAGTTCACGGCGAGAGTGTTCGGAAGGCTCATTCCGAAATGCAAGCCCGGGCAGAACTTTCGGAGCGCGAAGTGAAGACTCTCAAACGCCGTGTGGAAGAGCTGCTTGTGGTCGATGGGGAAGCGAAACGGCTACGAACGACCGTTCGAGATCACGAGGTTTCCAAGGCCAAGATGGAGACGGAGTTGGAACATTTGAAAACGACACTTCAGTCGATTCGCACGGAACGAGATTCTTTGCGTGACGCCAACATGGAACTGTCTAACCAGAACGCGGTTCTCAAAGCCAGCCAAATGCTGGAGTCGTGCCGTCGATCCATTCGCGAAATGTGAGTTCGTAGATAAAATGATACCATTCTTAAAATGGTGGGACGACGTTCTGCTAGTGACAAATTCAAACGAAATTTGCGCAGTCGCACAAGGAGATCCAGAGCGAAAGTCAAACGATCTAAGCGTAGTCGTGCGAAGACGCGTAGGTACAGATCTTCCAAAGCTTCTTGTGTATCTATATTTGACGACACCCCCCTCGTCAAATTTCTACAAGAAATAATAGTTGCCAAAAAAGGAGTGAGACGATTTGCAATGACTGGAATTACCAAGTGCGTGCATGACGGTGAGATAGAGTGGACTGTTACTGTCAAAGCTGAAATACCTTTGTACGGTACTTTGAAAACCAATATGACCATGACATTTGGTGGGGGTGCGAACTACCCACTCCTCATAGGATTCAGAAATCCTGTTTTGAGTACGCTTTTGGGGGATATCTCGATTGAACATCCGATTAACTACAGAGCGTGTGAACCTGAAAGTTTAATAACTTCCTCGAATATAGATGGAGATGGTCTGGCACACTTTATAAGAACCATATTCAACTTCAAAATGCATCAAAAGGGCTTTCCCTTATCTCTCACTCGATTGCACATTCTGAAATGTGAAAACTCGTTCACTGTCGAAGTGGAAATCAGACACCCCAAAATTGAAATTGATATTCAAACCGTTTGTGATCTGAGGTTCAGTTATCACAACTTTACACTACACGTTACGTACGAAGTTGACGTAAATTTACCACTCTTTCAAACTTTGTTTACCCTTGTGCCTTATCATATTTTCACATGTGTCCCGTTGTATACTATAAGCTCTGAAGAAAAATACTATGGATTAATTACAGGAGGGGAACGTGATCTAAACGCATGTAATGTGTTTATACCGGATGAAAAATGTGGCGGCGCAGGTGATTACGAAATTCGTCAAAAAGAAATTTACGACAACTCTCAGGAAACGTGGGACAAAATGTGCATTGCAAAAACAGGAAATACGAAAGCAAGGGCCATAAAAACAGATTGTAGCTGGGGAGAAGGTGCATATCTGACATGCATTCACGGTCATTGAAAAAGTTTTTGATTGTTCAACAGTAATTGTGATATGAACAGGTTCATAAGAAAATCGCGTTCTCCTCGGACGAGTTCTCCTCGGACGAGTTCTCCTCGGACGAGTTCTCCTCGGACGAGTTCTCCTCGGACGAGTTCTCCTTCTAAGAGTTCTCCTTCTAAGAGTTCTCCTTCCAAGCGATCGAATTATAGGAGTGTCGAAAACGTCAAAACACCATTGAAGCCTAGAAGTCAAAGTACCAAGGGGTTTACCGATCGCCAGCTCAAGACGGCGGGGGTTTCTACGGAAGCTCAGGCGAGAAACTTGATCGAAACATTCGAAGATGTTGCTTCTTCAAATGCAATGGCAGCCTCTCCAAATACGGAGGAAGTACCCATCGACATAGAAATGGGAGTCTTTGACGGTAAGCCCGTCCCCATGTCTCTGGTCAATCTCATCGAATACGTAACGGACGTCAAATTCAAGGAAAGTTGGAGGATCGCGTGCTGGATCCACTCCAACTACAAACATGAAGTTTACACGGGTGCCTATCTTTCTGCGCTACGTGAGCTCAATGCCACGAGAGAGAAGCTCGACATGAAGGTCGACAATTTTGAGATTCCCAAGGAAGACAAGTGGAGAATGCTGTCGGACGATACGGAATTGAACGCGCTTATGGACGTGGCCAACCAGTTCAAGGTCTTGGCAGACCATTGCAGGTTGAAGGCGAGGAACTTGGAATCGTCCGTATCCGTTGCCACACTCACCACTTCCGGTCAAAGCTTAGGAAATAGGCTCAACGAATTCAGAAAGGAGCTCAAGAACTTTGCCCACAAGAGCATGCAGCACGAAATATCCGACTTTGTCGCCAAGCTACTGCTGGCATTTTTTCAAAACCCGTACTTTCCGCGCAGCAAGTTCTTCAGTTTCATGTTTGTGGGCCCTCCAGGCACCGGTAAGACTACCATCGCCAAGGACATTTCAAAGGTATTGGTCACGTCCGGTCTGTTCGAGGGTGGGTTTTACGACAAGGGAAAGTCTGACTTCATCGGGCAATACCTCGGACAGACTCCTCACATTACCAAGAAAACGCTTACCACCTGCGCTCTCGAAGGAGTCCTGTTCATAGATGAGGCGTATAGTTTGTGCAACAAGGACAAGGATGGGCGAATCGACATGTACGGTTCCGAGTTCGCAACAACGCTCGTAGATTTCATGACGCGTTTCAAGGGGTTGAACTGCATCATCACGGCGGGGGACGAACCGGAAATGAAAGCTCAGTTCCTGGCCGCGAACGACGGACTTCCGAGACGATTCCCACATAGGTTCCTCCTCAACGATTTGGATACGAAGCAGCTCAGCGGCATCGTGGACTCCTACAATCGAGATCTTTTGCGCCCGAACTCAAAGGAGGAACAGACACCCTTCACAAAAGATGCGTCCGATATGGTAAGGTTTTTCATCGACGAGGTTCGTGCTAAGAAAAGCACGTTCCCTCACTTGTACCGACTCATAGAGAATCAAGCAGGTTCCGCCTCAAACATTGCAGAGTTTATCTCCACTTTCACTCTGGGTCAAAAGTCGAACCGCTACTTCAAAGCAAAGCAGGGGGTGTTGTCCGAAGACTCGATTCGAGACGTGATCGATGGAAGCAAGATCAATATCGGACCCGGAGATGTCATAGCTGCTCTAAGAGCGATCGTGTCACAGGCTGAAATGTCAAATAGGAAAAAAGCGCTCAAAGAACTGGACAAGTTGTTCCACTCTGACGGTAGTAGTAGATGATCGGAGTCCTAAAATATATATACTCAATGTGAGGGACACAGGAATTTCCGCATATAATTCATATCAAATTATTGGGAATAACGAGAGTTTCATTTAATTAACAGTTTATCAAAGTTTGACGATCAGTTGCTTGGCGATCGCCAGTCGCGATGTTATCGGATTAGTTGTTTAGCGATTTCTTTGGTCCAGTACGTCTCAATAGGCACCCGCGTCCACCACTACATCTGTCTTCACTGTCGTACTTTTTACAGCTTTTTGGGTTTGATCCGGTCGCACCCCGCCTGATGCCTTGCCGCATGCGGTTGATCATGAAATAGTGATAGACGCGAGCGAGCATGGATAGATTTATGATCTTCATTTTCATCCTCGTTTTCGTCTTCGTCCTCATCCGCACACTCATCATGGCAACCACTTGAATTTCATTGTTTGAAGCAGGTGGTTCTGTAAGATCAGAACAGTACACGTACGCCACTACTGTTGAGTGTGCTTTGGAAGTACACTCGTGTGACCTCTCCGCCACTGTTTGTAGTTCGTGTGACGGTGTGACTCCAGTCTTTGAGAATCTCATCTTCAAAAACCTCTCCAATGGTGTGGATATCATCGCCATCCTGCCAGCCGGTTATCATCCATCCAGGTGGTCCATCGTCTGCATCCAGTTTCGCAAACGGTTTCACATGTGCTGAACCGAACATCTCGTTGAGGTATTCTCTGTATTGCTTAGGCACGTAGTAATCATGAATAACTCGCTTCCTTCCCTGTCTTTTTGAATACAAACAGACGAATGCTATGTCGTCTGTTTCGAACTGATATTCCAAAATGAGCGAGCGATGCTTCGGGGGGTTGGAAAGTGTTAGTGTCCGAAGCATTTGTTATTATGACGTGATTTAAAAAACAGACGAAACGTGATGTTGCACCAGATCCTCCTTCGTAATATTTAATGTCATACTTTGAGAAAGTCATGAGAGGAGGAAACAGTACCGCCAAAAAAACAGCCCAAACTGTTGATGCCGTCGAAGAGTTGAAAAAGAGTAGCAAAGTGTTCAAGCAGAAGATGGGAATGCCACCGCCCAAAAACCCTCATATCGATGATACAAAGATCAAAAGTAATACGGAGGCTCTGCAAGAGCTGAAACAGACGAACGCGCGACTCACGAGTTCTCTGACAGAGGCGAGAAATACCGTGAGCAGAGAAGAGTTCGACGAACTAAAAACGTTGTTGAACAATGAGATGATTCGAATCAACAAGGCCATGGCCGGTGCGGAATCATCTCACCGTGGCTTCGTAACGCGGCTACTGCAAGAACGAGAGATATCCGAGATAAAAAAACAGCAGACAAAGTTTGTGAATAAAAAGAGTGCTGTGTTTCGCACCAAGCGTCATAAAGGACCCCGAATGAAAACGACAAGTTACAAGTCTGTAAATGCTCCTTGAATCACGTGCCCGTGTTGGATACGAGATTGTAGCTGTACCCGTCGACTTTTTCCTGATAAAACATCTGTGTTAGCGAGCAGCATCCACACCAGTATGTGACACAACAATCTTCGAGATCACCACACCCCCCGGTCTTTATGTTGTCTCGGTCCCGGATGCGCCTGCGCGCACTACATAGTACGCATGTAGAAATTATACTTCCCAGAAAACTGAACGAGCTACTCACAGAGAGTATGACTGTGGCCTGAGATACATTGCCCATGTTTATGTGGACTTCGTCGTCTTCAACGTACCATGCATTCTCCAAGTAGGCGTTGCCAACAGACATGAGGGTGCTCGTCAGGAAAAAGATTCCCCACAATGCGGTGGAAATGTAGAAACAAGATCGTGGCGTGGACGAGACCCGTTCGTACAACTGACCTGTCGCCGTGGGACCGCAGCACAACATAGTGCACGCGAAACCAGGGTCGTCACAGCACTGACAGAGTCCCTTTGAAAAGTTGGAAGGTGGCGGGGGTGCGGATCGTGTCCGTTGTCCCACAGGCGCTCTGGACCCTCCTCGTGTGATTGTGGAAGGAGGCATCGTTTCTAACATAAGCACTTTTTTTATTTGTGGGGTCATGTTTAGGTGAAGATACGATGCACCGTAGCCACGGGACCACGACACAGGGGGCATTGATCCACGAGGTTGGCACAGATTTCGCACATGCACATGTGAAAGCATGGATAGGGTGCATGCGTCTTTTCACGATCCCTGCATATGCAACATGCCTTTTCTCCGAGCGTCTGAGCAAACGACTGTGTTGCCGGTGGAGGGCAAGTATTCGGAGGTGCAGAAGGTGCAGGAAGGCCGGTAGTAGCAGGCGATGGTATGGTAGGACGGACAAACCGCGGGCGATGAACTGGTGCAGTTGAAGTTGTTCTGGGTCCCCGTGCCGTGTGAGCTCTCGCCGTCGTTTGAGGAGGTCGTGGTGTTAGGACACGTGCGGTCTGTGGTCGTTGTGGCCGAGGGGGGTTGTAACGACGCTCCTCTGCCAGCCACGATGCATATAGAGACTCCGCACGAATTCGTTGCGCTTCATCCACTATCCCTCCTAAAGATACGTCTTCTTCGTTGATAAAACCGTGTATCATCAATTCGCACAAGCTAAAGCCTGGGCGACGAGCCGTTCGATTCGTCATACTTGCTACTTTCAATATTAATTTTGAAGCGTTGGCCGAAAAAGTCACACAAGGATGAGTTTGGTCGGACCCTCCCCTTCGCTTCCACCCTCGAGACCAAACCGATCCTGGAGTGTTTGGTCTTCCTCATGAACATCTTCTTCCTCCATTTGGTCCCATGGGTATGTGCCGAGATGCACTGCGATCGCCACGTGGTCAAAATGATTTTGGAAACCTGTCAACTGTTGTGTACTTGTCACATTGTGGTCAACTCGAACACCGTTGTTCCTTACGGAGCGACTCATTTGAATCATCCGTCGTCGAAGTGGGTACGTGAGTCGGAAGCTAATTACAAATGGCTGTGTAAATTGGGAAAGTGTCTTTGCAAAGAATACACTCATAGGTACGGGAAGCGACACGCATGTCAACCAATCATCAAGATGTTATCTCGCAATGTACCACATTTACCGATGAAAACTTGGACGGATCCACCCCAAGCCATGGATCCAAAGTACAGACTCGAGGATCCAGTCGAAGCGTATCGAAACTACTACAAACACGGAAAGGTTCACTTACACAAGTGGACAAAACGGCAGGTTCCTACCTTCATACTTGAAGGGACTCTTCTGTTACCTGATGTGCGTTGACGACGGGCTCTCCCAATATAACCAGTTTTTCTACAATTTCTCGCTGAATCCAACAGCACCCGCTTACATTGTGACGTCTGTGTAGCATGCACAGTTTGAAAAATGACAGTACTATGCACCAAACTGTGGAAAAGTACACTATAATAGGCAGTGTCCCCGACCCGTATGTCAAAACGAATGCACATGTGATGACTCCAAGTGATGTGAAAACAATCACCACAACACTGAGCATTTGCTTGTTGTGATGACACCTCCATCCTAACGTGAGCTTCAAGTCATACCCCTGTTTACAAACTGCGCAATGAGTGTTGTGTGATGGTACGCTCAACAGTTTTAAGAAGCATTCTGGATGCACCAAAGTGTTGCACTTACATACCGAATGCAACGGAGCATCCGACCCAGCACATATGAAGCACTCCATCATATCGGGTTGTGACGAGCTGTAATGAGTACTCATGAAGACATTTTGATCACCGCACTCTCTCTCTGGAGGCGTTACTTCTCCGAGGAGGTAACCCAGATGTTGGTTTAGGCTGACGGGATTGTGGCCGTTTGACGGTTTGTACTGAACTCAGTTGCACAGAAGTCGGTTTTACGATTGCCCTTTTGGATTCGACACGTTTTTTGACCGTACAAATGGTGTTCCTAGTGAACACCATGAACCAAGACAATAAAAAGGAATACACGAGTGCCAACCCTATCCGTGCAAAACCCGCATACGAAGTAGAAAAGTAGCATATGGTAGGTGTGTCACAGTTTCCACCATAAATCGTTCTGGCTCCGTCGACGTCGTTCTGTGAAGGACACGCAGTCGGTCGTTTCATGAGCGTGCTCCACATCACTGGGAGCTCGTCCTCGAGTTCGAATGCGCTGCAGGTTACCACGTCTTGCCCACACCCGCAGTTTTGCCCCGAATTGTCATCTGCGTGACCAAGTCCCAAGACATGCCCTATCTCGTGCACCATCGTCGTAACAAAGTCAAAGCAATGAAGGCATGGTAGTGTGGCTCCCCACAATAATAACGGAGAGCAGAAAAAACCTGTCCATGTCACGATGCGGAACGTCGAATCAATTTTATCAAACGGTTTGTATAGCACGTAAGCGACACCCACTACAGAGATGCCCCATCCCAGTCCTAATACGATGAGAGTCAGAAACTCCTGCTCTACTATGGAATGGCAAAAACTGCTGTCCGTATACCAGCAACGGTCGTCGTCCAGGCTTATTTTCATATTAACTTGACTCGCATCTTCATCACATCTCCAAACCCCATGGACAGTGGCCAACGTCGCGTCATTTTCATAACCCCCTACCTTGGAAGATATGACAATGGAAGCGTATGACGATGGGGTTTCCTCGAATGTTATAGACGGTACATTGTAGTGCCATATGTCGAACGCAGAACGAATGGAAGATTTTATGAACTCACAGTCTATGGATTGAAGAGACAGCAGTCTGTCTTCCCAGAATTTGGCGCTTATTTCGTCACATACAGCGGGAGACAGTGTGTATTTCAACGTTTTGTTGCACCCCAACGAATCTATAGGGATGAGAGTATTCCAAGAGAAAGCGTACAATAACAGGTGAATCATTTTACAAGTGTATACTTTTTTCTTGTTGCAAATCGGAAAATATTATTTTTAATGACGCGATAAAACTTCTAGAATCGACAAAAAACCTATATTTCCATGTTACCAACAATACCATTCGCTTTTCTATTGTTGATGCTCCATAAGGCCGATCCTTGCATTAACTTATTATCTGTCTTAATTCATATTCTCATGCTAAAAATGACAAAATTCCAAATAAATAAATGCGCGTTGGTCGCAAATATTTTCTTATTTGTCATATACTTGTTGTTTCTAGAAATATCGAATACTTCATTCAAACGAATTTATATAGATTGTATGGGCGACTTTTATAAAACCAAACCAAGCATACACTCATATCTCAAAAGTTATATTGTGGATTACTTTGTACCGGATGATAGGTTAAAAATAGTATTCGATTCAGCAGCAATCTCCATCCAAGCACAGTCATCGACGAATAGACGATGATCGTCCATGAGAGTTTGGTCTCGACCGACCTCCACGGAGACCAAACCTGGGGAGACCAAACCGGTCGGAGATCAATCCATTCATGCCGAGGCACTTTCCCGAGTGGTGGAATCCCAGTAAGAGACAGTGTCGGATTCTGTTCGAGAAGAAAATTCTCAACACGCGAGACCTCATAAAGGCTGCGCATGGAGTTCAGACTCATGTTCAGATCGGCGACAACGAGCCCATAACCATTGCAATCGAGGAACTGTTTGAGTTTTGCAATAAGCACCTTACCGGGCTGAAGCTGCATGTCAGGACTGCTCACACCGAGAAACACGTCGTCGTGACCGGGCACAAACCGAATACCATGATTTCCCATGTGCCGGAAAACGATCCGTTTACCGTTCCCGACACTGTATCTCCGACTACCGAGAACCCTGACCTTTCCAACGACGACATTCCCAAGGTAGAGAGCAGCAATCCGTACGATTGGGACGAAGAAGAGCTCAACGTGTTTCCACCAGAATGCTGTTGCCCAATCACGACGGAAGTGTTCCAAGAAGCAGTTGTGCTTGAAGACGGCTTTTCATACGAGAAGAAGACCATCGAGAACTGGCTGCGTAACCATAACACGTCCCCCATGACCGGTGAGGAGCTTTCGACCAAGACGTTCTTTCCCAACAAGACCATTATGCAGTTGATTCACCGCCTCACTTAGTTTCGCTTGGCGAAACCGACCCTCGTTTCGGATAGCAATGTATGTATAATGCGATGAGAACGAGCAGTGATCCCAAAATAACCAACATAGCTACTAAGCTTCTTACTTCTGACTAAGCAACTTTTTCACTACCCGGACACTATTGAGATACTGGAAGTGTTCCCTGCATTCTCAAAGGATGCGCTATTCAATGCGGATAGTTCGGTGAAACACGGGGAGTCATGTGAGCTCAACTCGGGCCGTCCATGCGTCGAGGTGACCGCCTGAGTTGCCTGTGTTTGCTGGCAATGTCAGCCACGTCCTTTGGCTGTTTCACCCATTGGTTTCCTTTTCGGAACCCTTCTCGTTTGGATCGATTTGTGCGTCTGATCTGCTCCGGTGAGAGCGCGTCCCACACCTTGTCCGGTAAGTAGCGTAGACGACCCTTACTCTTCTTTCCGGATGCGGTTCTCCACTTTTGTTTTGTCCATTGATGCAACTTGTTGGAAGAATCCTTTTTCCCTACGTATCTCCCACCCTTGCTTTTATAGCATTGTACCGCCCACTGCATTTTTCGTGCACTGTGCTTGCACATTTTACCCTCTTTGCACGCGAGCACTTTACACTTTTCCCACAAAGCGGGGTCCGTTTTTTTCGCGATTCCACGAGACATATTTTATACGGCCGAAACAAAAATAAAAAGGCCAGCAGTCGTGAAGCGATGACCATTTGTTTTTTGCATCATTCGACAGTGCGTGGACCCGACCTTTTTCCGTCGCAATTGACGAAATGGAAGGACTCGCCCGATGTTTCGTATCGCCACTTGAGACCAAACCAAAGACTAAACATGTCCTCCTTCGGCGCCTTCTGGCCCCCTCCCACGAATTTTTTTCAAACTTATGCACCACGGAAAACAAGAGGTTGACTTCTGTTGGAGCTCTTCAAGAGAGAGTTCCAATGATTTCAGAAGTTCTTTACAGTTTTCTTTGTCTGATCCCAACTTTTCTTTCGCTGACTCGAGTTCAGAAATCACAATTTTTAGAGATGTTAAATTGGTTTCATACTCTTCTTTCATGGTCTCTATTGTTTGTGTCCAGTCTTCTGCAGTGGGATTACTTATCAAATATTGCTCAAGTAGTCGTTTTAGTTCGTTTGACTCAATCCCGAGTTCTAAAGACGAAGCGTCCATTTTGTCCATGTATGATCGAATCAATGGCTCTCTTTCCGCAAAATATTTTAGGTGAGCCGTTAATCTTTCATTTATGGCGGTGAGTAGGGAGGTTGTTTCATTACGTTCCTGTAACGCTTCTTCGTGTACTGTTGCTATGTCTCCTTGTACCTGAGCCTCCACTCTCGTTTTTTCCAATGTACTCCTTAATGCTTTTATTTCTTGCCGTTGCCGTTCTATAGTATCGGAGTAATCGGTTAATGCTTTAATAAAAGTAGGGGGGGAGGGTTGTGGGAAAGGTTTGTTGTCTGGGTCTGAATCGACAGAAACCAATAAAGATTGGCCGGGTAATTCGCCTGTTGAGCCAGCTGCTGAGCCAGCTGTTGATGTTGAGCCAAAAACCGAATCCCTCATTTTTATATACCAACATATATTTTTAATCTTCTACCCATGGTGGCAACCCGTGTTCTAAAAGACATATTTTGAGGATGGCATACTTGGCCATGCACACAGTCCCTCCTCAACTTCTCCTTTCATTTCGACAAGTCGTGGCGTGTGCAAGTATCCACGCGTTCCGGGTGGGAAGGAGTATATCTCGGCAAAAACAGATCCTCCATTCTATACTGCACAAAACTTCACGGATGTATGATGGTCTTTCGCGACGCGATTCTACCGCCCGTGTAACGGCTGGAACGGATACGTCACTCGGTACGGCAAAAGTTTATATAAGGTTGTTAGTATAAATGTGGATCGAAATGTTTGAGCTTATGGTCATATGTGCCTGTGTATACTGTGTATATTTAGGGTGTAAACAAGATCTACAAGCACAACGAACGGCGCCACAACATATACCACGAAAAAGAATCACACCCCGTGAGAGAATCACTAAGAAAGAATGTAAGACAGATCAGCCGTCTATCAGTCAGGTTGTAACTACAAACGAAGAGAGAGAGGAACCCCAATTACCATCTTATTCCGAGGTTACTAATCCGAATCGGACGAGTCATCCATAATGACGCGCTTGCGTTTGGGAGGGCGGACATCCTCTTCTTCTTCTTCGCAATCGGAATGCACGAAACGTGACCTCGGACGGACTTCTTCCTCTTCCTCTTCCTCGTCATCTTCCTCCTCCTCGTCGGTACTGTATATGATGGGGTCGTCGCTGTCGTCGTCCTCCTCTTCACTTTCCTCGCTCCCCTCCTCCCCGGAGGAGGTTTCATCGAAATTTTCCTCTTGCTCGCTATGGATGTATTCTTCTTCCTCTGGTACTGCACTCGAGGCCACTGTCTCACCCTTGCATTCCAGACATTTGCCTGCATCAACCCTCAATGCCCCACATGCTTGAGCACCGCAAGTCTGGCAAATGTCGTCATGGACGCGACAGTCTGCACAGAACCACTGGCCAGGAGGAATTGTGGTGCGTGGGCATTCAAGGCAGAAGGTGTGCGTGCCACCGCCGCAAGAGTCACAAAGTAGGAGACTTTCCGCATGAGCTCCACTCCCACATACTTTGCAGTTGTCAGCTCCTTCCATTTGAACGATGTCGAGGGGCGTCAGTCCGTCGACAGATCGCATACGCTCGGACAGCGCTATCCGGGTTACCTTTTCGATTTCGGTCGCCGGGTTTTTGCAAAGGGGACAATCGTTCGACTCCTCCGCAGTCCATTTACGAATGCAAACGAAACAAAACGAATGTTGACAGGGTACCATACGGCCGATTGTCGCAGGCATATCATCCATGCAGATGGTACAGATGGTGGACATCTTTCAATTTGGTCGAGGGTGTAGACCAAACCCTCTCCTCTTAGCTATCTACCAAACAGAAGACGAAGTCTGCTGTTCCCGACCCCTCAAACTTCTAGCCAATCCAATATTTGTTCTGCGAGTTCGGAACGGACAACAGCAAAGTTGTTCATGGGAATCTTCTCAAACGAAAGAACCTTAGGTCGAAGAATCAATGTATCCATGTCGGGAGTTTTAGAAACGATGCGTTCCTGTTCTTCTTTTGCAGCATATCCTTCTTTGAGATAAAAGTCGTGCATTATCTTGTATCCCACATTCGAACCTTCGAGACTGTCCCCAGAGCCGAATGCGGATACGAGACATATCTTACTGCAATTGGTTGAACGAGCCGTTCCACACAGACGTCTGACCACTTCATTCTGCACACTCATTTCTAGCTTTGTAGAGAAGGGGCGGGCGCTCATCACAAAAACTATGCCGTTTGTATTCGATTTACAGGTCGTGTTCGTTGTGAGGGTAAGGTTCGACGAAAGTATCGGTATTCTCTGAGAATCCTCCTTCTCATTTGGTGACAACCATCCTTTTCGAATGGGTGCAAATACAGGATCCTCCGGTCGACGCACCACACCATTTACGGACCAACCGCGCTGCAAACATTGAGAAACGAGTTCTCTACCGAGCCTCCCGTGAGCTCCGGCGATGGTAACGGTAAACGAAACGACTGCAACATTCAGTGCCAACGCGATCATGGGTGCTTTAATGTGACAAACTCATCATAATCTGATAGTGAATTCAATACAATGTATCACTTGGTTCAATGGGAAAAAAAGTATGACGCGTCAGACAAAGAGTATGGGAGATTCTTGGTGGCCAAAGCCCCCCGATAATTTTCTGGACGAGTTTGTATCCGAAGGTCCCGAGTTGCTGCATTCAGCTACTGTATGCGGACGTTCCTACAAATGCCGAGATGTGGGAGGGCGTGCCATGTGGCAAAGAACCGATAGTCCAGACTTCAATTCGTCGTTGCCAAACGTAGAAAAATGTAGAATCGACTCTTTGGCCGCTGCATCGAAAGCGATGGGTACCTGCAAGCCGTTGCGTCAAACACCGGATGTATGCAAAAAGAGCTCATACCCTATTCTGTCCTACAAAGAAAATGGCAGCGAAACATTTGTTCACTTTTCAGCCGATGAAAGCCGTGTACGAGGCCTCCCTTTGCTCATAGATGCCACGCTACAATGTGTTGCGGAAGACGTGCGTAAACAAACACACACACGTCTATCCACTGTCGAGGTGGGGTCTCTGAAGAAGCACGAATTTGAGAAGCGTTTGACTCCCATCAAGGAAGAAGAACTACCCCCTCCTCCACCCCCTCCGCCACCTCCCAAAGCGGATCCAGTACCAGAACCCCCAAAAGTGGAAAAGACAACATCGGAACAGATTTTTGAGGATGCCGAACCCAAGGAGACAAAAAAAGAGGAAACCGTCGCCGCAGACAGCATTTTCGAACCCCCGAAACCAGAACCGGTGGGTATGATGGGAGCGGGGTGGAAGAAATGTAAATGGTTCAGTGGTTCCGTCGAGACGGCATGCAACACAGACAGCGACTGTCCTCTAGAGGAAAGCAAAGCATTCGATGCATGGTTCGATACGGTCGAAGGGACGTCTTTCAAAGGAGATAAGATGAAAGCATCCGTATTTCTTCAAAAAGTAAACTCAACATTCTCCAGGACAAAAATGAAGGTAGGTACGGCGCTTTCCAATGACAAAATGACCAGGATGGAAATGCGTACCTCTCTCATGAATGCGTACGATTCGGACGACACTTTCAAGCAGTCTGTTCTCGAATCGATTCGCACTGAACCCAAACTTGTGAGCTCAAAACAAACCGCGAACGCAGGGGTGTGTGTCAATCGCAAGTGCAACATCGACGGCATGACCGTACGTCCCACCACTCGATTGTACACGGCAAAGTCGCAAGCGTCATTTCAGAGACAGGCCCTTACAGACGTCATCACGTACAACGGGGACGAGAACGTAAAAGTGAATGCCGTGAAATGCACAACTCAAGATGCGCACCCACTGTGCTCGGAAGACGACGCCAACAAAGTCGTCGACCTCGCAGCCCCCAAGGGCAAGTCCACGATCACTCTCACCCCGTCCACGGTGACATCCGTACCGGGTTACCGACTCAAGTTTGAGGACGTTGTGTACGCCGTCGAAAATACCATCCAAGTCGAGGCCGGAACAGAAAATGCACCCTCCGTGTGTGCCCAGATGCTATGTTCCAAAAACGCACACGCGTGCCCTGCCCCGTATTGCAAACTCAATGGGAAGGCATGCGTGCCCGACGAATCGTCTCCACCCCCTACCTTGGTGTGATGAAATTATCTATGCCCTTTCGATGAAATTACTGATATCTATATCCTTTTCATCAGCCCAGACCTGTAATGAACCTGCTGAAATCGGTACATAATAATATGGTACATCATTCGCTGGGATAGTTACATAATCAATGTCGCGCAGTTGATGGGGGATTTGGAACGTGTATAATTTAGCAACCCCATATCTATTTTTTACCACCTGTGCAACGTTATTAAGCTGGAAACCAGGCACTTGATTGAAACCAACTGGACTTTCAACTAGCATTAAAGCATTCCTAGGATGGTGTTGTGCTAGGTGCAGTAAGTGGTAGAAAAAGTTTACATCGGACTGCCTGTTCGGATCCACTCTAGTTCTTTTGCTTGCGGGAATTTTGTATTGCGCGGGGAATTCTATCTGAAGTATTAGGTCATCAAGTTCTTCCTGCGTCATCACTTGATGCATCATAGCTATATTATCCAATTGCTGGATGCGTTGAAACCCCCTGAGTACGTGATCTCTCATATAATCTACAACTCTTTGCAGTCGTTCTTCCGGTGTCAGACTGACTGGAGCGGGAGTTTTTATTGGATCTTCAACTGGTGATCCATCTACTTCCACTTTCATTTGCACACTTCCACTTGATCCAGCTCCACTTGCTCCATCTTGTGCTCTATACCGTCTGCGGGAGTTTCTCCGTCTCGATCGTTTAGACCTCCGGTTTCTCCTGACAGAACGAGATCTGACCTTTTTGCTATACCTTCTGGGCATGGTGGGTTTTTTGTAATATACACAAAATTAACAGCCGTACTTATCGGTTCTTTTTTTACCAGCTCTCTAAACAAGTAGAATGATCGTAGTTGTGGGGGGTGGCTTGGCGGGTTTGCACATTGCACGGAGCCTGACCAATACGGGCCATACCGTTCACGTGTTTGAATCCCGCAAAACGCCGGGAGGAAGAATACACACCGACGACGAGCGACAATATGAAGCTGGACCGTGGAGAGTCGCCCGGACACACTTGCGTGTAATACGCCTTCTGTCCGAAATGGGAATCGTACTACTCCCAGTATCGACGCCCACGCCTGCGTACGGCGAAGGTCCGGAGCCTGTTCCGGGGCTCTCGATTTGGGACGTGAGTGCTTTGCAAACGAGAGATCCACTGAAGGCGGACAAGGTAGATCTGTCCACCTCGTACGCGGATGAAACACACGCAGCCAGTGGTTCTGCTCCATATGCGACGAATACCAAAGAATATTACTACGCTCCGGAGGGATTCAGTCGCCTCCCGGAACGATTGGCGGATGGGCTCGACATGCACTACGATCACCGAGTGGTGGATGTTACAAAGCAGGGTTCCAAGTACGCGATCACGATCTCTCACCGAGAAAAAGGAAACACGTTTTCCACATTTGTAGTGAAATGCAAAACGCTGTTCGTGTGTGTTCCCCCGTCTGCCTGCAAGGAATGGACAATTTTCAGAGAACACGCGAGATCTACAATGAATGCCGTGATGGAAGGCCAGCTTCATCACATCTACGCCGAAGACGAGCGCTTTCCTCGAAACCATCATGCTTTACACCCCCACTCTCTCCTTTCTCAAACCATTTCGTCCCAGTTCGAGTATTCTGATTATTTCCAAATTAGTTATACTGGAGGAAGGGTCGCCAACTTCTGGCAGCATTTGAAACTCCAGTCCCCTACCACCTTTTTCAAGCTCTTGAAGGATGAACTGAAACGTGTCATGGGGTTTCGACTGGCATCAAACGCAGACATACGGTCTCATCATTGGCCCGTGGGGTATCACGCGTGGAGAACGGTTCCGGACTTCGACCTGCAAAAGTCGGTGAATCTGTCCATCGAACCCAGTCCTCGACTCCTTCCCAACGTTTACATTGCAGGAGAGGCATTCAGCTCTCATCAAGCTTGGATGGAAGGTGCCTTAGAGACGGCAGACCTCGCACTCGAGCGGTTTCACAATCCGAAGCCTCTACGCGCATTAAGAGAGACGGATACGACTGTGGATGGCTGTGTGGTGAACGTCACCAAGTGGATGCACGTACACCCGGGAGGAAAGGGAGCGATTTCCAACTACAAGGGACAAGATTTATCCGGTCTCCTATCTCACATAGGACATAGTACGCATGCATGGGCCGTGGCTCATTCGTTAAAGGTGAGTAAATAAATTAAGACGTTAACCAAAAACGAATGATACCATTTATTCTCGTCCATTTGTCATTTTTGTTCCTCGATGTCTGTAACACTCGCCACTACTTGAACCGATGGAGACCTCAATACGCTGCGGAACGGCTTGTGTCGGTGACCGATTTGCAGGATTACGTGAAAGCGCGTCTGAGTTTAGAAACGGACTGCGTGGGCTCTCTCATATCCGACGACGTGGTATTCGTGTTGTCCACCGAGAATACTTTCACAATTCATTTGAAGTGCATTCTGGCTCAAGATAGGACGAAAAAAATAGATGCGTGTAGAGACTTGAGAAGCTGGGTCTCTGACAACTGTCCTATGATAGAGTTGAATTCGTCGTATCTACCGGAGAGTGATCGTACTGCGTGGGAAGTGTCCAAATACGATCCTTGATACTCTTTTTTCACACATCACACGAATGGCGGACATCCCTCAGCGGGAACCCGGCGCTTCCAGTTGATGCATTCTGCTGCAGGTGCCGGTGCCACGATTGGCATGTTCTCTTTCACTGCGTTATCGAACGCGACTCGAACGTCCATTGCGGGCGTGTAGTCCAATTCGCGAACGATGGCGGCCTTTTCCATGGCGATCGATCCATCTTCGAGACGAACTGCATCCACTGTCGGAGCGTTCGTGAGGGAACAGCGGAACATGACGGAATCCAACTCCATTGCACTGCGTCGCGCTTGCACAAGAGCAAACTGTTTCCTCATTATAAAGTCTGTTTCTGCGTAGAGGTAGGGAACACTCGTCACAAAGGGAGCATCTGGATGAATGGACAGCAATATGCGATCTCCAATGCTGAAGCCATAGTCCCTCTCAAGAATGTACTGGTAAATACTCAACTGAAGACAATAGGAAGCACCTCGGCAATCGTCCAAATGAGTAAAAGGAGCTTCCATTTTGCCTCGGAAGTTGTTGTGCATGTCTCCCGCGAGCTTGTCTGAACGCTTGAAATCCAGAATATGGTGCACGTTGTTTTGAGGATCCCATAGTATGGCATCGATGCTTCCACCGATATCTGCATCTCGACACACGATCTCCTTTTCTGTATTCCAGACAAAGATCCCTCGCGGAAGCATATGATTGCGCACAAAATCAAACAGAATCTGCATCTCAGGGTCCCACCAACGACACGGTAAACCATTCAAGAACAACTCGCACATATAATGATACTCTGTTCCCGTGTTGCTGGCGATTTTTCCCTTCAGCGTCCAAAAGTCCATGATTTCCTGGTCGGTCATCACACGCTCAAATGAGTGAACCTCCTCATCGTCGGTTGCCTCACTTCCGGGGGTTTGCATACGAGAAGCGCGTAACACGCTCAAGATATCTTCTCCCGATGCACTTGATTCCATGGAGTGTGGATTCAGAACAGCAATCGTTTTCCCTCCGCATACGATCATTGCCCCTCGTTCCGAGGTGAGATCCTGTATGGCAATAGTCACAGGTCGTGCGTCGATCACATATTCCAGTCGTGGCCACTTTTGCGATCGACTGTTCTTCATGGCTGAAATGCCCTTCGAAGGATCGAATGGCTTTTGATATTGGTGAGCCAGATATGTCACAGAACCCGACGTGGGGACACCCTCGTCGGTGTAAATGTGAGGACCTTCGTAAAATACGAGAGAGGCGTCCAACGGATGCGTGTGTAGCTCTTGCAAAGGTTTCGTGGAGTGGACCGGAAGTGTAAAATTGTCTTCAAAGTCAACAGGAGGGGGAGGGGGAACTCCATGCTGTCGCTCAACACCTTCCGGAAGGACGGCATCCAAGTCGGACAGCATCTTCCTTCTTCCTTTGGTCCTTTGCAACTCACTGCGTAGACCAAACACTGATTGTCCTGTGTAGACCAAACTATGAGACACGAAAAAGTCTCTTGCACTCGAGTGCAGTCGGACCGTAGTTCAAGAAACCAGTCAATATCCACCGCTCCCCTTTGGTGACGGGCACACCCTCGTGCTGGTTGATCCCTGGGAAAATACAACATTGTCCCTTTTTTAGGTTATACGTATCACCCGTTTTGATGAAACGAGTTCCACCCCCTACGAAATCATCGTTCAACGCACACACGAAGCTTAGAGGGCTTCCGTCCACGTGAGGTTTCAACCCGTGTTGGTGATCATTAGACGCGGAATAGCGCACTACAAACGCTTCCTGATACGAAATGTTGTTTTCATCTATGTCGTATGCTCTTTTTATTTCAGGAGCCACAACTTCTTTCAACAGCCTTTCTTTCAGGCTGTTTGTGATTGGAAGTGTTTTCGGAGTGACGGGTATATCGGTTGTTGGGTAGTTGGCATGTCTTTTTTTGGTCCAACGTAGCTGCCTATGTTTCAATTTATCCTGTACTTCGTCAATTATAGTGTCGGGTGAAAACTCTGTGTCGACCACGCACACGTGGTCACCGAGCTTCAAATCTACATACATCTCGCGACAATGCTGTTTCCACATCGAGGTCCATGCTGTTGTCAGGTCCTCTTGGTCGTATTCGGGTTCTTGTTCAGAATTGATGTGACGACAGTACAACACATATAACACTAATATGATGAATATAACACACAACAAATTTTTATTACATCCCATCTTTACAACCTCCCCTCAAAAATAAATGCTGTTATTCATTAAAGCAAGTATGCTGCTTGACCAGATTCGTGTAGATGTTTTCGCCATGCGGCCATTAGATCTTCTCTAGTGATGTCAATAGACAATATAACTTTTGACCAAGAGTTGCGACCTCTGTTTCTTCGTGGGAAAACATTTCGATTTTGAGCACGTCGCAATTTTTGAACGATGGAACGCAAAACTTATAGTTCTTACACAAAAATGAGAGTAGCTGTTGCGGTCAGATTTGAATGTACGTTTTTGTTGGGATTGTGTAAAGAGTAATGCCCTCCACCTCTGAGATTTTAAAACAAATTAAACCCCTACTTTTACAGGGGGTGTTTTTTGGGGTGGTATACAAGGGCGCCCAAGGGCTGCGCAAGTATGTTCAGACCCCGGTTCATCCTCTGATCGCCGAAAGACCGGAGATAATGCTCACGCCGATGAGAGACACCTTGTCTCAAATCGCGATGTTAGGACACGATGTTGGGTTAGGCGTCATACTAGACAAGTGTACCATTCTTCTGCAACTGGGTGAATCAAACGACCTCAGGGCACAATCACAAATATCGAGACTCATAAGTGAAATAGAAAACGATGTGAAATATATAGTGAAAAACTGCAACGCTACCGAAAGCGACTACAAATTTAGATTAGCTGAAAACTGCAACACCGAAGTGATACCTTTGTTGATGACACAACTGGATGACATTCTACACAATCATCTTTTGGAACGAGCTCCGGGACGATAAAGGTAGTTACGTGTACGATTGATTCCTCCGTCGTATACGAGCCAGCCATTCTCTCAACCAGCCACAGCCATCTAGCTTCACGCGACCGCAAACTGCTCCTAATGTAAAAAAATGCAAGTGCAGCCTGATGCCCCTCACTTACAAACAATAGTGAACGAGAGCTGCGGATACGGTCGTAGACATTAACAAACTTTTACAAGACGAGTATACGAGCACAAAAAGTGCCAGCAATGCAAACCATCGTGTTTGCGATATTTGATCGACTAGAGGTGTCTTCATCTTGGATTGTAGAAGAAACTGAAAGCCGGTAAGGAAGGCTATGAGAACCGTAAAGATCATGATTACGATATGCGGACTTTTTTTTTTAGCGAGACATAAAAGATGCAAGAAGAGAAGTCAGTCCCATTCTTTGATCGTCCCTCGTTCAAAAAAACTTTCAATGTTGTCCGTGTAATATTAGTCGTGGTATCACTGTTTCTAATAAGTGAATCTGTGAATGGCGAAGGTACGTCCAAGCAAAAGTTTTACTCATGTTTTGGATATACTTGTGGATGTATCCTGTTGTTCTTTAGCGTGACCATTTTCAAATCTATGAGAGGAAGTAGTGGAGATTGTAAAATGTCTCCCTTCGTTCCTTATGTGGAGTACATGGACCGTTTGTACAAACAAGATCTCGATGTGCATACTTATGTAGATAAAAATGGTGAGAGGTTCACAGATTCGAAGCTTCACCCGCGGCTGAAACAAACGATTCTGAACCAAAACACACCTGGGGGAGGTTCTAGTGGTGGTACTGCTCTATTGGACGCATCTGGCGTACATGCTTTGTTTGATCGCCTCAGTCTTGCAGTACCACAGTACGTAAGCAGACTTCCAGCGATGGTTGTGGGTGCAATGGTTTTCATATTCATTGCATTTGAAGGTTATGATTTTAGCATGAAAGAAAAGAAACTCATAGAAGATGCCATCAGCACGCGTCCTCCCATAGTCAAAAGCGAAGTCAGAAGCGTAGTTGAAGGTGCAATGCCAGAAGAGGCTCAGAAAACCGCCAGGCTAACCAGCGACGCTATGGACGTTTTACAGCAGTTTTTAGATAAGCGATGGATGGTATACATGATAATTTCTTTAATGGTCGCGAGCTTTGCCGCCAGTAAGACAACAGAGGGTGTCTACAGAGCCCTACTTCTGAGAGTTTGTAAAAACAGAAAGCACATGGCTTCTGTTCAATTCATGCGGTTTTACGCAAACTCGATCGGAAGAATGAAAACGAACAAATTCTCGCTGTAGACATGTGCGTCGAAAGAGTAAGCTGTATTTTATTTTTGTACTAGAAAGTCATGCTCAAGAATAAACGAGCTTTGTTAATTTCTGTAGCGGTTTATGTTGTAATCTCTTGTGTCATGGCACTATTGTTCGAACATTTGATGAAAACCAAGGAAACCCACGGGGTGGGTACGGACCATGAAAAAGCAATCCGTGATTGTATAGTGAAGCCATCCGGTGAAAAACTCGATGACATTGGGGGCCTTCAAGACGTGAAAGATGACCTTTACAGAAATGTCATCATTCCGCTCCGAAACCCTAGCGTGTTTTTCAAAGGCCCCAAGGCTCTTCGCCCTCCAAAGGGGATACTTCTTCACGGACCCCCGGGAACGGGCAAAACAATGTTGGCCAAAGCACTTGCGTCGGAATCTGGAGTGAATTTTATGGCGTTGTCGTCGGCTACATTGGAGAGCAAGTGGTGGGGGGAGTCAGCAAAGCTCGTCCAAGCTGCATTCCAGCTTGCCCGCACTGAGTTGCAACCGTGTATCATATTCTTCGATGAAATAGACGGAATGGGTCGCGCAAGAAGTGATCAAGACCAGGCATGTGTCTACAGTTTCAAGGTAGAATTGCTCCGAAATTTAGACGGAATCGATGGGACTGACGGTCAGTCTCCTGTTATGGTACTGGCTTGCACAAATTGTGCCAACTCATTGGATCCTGCTCTCAGAAGACGCCTTCCGCATGTTATCAATGTGGGTAAGCCAGACAGTAAATCTAGGCTAGATATACTCAAAAAGCTGACTCGCGACGAAATGGGTTCGGGGATTGAGACTATACAGCATGGTAAAACGACTAAAAAAATAAACACAAACGAAAGCGTAGCGGAAATGACAGACGGATACACAGGTTCTGATCTCACAGCACTTTACAGCGTCGCATCCTCTTTCAGGCTGGCAGAAGCTAATATAACTACATTGCTCGAAAACCTAAACCCAGAAGCACCCGATGGCCACGACTTGATGAAGATGGTAGGACCTCTTAAGCTCAGACACTGGAAAGTCGCGTTCCAACACAACGAAAGCACTCGTTCCATTTCACTCGGTATGGGTATTTAAAGATGAGTTACGTTGCGCGCAAGCAAGCGACGATTCGGATCGATGCAGATCATTCCGTCGATCGCCGTCTCCCACTTTGCGGATGGATGTTCAAATATTTTGTTGTAGAACGACAGTAAATTGGATGTGGTTCCCTTCGAACCACCGGTGATTTGTTGATATACCATCGTCTTCTCAAAGCGCCAATCTCGCTTGTCTGAGACCTTGAATGGAAAGAATGCGAAGAAGAGTGCGAACAAGCACACTCCCAGAGACCACGAGTCAACTTCTTCTCCAAAGTACAAGAAGCCTGCTTGAATCTCAGGGGCGGCGTATGACATAGAACCGCATTTCGTTTGCATTGGCTCTTCTCGGTGCTGTTTCTTTTCACACAGCCCGAAGTCCACAAAACGTATTGCCCCGAGTTCGTCTATTGTGATGTTTTCCAGTTTGATGTCACGATGGTAAACACAAAGAGAATGCATGTATGCCACTGCACTTATCATCTGCCGGCAGATTGTGTCGTTTTCCAAATAAGTGCTGCCTTGTACCACAAGGTCAAAAAGCGTGTTGCCGCCGTGTTCCATGAACAATTCTTTGTAACGACCGTCAGGTGTGCGCGTTACTTGCACAACATGCACTATGTTGGGGTGATTGAGTGATTTGAGGATTTCACACTCTTTGTTGAACTCGTTTTCGGCGGCAATCGTTCGTTTGTGAAGTGTTTTCCGTACACAGTACACGTCGTCGAGGTAGCATTCATGAACTTGTCCGAATCCTCCGGTACCTATGAGTCTCGATAGCACCAGACCTTTTTTGGGTGACACCGGTCGCTGAAGAGACTCGCATTCTGTGATTGTAACGGTGGGCATGTCCTCGAAGGTCTTGAATGCACTCAAGGACGGCTTGGTCTCAATTGAAACTGGTGGTGGAGAACTTAGTTTGGTCTGGACCAAAATTGGCACAGAGTTCGGTTTGGTCTCAACTGAAACCGGTGGTGGACTCGTCGCAAAACACGCCCCTAAAATATTGCCCATTTCAAGAACGTCTAGAGAGTCTGCGCCGTCTGCTCCGCTTCCGAGAGGAGCGTCGACTCTTCTTTCTACCGCTCCCTCCTACGCGCTTAAATTTGATCAAAGCGGATCCATCATTTACCCTTCTGTACGTAAGCCCGTTCTTTGAGAACACGAAAGAGTCGTATCCCCCATCGATGGCGTTGTCTCTCTCTCGGCGAAAGGCGTCAAACGACTCGTTTCCGCTCATTTTTTTTTGTTACATATTACAGCGAGGTTTTTTTTCTCGGGGCCTGATTATACAATATGACAAACTGTTCAGGTCCTTGTCTTCCACATTGTTACAGAAAAGGTTATGTTGTATCTATTTTGTGTGGAGTAATAATAGTTGTACTTACTATTGTACTGAACGATTGCTTGACTGTAACGATAAATGGCCTAGAGTCGGCGATCATGAAAAAGGGTGTTCGAACGGTTTGTGTCGCGTTTGTGGTTTCTGTGTTCTACACCGTCGTGACGATGCGATGGTTGCTTCGCGCTGGTTGGTCACCCCCTTCAGTGTGGTGATAGGTGAGACCAAACCCCAAAAATCGTTCAGACCAAACCCATCCATGCAGATCGACGAGATGTTCTGTGCAATGGGAGAAGAGGTGATGGCTTCCATCGTGAAAGAATCGAAGCGAAAGCGCACCGTACCATTAGGATTTTCCTACTGGGGTGGAGAAGGCATACACCAGAAGGCGTTTGACAAACTCATCAAAACACACATGCCGGACTCAGGTGCCCCCTCAACAGGAGGCAAAGAAGCAAAACTCGCATATGCGTTGCTCAAGGTTCAACATGAATACTTCAACAACGGTTTCATAAATGCAATCGATGGTTTCTACGATGTGTACTGCGCACACGACTTGAAGACCGAGAAGTTCGGATGGGGTTATGCAAACATGCTAGGATTCTTGATGCACGTCAGCCCCACCGCAGAAAAGATCATCGACTACTTTTGCGAACAGTGTCGAAAGGAACGAGAGGATGAGGAGAGTGAAGAAGAGAGTGAGGAGGAGAGTGAAGAAGAGAGTGAGGAGGAGAGTGAAGAAGAGAGTGAAGAAGAGGAGACCAAAGTCGGGCAGGCGGAGTCGACGATCCTGAGACCAAACTCAACCCAGTGAGTTTTGAGAAGTCGACCTTCCATGTCGGGCTCCTGTTTTGATGGCATGTCCGTGCTGATCCTGAAACCGGAATGGCTGAACGCGATCCTCTTTGAAGGCAAACGAATGGAAATCCGCGGAGTGTCCTCCCAAAAAATAGGCCACCGCATCGGACTCATGGCCTCCAAGACAGACCACATAGCAGGCGTTGCGACCATCACCGAGTGCGTCGGTCCGATGACGGTGGAAGAGTTTGTCTCAAACGAAAGCCGCCATCACTGCACCACCGGCAAGCTTCCCTATGAGAAGACTTTCGGTTGGGCGCTCGACGATGTGTCTGCACTCGACACACCCGTTCCTCACAAACCGAAGCAGGGAGCGATTATTTTTTCGACGTATCACAGCATCTGATTTCATTGGAGTCGTGGTCCCGCGGAAACCAACCACGGAGACCATTAAGATATCACTGCAAGAAAAAAACATACGGAACAGTAAACATGAAACGTTCCCCCGATCATCTCGATCATCTCGATCATCTCGATCGACGGTGTACTGAATATTCGTAATATCAAAAGGTCTGAGTTGAACAAGGACAACGGATCCTTACATATAAAAAAGGGTGACGTGACATACGAATCGTATACATTTAATGATACATCACCCGATGCTACATGAAAAGCGAGGTTGTAAGTTTGAGGTTTTTGGGACTGTATAATCTTATGATCGTCAAGATGAATACGATCGTTGCGACGCCGGCGAACATCAAGAAGAGTCACCAAGATGCCCAATCTTCCCATATGGTTTCATGAGATATATGTGATGAACAGTTCATTTCTACTGGTATAAAAAAGTAGACCATGTTCATTGTGCTCATTAATTTTTATAAATGGAATTGAATAAATGAAGAAGAGAAGGTCCAAGGGCGGCACTAACAAGTCCCCCAGAAAGGTTAGAAAGCCGAGCGTTAGCAAGTGGAAGACTGTAGATATCGAAGATATTGAAGAAGACGGGCTGCAACCACTAAAATCAAACACAGTCAAATGGAACACGTTTAAAGTCATACCAGATCCTTCAAGATGGGAAGAGACAGAGCTCACACCTGATGACAAAATACTGGATATTCCTCAGCTCAGGACCGCGCTGTCCGTGGCATACGCAGACAAAATTTCGGGTTCGGTAAAAGGTTGCTGCAAAATACAGTACAGCGGACAGGTGCCGGAAGGGGTTGTACAGATACCATTCCATACCAACGGAGTGTTAGGAATCGTGACGCTCCGTCCCGGGCAAAAGTTTGTCATACCGAATGACAACCGTCACATCGTACAAAGACGCATCAGTCGATGGACCGGAAGCGCCGTATCGGATGATGTCGCTGACAATTTACTTACGAAAGACATGTCGATGAAGGTTGGATCGGCGACGGTCGTATCTGAAAAGCATGGTCGCACTCAAAAAATTCATATAACTCACAACGAAAAAGGGCAAGAAAAAAAGGAAGAGCTTTTTCCCTAAAAAATAAAGTGTAATAACAACATGACGTGGGAGTGTGTTAGGTGTACGTATCTGAATTTGGATTCAAAGAAAAAGTGTAGTATGTGTTTGTCACGTCCTATGTCTACCAGACCCAAGGCATCTCCCAAGGCATCATCCAAAACGGCGCCTAAAGTATTCCTCCCCCCACTGCATTCAATTATTCCCAAAAATCGATTTATTAGACCCGGACTGCGCGTCGAACAAACATTGTTGAAGAAAGGAAAAAAACGTCTGCCTTTCAACGGACTTTTTACATCTGAACGAATTTTGAAAGGCGCTTTCATAGGATACTACACGGGAAGGTTCTACGATGAGGTCTGGGACGAAGATGATGATGTGTCGGATCCTCCCCCCAAATCTCATTATGCGGTCAACGGGTCTGGATTTACTGTCATACCCGACGGGGAGAACGGGCCGCTCGGTGTAGATCCTAGTACATATCCACTTGCGATGATGAATGAGCCTCCCAGAGGAAGCGTTTCCAACGCGTCTGTGGTAGAATGGCTGTACGCGAAAGATGCGATTCCTGGAATCGACCCCAAAATCAAAGTAGGTGTCATTGCCATACATGCATGTCGCGATATAGAAGCTGGAGAAGAAATATACTTTTACTACGGAGACCGGTATGACAGAAGACACTACGGAAGAAGACCTTACAACGTAGGGAGTGGTTGTACGCCTATGAAAAGGCAAAGTATTCCCGATTATGAACGACCTCGACACGTAATGCTCGAAAATAAGGTAAATTCGGTGCCGGAAGATGTAGTGTACATTGTTTTATAGGTTCGATACGAACGTAAAAAAAAGTGACGTATATGGAAATAATCATGCCAGTGTCATCCTCTCTCGGTATAGTCGACGAAAGAAACAGACCTTCTGGAAGACCAGTACCCGAAGCGTATATTTATGCGATTACTGGAGAAAACAACACTAGAACTGTGCGGTGCTTCAGTCCCATGTCTTGGTTTTCTCTGTGCTCGTTTGCTTCTATACTTAGCATGCTTTCAGTTTTATCATTACTTTGCGTAGGTTCTATTGGTTCCATGATCAGCGTAGGTTCTCTCGGAAGCATTGCTTCCACTTCTTCCGTGTTTTCAGTACTTTCAGTGAACTCCGTTCTTGCAGTCGGATGCCCTAATGGTGGTTTTTTCGAGGTGTGTTTTCAAAAAAACCTCCCTCCCCCACCACCCTAAACCTCTTCCGTGCGAAGTGGCGGTCCGAATTCCAGTATTGGGGAACAGCTACACGTCGGGCAGCGTAAGATAACGGGCTCTGGAATGCGTAGCCAGAGTTTCTTGCAACGACGTTCAACACGGAGAGGGACGTGAGCTTGTGCTTCTTTATCGTCTTCTTTGATGATTATTGTCGTCATCGTGAATAGATCATTGTCGTTCTGGACGGTGTGACTTGCGACGAAATTCATCTTGGGAAGCGCCAAGAACCGCCACGCACATATTATGCTAAATTCGGGAGGGATGTCGCTACTGTATTCATAGTGATGTGCCATGAATAACCACATGCCATATTTTTGGGCAATTCGAGTCCCTGCTGTTCCGCGTATATCTCTCAGAAGGGGGCCGTAACGCTTCATTCTGGGGCGAAGGTCCACACGTATCCAGAACCAAATTAGTGCAAGAACATCCTCTGGTAATTCAGGCAGATGCCGAATGAGTTTCCGAGACATGAATGGAGGGGGTCCAGACCCACCAGAGACCAAACAGGCGACCAAACTCGCGTCACCTAGACCAAACTCCTTCGCGTCGAGACCAAACTCAGAACCGACGCGAAGACCAAACTGTCCAACAATGACCACCATCTGTGACGTGTGCAAAGAAGAGGTAGACGATGTGGAGACGCATTGTAGTAATGTTACTGGCAAGAAGATGGCAACATGCGTAGAGTGCGGTATTCCACCGACTTGGACAGAATGTGACGGATGTGGCGAATGCACTGAAGATGCATTCGTTCACATACACTACGGTTCCATGCGCAAGGAGATGCACCTCTGCCCTGAATGTGATCTTCCGGAAGGGTGGGTGGGTAAATGGTCGCAAAGACGCCACCTTCCTTATTTTTTCAACGTGAAGCAAAAATCTGTACAATGGAGCCATCCGACACCCGGAAACCCGCTGTACAAGTCGGGAGACGTGGGAGAACCCACACGAAAAAAGCAAAAAAAAAAATCACACGTTCTTTCAAAACGATGCCGCAACCCAGGCGTAGATCGAAATCTAGATCAAGTTCCAGGCGCCAAAAAGAAAGATCGAGACGATCTGGTCGCCGATATAGAGGATATGAAGAGCCGTATGGGCTCTCCTGGCTTTTTCCATCAGACGCCCAAAGGAAAGCGAAAGCAAAAAGAAATAAGTTAAAAAAGGAACGTCACTTGACCGTAGACGCCATTACACAGAGTGCAAAAATGGGTGCGAAATTTGAAAATTTCGCCCAGAGCTTGGAAGACGGGCTTAATGTGAGTTATGATGACCAAGAGAATGATGTGAGTTATGACTTAGTTGAAAATATGGTATTGATGACAAGTACAGGTATTATTCTACCGGGAACTAACAGAAAGATTTTTCTCGGTAAACAGTCCGTTTACGAAGACGATGATTCCGTTACGAAGTCTTATCAAAAAATCGCAATCTCCCTTCACGAGGTGTCCGCCGACCCTGAAGGGGCAGAAGTTACACCCCTTGAGTGGTATATTTGGAAACCCAATTTGTCATCGGATGAGCCCGGGAGACTGGAGCACGGTGATGTGAATGGAGCACACGTTACCTATCCCGCCATGACAGTCCACAGAGAGATCATACGACTTTTCCGGACACCCGTGAAACCAAAAGATTTTGAACGTTTCGTTGATGAAGTGTTTCCTCATAAGACTGGTAACGCTACATGGGAACAAATAAAGAAAGACATAGTGAAAAGCTGTGAAGGAGCGGGAGGATGTACAGCCTTCCCGGGCTGTGGTTC
>MDTB01200198.1_pt1 | contig 54990 bp, 51 predicted proteins | sample 811161 | NCBI WGS metagenome assembly MDTB01 (sample SAMN05326650, study PRJNA326480) | marine metagenome | isolation source: seawater | place: Mediterranean Sea | collected 2009 | reverse complement strand
TTTGATATGTTTTTTGTATCTGAAACTAAATAATTTACTCTTTTATTTTTGATATGATTTTTTTTATTTCCAGTTGAATAATTGTCAATACTAATAATTCTATAACTTGTTTTTTTTAAAAAAAAATCAATTAAGTTAGCACCAACAAATCCTGCTCCACCAGTTATAACAATAATATTTTTCAATTTTTAATCTCTTTTTTATATGAATTAAAAGTATTTTTAATTGATTTTTCTAAACTTGTTAAAGGTTTCCATCCATATCTTTTTGCTAACGTAATATCTAATAATTTTCTAGGTGTGCCATTTGGTTTTGATTTATCATAATTGATTATAATTTTTTTCTTCAAAATGATTTTTGCAATAAGTTCGGCGTATTGTTTAATGGTAAAATCTTTTCCAGTACCAATATTGATAAGACTATGACTGGTTTTTTTTTTCATAAAATAGATGCATGCCTCAGCGAGATCATCTACATATATTACTTCTCTTTTAGCTTTGCCGTTACCCCACAAGATTATTTTATTAGAGTTAGTTTTTTTTAAATTATAAATTTTTTTTATTAATGCTGGAAAAAAATGAGAATTTAATTCATCATATTTATCATTTGGTCCAAATGTATTTGTTGGCATTAAACATCTATAATTTAGTTTGTATTGTTGATTAAAACTTTGACACATCTTAATCCCAGCAATTTTTGCGATAGCATAAGCATCATTTGTTTCCTCCAATTTTCCGTCTAACAGATAACTTTCTTTTATAGGTTGTTTGGTTTTCTTTGGATAAACACAACTTGAACCTAAAAAAATTAAATTTTTTACACCTGCAAGGAATGCCCCTTGTATTAAATTTGTTTGTATTAATAAATTTTGCGAAATAAAGTCGGCCTTATATTTTTTATTTGAGTATATTCCTCCAACTTTCGCAGCAGCAATAAACATGAAATCTGGTTTATTTTTTGTTAAATATTTATATACTTTTAATTGATTAGTAAGATCAAGTTCATTTCGATCACAATGAATTATATTTTTATATTTTTTATTTCTCAGTTTTCTAACAATTGCACTACCAACCAAACCATTATGTCCAGCAACATAAATTTTTGAGTTGCTATTAATCATTTTGGTTAAGTGATTTTAACTCAGAACTTACCATTTCTTTAACTAATTTTTTAATATTAGTTTTTGGTTTCCAATTTAATTCTTTTTTTGCTTTTCTGTAGTCACCTAAGAGAGTATCGACCTCCAAAGGTCTAAAATATTTATAATCGCAAGCTATTATGCATTTTCCTTTTATATTATAACATTTTGAATTCAATCCCTGTCCTCTCCAATAAAATTTTATACCTAATTCATTTAAAACCATATTTATAAAATCTTTAACTGAATATTGTTTACCTGTTGCAATAACATAGTCTGTTGGTGTTTTTTTTTGTAACATTTTCCACATGGCTTCAACAAAATCTTTTGCATGACCCCAGTCTCGTTTAGCATTTAAATTTCCTAAATATAATTTTCGGTTAATTCCTAATTTTACTTTACATAATCCATTTACAATTTTTTTAGTCACAAAAGTTTCACCTCTTACAGGACTTTCATGATTAAATAAAATGCCATTACAAGCAAAAATTTTATATGCCTCTCTATAATTTACTGTAATCCAATGAGCATAAACTTTTGCAACACCATACGGACTTCTTGGATTAAATTGAGTTTGTTCATTTTGAGGAACTTTTTTAACTTTTCCAAACATTTCAGAGGTTCCAGCTTGATAAAATTTAGTTTTTTTCTCTAACTTATTTGTTCTTATTGCTTCCAAAATTCTAAGAGGTCCAATGGCATCTGCATTTGCTGTATATTCTGGAATTTCAAATGAAACTGAAACATGTGATTGGGCAGCTAAATTATAGATTTCATCAGGTTTTATTTTTCCAATAATAGATGAAACAGAGATTGAGTCAGTAACATCACCATGATGAAGAAAAAAATTTTTCTTTTTTTCATATGGATCCTGATAAATGTGGTCAATTCTTGCTGTGTTAAATGAGGAAGAGCGTCTTTTTACTCCATGAACTAGATATTTTTTTTTTATTAGGAATTCTGCAAGATAAGATCCATCTTGACCTGTGATCCCAAAAATTAAGGCTATTTTTTTTTTCATTTAAAATAATTTAACTTTAATAAATTGACATTACTTCTTGTAATAATTGATGTTGATATCGCATATTTCCCAATATATTAAACGAAAGGGCACATTCATATGTACATCTGCACTTAGTTTCTTTAATAAATTTTTTCACATCTTTATTTTTATCGTTATTCCACAATTTCATAAAATTCATTTCATAATCTCTTAAATTGCCAATTAATTTATCTTCAAGAATCTCACAAGGATAAACTTTTCCATCACTAGTGATAACACCGAATAGCGATGAAGCATGGCATGGGCTTATATAATCATTTGTTTTGTAAATACGTTTTACCATTTCCCAAGAAATTTTGTCCTTCTTATTATGAATTTTTCCTTGAATACTATTATTATAGTTATTAATAATTTTTTTTTTTTGATATTCTTTAATTTTATTTGTAAGCCATGAATAAGCATCTAAAATTTTTTGTTTTTTTTCAGGTGCAGTTTTATAAACACCTTCATCTCTAACAAGACAACATTTGATAGATTTTATATTACAATCGTTTACTAAATAATAAAAAATTTCTTGCATGAAAGAACAGTTTTCTTCAGATACAGTAATACTTACATTCGGAGATACATTAGAAAGATTTAATTGTTTTAAAAGATTGTATGTTTTTATACAATTTTCAAAAATGTTTTTTACTTTTCTTACCGCGTTATGTCTTTCGGGTAAATCATCTATAGAAATTTGGAAATTTAATTCAACATCGCTATCAAATTCAGAAACTTCTTTAGCAAAATTTACTACTCTGTCGGGTAGACTGCCGTTTGTGGTAATATATATTGATTGAATAGTCGTATTTTTAATATACAATTTTGCGATATCAGTAATATCTTTTCTAGCAAATGGCTCACCTCCAGTAAAATTAATATTTAGCAATGTGTCACCCATATTTTGGGTCATTTTATCAATTTCATCCAAAGATAATTCTCCTTTAAAAGTATTGGGATTATCAAAGTCAATAAAGCAAAAAGAGCATCTAGCGTTACATCTATTAGTTAAAAAATGAATTAAACTAACTGGCGTCTTTTTTTTAAAATAAATATTATTTACAGTTTTAATAAAATTAGCTTTTTTTGTTAACATATTACCTTTGTGTATAAAATGTACTTAATTTTTTGTCACTAAGAAAAAAACTTAAAATTAATCCATAACCAGGATAAAAAATACTTATTAAGGTCAATTTCAAACTTTTAATAAAATTATTTTGAAAATTTATTTTTACAACATTAATAAGTGTTATAATCAATAATAATATAATACCACAAACATAACCGGTAACTAGTAATTTATTTTTTAAAATAAAAATTAAGCTTAAAACATAAAATAATGGAATTGAAGATATTAATAGCTGAAAACTTTGAAGATTAGGGTATTTTAAAAATAATCTTAAACCCGTTGATCCGTATATAAATCTTTGTCTAGCAAAATGTTTGAAATTTCTATCTTTGTGAAAAACGATAACATCTGGAGAAAAAACTAAATTATAACCAGCCCTTTTTAAATTGTGATTTAATGCAATTTCCTCTCCAGAGTATAAACTTTCATCCATTCCACCTAATCTGATATAAATATTTCTTTTTATAATTAAATTACAACTTGGTAAAAATGAGATAATTTCTTTTTTTTTTGGAATTTTTTTAACATTTTTATTAAGTGTAACAAAAGATAATTTTCTAGCTCTAGCTACTATTTTTTTTTCAACATTATTTGTTTTTGGAGAAAGATTGGGACCACCTACTCCTGCAATTCTTCTATCTGACTTAAATATATTATTTACATTTTTAAGCCAAGGACTGTTAGGATATGCATCACTATCAATGAAACATACATATTTTGAATTCGCTTTTTTAACAGCGATGTTTCTTTTAAATCCTATAGTTTTGTTTTTTGTTATTAAAACAGTTATATTTCGATCTATAAATTTTTTATTATAATCATCAAGAATAATAATTATCTTTATCTTTTTATAAAATTTTCTTATCTGGCGTAAACAGTGTTCTAAATTTAAATCGACTTTTCTTGAAGGAATAATTATTGTATAGTCTTCAACAATTTTTTTTTTCATCTTAAAAATTTTATTTTTTAAATCTTTCTAAAAATATTCTAAAGAACACTGGAAATATATGATAAAATCTAATTTTTTTACCTTCATCAATATTTCTTCCATTGTAATTAACTGGAACTTCAAAAAAAATTTTTCCTTTTTTAATAATCTTACATAATATCTCTGCATGCTGCTCAAATCCATTTGTCTCAAGTTCCACACTTTTAATTAGTTCAGTTTTAAAAGCCATGTAACAACAATAAATATCTGTGAAAGTTGTATTGTATAGAATATTAAAAAAGTTTGTAATAAAAAAATTAGCAACTTTATTCATTAAATTATGGGATCTTGTATAATTATCGTAATTCATTCTTGAGCCTAGAATACAATCAGGATTAAACTTAATCATAACTTTTATAAATTTTTGAAACTCTATAGGATCATATTCAAGATCAGCATCTTGAAAAATTATATAATCACCTGTCACTTTTGTTAATCCAAGTTTAATTGCAGCACCTTTACCCCTATTCATATCTGCAGTGATGAAGTGAGAATATAAGGCAGAATTATCTTTTAATAAATTTTGGGTATTGTCTATAGAGCCATCATCTACTACTATTATTTCATAAATAACATCTTCATGCTTAGTTTCATTAATTCTTTCTAAGATATTTAATATAGTTTTTTCTTCATTGTATGTCGGTATTATTATTGAGAGTTTATTCATATTATTTTGTTTGCATAAATTAATATCTATTCTTATTTAAAAAATAAATTAAAAATATAAAATAATAACATTTCTATTTTATCATTTGAATTAACTATAAAATAATGCAGTAAAATTAAAATATGGCAAATATATATTACCACGCTGACGATTTTGGATACACCAAAGGTATAACTAATCATATATTGGAAACAATAAATAATGGTTTGGTATCAAGCGTTTCTATGATGCCAAATGGCACGTATATAAATCAATCAAAAAAAATAATTAAAAAAAGAAATATCAAAACATTCATACATATAAATTTAACTGAGGGTCGATCAATTACGAAAAATAAAACAATCAAGAAATATCTTTTGGATAAAAAAGGAAATTTTAAATATGGTTTTATTAAATTAAATTTATTTTGGTTATTTAGTTCAAAAAAAAAGAGAGAGAAAATTAATTATGCAATATATGAAGAGATTAAAGCTCAAATTAGTATAGCAAAATGTTCAAAAAAAATTTTACTTGATGGTCATCAGCATATTCATATTTCACCAGTAGTTTTCAAGCAAATTTTAATATTAAACAAAAAGCAAAAAATAAGTCAAATTAGATTACCAGTAGATTATTTTTTTTTAAAATTTAATTTTTTTTTTAAAAAAAATTTTTATATAAATCTACTAAAATATTATCTCTTATTATTTTTTTCAAAAATTTGTAGAAAAAAATTAATTAAAGCTAAAATTAAGTATGATGATTTTTGCTTTGGTATAATTTACTCTGGTTTTATATCTAAAGAATTGATTGAAATATTAAAGCAAAAAACCAAGAATAAAAATTATAATATTCAAATACTTCTCCATCCTGGTTATTCAGATAATAAAGATAAAAAAAATTTTAAGACTTTAAAAAATTGGAGTTATTACAATAGCAATAATAGGATTAAAGAATTAAATTTAGTCAAAAAATTTAAATAATTATGAAAATTATATTTATAATTGATGAGACACCTTTTTTTCATCCTGATTATTTAAATGAGGTAATTAATCATTTTAGGAAGGATCAAATTTTAGTTGGTATCACTAAAAAAATTCCAAAAAATCATAATTTGAATTTAAAATTAATTAAAAAATTTTATTTACTTGATTTAAGAGAGATATTTTTTTTGTTATACAAAAAAATTTCTTTTTTTATATTTGATCTTATTTTTCCAAGAGGATTAGGGGAGGAAAATTTTTCAGTTGAGGGAGTGTGTAAGAAAAAAAATATAAAATATTTTTTTATTGAAAAAAATATTAATCAAAAAAAATATTTAAAAAAAATTAGATATTTTAAACCAAAAGTAGTAATTAGTTCAAATTCTTTATATTTTTCTGAAGATCTTCTTAAAATTAATTCTATTTTTATAAACAGGCACTCTTCATTACTTCCTAAATACAGGGGATTATTTCCAGTTGTGCATGCAATTATTAATAAAGAAAAATTTGTTGGTGTCACTTTGCATTTAATGAACAAAAATTATGATTCTGGGAATATCTTGTTGCAAAAAAAAATCTTAATTGCTAATGACAAAAATTTAATTAAAATATACGAAGCTTGCTTCAAGATATCTGCGCAGCTAACTATAAAAATAATTAAAAAAATAAAAACTAATAAATTAATTTATAAAAAAAATAAAAATTACGAAAAAAAATATCGATATTTCTCTTTTCCAAGCAAAGATGAATTAAAAAAGTTCAAGAGGCTTGGATGGCGTTTTATATGAAAAATGAATTTATAAATTTTACTAAATTTATATCTCTTATTCTATTTATAAGTTTAATTTTTATAATTATTGCAAACTTAAAAACTAACTATTTAAAGTATAGGATAGATAATTCTGGAATCCTTTATGAATTACAAAAAAGGAATGGAACTACGGGTTTTGCAATTGGTCATATAAAAGACACTTTCCATGCTTGGTATGAAAATGATTTATATCCATTAACAGAGGAAGTTAACAACAAACTTTTAAACTCTGAAGCTTCTAAAACCAATAATACGAATGATATAAGTATAATCATGAGAAATGGTTCTACTATTTTTCAAGGGGAGTTCTACAGACTTCATTACACTGTTCCTAGTTATATTTTAAATAATAAAATCTCACCTGTAACCTCAAATATAATTTTAAGTTTAATAAGTTTGATACTGATCACTTCTGTTTGTCTTAAAGAAAATAAAAAAATTTTTCTTTTTATTTTCGTATTATTACTAATTTCTTCAGATTTTTATATTTATGAAAACTTTATAAACGAAAATATATTTGCCGTTCCAATATCACTGTCTATAATAATTTTTTTCTCAATCTATTGTATTAATAAAAATTTTAAAAAATTTTACTATTTGTATCCTTTGCTTTTTGGTTGTTTAATTTCTTTCTTTGCAAATATAAGAACAGAATTTATATTTTTGATATTTACCTATTTAATAATTACAATTATTAATCTAAATTTTAAAAGAGTATTTATATCTAATTTAATTCTATTAATTTGTGTTTTCTCATGTAACATATATTTAAATAAAAATTTTATTAATAAAATAATCAAAACTAATACAATCTTAAAAAATAATAATGGTATAGCTTACAATGGTCCAATCGGTGGTGGACATACTTTTTGGCATCCTTTTTGGATGGGATTTGGAGACAATAAAATAGGGCAAAAATTAGGTTTTCAGTGGGGCGATATTTATGCGTATAATTATGCTGCAAAAATAAACCCTAAACTTTTTAGTGTAAATGAAATTGATGGTCATTATTTAACCACATCTTATGATGATTTTGGTATTTATAAAAAAAAACCTGAGTTAATTCCAGAATATCAGGAAACGTTAAAAAATGATCTTTTAATTAAAATCAAAGCAAACAAATTTAATTTCATAAAAATTTATACTATTAAATTAAAAAATTTTATAACAAAACTTCAAGGATTTGATTATTCTTTTTTTAATAATATATTTTTACAAAAATATATTAATGGTTTTTTTGTTTTTTTTATAGCTCTGATTGGTACTTGCTCTATTTTAATTAAATTAAGAAATTTTAAAAATTTCAAATTTTATTTATTTTTTTTACTCTCATCTTTACCCACAGGACTACCAGCTCTAATTGTGAGTGACATGGGTGCTACATATTTATCCTTTTTTCATATAATTTTATTTAGCTCATTCATACAATTACTTTATGATTATAAAAAAATTAATCTTCCAAAATTTCTTCAATAATAAACCTTGGTCTTTGTTTTGTTTCAATATAGATTTTTCCAATATATTCACCTACAATTCCTAAAAAAAATAGATTTACTCCCCCAATAAAATAAATAGGCAAAACTGTTGAAGCCCAACCGGGAGCTTTAATATCTAAAAATATTTTTACATATAAAATATAAAAAATCATAAACGTAGAAAATAAGATGATCAAAAATCCAATTAGACTAAGCAATCTAATTGGTGTGATCGAATACGATGTTATTCCGTTTATTGCCAATTCAATCATTTTTATTTTGGTATACCTACTTTTTCTATTTAGCTTTTGATCTTCATTATAATAAACTTTTGAAGTCTTAAATCCTATATTTTTAATTAAACCTCTTAAAAAAATATAATATTCATTATGATTCGAAATTTCATGAGCAACTCTTGATGATATCAATCTATAATCTGCATGTTCTCTCTCTAAGTTTAATTTAAGTAAATTTGCGATAATATAAAAAAGTTTTGCTGTGACCAGTTTAAAGACAGATAAAGACTTTCTTTTTTTTCTAATACCTAAAACAATCTCGTTACCATTTAAAAAATTACTAATAAATTCAGGTAATACTTTAATGTCCTGTTCAAGATCTGAGTCCATAGTTAATATACAGTCAACTTTATTTTTTAAATTTTTTATACCAGCAAGAAGCGCATATTGATGTCCAAAATTTTTTGAAAATTTTATGCCTGTAATTTTAATTTTCTCATTTTGAGAAACTATTTTTTTTATATTTATTATTTTATTCCAGGTATTATCTAGACTCCCATCATCAACAAAACATATTACTACATTTTTGATTATATTTTTGTTCATTAAATTTTGAATTTGATTTTTTAATTCATTAAATGTGTTCTCTATTTGCTGAGACTCGTTAAAACAAGGTAAAATAATTCCTAGAGATATTAACTTGGTCATATTATTTATTAGTGTCTTTTTGTAATAAGATTTGTAAATTCTAAAATTATCATTTTCAATTGAAAAAAATTTTTTATTTTAAAAATAATTTTAAATATGTACTTTAATCTCAAGTAAAATTTCTTATAAGCATCAGATCTGAGTTTTTTTAGTTCGTCAGGTAATAATTTACCAGTATTTATTATTGGTGTATTTGAACCATCATAATTACTGGAATTATTTAAAACCCAGTTATTTTGAATACTTTTTAACCTCAATTCGGTACCAATAATCGGAATTGGAAGATTAAAAGATGCAAAATCTAAATTTAATTCAACTGAATATTTTATTGTTTCAATTACATCCTCTTTAGTTTCTCCTGGAAGCCCTAAAATAAAATACCCAACTGTGAGTATCCTATATTTTTTGCAAAGATTTAATGTTTTCTTGACACAATTTGTATCTTTTAAATTTTTTTGATAATTTTCTAAGGTTTTTTCACTTTTGGTCTCTATGCCAAAATGCAATGCATGACAACCAGACTTATGCATTAAATTTAATAGTTCTTCATCTAATACATCAACTCTAGAATCAGACACCCAACTAAAATTATAATTTTTATTTATCATTTTAGTAAGAAGCTCTTTATAATTTCTTTTGTGAAAACCAAAAATATTATCTTTAAACATTATTTCCTTAACGCCAATTTTCTTTAAATAATCAAGCTCTTGAATTATATTATCGGGATCTCTATATCTGTAATTAATCTTTCCAGAGACACAAAAAGAACACTTATGAGGACAGCCATAAGATGTTATAACTGATGTTAAGTAATTTGACTTTCCATGAGATAATCTATATTTTTTCAAATTGAGTTGATCGTGCGGTGCTATAGGCAGTGTGAAACCATTTCTAGGCAATTCATTTTCACATTCTATAATTTTATTATTTTCTCTATAAACTAAATTTTTTAATCCGGTTCTTTTGTTTAAAAAGTAGCTTAATATATCATCAGTAGTAAAGTTAATTATACATCCATCTAAAAAACTATTATTTTCCAACTCTTTTTTTGCATCATAATATACTACTCCTCCCACAACAAAAGTTTTCACTTTTTGGTTTAAACCATTTTTAATTTCATTTATAAATTTATAATCATCCTCTAAAACAGATTTTCCTACAGAGAAAATTAATCCTTTTAATTTTTTTGAATTTAATAATTTTATTACTTTATGAGAAGATAATTTTTCAGTGTTGGCATCTATAATTTTTACATTAAATTTTTTTTGCAAGTTTGCAGCTAAAGATAGTAAATCTATATTGGGCCAATTATAAATTCCTTTTGAAATAGTGCTGCTATAAAAATCTCTTAAAACAATTTTTTTATTAAATGGATTTATTAAAGCAATATCGGTATCAAAAGAATTAATCATCAAAGTATCTTACAATATCATTTAGTGTTTTGCTAAAATCAATTTTTTTTAATTCCAGATTCTTTATTTTTTCATTATTTTCAAAACATGAGTACCCTTTTCTGAGTTTTTTTATTCTCTTAGCACTTAAAAGGGGATTAATTTTTTCAAAAAAAGGAAATAAATAAAAAAAATAATAAACTAAATTTATAATTACTTCTGGTGGCTGATAAGGAATAGTAATTGATTTCTTAAATAATTTAAGTCCAGAAATTAATTCACTTAATTGTATGTTTTTATATCCTAATCCAAATTTACATGATTGAAAATTATTAATTTCAGATATTTCAGATATTATGGAAGCTGCATATCTCACATCAATGACGTTAATATTACCATCAATAAAAATTTTTGTTTTATTTTTAATAATATTTTTTAAAAACAATCCTATTGGAGTAGGTCTAGTATCATTTGGACCAACTAAGGCTGTAGGGCACAGTATAATCAAATTGATTTTATTATCTAAATTTTTTTTGAGAATTTTTTCGCACTCTATTTTACTTCTTATATAATTGTCATAAATACATTGATTTTCAAAATTACTAGAATAATCATTAGAGGTCTTTACATGATTTGAGACACCTATTGTACTTCTAGTACTTATAAATATAAATTTTGGAATTTGCATCTCGTTTGCTATTTCACATAAATTTCTTGTCATATCTATATTGTCACAAAAACTTTGATGGTCTGATTTAATTGACGCCGCAGAGTGAATTATTAAATCGCTATATTTAATATGAGAAATATAATCTTTTTTGTAAAGTAAATTTCCGTTTATTATTTTTAACCTTGTGCAGTCAAAAAATAACGGAATTTTATTCTTATTAGTTAAAGCAGTAATATGATGTCCTCGATCTAATAAGTTTTTAGCTAAATGGGAACCTAAAAAACCAGAAGCACCTGTTAAAAATATTTTCATTATAAAAAATTAAATCTTTTTATTTTTAATAAAGTAAAAATTATTAATTTTATCAATTTCTAAATTTTTAATAATATCTTTAATATGTGTGCAGGGAGATTTAAAATAACCACACTCTCTACTCCTTTCAAATAAAATCAAGTTTTTATAAATTCTCTTATTGGTAATTTTGTTTTCTGTTGAGGAAATATTTTCGATATTTGGAATTATATCTGAAATATCTGTATGATAAATTCTCTGAGCATTTTTTGAAAAGAATACAAATAGAGATAAAAATACTACAAAAATTGCGAATTTTCTTGATAATAATTTTCGAGAACAAAAAATGTAAATAAGGAAAAAAAAAAACCATAAAAATAATTACATATGAGTATCTTAAAATAGGAAATTTTAAAAACCAAATAATTAAATATCCGAAAATGACAAAACAAAAAATATAATTTTTGTAAATTAGATTTATTAAATTTATTTTTAAATCTTTGAAAAAACGATTTTTATTTTTTCTCAAAGAAACAAGTAACACAATTAAGAAGAAGTAAAATGCATATTGTGTCTTATTAATAACTACATCAAAATGATTCTTTTTCCAATTAGAAAACCAATTAAAATTTTTTATATACTCAGTTTGGCTTAATTTTTTTTGGGTATTCCATGATTTTGCATATGCTTCTCCTGAAATAGAAATATTTTTTACATAGTAAGAGTTACTTTTGTCTTTTTGGAACCAACTAAGCTCTTTAATGCAGGTTTTTTCTATCGGATATAATGCGCAACCAGAAATAAATATATTTTTAGTAATCCAAACAGACAAAAAAATTAATAAAAATAAATTAATTTTGGTAAAAATTTTTACTTTTTTATTTAAAAATAAAATAAAAAATGGAAGTAACAGTAAAAGAAAGTAAAAAGGTTTAAAGGTAAATATAGCTAATGAAATAATTGAGATTTTAAAATATTCCTCTTTAGTAAAATTTGAAAAATTTTTTTGAAAAATCAAAATTAATAGATAGATTAAAAAGAATGATGTAATAGCATCATTTCCATAATCGCTGTATCTATTAAATCTTATTGACAAAATAAATATTAAAAATAAATAAAAAATAAAAAATGAACTACTTAGATAATTTTTTTTAGTTAAATATTTATAAATATTAATAATTAATTTTAAAAAAATTATTGAAAAAATTGAAGCAGAAGAAACTATCAATCCAGATTTATTTAATAAGTTCAAGTTTCCAGCATCTATATACTGTTGTAAAGAAATAGTTCCAAATCTAAAATGTAAATTGCTTATGCCAAAAATTATCTTTTGTTCATTTAAAATCTGAGTAAAAGGCATATGGTATAGGAACCCATCTGGATCATTGATTTTAGAATAAGAAATTAAGATAAATACAAAGATTGAAGATATAGAAATAATTTTTAAAAGTTGTAAGAGATTTTTTTTTTTAAATATAAAAATTAAAATTATCGATATTATGAGTATGATTGAATTAATTTTGTAACTTATTGGTGATAAAAAATTAATAACCAATACTGAAAATCCAAAAAAAATATATCCTAATAATATATTTTCATAAATATCAATTTTGTTTTTAGAGGAAAATAAAAAATGTATAAAAAAACTACCAAATGTGTAAGCTAAAATAATTGAAAAAAAGTGCGAAACAAAAATATCTATCATGAAATTAAGTGTGATTATACCTGTATACAACGAAAAAAAAACAATAATAAAAATTTTAAGGAGAATAAATAAAATAAATATTTTTAAAGAAATAATTATAATTGATGATTTCTCTGATGATGGATCTCGAGAAATCATTAAAAGAATAAAACAAAAAAATATTAAAAAAATTTTTCATAATGCAAATTTTGGAAAAGGTGCCGCTATTAAAAGTGCAAAAAAAAATAAATTTATTACTGGTGATATTGTTATTATTCAAGACGCTGATTTAGAATACTTTCCTGAGGATTATAAAAAACTTATTAAGCCAATCACTAGTAAGAAATTTAAAGTTGTTTATGGTTCAAGAGTATTAAATAAAAAAAGATATTCCTTGAAAAATTTTAGTTCAACATTTAGAATTTTTGCAAATCATGTTCTTACTATGTTTTCTAATATTATCAATCAACAAAACTTAACAGATGCACATACTTGTTATAAAGTTTTTGATTATAAAACTTTTTTTCGAATTAATCTTGAGGAACAGGGATTTTCTTTCTGCCCTGAAATTACAACTAAATTATCAAATAAAAATATATTAATAAAAGAAATTCCTATTAAATATAAAGGTAGAAACTTTAAAGAAGGGAAAAAAATAAAGTTTAGGGATGGATTAGAGGCATTATTTACAATTATAAAGTATAAATTTATAAAATAATTATCTAATAAATTTTGCAGGATTTCCTGCATAGATCCCAGGTTTTGAAATATTTTTTGTTACTACGCTCCCGGCTCCTATAACTACGTTGTCACAAATTTTGACAGGCAGAATTGTTGAATTTGAGCCAATTAATACATTATTACCAACTTTTGTAGGTAACCAATTTTTAATAGACCCTCCAAGTTTTTTTGTAGAGAATTTATCATTAGTAAAATTTACATTATGTCCTATGAAACATTTTTTTCCAATTGTAACTAGTGTACAAACAAATGAATGACTAGAAATTCTTGTTTTGTCACCAACATAGACACCATTTGTTATTTCTACGAAAGGACCTATAAAAACATTATTTCCTAATTCGCAATCATATAAATTTACTGGCTCAACTATTTCACAATTTTTTCCAAATTTAACATTTCTAATTGCATAGCTTTTAATCTTTGGAAAATTAATTTTACTTTTCATATCTTTGAGTTGATGATTTTTTAAATATTTTTTTTTATATTTTATAAAATCTTCGGACATATTTATTTCGAATTTTTTAGGCATTCTTTTTTTTGGTAAACTTACAATTTTTTGTTTTTTATAAAATACACTCAAATTTATATAGTTTGCAAAGTTACTCAATAGCGATATTTCCTCTTGATAATGCCTTTCTGAAAAAGATAATAAATTATCATTATAATATAAAGGAGTCTTTTTTTTATATATAATCCTTCCATAATCTATGTTTGCATCAATATAGTGCAAAGTATTTCCAACACTCTGCTTATTTCTTATAGCCCATTTAAAAGAGTCTAAACCTCTTAAATATGGAATCAAGCCTGAATGACAATTTATTATTTTTTTATTTTGTAAATATTTTTCTTTAATAATGCCAGAACCACCTACAACCATATAATCCAAACTATCAAAATCACTAAACTTATTGAAACTAAATATTTTTAAATTAAATTTTTTTGATATTTCGTAAGGTGTAGGACCTATAAATTGATATGGACGATGAGAAAACATGGGAACATTTTTTCTATTTTTATAATTCTTAAACTTATTAGTTAATAAGATAACTTCATAACCTAAATTCAAATAATTTGTTAGAATATCGTAAGTTTTTTTATGTTGAATATCGTATGTTATAAGTCCAATTTTCATTAAATTATTTTATTTAAATATCTTATAATTTTTTTACATGCCAAACCATTACCAAATGAGGATAGAGAATGTGGTTTTTCTGGAGTTGGGAAATGCTTTAAAAACTTTTTCATATTTATAAGATCAGTAGGATTTAAAGTTTTGTTCCAACCTGATCTAACTGTATCAGGCCACAAAGGATCACCAGATTGGGGAGAAATACACTTTTTTTTTGCATAATAAGCTTCTCTCTTTATACCTCCAGAGTCCGTAAAAACCAGACTAGAGTCTAATAATAATTTAATTGAAGTTGAATAATCAACTGGTTTTATAAATATTAAGTTTTTTTTGGGTTTCCAGTTATATTTTTTAATAATTTTACTAGTCCTCGGATGAAGTGCTAAAATTACCTTTAATTTATTATTATCTAATAAATTTAATATCTTAAATAAAATTTCTTTTTTTGTGTTTTCTTTTCTATGTAAAGTCGCAAAAATATAATCAAAATTATATATTCTTTTTTTATTAATCAATTTTTTTGAAAATAATTTGAAAATATCTAACATAGGGTCACCAACAAATTTAATATTTTTAATGTCATGACCCTCATTCATTAAGTTTATTTTTGCAACTTTTGAGCAAGTAAAAAGTAAATCGGAACATTGATCTGCTATAATTCTATTAATTTCCTCAGGTGCATCTTTTTTGTGATTAATTCTCTCACCTGCTTCTATATGAATTAATTTTAGATTTTTATGTCTAGCACATAATGCAACCGCGGCTGTAGTATTGGTATCTCCCAATACGATAATTACATTATAAGTTTTTTTTTTGAGAAATTTTGAAAAAGAATAAATAATTTTTGAAATTGCGATCTCATTAGAATGCGATCCAATTTTTAAATTAAATTTTGGTTTATATTTAAAATTTTTAAAAAACAAAGAAGATAAATTTTTATCATAATGTTGATTTGTATCTAAAATATCAACCTTGAAAGTTTTAATTTTTTTTAAATAATAAGAAATTATACCTGCTTTGATATATTGTGGACGATTTCCAACAACTAATAATATTTTCTTTTTATACATTGGTTTTTTTTAACCAACTTATATGAGTTTTCATTGAATTATTTAAATTATTATTACTAATTCTACCTATTTTTTTGTTTAACTTTGTAATATCAGCGATTGAAATTGTGATTTCTTTTTTATTTTTACTTTTATTATAAATGTTTATTTTTTTTTTTGTTATATTTTCAAATTTACTTATAAACTTGATTACACTTAATCCCTTTCCGCTACCCAAATTATATACTTCATATTTTTTTTTGCTATTCGAAAATAATAAGCGATAGATTACCTCTGGAATTATATTTACATCAAAATAATCTCTAATTGGAGACTCATCTTTATTTTTATTATTATCATTACCATATAAATAAAAATTTTTATTGTTAAAAGCAGATTTATACAAATTAAGTATTAAATTACTATTGTCATGAATTTGTCCAGCTAAAAGTTTGCTGTTTGCTCCAATTACGTTAAAAAATCTTAAGATATATATTCTCAAATTTTTGTTAGCTTTTTTCTTTAAATAATTTTCAATTTTTTTTTTTACAATTCCATAGGGGCTTTTAGGTTGAGTTTTAAAATTTTCTTTAATTTTTTTATTACTATTTTTGTAAACTGCTGCTGATGATGAAAAGAAAAAGTGTTTCACATTACTACTAATGCAAGTATCTATTAATTTTTTAGTTTTTTTTAAATCGCTATAAAATAATTTCGGATTATTAATGGAGTCTATAACGTTTGTGTTTGCAGCAAAATGAATAACGGTATCAATTTTTTTTTTCTTTAAGAAAGATGATACCAGTTTATAATCGCTATAGTCATACTTGAGAATATTTAATTGGTTTTTTTGGTAAAAACGTTTTTTTCCTTGATAATTATCTAAACCAAAGATTTTAAGTTTACTTTTTTTACTTAAATTCTTTAGTGTTACACTACCAATATAACCAGCAGCTCCTGTTATTAATATATTCATAAAGAAGTTGATATTATGATATAAAAAATCTAATACAATAATTTATTAAAATGACAAAAAATCATAAAATTTTAACTTCTATAATATTCTCAATTTTAGTTGTAGCATTTGTTGCGTCATTAAAAAAATCTTACTTCACATTTGAATATAAAATTACTTATCCCAGCCAACTTTCTGAGTTTGTAAATATTAAAGACTTTGTTGTTCCAAAAATTGAAAATAAAAATCACTTTGTTGATAATATAATATCTAGAAATGTACGAAAAGGAAAAATTATAATTTTACAAAGTTTTGAAAAAATGGACTTAGGTACAGATAGTTACTTGATATCTCTGAAGAAAGATGTTGATGATATCAATTTTTTAATTCATGAATTTTTATTAGAATTGCAAAATAGATCTGATAAGAATTATAAAACTGTAGAACAAAATTCAAAACTAATTTTCCTAGAAGATATTATCCAGAAAAAAAATTATTTAAATTTGGAAAATATAAATATATCAAAAACTTTTGAAAAGTATGAAATTAGAACGGGAAACGATTATATTATTCCTGGTGAAATAAACTTTAATTTAAGAAATTTTTATTTATTTTCTATTTTTATATTATCAATGATTATTTCCTTAATATTTACAAATATAAAAAAAATATTGAGCTTAATCAAAAAATTGTAACATTCTATTTTTTATTTTTGATAAAATAAAAAATAATATTGAAAATTTGATATTATAATTTTTAAAAATTTTTAATATTTGAATATTTTGTTTTATTATTGAAATTATATTTTTCCCAGAGGCGCCCCCAGCTCTCATATTTACCAAAAAAGAATTTAAATAATAAAATTTTAATTTTTTTACAAAAAGAAATCTAAACATTAATTCTATGTCAGCTGCATTTCCATACTTTAAATTAAAAGATCCATACTTTCTGTAAATTTTGCTTCTTACAAAAAATGTTGGGTGTGGTGGGTTCCAACCTTTTAAAAAAATATTTTTTTTAAATTTTCCTGGTTTCCAAAATCTATAAAAAGATTTGTCTTTTTTAAAATATCTTAAATTACCGTAACAAATATCTATATCTTTATTTTCATTAAAAATTTTATTTACCTTTTTTAAAACAGTGTTAGATGCATAATAATCATCAGAGTTTAATATGCCTATAATATTACCCCTTGAATTTTTTATACCTTCGTTCATTGCATCGTAAATACCTTGTGGATTTTTATAAATAAATTTTGTTTTTTTTTGTTTTTGTTTAAAAATTTTTTTTATAGTTGAGTCTGTCGAGAAACCATCAACAATTAAATGTTCAATTGCCACCCCCTTTTGCTTATTTACTGAGATAATTGTTTTATCGATAGTTTTTTGTGAATTCAATGTAGCCGTAATAATCGATATCACAAAACACTCATCTTTCTATAATCCAATTTTCAAGTATAAGTGTATCAATCTTTGTATTCAAAAAAGTTTGAATAGCATCTAATGGTGAACATACAATTGGCTCATTTTCATTAAATGAAGTATTTAAAATAATTGGCACATTTGTTTTTTTAAAAAATTCTTTAATAATTAAATAGTATAATTCATTATTTTCTTTGCTCACTGTTTGCAATCTTCCAGTATTATCCACATGGCAAACTGCTGGCACTAAATGTTTATTTTCTTCTTTGAATTTATAAACCTCAGACATGAAATTTATATCATGATTTATTTCAAACCAATTATTTACCTCTTCTTTTAAAATTGCAGGTGCAAATGGTCTAAAACTTTCTCTTTTTTTTGTCTTCGCGTTTATTATATCTCTAATATTACTGTCTCTAGGATCGGCTATTATTGATCTGTTACCAAGAGCTCTTGAACCAAATTCCATTTTACCATAAAAAAGTCCAATAATTTTTTTTTCAATAATTAAATCAGAAATTTTTTTAGATAATTCTAAGTTATTTTCAATAAATAAAACTTTAAACACTTCTTTATCTATAGTTTTATCAATCTGATTTTTAATTTCCAAATTACTATAGCTTGGTCCAAGTGAGGCGGTAATTAAGTGTGATTGTATTCTTTCTTTAGAGCTTAAATAAGCGGCCCCAACTGCTCCACCAGCATCACCTGGCGCAGGAGGTATATATAAATTTTTAATATCTGTTTTTTTTAAAATTTTACCATTGGCAACAGAGTTTGATGCACATCCTCCAGATAAGCATAAATTTTTACATTTGTATTTTTCTACTAAAAATTTAATGGCGTTTATTAAATAGTCCTCATATACCTGTTGTGCAGATTTTGCTAGGTCAATGTGAAAATCTTCTACTTTTTGATTATCAGCTCTTTTCTGAAATCCTATTAAATTTTCAAAATTTTTGTTAAATAAATTTTTATATTGAAATTGCTGATTTAAATTCATTGTAATATCTTTTTTAAAATGATTAAAGTAATTTAAGTTTAATTGAAATTCACAGCTTGGTTTAATCTTAATTAATTCTAAAAGTTTTTCTTTATAAATTGGTTTTCCATAAGAAGATAAGCCCATTACTTTGTATTCATCTCCATATTTATTAAATCCTAAATACTGAGTAACTGCTTGATAAAAGATTCCAATAGAGTGAGGAAAATATATTTTCTTATCAATTTTAATTTCATTATTTGATGCAAAACCATAAGCCAAGCTAGCAAAATCTCCAAAACCATCAATTGAAAGGCATATGGAGTCATTAAAATTAGAGCAATAATAAGCTGATGCTATATGAGAAAGATGATGATCAACATAAATAATTTTTCCATTAAATTCCTGATCTTTAAAATTGTTTAAAATTTCATTTTTAATTTGAGTTTTTCTTTTAATATTTTTTATACTTCTAAAAGCTAAATTTGGAGAGATAAGTTTTTTAAAAGAAAAGATTATTTTTTTTAGAACATTTGATAATGGCCTTGTATTTATTGCTATAATATGAACATCATTTAATTTTAAATTTGCCTTTTGTAAGCAATACTCAATTGAATTTTTTGGAAATGCATTAGTGTGTTTAATCCTGTTAAATCTTTCTTCCTCAACAGCTGCAATTAATTCATTGTTAACCAGGATGCAGGCCGAAGTATCAGAATGATTAAAATTTATCCCTAAAATATTCATTAGTACCTAAATAAATGTTGAGTAATATAAAATTTGCTTTTTTGCTATCTTTTCAAAATAAAAATTACTTTTTGCATATTTTCTTGAGAAAATTCCTAAACTTTTACGTAATTCTTTTTTTTTAAGCATGTTGTCTATAACTTTAAAAGACTTTTCAAAATTATCAGGATATATAACATTTTTAAATTTTTTAAAAATAAATTTAATATCTCCAACATTAGTTGTAATTATTGGTAATCCATATGCCATAGCCTCCCACAATGAAGTTGGCGACGATTCACTTTTAGAAGTAGAGATGTATAAATCAAATTTTTTTAATATATTTTCAGCATTTGTATATTTTTTTTTGAATGAAATATTATTTATTTTTTTATTTTTTTTTAGGTTATTTAAATAATTGAAATATCTTTTTTGAGTAGAGAAAATATTTCCATGAATTTCAAAAAAAATTTTTTTATTTTTATAATTTTGATATCTTTGAGCAATTATTAAAAATAATTCTAATCCCTTGACTCTGCTTATATTGCAATTTGTTCCTATTAATATTTTTTTTTTAAAATTATAGTCCTGTTTTTTTTTCTTAATTGATATTGGTGAAGGTATAATAGTGTTATTAAACCTAGATTGACCAAGATAATATAATTTTGATCTTTGAGAGGCAAAAATTAAACCAGCGCTCCTTTTATAAAAAAAATTAAAACAAATCTTTAAAAATAATGGGCTATGTGTATCTGTCACATGCCAAATAACTTTTCTTTTCGTCAAAATAGCTGCTAAGAATGTTTTAATAGAATACACACCACCAACAACATGTATTAGATCAGATTTATTTTCACTAATTAAATCTCTTACTTTAATGATATCGTTTACAAAAGAAAAGACATAATAAAAAAATTTCTTAAAATTTTTTTCTAACTGATTTGTTTCAAACTTTTTAATTTTTACTTTTGAAGAATTTAGTTTTTTAATAAATTGTGTCGAGCCATTTTGATTAACAAAATAGGTTAAGGAATATTTCTTTTTTAAAATTTTATTGATTAATAAAAAATGATTTTGAGGTCCTCCAAATCTCGATTCTTCAAATAAAATGCTAATTTTTTTTTTCATTTATTAATTTAATTAAAATTTTAATACTCATTAATAATGTTAAAATTGAGAAAATATTTATCATATATATCAATAATGTAGTTGATACAGATCCTCTCCAAAGTAAAAAAAATAAGTAAGTCATACTTGAGGCTAATATAATTTCAATATCACTTAGTTTATTTTTATAAATCAAATCAAAAGATTTAATTATATATCCGATTGCAAAAAAAATAGTCAATACCCCTGGATAACCAAAATTCCAGAATACTTCTCCTAAAAGCGTTACTGCTGCTGAGTCACCACCAACAAAAGAATTTTCTCTTAATTGGGTAATTAGAGTATTAGTGTCTTCAGGCTTAAATATCCAAACTTCTCTAGGTATCCATGAAAAAAATATTTTGAAAAGACTTTGCCCATATAAAAAATCAGTATTATTTAAAATGTAAATTAAATTGTCAAAAGCCGGCATAAAATCATAATTTTGAACCAATGCTCTTGATGAGCTAAATATAAATGTTTTAAATGTAATATAAAATTCCCAATCTGTTCTTAAATAAGTAGTATAAAAAATAAAAATTATAGAAACTACAAATAAAATAAAAATGTAATAAAACTGTTTCTTTTCTTGTTTTAAATTAATACTTAAAAAAAATAGTGAAATAAGAAAAATTTTAACAATATCTCTTCTTGCACCACTTATATAAGAACTTAGAAATTGTAATGCTATTGCTAAAAAAATTACTATAAATATTTTTTGATAAGATTTTAGTCTTAATTTTGAATTTAAAAGAAGTAAAAGTATTAATATTAAAATTACTGTATTTAAATTTGGAATATTGAAACTTAAAGATATGAATAAAATAAATATAGCGATTATAAGTTCTATCTTTGAAAATTTTATTTTTATAACATGTGATTTTATCAAATTATTGTTGTTAAGATAATATCCAAATAAGAAACTTGAGATCATTAGAATATATGTAAATTGAAAAATTGTAAGTTCTATTAAAGAGAATCCATTGAATTTTGGAAAGTTATCATATAAAAAGCTCTCAAAGAAAACACATATTAAAAATGGAAGAACTGTGTAGAAAGTCAATCCTAGAAGAAAACTTTCTTTAACACCAAAAAATTTAATATTTTTTATCATATAGTAAAAAAAAATTATATTAATAATTAAAAATATTGTGTTTAAACTCATATATTAATTTTTTAAAATTTTTTTTAGAATATGCTGTAAATTTTTTTTGAAATTAGAGTAATTAAAATTATACAAATAATAAAATTGAGAAATCAAAAAAATTAATAACGAAGTTTTAATTGTATAAATTAAAATTTTATTTTCTATGCTGTTCAAATATAAAAAAGAGGTTAACAACAATAGTAAGGCAGAAAAAATTAGTGAAAAGATAGTAACGAAATTATCTTTTAAAAACTTTATCAAGCTTAGGCCAATATTTATTTTTACAAAATAAACATTCAAACACATAATAAACATAGAAGAAAATGAAACAATAAAAATAAATAATTGACCATTAAGAAAATCATTTAGATGAAACACAAAACTAAATATGGTTACCAAAAGCAAATAAACAATTGAAGAATACATTATATATTTTTGTATATTTAATGCTCTAAAAATACTCTTTGTTTGAACGTTTATAATATTACAAAAACTATATATTAAATAAATTTTACAGAAAATAATTACTTCAATCCATTTATTACCTAAAAGTAATTTAACTAAATCATCAATAAATAAAAATGCCGAAATAGTTGAAATACCTGCAACATAGAGTATTAAAGGATAATATAAGTTAATATTATGAAGAATTTTATTATTTTTTTTTTGTATTCTTGAATAAAATGGAAATAGTATTTTTTCCAGTATCATTTTAAAATCAGCTGTAAATTCTGAATTAATTCTTTTTGTAGCCTGAAATAATCCAGCAAATTTTATATTTATAAAAGTTACAGCAAGTAAATTTTCTAAATTTAGCAATAACTGGTCTAACAAATTTACAAAATATGCAGAAACTGAATATTTTAAATGTTTCTTTATTGGTTTTAAATCTAAAGAAATAGAGACTTTTTCAGAAATAACTAAATAAGATGAAATAGATTTTAGATAAATCTCTACTAGCCAACTAATAATCAATGCATAAGCATTTTGAAAATATAAACAAAGTATTACCAAAATTATCAATCTAGCAATTCTTCCAGCGAAAGAAGAAATTATGTCTCCTTTGTAATCAATTTTTCTTATTTTTTGATTTATAAATGTATTATAAAATCCACTTCCTAAAATTGATAACGAAGCAATATAATATAAATTTTTGTCTTCAATTAGAAATTCAAAATGAAATGATTTTATAAATAAATTGAATATAAAAAAAAAAATTATAGATCTAAATAATCTTGAATATGTCCATATTGAATTAATATCATTTTTTCCTAATCTTTGAGATTGAATTATAGAATTTTCAAAAGGTAAGGAAAAAAGGGCGTCGGCTATAGCTAAAAATGAAATTACGACTGCAAATTTTCCAAATTCCTCTGGTGCTATAATTCTTGCTACATATAAAATAACAAAAAAACCTAGTATTCTTGTCACGTATCTATATGCAATAAGATAATAACTGCTTTTTATAATTTGATTAATCACTTATTTTGTTTTGATTTAAATATTACAAAAACATATATTAGAAAAAATAGTACTAATGAAAAAATAAACATTGATGTGTAATTATAAATTACACAAGGCAATACTACTAATAGAATTAATATCATTAGAGTTTTATTAAAGCTTAACCTTCTCAATAAAAGATGGTGAATATGATTTTGATCTCCTTTGAAAGGATGTTTTCCTGATATAATTCTACTTATAGCTACTCTTATCAGCTCTGATACAGGCAAAGCCATTAAAATTAAAATTTTTTCTACACTTAAAAATCCATATAGATTATATTTAATCACTAAAAATGAGAGCAAAAAACCAATCAAATATGATCCCCCATCTCCCATGAAAGATTTGCTTTTTAAATTTAAATATAAATAAAAAATCATCATAATAACTATTAACTTTGGTAGTAAAAAATCATTATTATTTATAATAATATTTATAGAAAAAATAATTGTATAAATTGGAGCCAGACCATTAATTCCATCAAGCATGTTGAATGAATTTATAAACACTATAAAACACAAAATTGTAAATAATAGAGAAAATTGATTTAATTGTATTGTGTAATTAAAGCTAGTAAAAATTATTTTATTAATTTGAATTGAACTATCTAAAGTAATTAAGAAATATGAGATAAACGTAAAAAATAACAACCTATAATTCGGAGATAACCTATATTTATCATCATATGTGCCAACTAAATAAAATAAAAAAGATACTAAGTTAAACGCAAAAAAATCTCTTAAATTTCTATAAAGGTAAGTATTATCATAAATCAAATTTTTTTCTAAATATAGATAGATTATAAAAATCGTGTAAATAAATAGCGTAAGTAAAAAAAAAATCCCTCCAGTTATAGGGGTTGGTAGCTTGTGGCCTTTTATTGACGAAGTTGGATGATCATATAAATTGTAAATTTTTGAAATTTTGTCATGAAAATTTACAAATAGTAAAACAAATATTAAATATAATATAAAGAAATAAGTCATTAATTTACTTTATAGTGACTACTGATTAAAAATCCTAGAGGTAAAAATATTAAAATTGATAACCAGTTATTAAATACGTTGCCATAAGAAATTAAAGGAAAAAAATTAATCAAATAAAAATAAGCTAAAAATAAATTATAGTTATTACTTTTATTATAATTAATATTTAAAAATATTTTTTTCAGTATGAATATCATAAAAAAAAAGTAAAATGAAAATCCAACCAACCCAAGCTCTGACAAAATCTGTAATACCAAATTATGTGGATGATTAGCACATGATTTGTCATGTATCTTAAATTTATAATCGTGACATTTAATTCTATATGAATTTACCCCCTGACCTATAATGGGGCTATTTTTAAACATCAAAAAAGAAGAAAGATATTGTGAGTGATAATATTGAGAAAAAATAGTAAAATTCCTATTTAAAAAAATATCTTTATTTTCTTGTTTAATTCCCTCGAAATCAAATAAATTTAAATCATTGGTTTTATCTTGATAGTGGATTGGAGCTAAAATGTATCTTGTTACAAAACTTTTATTAAAATTATAATTTAAAAGAAAAATGAGTGAAATTAACAAAAATATTTTTAACTTATTTTCTAATTTAATTAAAATTAGAAAAAATAAAATTAAAAATATAATGAGAGGCATTCTTTCTCCCGATAATATTATTATTAAAAGGGCTGATATTAATCCCAAAAATAAATAGAAATTTTGTTTTTTTTTATCCCCTAAATATAAAAATAATAAGGCAAAATAAAAAGGTAAATATCTTGCTATAAAACTACCCATTTTACTTTCTTCACCAAAAAAACTTGATACTCTACCAACTAAGGGTTTTGGCATCCCAAATATATTTGTACCAAAAAAATATTGGATAATTCCATCAATAAATAATGACACCAAAACAAGAGAAAAAACAAAAAAGAGTATTTTTTTAAAGTTATTATTTTGTTTCAACAAATAATAAATAAATACAAAAAAAATTCCAAATCTTATAAATGGTAAACTTGATTTTAAAGAATGATAAGTATTATCAGTTACTATTGAGTTAAAGATTAAATAAATCCAGAAAATAAAAAAAATAATAAAAAATCTATTTTTAAACTCGCTCAATAATTTATTTTTAAGTGTAAAATAAATAAAATATAAACAAGATAAAACAATAACTAAATCAGGTAAAAATGGTCCTGTAACTAACAAAAGAGGAACTAAAGAAATTAAAATTACAAAGAAATTTTCAATTTTGTCATTTTTAATCATAAATTTTTAAGTGCATTTATAATCTTTTTTTGCAAATTAAATTTTAGATAAGGATGAAAGGGTAAACTTAAAATTTTTTTACTTGCAAGTTCTGTGTTCTTAAGTTTTAAACTTAATACTTTATAAGCTTTTTGCTGATAAACTGGTTTATCGTAAAAAATTGAGTAAGGAATTTTGTTATATTTCAAACTTTTGATAATTTTATTCCTATTTTTACACAATACACTGTATTGAGCATAAACAGATTTGTTGAATTTTGTAATATGAGGTGTTTCAATATGATTACAATCTCTTAATTGATCATCATATATGCTTGCAACTTTTTCTCTTAACTTTATTTCTTTATTAAAAATTTCTAATTTACACAAAATTACAGCAGCTTGAATTGTATCTAACCTTGCATTCAGACCAAGAATTAAATTTCTACCTTTTTTAATTTGTCCATGATTTCTGATCATTTTAAGTTTTTTAAAAATTTTTTTACTTTTAGTAAAGCATGCACCTCCATCGCCATAACCACCTAAAGGTTTAGTTGGAAAAAAACTGGTTATAGCTATATCTGTTAAATTACATGATCTATTTTTATAATGTTTTGCCCCAAAACTTTGAGCGGCATCCTCAATAACTTTTATTTTTTTTTCTTTGGCTATATTATTAATTTCTTTAAAGTCAGCTGTCTGCCCAAAAAGGCTTACTGCCAAAATTGCTTTTGTATTTTTTGTTATTTTTTTTTTAATTTCGATAGGATCTATATTAAAGGTTTTTTTGCATATATCCGCATAGACTGGTACTGCGCCTAGGAGTTTTATCATTTCTACATTAGACATCCAAGTGAATGCTGTAGTAATTACCTCGTCACCGCGTTTAATTCCAAGAGACATTAGAGCCATTAAAATTGCATCTGTCCCAGATGAACAAGCAACAACATGCTTTGATCCTGTAAATTCTGACAATTTTTTTTCTAATATTTGAACTTCGGGTCCAAGTATGTATTTATTGTGAGTAAAGATTTTATTTAGTTTTCTATGAAGTTTACTTTTCAAATATTTATGTTGTTCAGCTAAATCATAATATTTCATTATTTTCTCATAATATTATAGAAGTCTTCATTAAATTTTATTACTTTTTCAGCGTCATAAATATCAGATAACTTCTGACTTTTATTACCATATAAATAATTTTTAGCTATCTCTTCGTAAAATTTTACATATAAATCATTTTCTTCAAATGATTTTTTAAATTTACTATTTAAGTGTTTATTTTTGAATATAAAATTTTGTAGTTTATCTAATTTTCTAAAATTAAATGAAAAATTAGCAAAATCAAATACACCATTAAATGAGTTAATAAAATTATTTTTATAAGAATTTAATGAATAATTAATATTGACTATAGAACTATTATTAATCTTAAATGTTAAAAGTCCGGCATCTTCAGTTTCTAATTTTTTTTTATTAATTGATGTGAAAAATAATTTAGTAATTTTTTTTGGATTAAACATATAAAAAATCAAATCAATATGATGACTTAGTTGATTAAAAAGCACTCCTCCATCTAAATTTTTTGTACCTCTCCAAGAGTTATTAAAATATTTTTTAGATCTATTAATGAATATATTAATATTTATGAAATGAATATTTCCCAATTTGTTTTTTTTATAAACTTTACTAATATTTTCAATAAGTTTAGAAAATCTTAATTGTTTAACCTCAAATAGTTTAATTCGCTTATTTTTTTTTAAAATTTGTTTTAACTTTTTTATCTCAGAGCATTTTAAAACCAACGGTTTTTCACAAATTACATTTATATTGTTATTAATTGTTTTTTTTATGAATTTGTAATGCTCTCCAGAAGGTAAACAAATAGCTGCATAATCAATATTTTTTAATTCGAATAGACTTTCAATATTTTTTAATAATTTTATTTTTTTATTTTTTGCATACACTTTAATTTGTTTATTAAAATTTTGGTCAACTATCGCTAAAATTTTATAATTTTTTTTTAATTTATTGATAGCGTTAAAATGTTTATGACCTATTTCACCAAATCCAATAATAGCAATATTTATTTTTTTTAAAGACAAATTATCTTTCTTTCATTTTGTGAGGCGTATCTTCCTCTTAAATCTATTATTAATTTAGAAAATTTTTTAATTTTGTTATAATTTATTTTATCATGATCTGTTCCAATAATAACTGCATCAAATTTTTTTATTTTATTAAAACTAAGATTTATACTTCTTTTATCAAAATTAAATTTTCTTGTTTTTGATAATTTTGGAACAAATGGATCATAATATTCTACATGATTTTTTTGTTTTTCTAATTTATTTATAATATTTAAAATTGGAGACTCTCTCAAATCATCAACATTTTTTTTGTAAGCAATTCCAATTATTAAAAGTTTTTTCTTTTTTTTTGGTATTATTTTAGATATATTTTTTACAATCCACTTCGGCATTTCATCATTTATTTCTCCTGCTAATTTAATAAATTTTGTATTTAGACCTAGTTGTTTAGCTTTCCATGTAAGATAAAATGGATCAACTGGTATGCAGTGCCCTCCTACACCTGGTCCAGGATAAAAAGCTTGGAAACCAAAAGGTTTTGTATCAGCTGCTCTAATTATATCGTAAATATTTACTTTAAAAGTTTTAGAAATTATTTTCATTTCATTTATAAGACCAATGTTTACTGACCGATAAATATTTTCTAATAATTTTGTCATTTCAGCAGTTTCAAGACTTTTTACAGATACCAGTTTGTCAAATATCAATCCGTAGTACTTATTCGCTTTTTTAAGGCAATTGTTTGAATATCCGCTGATTATTTTTGGAATTTTTTCTAATTTAAAATGACTACCAGGATTTTCTCTTTCAGGAGAGTAAACTACAAAAAAATTATTACCAACATTGAATTTCTTTTTAAGAATATTTACTATAATTTCTTTTGTTGTTCCTGGATAAGTAGAACTTTCTAAAGATAACGTTTGATTTTTTTTTAAATATTTAAAAATTGTACTTAAAGTATTTTTTATATAACTTAAATCTGGAGTTTTATTTGCAGATATTGGTGTCGGCAAACACAGAGCGATGAAATCAACTTCTTTTATTTTTTCAAATGAGTTGTAAACGAAAAAATTTTTATTAATTCTTTTCCTGATCTTTGAATTTGAAATATGCTTAATATAACTATGTCCCTTTTGTAATTTAGTAGTTTTATTTTTATCAATATCAAACCCAAATACTAATGAATTTTTTTTTCCAGAAAATGACAGAGCTAAAGGTAGTCCAACATATCCAAGACCTATAACTGCAATTTTATATTTTTTCATTTTTCTTTAATACCGCTTTTTCACACAAATTTAAAAAGGTTTTGGATATATGATCGTACGTAAAATTATATTTAACAGTTTTATAGCTATTATTACAAACCTTGTTATAAAAATTCTTATCTTTTAATAATTTAAAAATTTTTTTTTTTAAATCTGTTATATTTCCTCTTTCATAAGTTAAGCCTATACCTAATTTTGCTCTATTTTTCGAAGCTAAGTGATTTGCCATTATTACAGGTTTTTTACAAGCAGCTATTTCTAGGGCACTCAAAGATGTACCCTCTGGAAATATACACAAATTGGATTGATTATAAGCTCTACACAATGATTTTTGCGATAAGAAATTTGTAAACTTTATTTTTTTTGAAAAATTATTTTCTTTGAATTTTGTTTTGATCTCTTTTCTTATTTTCTGAGATCCTTTTCCTATAAATTCTAAAGATATATTTTCACCCATTTTTAATAAATGTAATACTGCTTCAGCAGTCCATTGAGGTTTTTTGTCGTTATTTAATTTTCCTGTTTGAATTATCTTGAAAGTCTTTTTTTTTTTTAAATTTTTAGGGAAAAATATTTTATTATCTATACCTAGTGGCAAATGAAATATCTTTTTTTTATTGTATCCTTCTAATTTTACAAGATATTTACATGTTTCGTCTGTTACGCCAATTACTTTAAATGCAACATTAGAAATTATTTTAGATAAAAAAAATTTAGTAAATAAATAAAATAGCTTAGCAATAAAATTTTTTTTTACTATTGAAAAGACCATATGATTATCGAACATGCATGGTAAATTTTTTTTTTTACACATTAAAGCTATTCTTAATGCACTAAATGAAGTAGTGCCATGCACCATAATAATATCTGGATTAATTTTTAAAGCTTCTTTTGTAAGATCTGAAATCCAGGGCCTAGAGCTTATTTCAAAAAATAATTTTTTTTTTAAAATTTTTACTCCATTAATTTTTGACCAACCAGTTTTTCTTGTTCTATTACCAAGAAATTTTTTCCATGTTTGGTCATAATTTGGAACTGGATAATATTTATTACTTGTTATGATAAAAGTATCTTGTTTATGAATTTTATTCCATTTAGGTAATAAAAATTCCTGATATCCCATTTGAGGCATTAGATAATCAACTATGTGTAAGATTCTCATTATTTTTAATTATTAAAAACTTTTAAGTATTTTTTTCCCATTTTATCAATTCTAAATTTCTTTGAAATTTTTTTTAATTGGTTTTTTAATACATCATAATTATTCATAGTATATTCAATTTTTTTTTGAACATTATTTAATACATAGAAAAAATTTTTCATCTTTTTTAATTTATCAAAATTAATTAAAAAAATTTTATACTGTAACATCTCTAATAACGAACCATTGTTAAAACCTAAAACAATATTATCTGACGCTAAAGCCTCAATTACAGAATTTGGGCATGCAGGATATTGTTCTAGAACAAAAAATATTATTTTTTCTTTGTTGTAGATTTGTAGTATTTTATCTTTTTGAACAATTCCTTTAAAATTTGTTTTAACATATCGAGAAAGTTTTTTTTTATACTTTTCTGGATATTTTCCATAAATTTCAAAATTTTCTATATTTGTATTCTTTTCTGCAACTAAAGCCAAAGATTTGACCAGATTAAAGGTATAGAAATTCTCCTGAACTGTTCCCTCAACACAAACCAATTTGAATTTTTTGCTTTTTTTTTTATTTTTTTTTAAATAAAATAAATTGTCAGTTCCATTTAAAATCACTTTATAATTTTTTACTTTACTATATTTTTTTTCCCATTCATTTTTAAGATAATTAGATTGGTATATAACAACGTTGGCAATATATTTTCTTATAAAATTCATTAAAAAATTAATTAAAATATATTTATAAAAAATCTTTTTATTATTTTGGTATTGATGATCCCACAAATAACCATCTAGTCTTTGTATAATTCTATAACCACACAATTTTTTAAAAATTAAAAATATTATTTTTTTAGAACTTGAAATTATTAAAATATTTTTAGATTTTTGTTCTGGATAAATATCGTAATTAAAATTATTTTTATCTAACCAACCAGATAATTTTCTTAGAAAAGTTCCTGGTCCTCCATATTCATCTTTAGACTTAAAAAAACTAACTTTAGATTTTTCATCATTATAATTTTTCATTAATTTACTTTGTGATAATCTTTAAGCCATTCTATAAATTTTTTAATTCCATATTGAAGTGTAGTATTTGGCTTAAAACCGTAATCTGCAAAAAGTTTTTGTGAATTACCAAATGTATTTTTTACGTCTCCTAATTGTTTCTTTTTATAATTTATTTTTACTTTTTTTTGTAAATTTTTTTTTTAATTCTGATACTAATTTTAATAATGGGTTAGAATTTGAGTTAGCTATATTGTAAATTCTATAATTAGATTTATTTTTTTTTGGATTTTTTGTTAATATTAAATAAATTGAATTTGTTACATCGTCAATATAAGTAAAATCTCTTTTATGTTGTCCATTATTATAAAGATCTATTTTCTTTTCTTTTAAAATTTTAGTTGCAAAATTATAATAAGCCATATCAGGTCTGCCCCAAGGGCCATATACAGTAAAAAATCTTAATCCAATAATTTTCATATTATAAATTTTAGAATAAACCTTACCCATTTGCTCATTACAAACTTTAGTAGTTGCATAAAATTGGATTGGGTTAGTAAGTATATTTTCTTTAATTGGCTTATTATTTACTTCTCCATAGACGCTACTAGAACTAGCAAAGATTATTTTTTTACATTCATTAATTCTTCCAGCCTCTAAAATATTAAAAAATGTAATAACATTGTTATCAAAATATTTTTTTGGATTTGAAATAGACAACCTAACTCCAGCTTGCGCTGCTAAATGAACTACATTACTTATTTTATTTTTTACAATTATCTTTGATATCAATTTTAAATTTAATAAGTTATTTTTAATGAATTTAAAATTTTTGAATTTTGTTAAATTATTTAATCTGTCTCTTTTAAGTTTTACTGAATAATAATTATCAAGATTATCTATCCCAATAACTTTGAATCCTTTTTTTAATAAATATTTTGATAAATTAAATCCAACAAAACCTGCACAACCTGTTATTAAAATTTTTTTCATTCTTTTTTAAATTTAATTGTAAATAATTCTTTAATTGCAAAATAAATAATTAAATTGTCTATAGGAAATCTAAATCTTGGTGTCCCCCAGAATGGTGTTGTGGTCAAAATAACATAAAGTATTAAAATAAACATAAAAAGTTCTAAATTGTTTAGCTTATTACTCATAATATATTTTATAAACAATATTAAAATCGGAACCCACAGCAACATAATAAAGTCATTAATTGTTAAAGTAGATTTGTATGGGTTAGGTCTGGAATTCAAGGTATTAATAATGCGATTAATTAAAATTTCTGGATACAATGATATATTTTTAGTAATTTCATTTATAGCTAATTTTGTGAGATACTTGCTCTCTTCCTTATAATTTAAATTATTTCTAGCAAATAATAAATTTTTTAAAAATTTTTTCGATTTTTCATATTGACCTTGCGATATATTTAAATTTTTAAGATCTGAATTACTTAAATATATCATATATCCCAATCTGTTTGTTGTGATTATAAATTCATTATGTTTAATTTTATTAAATATTGCCCAAGGAGATATAGAAACAAGGTAAATTAATATAAAGAAAATAAATTTTCCAAAAAATTTTTTAAAATCTTTTTTAATAAACATTGAAATAAGGTAAACTAAAAAAATAAAGAAAGGTAATGCAACAAAAATTGAGCGAGAAAAAGTTAATAAACCAAAAAGAAAACTAATTAAAATAATTAATAAGTTTTTTTTTTCTACCCTATTTAAAAAAGTTATGAGTAAAATTATAATTGAAATCAATAAACTTGCTAAATTTTCTGTAAGTAAAAATGATGAATAATATATTGATGGGGGGTAAAATAATAAAATTAAAGAAATAAAAATTGCTTTAATTCTTTCTAAATTAATATTTAAGCATATAAAGTAAAATATTACTGGAATTGCTGAAGTAATTATTATCAAAAATATTCTAACGATTCCCAAAATTATATTCTCATTAAAAAAAAAGAAAAATATTGCGATTAAGGAAGGTAGTAAAGGTGGTCTACCAGCTAAAAATTTTTCTGTTAAATATCCATTTTCAAAAATTTCTTTTCCTAAATTAAAATATGCTGCTGCGTCTTGAATTGGAATTCTATTAAAACCGTCAGTATATAAGAAATAAGAAAACTTTAAGAAAATTGCTAAAAAAAAAATTAAAAGTGATACAGTGAAATTATTTATCTTAGATATTTTATTTGAAGATAGTTCATAATTTTTTTTACCCATTATATTATTAATATTTTTATGGGGATAATTTTCAATTTTTCTTTTAAGATATAATTTTTTTGAATAAAATAATTTTATGTATCTAATTATAACTAAAAATAAACTTATAAATACTGAGATAAGTAAAAATAAAAAAATTTTATATTCAATTATTAAGTGATTGAAGAAGAGACTTATTAAAATAAAGTTTATTAAAAAAAATAAAAAAAAATTATAAAAAAGCAAAAATATATCATTTAAAAGAAATTTAAATTTAGAATTTGAAATTTTACTTAAAAAATAATCTATAATAATTTCAAATGTTTTTGAAACAGATAGACTACATGAATTAATAAACTTTAGTATAAGTAAAAAATAAACTTTCACCTGAATTTCAATTAAATATTATAATTTAAGTTTCTTATTTTATTATGACCTTGAAGAACAGGAAATTGAAGTGATATATTATCAACATACCCTTTAATATAACAATATTTTAGAGCCACCAATCTGTGCCTACCTGTTAAAATCATATATTTTTTTTTATAAAGATACAATACACTTCCATGTGGATACCAGGACTTATCAATTTCCCAGCCAGTTCTCTTAATTGATTCAACAATTTTAATTACTCTGTAGTAATTTTTTGTAAGCAATATAATTTCAAGAAAATCTTTTATTCTTTTCTTTATTTTAAACTCATCCTTATTATTAAAAAATAACCAACCACTATTAAGCAAAAAATTTTTTCTTTTATTTTTCTTGAAATCTCTTATTAAATTTTCTTTAAGATGGCTAAGTTTATTTTTTTTAAAAAAGTTTAATATTTTTTTATCATCAAAATAAATTTTTTTGCTAATTGTTCCTAAACAATTCAGATTTGAATATTTTCTAATCCACTTTGTTTGATTATTACTCATTTTTTTGTCTAGTACTTCAAAACAATATTGGAGCATAGTATCATCGTACTTGTGAAACTCGATGTCTCCTATTTTTAATTTTTTATAATTTTTTTTTATTTTTTTACTATTTTCAAATTTAGAAACAAAATCTGATATTATGTCATCAATTTTTGATAATGAATTACTTTTCCTTAAAAAAAAAATTTCCTTTTGATTTATTAAAATAAATATTAGGAATCTTTGAATTAATTTTACTCATTTCTTTCATCAACTCTTTTAAATAATTCATACAATTTTTTTGATATTGATTCAGTATCTCCAGAACTTACTAAAATATTTGAGTCTAAATCTATAGAAATATTTTTAAGATAAGCTAGCATTTTAATTACGTCATTTTCATCAGGAAGTTGATTTTCATCAATTTGTTTTTTCAAATTATGAAAATCACATTTAAATTGTGGAAAGAAATTTTTAATAGTTATATTATTACCATAAACTAATAATTTCTTTTTTAATAATAAAGTTTCTAAAATTGAAGTTCCGGATATACAAAATACTGCTTCAGCACCTTTAATCAATTCTCTAGAGTTGATTTTACTATCGGCAATTAATACGTTAGGTATTTTCATTAGTCTATTATAAAACTCTGGAGATCTTATAGATTGATTGGGGTGATCTTTAACAACTAATTTAAAATCTATAGGACAAAATTTAGATAAGTTTTCTAGGACGGAAATTTGATTGGTATTTAGTATATTTTTAATCATTAAATTCGACTCTGGCTCAACATGAAAAGGGAAATAAATATATTTTAAATTTTTTAGTTGTAATTTTTTTCTTATAAATAGATTGTAATAAAAAGTATAAAATTTCTTTTTTACTTTTTGATATAAAATATTCTCTAAAGTTAAATTAAGATATGCTGTTTTATTATTATCAATAAACTTAAATACCCTTTTTTCTAAAGAAATATCATTGACTATTTTCTTAATCCTTTTCAAAAAGAAATCTTTTTTTCTTTTTTTAATCCATTTTGGATTTTCAAGGTCATTAAATTTCCTTAAAAAATCTTTTGCCCAATTTAAGTCAAGATCACCTTTGGTTTCTATTAAAAATTTATCTTCTAAATCGTCTATTATTGTAAATCTATCTGGTATACCAAGAGTTTTGAAACATATATATTTAGACCCATATTCTTTAGCTAATTTAACTGATAAAAATCCTGGTAATGAAGCAGTTGAATAACTAACTAAATACTTAAAATCTCTCTTAAAGAATACTTTTTCAAAAAATTCAAACCATTGATAAAGGAAACTAACTAAATCATTGTATTTTAATTTTTTTTTTCCATAATCAACATCATAAAAGTAATCAAGTAGCTGTCTGTCAGCATAAATCATACTCCATAAACTTCCAATTTTTTTCTCTATATCTTTTAATTTTTCATAATTTATTTCACTTTTATTTTTATAAAATGAGTCAACTAATTCCTCGTAACAATATATTTCCTCAAAATATTTGCTATTCTCTTTAACTCTAAGATAATTTTTATATCCAAAAACTAAACAAACAACTTTATATTTCTCATTAAGATGTTTTGAAAGTTGTATGAAGTAATCTGTAAAGTTTTGATAACCTAAAATTATAAATATCTTATTTTTCAATGTTTTGTTATTTAATAATAGATAATAACTTTTTTATTAAATATAGTGTAAATTAATTTTATTAAACTTGATTAATCTTATATTTTATAGCAAATATCAACAAATTTAAAATAATGAAAAATATAATTATCACTGGTGCTTTAGGATATATTGGGTCTGAACTCTGTAAACTTTACTCAGGATTTAGCTGGAAATATAATGTTGTAGCTTTAGATAATAGATTCATTTCTGAAAGAGTTAATGAATTAAAACGAAGAAAAATAAAATTTGTACAAGTTGATATACTAAACAAAGAACAAATAAGTGATTATATTTATAAGGCAGATGTCGTGCACCATCTAGCAGGAATAACAGATGTAGCTTATGTAAAGAAGGATTCGGATAATGATCGAGATGAAAGAATTAAAAAAGTAGCAATTGAAGGTACTGAAAATGTTTTGTCTTCTATGAAAAAAGATGCATTAATAGTTTTTCCATCTACTCATGTTGTTTTTGAAGGGTTAAAAGACCAAAAAGAAAATATCACTGAAGAGGAGGAAACAAATACTTTTCTTGCTTACTCATCAAGTAAAGTTGAAAATGAAAAACAAATTATAAACTCAGGCAAAAATTATAAAATATTTAGATTAGGATCGGTATATGGTTTTTCAACGGATACTATGAGAATTAATATAATGCCGAATTTATTTTCGAAAATTGCTTCTCAAAATGGAGAGATTAAACTTTTTGGAGGTGGTGTACAACTTAAAAGCTTAGTACCATTAATTGATGTTGTAAGATGTTTTAAGTTTGCAGAGGAAAACGAAAAATTTGAGGATGGTATTTATAATTTAACTAAAGAAAATCTTACCGTAAAGGATGTAGCAGATGTATGCAAAAAAGTTAATCCAAAAGTCAAATTAACCATTACAAATGATGAAGTTCCAAATAAAGGCTACACATTAACAAACAAAAAACTTTTAAAAACCGGGTTCGAATTTGTCAATAATCTAGAAATGTGTATTCGTGAAATGGTCTCTAAATGGTCTTTTGAAAAGTTTGATAAAAATCTAGAATATACTTTTAAAGGTGAGAGAGATTTTATAGATGAAAGAGGTAAAATAAGTAACTTTGATTTACCCGAGCCTATAAACATGATTGGTTATATAGAGTCCAAAAAAGGAACAATGAGAGCTAATCATTTTCATCCAGTTCAAGAGCAAAAATGTTTATTAATAAGTGGTCAATTTATCAGCATCTATAAAGATCTAATTGAAAAAAACTCAAAAAAAATTACTCATGTAGTTAATTCTGGAGAGATGATCGTCACTCAGCCAAATGTTGCACACACTATGATATTTACAGAAGATACAGTTTTTCTAAATTTAGTTAGAGGCGAAAGAGAGCATGATAATTTTGGAATAACACACACTATTCCCTATAAATTTGTTGATGATAAAGAAAAGGAAAGTTTATTATCCATATATAAATTTAATTGTAGAAGTTGTAGCTCGACAAACCTGAAAAGAGTTTTGTCCTTAGGCTATCAGCCTCTTGCTAATAACTTGTTAGATAATTTAAGTGATGAATGCAATTTGTACCCCTTAGAACTTAATGTATGTCAAGATTGCTTTAATTGCCAGTTATCAGTAGCTATAAAAAGCGATGAAATGTTCTCTAATTATCTATATAAATCTTCAACTAGTAAGGTGTTTAGGGATCACTTTTTTAAAGCAGCAGAAAGTTATATTAAGAAGTTTAACTTGGAAAAAGACTCTTATATTATTGATGTAGGAAGCAACGATGGAATAGGGCTAAAGCCATTTTTAGATTTAGGTTATAAAAATATTTTGGGTATTGAGCCAGCAAAAAATTTATCAGATCTAGCTAATAAAAATGGTATAAATACATTTAATGGATATTTGGAAGAAAAAGCTAAAACACCCGAAAAAAATGGAGCTGATTTAATATTAGCTTCTAATGTATTTGCACATTCTGATCATTTAAAAGAAATGGCAGAAGCAATGAAAAAACTTTTAAAACCTGAGGGAAAAATTGTAATTGAAGTTCAATATTTGCTTAATACAATTAAAGATTTAACATTTGATAATATTTATCACGAACACACAAATTATTGGTCTTTAACATCTCTTAAATATTTTTTTGCTCAACACGACATTAAAATTTTCGATGTTGAAAAAATTAATACCCATGGTGGTTCTATAAGGGTTTTCCTTAGTCTTGAAGAAAATATAAATATAAATTCATCTGTAGAAAAATTTCTTGATGAAGAAGAAAAATTTGGTCTAAAAAAAATTGAAACTTATTTTGAATTTGGAAAGAAGGTAGAGGAACTTAAGAAAAAAGTTAAAAAAAATTTAGAAATTTTAAAAAGTCAAAATCAAAAAGTTATAGGCTATGGATCTCCTGCAAAAGCAACAACTGCTCTAAACTACTTTGGTATTTCAAATGAAATAGATTTTATAATTGAAGACAATGAGCTTAAAGACGGAAAATATATACCTGGAGTAAATATAAAAATTAAGTCAAAAAATAAAATAAAGACTAATGAAATAAAAAAAAATGATTGTATTTTAGTTTTAGCCTGGAACTTTTTTGACGATATAAGAAAAAATAATCAAGAATTATCTAGTAAATTTATAAATATAAAAGATTTAGAAAAATGATTTCACAAAAGTATTTATAATAAAAGTTTCTTAATTTTACAAAAATCATTAAAAGTATTGATATTATTTGTTGAAATAAATGTTGGACCTGGTTCAAACATGTATGGAGGTTGTAATTTTAAAAAAGAAAATGTTTTTGATATAAAATTATAATAAAAATCTGAAATATATAAATTATATTTAAAACCTCTTTTTAAAAATTTTATATATCCTTTTTTTGTGAATCTTCTTATATGTGGATTTTGATGCTCATCAAATTCTTGATGAAAAATATTTGAAGTCTTAATGCCTATTAAAACTTTAACTAGAGATGTAAAATAAAATTCATTTGGTACATGTGAAATAAATATACCATTCTCTTTCAATGCTTTACATGCAAAATCTAGAGATCTTTCAGGATAAATTAAGTGCTCAAAAACATCAGAGGAGACTATTAAATCTAATGAGTCTAACTTTGGGAAATCATCATAATCTAGGTCAATTTTATGAAAATCAATATTGTGGTTTAAAAATTCTTCTTTAAATTTATTTCCACCATCAAAAGCAAACTTGGTATTAGCTTTTAAATTCAGTAAAAAATCAGGAGTACCTGCACCTATCTCTAATACACGATCGATTTTATAATTGCTCAGTATTTTTAAATAAAGATTTCTCCATTTATCGCTTTTTTGATTATGTATTTCATTCTGAAATTTTGATAATGACATAAATCACTTCCAATTATTATATAAATTTTCAATTATCTTTTTTGAATTAATTACCTGATAAGCTCTAGCTCTACAAGCTTGTTGGTAGTTTTTTTTTCTCGTTTGATAAAAATAATTAATATCATTTTTAATTTTATTAGTATTGTACGATGTTTCTTTTCCAACTAATTTATTTTTACCAATTATAAAATCACTCACACCTTTAATCTTTGGTAACAAAATTCTTAATCCAGATGCTAATGACTCTAGAAAAACAATTCCTAACCCCTCATTTCTAGAAAGTAAAACGAACAAGTCTGACACTTTCATATATTCGTGAACATTATTTACTTTTTTATCAGATATAAATATTCCTTTTTGATTTTTATATTTTTTAAATTGATTATCACAAGGTCCCAAAAAAATTAAAAAATAATTATCTTTTTTATTAATTTTTTTAAACGTTTTAATTAAAATATCTGAACCTTTTCTTAAACAAACTCTACCAACACTCAAAATGATAAATTTGTTTTTTTTAATATTAAGTTTTGATTTTAATTTTAGTTTATTTTTTAAAGAGATAATTTTGAAAAGATTATAATTTACATTTGGCAAAAATATTTCATAATTGTTTAAACCCATTGTTTTTAATTGCTTTGATAAATTGGGTGAAGGAGATCTAATAATATCTGCTTTTGATAAAATATTTTTTTTAATATTAAAAAGAAATTTTGATTTCCAAGTAGGATAAATTTTAAGGTCTGTATAAAGTGTGTGATCAATGATTAATTTTTTTTTTTTATCTAATATTTTTGTCAAATAAATTACGATTAAAGTATGCCACGTGACTGTAATACAATGTATCACTTCAAATTTTATTTGCTTAAATAATAATTTAAAAAAAAGATTTATTGTAAAATATAAAATATTAATTATTTGAAATTTAAAAATTGAATCTGGTATTGTAAAAGAATTCACTTCAATTTTATCTATTTTATATTTTTTTTTAAAATTTGATTTAGAACAAATTCTATTCACTTTTATATTGAATTCTTTGGTAAGTTTTTTTGCTGTCTCGTGAAAAAAAACAGCGGCTCCATTATGTTCTGGTATATATCTATTATTTATAAAAACTAAAATATTTTTTTTATTTTTTTTTTGCATAAAACGTCATTACATTTCCATAAAATGCTGGTGCAACTTTTGAAAAAGGATTCAATAATTTAAATATATTTGAAATCTTTGAATATTCCGTATTAAAATATGGGTATTCTATCCTTTCACATAAAAAATTTTTATCTTCTAAATTTTTTCTTAATGCTTGTGGTGAATATAAAAGTATATGTTGTCTCCCATAATGTCTAAACTTTGATTTTAAATAATTTGCTACAAAGCATTTTGAGTTTGGTGTTCCCACAATCAAATATCCGTTTTTTTTTAATAATAAATTCAAAAAATTTAAAAACTTTTCTGGTTCATCTAAATGTTCGATTACATGATATAACATTATGACATCAAATGAATTATTTAGTAAATTTTGATTGAATAAATCTCCACTCAAAGTTTTAATATCAGGATAATTTTTATTTATATATTCCAATGGAAATTCTCCAATTTCAAACCCATACTTTTCCCATTTAGAATTTATTCCAGATAAGAAACATCCTAGTCCACAGCCTACATCAAGTATTTTTCCAGGATTTAAATTATTTACAAAATTTACCGCATCACCAAACCAATTTTTTACCCTAAAATCTCTCTCTTTAGTGAAATTTCTATGAACCCCATCTGGGTCAATTGCTTTTTCCCAGTGATCCTTTTCATAAATAAATTCAATTTTAGGATCTTGATAAGCACAATAACAATCACCACAAATTGAATAAATTACATTATTCCAAGTATTAAAAGTTTTTTTTTTTTTAAAACTTTTACAATTTGGGCAATTAGTCATTTTAATACTTTTATATTTAATCTAAGTCAAATTGGTCTAAATATCTTATATCTTTTAAAGGATTAAAATTGATATTTTTTTTTTCTATTATCACATTATTAATTACCAAAACATCAATATTAGTATTCAAAAAACATTTGATAGCATCTAACGGAGTGCAAACTATTGGCTCACTTCTTACATTAAACGAGGTATTTATTAACATTGGGCAGTTTGTTTTTTTAAAAAAATCGCTTAGAAGATTATAAAGCTTAATATTGTCTGTTTTATTTACAGTTTGAAGTCTCGAACTAAAATCAACATGAGTAATACCTGGAAAATCAGAATTTAGTGCATTTATTTTTTCCAGTCCTTTTAAATGATCATCTTTATTTTTTTTTCTAAATTTTTCCTTAATTTTTGAAATAAATAACATATAAGGAGACTTTAAACTAAAATCGAAATAATTTCGAATTTCTTCTTCTAAAATAATAGGTGCAAATGGTCTAAATGACTCTCTAAACTTAATCTTTAAATTCATTTCAGATTGTATATTTTTTTTTCTAGGATCAGCTAAAATTGATCTATTGCCTAACGCTCTTGGTCCAAATTCCATTTTATCTTGAAACCATCCAATGATTTTACCATTTTGTAAATATTCTGAGGTTTGTTGAATTAATTTATTAAAATTATCATAGAAATTATATTTTATTTTTAAATAATTTAGAATTTCAATAACCTCCTGATCTGAAAAACTTGGTCCCAGATATGGTGTAAATGAATTTTCTAACTTATTAGTTTTAATTAAAGCAGCACCTAGTGAACAACCAGCATCGCCCGAAGCTGGTTGAACCCAAATATCATCACAAATTTTACTTTTTTCTAAATTTCCATTAGATACGCAATTTAATGCGACACCACCAGATAAGCATAATTTTTTTAATCCTGTCTTGTTTAAAAAATTCTTACAAATATTTAACACAATTTCTTCTATAACAATTTGGATAGAAGCAGCTAAATCCATATAAATTTGTTCAATTTTATCTTCTGGTTTTCTTCTTTTAACTTTAAAAAGTTTCTCAAAATTTATTGAAATAATTTTCTTCTCTCCAGTCAAATTAAAATAAGAAGTATTTATTTTGTAATCTCCATTATCATTTACAGAAAGAATATTTTTCTTAATAATATCAACATAAATAGGATTGCCATAAGGTGCTAATCCCATTAACTTATATTCACCAAAATTTACTTTGAAGCCACAAAAATAGGTAAAAGCTGAATAAAGGATACCTAATGAGTCAGGAAAATCTTTATTCCATAAAAGTTTTAATTTTCCTTTATTACCGTGCCAAACTGTGGTGCTATGAAACTCTCCAACACCATCAAAACAAACAACAAGAGCTTCTTCAAATTTACTAGGAATGAATGTTGAAATAGCATGTGAATGATGATGTAAATTAAACGTCAATTTTTTAACTTTTTGAGAGTAAAAATTTTCTAAATTTTTTTTAATTTTGTTTTTGATTAAAAATTTTTTAAAACTAAATAAAACTTTAAATAATGATATTAAATCTAGTTTTAAAAAATTTATTTTTAAAATTCTTAATAATTTTAAATTAGGATTTTCGTAATAAACTATTTCATCTATTTGACTTAGTTTAACTTTTGACTCTTTTAAACAAAAGTTTATTGCATTTAATGGAAAAGCATTATCATGCTTAATTCTTGTAAACCTTTCTTCTTGTGCAGAAGCAATAACTTTATTATTAATTACAATTGTTGCGGCGCTATCGTGATAAAATGATGATATACCTAAAATTATCATGATTAACCTAATGTATAGTTATATGTTGATATTTCTTTATGATTTAAAGATTTGTTAATTAAAAACTTTTCAATATGTTTCGATTTTATAGTTTCATCAATAAAATTATACTTTTCACTAATAATTGAATTTAAGTTTATTTTTTTTTTATCATTTATTTGATTATAGAAATTTGAAATTTCTAAATTCAAATCCTTTATCAAAATATTAGAGATTTTATCAGATAAATATAGATTTCCTTTTCGTGTACAGTGAATCTCATCATGGAAATAATTTAATCTTTCATTTGGAGAAAAGTTTTCGAATAAATTATCAATAGGAATATATTTTGCAAAATTTTGATTTTCTAGAAATGTTGAAATTAGAAATTTTGAAATAGCTTGATATTCTGCATGATCTTTAGTGAGTCTAGAATTTTTTATTAGGTTTTCTCTTAAAGATTTGTTATCAAAAAAATCAACTAAACAAGGATAATCGGTTATGTATAGTTTTATATTATGTTCGTCACATATTTCTCTAAATTTCTCAAGATTATTTTGCCAAAAAATAAAATATTTTTTTTCTAACAGAACTTTCCATCTTTGATGGTTTGTAAAGCTCAAGTGTTTAAAAAATTTTGACTCAAAAAAATTTTTTAAAAATAAAAAAATTATTGGATTATAATTTAATATATTAAAATTTTTACTAGTATGAAAATGTAAAGCACTTTCAACATTTCTTAATTCTTTGTTATAATCCACATTGTAATTTCTTAATTCTGAAAAATTAAATTCATCGTTCCATCCCTGATGCAATATTAAAATATCTGGTTTTATTTGTTTTACTTCATGCTTAAATCTAGCAAGCTCATTAGCTGAACTCCAACCGGGTACCCCTCCATTTATGATTTCACATTCAACTCCTCTATTATTTAAATTCTTTGCCATTAAAGATGGCCAGGTTTCATCATTATTAAGAAATGATCCGAATGTAGTAGATCCACCCGAGCAAAATATTTTTAATTTTCTTTTTTCTAAGGAGTTATTTGATATTTTAAATTTTACGTTTTTTCTAAAACCACTTTCATCAATGTCTACATGTTTCCTGTTATGAATTTTAAAAAAATTTATGTCACTTTGATTTAAATCATTATTTTCATAAATAAAACGATCAAATATTAAAAAATCTTTTGTTTTGGAAGTTGTGTTTGGTTTTAAAGAGTAACCATAAAGATTATGATTTATTAAAAAATAATTTTTAAAAAAGAAAATAAAATATTTTCCAAAAAATAAACTTAATATAAATTTGTTAAAAGTTAGTAAAATTATTAAAATAAATGTAATTAAATATAATTTTGTCAATAATGATATAAGAAAACATAAAAAAACTATGAAAATCGTAATTCTTTTTTCAAAATTTTTTTTTAATTTGAATAAAATTTTCTCTTTAAGCATTGTAGTTTTATAGCATTAAAATATTTTTTAACTTTTTTGTCATAATAAAAATTATTCAATTTCTTTATAATTTGAAATTCATTTTTTATTAAACCTGAAATTGAAGAATAATTATCTTCACGCGTAAAAACAGTAATTTCATTAAATCCGTTTTTAAAAATTTTTGTTGTAGTAAGTTTGATTAGATCTTTAAAAATTCCTTGTCCCCAGTATTTAGGGTTTATTCCATAGCCTATTTCACAAGTTTTTTTTTTTTACATTTATATTATGTATTGAAAATGTGCCAATAACTTTCTTCTTGAAAACTATCGAATAAAAATAAATTTTTTTATTATTTATCTTTTTTTTAAAATATTTTATTGCTTCATATTTATCAAAAACTTTGTATTCAAGATACTTATAAAACCTTTTATTTAAAGAATAATCTAACAAATCATTGATGTGTTTTTCTTCAGTAAACAAAATCTTAATTTTACTGTTAAAATACTTATTTTTAAAAACACAATTTTTCACGATGAAATTATTTTACATCCAAAAAAATCAAATTCAATTTTGGTAAATCTATATTTCTTAAGTTTTAAAAACCTAATTGCCTTAGTTTGATTCTTGCAAACCATTAAGAAAAATCCACCCCCACCTGCACCAATAATTTTTCCTCCATAAAACAAGTTACTTTTTATCATTTCTGAATACATTTTATCAAATTTTTTTTGTGAAATTTTTTTAGTTAATTTTTTTTTTTCTGTCCAGTGTTGATGAAAAATTTCACCAATTTTTTTTGTGTCACCATCTATCAAAGCTTTTTCCATAATTTTTACTTTTGATTTTATAAAATCATAATGTTTTATTACCTTATTTAAATTTTTTCTTTGATCCTTAATTATATTTTTTGATTTTCTAGACTCTTCAGTGAATATTAAAACAAGATTTTCTTGTAATTTATTCAAGTTATCTTGTGATATTTTAATTGTTCTTGTTTTAAATTTACCTTTTTTATTAATATTTATTTTTTGAAAACCACCATATGAAGCAATAATCTGATCTTGCCACCCACCATCAAATTTTAACTTTTTTCTTTCAATTTCATAAGCAATTTTTGCCAAATCTTTTTTGCTTAAATTAATTTTTTTAATTTTTGAAAATCCCTTTATAAGTCCCACAGTAAGTGTGCTTGATGAGCCAAGTCCCGTCTTAGTTGGCAATGTTGAAATATTTCCAACTTGAATACCTTTATTAACACCAAAATGACTCAATACTTCTTTAACTAATTTATTTTTAACATTTTTAATATTGTTAGCAAATTGTGTGTCGGTTGTTTGAATTAATATTTTGTTATCTAATGGTCTTTTGGATATTAAAATATAAATATATTGGTCAAAAGTTGCTGAGATTAGTTCTCCACCTTTTTTTTTATAATAAAAATCTAAATCAGTTCCACCCCCAGCTATTGGAACTCTAAATGGCGATCTGACAATAATCATTACTATTTTTTAATTATTGCTAAACTAATTGGATTTCCTTTTTTTATGAATTTCTTAACTTTTTTATTTATTATAGAATAAATTTGATTTGAAAAAATAGCTTTATTGTTTTTAGTAATAACTGGTTTTACATTATTAAAGCTTAATTTTTCGTTAATTTTTATATCTCTTCTTGCAACAATTCTTCTGGCTAAAATACTATGCAAAATTTTCTCACTTTTTTTAAGCCCTTTTTCTTTATTTCCAAGAGAAACAAACACTTTATTGCCTAAATCTGTAAGATTTTTATAAGTTTCAAAATTTAAAGAAGCCTCATGATCTGGTCCAGACATTTTTCTATTTAGTGTCACGTGTTTTTCAATCACGTTTGCACCTAGAGAAATTGCTCCAACAGATCCTGCCAGACCTAAGCCATGTCCAGAGAAACCAATATCCACATTAAATCTTTTCTTTAATTCTGGAATACAGTTTAAATTTTTATCTTTTTCAATTGAAGGATAAGATGAAGTGCAGTGCATAAACATAAATGGACATTTATGTTTATTAAAGATTTTTTTTGTAATTTCTAATTCTTTATATGTGCAAGTACCAGTACTTATAATCGTCGGTGTTTTTTTTTGGGCGACATAATTACAAAAATGGAAATTATTAGCGTCAATACTCGCAATTTTAAAAACTTTAACTCTCAATTTTTTTAGTAAATCAACACTCTTTTCATCCCAGGGTGTGATTATAAGATCTATATTTATTTTTTTGCAATATGAAATTATTTTTTTGTAATCCTTTGAATCAAACTCTAATCTTGTGTCGGGATATGCCCAAGCTCCAAATCCTGGTTTTGTTTTTGGAATGTCATTTTCATCTTTACTTAAATACCCATTAGGTGTTTTTATCTCCTCATTAAAATTTAGCAAATCTGAAGCATCTCTCTTCTGAAATTTGACTGCATTGGCTCCTGAAAGCTTTGACTTTTTAATCATTTTTAATGCTAGAGGTAAATAGCCATTATGATTTATACCAATTTCTGCAATAAAATATGGCTCTTGCCTTTTACTTAAATAATTATATTTAAATGATTTTACCATGATGATCTTCCTCCATCCATTATCAAAAGTTGGCCAGTCATGTATGAACTATCATCATTTGCTAAGAAAACCAAGCCCTTCTTGTATTCATCTTTCTCTGCCCATCTTCCTAACGGAATTCTTTTAGAAACATTTTTAATTAAATAGTTTGGTTGATTATTTTTAACAGCTCCAGGAACAAGTGCATTACACCTTACATTTTTATGTGCCCAATAAGTAGCAACATATTTTGTCAAACCAATTATACCAAACTTTGATAAAGAGTATCCAATTGGTTTAAAATTTTTTACTTTTTTTATAGTATCTCTTTTTGAGTAAACAGCTTGATCTGGTGCATTAATAGATAAATCTGAGCCTATATTTATAATTGAGCCCTTTTTATTTCTAGCCATTTCAGGCCCAAAATGTTTAATCATAGAAAATGACGAAATTAAATTTATATCAATTTCTTTACGTAATAACTCTAAAGGATAGTTTTCAATTGCCCCTGTAATAGATCTCATATCAATTTTTTTCATTTTTGGATTTGATGCAGCATTATTTACTAATACAAAAATTTTTATACGGTTTTCTTTAACAAATTTTTTCATTTTAATAATTTCTTCTTCATTTGTTATATCCATAGGATATGAAATGATCCTTCTAGATGAAAATTTTTTTTTAATTTTTTTCTGAACTTTATTTAGATTTTTTTGATCGATATCTGTAAGAATTAGTTCAAAACCAGCTTCTGCTAAAGCAAAAGCATGCTGTTCACCGAGTAGACCTGATGCTCCTGTAATAATGCTAAACTTTTTCATGGTCTTTTAATTTTTTTTTAATAAATTTAAGATTATATATAAATTGCTTCTTGTAATTATAATTATCTTTATAAGTTTGTAATGTAATATCATGTAGATTCTTTAATTTACTTAAATTTTTTATAGCAAAGTTTAAACTGCTGGTATTTTTAAGCATTTGTGATTTTGAAAACAAAATACTTCTATTCTTTAAATGAATTCCATAAATCAAATCAGTTAAATTTAAAAAATAATCTTGAATGTTATAGCCATTAGCTACCACATTTCCAATATCAACATTAATTCCTATTCCTCTTAGATTTTTTTTACGTAATAAAATTTTAAGATTTTTTGGAGAAATATCTGTTTCTAAAGAAATTAAAAAATTTCTTGATAATTTTTTTTTTAAAAAAAACAGTTTTTTTTGTAAATTTTTTAATTCTGAAGAGTTAGAAATTGTTGATGACTCCTCTACAGGAATATTTAACCTTATATTGTCAAAATTTTTTGAAACGATATTCAACTTTTTTATTAACCAATTAAGATCCTCAATTTTTTGAGTATGTATAGGATTGTTCATAAGAAAATCTAAACTTATTGATGAAATATTAACTTTAGATTCTTTTAAGTTAGATTTAATAAATTTAATAAATTTTATGTTAAAAATTGGATTTGATAAATCTGAGATTATCCATTCTATATTTTGAATACCAATTTTTTTTGCAATTTTTAGCTCATTATGCCAATTATCAATTGGAAAGTATTGATAATTCGAACCTACTTGTGGTGAAAGTCTGCCTTGAACAAAAGACAATTTATTTTTTATCATAGAATTTTTTTAGATTGAAGTCCATCCACAATTATGTTTGTTCCTATCATAAAACTATTACTTGGGTGCATTAAATTTAAATACACTTTTGAAATTTCTTTAGGTGTTCCAAATCTTTTAAGACCAACGTTATTTTTTATAAACTTTTTAATTTCTTTTTTATTTCCTTTTTGTATTTCCTCCCATCTTCCACCTTCAAAATAAATATTGCCTGGGCTAACAGAATAAACTCTAATTTTTTTTTTTAACATATACTCTGATAAGTGATTTGAGTATGCAATTAACGATGTTTTGGCAATTGAATATGTCATTGGGGCTCGCAAACGCTCAATGCCAGCTATTGCTGAAGTTAAAACTATACTTGATGAAAAATTTTTTTTTTTTAAATACTTAAAAAACTCATTAACAATATTAACATTTACAAAAAAATTTTTATCAAATACATCTTTCCATTCTTTTAAATTTAAAGGCATTTCAAAATTTACCTTGCCTGTACCCAAAAATGATACAAGATGGTCTATTTTCGAATTGAAAAAACTTTTACACAATTGATGTATCTTAGTATTATCAAATTTAAAGCAATTACTTATAATTATTTTGTAAGAGTTTTTATTTAGAAGTGTCTTAACTTTTTTTGTATTTTTTGATGATTTACAAACAATAATTACTTTAGCACCTGAGTCAACTAACCCATGAGCTAAATGAAGACCTACCCCGTTTGAACCACCAAAAATAATAATATTTTGGTTATTGAAATTTAAAGACATTAAATTTTAAATCCAGCCTTTTTAGCATCTTCATAAAAACCAATTACTGTTTCTTTTGAATACTTAATTGGATCTTTTTCAAATAAATTCATCTTATTTATTAAGTTTGGAGCCATAGTAATTATATCTGCTTTACAATTTTGAGCAGTAAAAAAATCATAAGACATTCTACAACTTGCCCATAATGATTTACAATTTGAATTATCATGAATATAGTTTGTCATATCTGAAAACTTATCTTCGGCATTCTGGCCTATATCATAAATTCTTCCAGAAAAAATTGACAATATGCTATTTGAGTCTTTAACAATGTTTATAATTTCTTTTATTTGATTTATTGTAAAAATAGCAGTGATATTAAGCTTAATACCATCCTTAACTAAATCTTTAACAAGCTCTTTGGTACTTTCTCCATTTGTATAAGAAATGGGGATTTTTACCCAAATATTATCTGCTATCTTATTTATAATTTTACTTTGTCTCAGACATTCGTCGTGATCATCTCCTATTACTTCTATAGAGATTGGTTTTTCTTGAATTTTTTCACAAATCTTTTTAGAAAAATCCAAATAATCTGTAGCACCTAATTTTTTATATAATGTTGGATTGAAAGTGTATCCATCAACTTTTAATACCTCAATTTCCTCGAATGTTGGTCCATCTGCATATAATTTCATATCTATCCTTCCATTTTATCTAATATTTCACATACACAATGTAAAATTGACATATGAGCTTCCTGAATAAAAGAAGTTTTATTAGATGGAATATGAATATCTATATCTGATATTTTTTTTAATTCTCCTCCGCCTTTTCCAATTAAAGAAATTATCTCCATACCTAGTTTTTTTGCTTCCACAGCAGCATAAACAATATTCATGGATGCTTTTGACTCCAAATCTCCTCCTCCAGTTGAAATACATACTAATAAATCTCCACTTCTTCCATGTGCCTTAACCTGCCTTTCAAAAAAAGTTTCAAAACCAAAATCATTACCCCAAGCTGTAAGACCAGGAGATGATGAACTTAAAGATATAGCTGAATGAGCTTCTCTTGATCTAGAACTATATGTGCAGACTAGCTCTCCAACAAAATGATCTGCATCTGCTGAAGATCCTCCATTACCAACAACAAGTATTTTATTTTTACCTTTTCTTTTATAGATCGAATTTGCAAACGAAATAATTTTATCATCAAATTCATCCAGTTTGGAAATAACTCCAGAAGTTTGATCAAAATAATTTTTTACTAAGTCTTTGGACATTTAATTTTTATAAACCTTTAGACAACCAGCCACCGTCAATAATTATGTCTGATCCTGTAATATATTTCGAGCCTTCTGAGGACAAAAATATTACAGCTCCCAAAATATCCTCAGGTAATCCCCATCTGTCTAACATAGTTCTATTTTTTCTCAAACTAAATTTTTTTTTATTTTTGTAACTATTTATTGTCATTTTAGTTTTAATATATCCTGGCAGAATATTATTAACTCTTATATTTTTTTTTGCAAAATCTATAGCTAATGATTTTGATGATTGTGCTAAGGCACCTTTGCTTGCAACATATGAAGGATTATTTGGAAATCCTAATTTACTTGCAAGGCTACAAATATTAATAATTGATGCAGCATCAGATTTTTTCATCAATTTTGAGCATTCGTTTGCCAAAAATATAGGAATTTTTGTATTTATATTTATTACATCATCAAAATTTTTTAAATTATCATCTAAATTTTTACTTTCCCTCGTAATACCTGCGTTATTAATTAAAACTGAAATTTTTTTATGTTTTTTATAAATCTTTTTAATTTCTTGTTTTAATTTTTTGAGATTCGTTAACTCACAATGAATATTGGAATAATTTGTGTTTTTTATTTTAGTTCTTGTGATTCCATAAACAATTGCGCCATATAAAACTAGCTTTTCTGCAATATATTTACCTATTCCGCTAGATGTTCCTGTGATTATAAAAACTTTGTTTTTTATAGAAAAAATACTTTTCATGAGATAGTTAAGTTATACTTTAAATGAATAAAATTAAATCAAAATTTTTTACGAAATTTTGTATCCAAACACTCCTTAAAAGTATTCAAAGAGAAAATAATAAAATTATTAATAAAAAAATAAGTTTTTCATCAAAAAAAAAACAAGAAATAGATCCGGTAACTAAATTCGATTTAAACATAGAAAGAATCTTAAGAAAAGAAATAGAATATAAGTTTCCGTTTCATTCAATCATAGGTGAAGAATTTGATAATAAAATCAAAAAATCTGAGTTTGAATGGATAATTGACCCAATCGATGGTACTAAAGCATTATTAACAGGTCAACCTACTTGGAGTAATTTAATTTCACTTTACCATAACAAAATTCCAGTTTTTGGTTTGGCCAATTTTCCTTATTTAGAAAAAATTTTTTATTCAAACGATAATAATGCTATCAGTATTAATTCACAAAAACATAAAATTATTAAAACTTCAAAAATTGAAAAACTAAAAAATGCTAAACTAATTACTAATTCAATCCATACTTTTGTTAATAAAAAAATTTATAAATTTTTTAAAAATTATCCATATTTTTTTAAGATTAGTGGAATAGATGCCTATAATTTTTGTTTATTAGCTGAAGGAAAAATTGACATTATAATAGAATCAGGATTAAAGCAGGTGGATATTTTACCGTTAGTTCCAATAATTAGAAAAGCAGGAGGTTTTATTGTTAATTGGGAGGGAAAAAATGATCTTTCTAAAGGTCAAATTATTGCATGCTCAAATAAAAAATTATTGTATAGTTTTTTAAATTATTTTCACTTAAATTATTAGAAAATTTTTACATTAAAAAATATTAATAATTATTTTTTAATGGAATTATAAATTTTTTTTGCTTTTGGCTCCAAGAAGTATTTTTAAAATAATTAATTTTTAAAATGTTTCTATTCTTGATTAAAAATTCGTTGATTATCTTTCTTTTTTCATAAATACCAAATTTCTTGAATATTATCTTAAACATTTTAAAATCCTCTTTGTAATCTAGAGTAAATCTAATTTTACTATCAATCTCATAGGATTGCCCTTTTAGAGTATACTCAATTAATTTTGCATCACTTATAAAACTATCAATCATTTCAGTGTCAAATGAATTCATATTGTTAAAAATATAACTATTTAAATTTTGGTATAATTTTTTTATTCCTTTTTTAGAAAAAGAGTAACCCTCACTAGCTCCACCATATCTAGAAGCTTTTGAGGGATGGACAATTTCTGCTTTTTTTTTTAAAGCTAATTCTAGTGAATTCTTCACAGATATTGGATCAAAGTACAAATCATCTGCATCAATTGTATGGAAATAGTTTAAATTATATTTTATCGAACAGTCATACCATCTTTTTATTTTATTTTTTTCAGAACCTCGAAAATATTTAATGTCAAGTTTCTTTATAATCTTAAGTAATTTGTCATCTTGCCTGCTACTAGTTGTGCAAATTATTGGTTTTATATTTGATTCAAGACATCTCAACGCAACATGCTCTATTACTTTTGTATATTTAGATAAATTAAGCAAGCATTTATTTTTAAGTCGTGACGATGAGGTTCTAACTGTTATTAAACCAATGTGTTCCATTAATTTATTTTAAAAAATTCTATTGTCTTCTTTAAAGCTTTTACTTGTGTATTAATTTCCTTAAGATTGCTTTGGTTGGTAGTAAACAAAAGTAATTTTCTTTGTAAGTCAAACGCATTGGGTGTCGAGTGATATTGTTTTCCGATTTTATTTTTTTTTATTGCAGGTTCTTGATGAATTAACTTAGCTGCAGCATAAATTCCATCTCCTCCATATTCCATATATTTTTTACGAAAGTTTTTCCAATTTAAATTTATAGTTTTGCTTTCATTTAATTTAATAGCTAAGGTATAGTAAGTTGAATAAGTTTTTTTTTGAACTTTTTGAGGAATTAAATATTTATTTTTTTTTATTACTTTTAATAAAGATATTGCTGAAACTCGCCTTTTTTTAACAAAATATTTTACTCTTTCGCATTGTGCTAATGCGATTGCGGCCGAAAATTCATTCATTCTATAATTATACCCTATCTCATCAAATCTTGTATAATTTGGATTTTGTCTAATATCTTTAGAGACTGCAATTCTACTACTTTTGGCATCTAGTATCTTAAAACCTAGGTTAGAAAATTTTCTAATTTTTTTACCTAGTTTAGAATTGTTAGTTGTTATTATTCCCCCATCTCCGCAAGTTAGTTGTTTAGCTGATTGAAAGCTCCATACACCTATATCGCCAATTGTACCTGTCAAATGTCCATTATTATCTCTTGCAATCATTGACTCTGCACAATCTTCGACGAGAAATAATTTTCTTTTTCTGCAAATTTTTTTAAGCTTGTTAAGATCACATACTCCTCCATACATATGAACTGCAAGAATCGCTTTTGTATTTTTTGTAATTTTTTTTTCTATATCTTTTATATCAATTAAAAATGTACCCGGATCAACATCAACATATACTGGTGTTGCATTTGCTAGATAAACTGAAGTACCACACATTATAGGTGTTAAAGCTGGAACAAGAACCTCATCACCTTTTTTTAAACCAAGAGCCATAAAAGCTACATGAAGAGCTGATGTACATGAATTTATACATATGGAATATTTAACATCATGTAATTTGGAAAATTTATTTTCTAATCTCTCAGAAAAAGATTTATTTTTAAATTTAAAACCTTTTCTTAAGATTTCTTTCAGGTATTTTTCTTCATTTCCTGAAAATCTCCAAAAATTATTATTTTTATTGCCCACAACTAAAGTGATTTTTTAAATTTACTAAAGTAATATTAGTAACTATGTTACTGTTTTTATAATATCAATCATATAACTAAAATTTTTTTCAGTGCATAAATCAAGCCAATTGAGCTATTAGTACTGGTCAGCTGCACGCATTACTGCGCTTCCACATCCAGCCTATCAAC
>MDTB01175159.1_pt1 | contig 54997 bp, 55 predicted proteins | sample 811161 | NCBI WGS metagenome assembly MDTB01 (sample SAMN05326650, study PRJNA326480) | marine metagenome | isolation source: seawater | place: Mediterranean Sea | collected 2009 | reverse complement strand
GCAAGAAAGATTTCCTGACTCTTTTTCTCACCAGTAGTTTTGTTGGTGAGTTTTGCTTCAATACGAAGCGGTACTTTATAGGTAAGTCGCTTAAACTTAGCGTAGTGTTCATCGTACTCAGGTTTACCAATGGTAAAGTGAGAAATATCGAGATCAAACTTCTTGCCAGAATAATCGGCAATTGGTGAGAACTCTTCGAAGACAGACTTGATGCCTTCTTCCAAAAGTCGCTTGTACGAATCGATTTGTTCACGCACAAGGTTTGGTGTTTCAGCAAGGTTCTCTGTGAACTTGCCGAAGTGTTTTTTGGGCAATGCAGTGTTGCTCATACTATATAACTTGCTTACTTGGCGTATTTCGTTGTTGCTTCGCGAAAAATCTTAGTCATCATACCTTTCAGTATGCCTCTTTCGATTTTTTGCTCGCGCCTAGAAATCCACTCAAGTGCGTAAGTTCTAAACGGAACACCCCATTCGAGATGTCTCGCTTTTCATTTACACACGTACTTATAAAGATGCGCTTTGCGGGACTTAGGAGTCTTTTAAACCGCTTAGCTGAGTATTAAAAATACTTTTCGTAACACAGTCTCACCCAAGAAACTTGCCACAACACAATCCACAAAAAGATGCCGAGTATTCTACAGGACAACCCCAAAAGTGTCAAACTCGCTATTTTACTTCTTCCAATCTTCAATGATAATTCTCTTTTTCTTCTCGTCGATGGTGAGCTTCAATTTCTGCCGTTCACGCCACTTAAACTTCCGAATAATATCTATTGGTAACGTTACCCCATAGCTAAATCCGCCAATCTTAGATAGTTTACGAACAAGATTTTCCCCAAGTCGCTTTCTCGTCTTCATAGTAAGTCATTCTATCATGTCTTCGTAGGTATTTACGTAAATACTTACGTAAACTTAAAAACCTCCAGTTAACTGGAGGTTTTTAAGTTTCTATTTCATTGTGCTCATACCAAGTGCTGCCACTAGCTCAGCAGTATCACCGTCTTCTCCTAATGGTAAGTGACCACCAGGAACTGAATGTTTTCTCGCTTTATCTCCCATCAAACCTGTAAGTACATCATCTACGAGCTTTGTTTGACCCTTCGCGCTCACCCACTTATCGCTCTTTGGTACTATTACATCAATTGTAACATCTTCTGGCCAATCTTCTGGTGTAAGGTCACCAAGAACCTTTGGGTACTGCAATAAGTCCATACCTTCCCCGCCAGATAACGGAACTGCGCTGTCCAACACTGCTTTTTTGTAGCTTTCGTCATTAAGCGGTCCGGAAATCTTCTCAATATCCTTTCGTCTAGCAACAATATCTTCGCCCATCACAAGTTGTTTAATGTACATTTCTGAGAAGTTGAGTGTCAACGCCTTTTTAAAGAAATCAGCGAGTACAACCCCCACAAAAGTTGGCGCAACAGTCACTAGCGCATCAACATCACCAGGAACTGCAGGCGCAACAAGAACTGCATTAATACCAGGAAGCTTTTTCCTTTCAGCTGTGTCCAATTCGTTGCGTCGAGCAACTTCATTTGCGACTGCGGCAAGAACTGCTGCGCCACCTGCGCTGTGTCCTATGATTGAAATATTCTCTGTTTCTGGAGTTGTCGCTTCTTCCATTGCCTTTTCTGCAAGCCGCACTCGATTCTCAAAATTACTGTGATGCGTTTCACTGTCCGAAACCACAGACATAATAGGAGCTCGTTCTGGTGTTTCCAATTCTGCCGGAACTGTAATGAAAGGTTTTACAAGGAAGTTTGCATTCTTTTTCTTCTCAATACGTTCCTTTCTCTCTGCATCTTTTGCTGCCACTTCAGCAGAGATGTTCTGCTGTGCAGCTGACTCATATTCGTCATGTGTACTTACAACATACAACCGTGCAGCATCTAGAGATGCACCCTCTTCTTTAGAACCTCTTTCTTTTGCAGCGTCGTGCATTCGTTTGGCTACAACGTCAAAAATTGCAGGTCCTTCTGTAAGACCAGGAACAAATACCACAGCATTAGCCTTGTGCCTGCTGCTTTCTAATGATTCGTTACTTTTAGGCTGGCTTGGCGTTGATGAAATTCCTCCTTCGATGCTCATAGATATATGTTTATTGATTTAATAAAAACCTCTTCGAGTTTTCACATTTCAATAATATCACATCTTCGTAAGTATTTACGTACATACTTACATAAACTTAAAAACATCCAATTAATTAGATGTTTTTATATAATTTCCTTAGTACTATTCGCATGTTAGGGTTACCTCAGAAGAAAAGGAGATACACATGGAGGGTACCTGTCTATCAATCAGTGAGTACCCGGCACTGTATGAATTGTTCGCAGACATATTGGTGTATGGAACGTACGTTTTGTTATCTGCCTGTTTAGTGAGTATTTTGCTTTTTGCCTGGGCACATCACACAGAACTCAATTTGCTGAAAACAATCTCAGGTTACTGCTTTCTTGTTTCTGTGATGATCCAGGCAATTCTATGTGTCGGATGGGCGACACTGTCTATTCACATAGAATGCTGGGTGTAAGGAGGATGAAATGACCGACAAAACACACGTGCGCATTCGTACCCATGGTATATGCAAACGTTGCGGTGGGTCCGGTAAATTACTCCGTCCCACCCACCCAAAGGCACAAGGCCGTATTCCGACAATTCGCTGCACCAGTTGTAGTGGCTTAGCAGTACGGTGGCAGGCTAAAAACCCGCGTGAATAACTTCATGCGGGTTTTACTTTGCATATATACTGAATTTTCTGTATGTTAGTTGCAGCAGCAAACATATGATCACATGGTAAAGGAGGTTACGATGTCTAGGTCTCGTTCCAACGCCCAAATTCCGAAGGTGGAAAAATGCAAGAAATGTGGGGGCTCAGGAACAAAAGTGCGTCCCCCACACACTAGGAGATGGCGCCACTTGAGAAAGTGTCGAACTTGCAGAGGAAGTGGTCGTATGCCACGCGTCTCACAAGTCAATATAGAAAAGTGATTCCGGCAAAAACAAAACCGACAGCTACCTTGGTAGCCGTCGGTTTTTTCTTCTCAAATTCTTCGTTAATCAACCTTGATCGTACCGAAGAGTTTGCGCCCTTCATCTTTGTCTGCTTCAGGTTTGAACCTCAGCACAAACTTTCCATTGACCTCGTAGAACAAAATGTCCTGAAATATTCCATAGGGACTTTCGCCAGGCTGAAGATTGATGCGAAAACAACCGAATTCTTCCGAGTAGTGGGCACGGGCAACCTTTACATGGAACTTCATGTCTTGCTCAGCAACAGTAAAGACCACTGTCGTGCCCGTAGGATAATCCTCGGGGTCTAAACTTACGCCATTGGTGTTCATTATCCTAATCCTCCTTGTGCGAGTCTACCCAAATACTATACCCTTGTTGAGTATCTGCAACCTTAAACGTTCTAGGAAACTCCTGGGTACTAGATCCCAACCCTATTTCTTCTTTCCTTTCTTCCACTCTTCAATTTTTGCATGGTGTCCCGAGAGTAATACCTTTGGTACCTTGTGGTTCTTCCCTTTCCATTTCAAAATTTCAGGCCGTGTATACACCTCAGGGCTTGCTACTCGCGTATCTTCAAGAGATTCTGCATTTCCTAATACACCTTCTATATTTCGCGTTACCGCATCGGCTACAAGTGTCGCAGGTAGCTCGCCTCCTGTGAGTACAAACGGGCCAACAGAAACAGATTTTGCTTTCAATATTTTAACGGCGCGTGCGTCAATTCCTTCGTAATGTCCGCATAAAAAAACAATGTGTTTCTTTTTCTTTGCTAAGCGTACCGCATCTTTTTGTTCAAACTGCTTTCCACTTGGTGAAAAGAAAATCACCTCAACATCTTTTAAATCTTTGCGTCCAATAGCTTTGCGCGCTGCCTTCAATACACTCTCGGCTTCAAGTACCATCCCTGGACCACCCCCGTACGGTTTTTGGTCAATCCGTTTATGTTTATCTTTCGTAAAGTCGCGAGGATTATAGTACGAGACCTTAATTTTCTTATCGCGTTGTGCGCGTTTAAGCATCGAGGTATTAAAGTACCCCTCGATTGATTCTGGAAACAATGTGATTATATGAAAATGTGTCATAGGTAGTATGTAGGTTTATAACACAAAACGCCGCGTTGGTCGCGGCGTTTTATATTTCTTTAGTACAAAATTAAAGTCCGAGGTCTTCCATTGCTTCGTCAACTGACTTTGAAGCAGCACTCTTCTCTTCTGCTGACATCTCGTCCTTTTTTGCAACAGCTTGTTCTGGAGTTTCTGCAACAACTTCGTCTTGTGCAGCTGGAGCTTCTTCACGTCGTTCACGTGGCTCCCCTCCTTCTGGCTCGTTAATCTTTAGGTTTACGCGAGCATCATTCTTCATCCCTACAACACGTAGAAGTGTTCGAAGTGCTTTAGCAGTGTTACCTGCGCGCCCGATAATCTTTCCCATATCGTCCTTGTGTACATCGAGTGTTAAAAGAACACCCATTTCGTCTACCGTTCGGTTTACTTTAACGTCTGCGGGGTTGTCTACCAACGCCTTTACTGCAAACTCAAGAAAATCTTGATCCTGTTCCATGAATATCTGGATTATATTTTTAAAAATGTGCTGTAGTTAAAACAGCATACGCATTATTGCATGCAATTGCGGTAAGTCAACGGGACGACCATTGCTTACGCTTCTTCCTTCTTTTCTTCTTCAGCAGAAGCTTCTTCTTCGACAGGAGTCTCTGCCTCTTCTCCGCCAGCTGGCGGATTAGCTTCTTCTGGAGCTGCTTCAGCTGTATCTTCAGCAGGTGCTTGGGCTCCTTCTTCGGCAGGCGCTGCTTCTTCTTTCTTTTCTTCTTCAGCTTGTTCCTTAACAACTGGTGATTTTTGAGGCAACACGTTGATTGTGTCAGCCTTAATGATTCCAGCTTTTATAAGCATGTTGTGTACTGTGCCACTTGCCTGCGCTCCATTTTCTATCCAATGCTTAATGCGCACTTCATCAAGCTTCTGCTCTTTTGTTTTTGGGTTGTAGAACCCTACACGATCTACATGTTTTTCGCTCTTAGGACCACGAGTATGTTCAGTAACCACCACACGGAATGAGGGGTCATTTTTTCTACCAATTCGTTGTAATCGTATTTTTAACATATCTTCAATGAATGAATGAGCGCAACTATAACAAAATATCCTTTAATGTCTATACGTGGAGTAAGTTTTGCTGAATATTCTTTTATACTCACTTTCCACTCAAAAACTATCCGTTCTTGTTTTCAGTGCAATTTATGCGACTTAATGGTATATCTAGTGCATCAAACGCAGATATTATTAGACGCCCCCTAATAATAAGGGAGCGCCCATCACTTTCCAGTAACGAAAAGCAAAGATCAACTAGTGATGATGGTATCATACGCACATCAGTTTTTACTGTTGATAGAAGGTTATGCAACATAAAGAAAAAACAAACAAGACTACTCGTGAAGATGAGAGCCTATTACGTGGAATTATTAGCGTCACAAAAAGTGGCTTCGGTTTTTTTATGCATGAAGATTTAGAGGAAGATGTCTATATACACAATACAAATCTTAATACTGCCCTAAACGGTGACACCGTCGAAATCACAATGCTTCCACCAACTCCACGTGATAAACGCAGTAGCGGTAAAGTAGTTACAGTACTAGAGCGTGCGCAGTATCAATTTGTTGGCGAAGTAACTAAAGAAAAAGGTGTGTGGATGCTCAAGCCTGACAATCAACGTGTGTACTCTCCTTTCATATTAAAAGACGTACCAGATAATATTCATGCAGGACATAAAGTACTTATTGAGATGACATCGTGGGAACGTGCAGACGAGTTACCGAAAGCTCGTATTATTGAAGTTATTGGTGAGTCAGGCGAACACGAAACTGAAATGAAAGCGATTTTGCTTGAACGTGGTTTTGTAAGTGGATTCCCTAGCGAAGTAGAAGCTGAAGCACAAGCACTACTAAGTGAGCGGGAAGTTACAAAAGAAGAAATGGAGTGGCGAAAGGATTTTCGTGATGTACCTACTTTTACCATCGACCCACATGATGCAAAAGATTTTGATGATGCGCTTTCAATACGCGAACTGCCAAACGGTAACTATGAGATAGGTATTCACATTGCTGATGTCACACACTTTGTTCGCCCAGGAACAAAGCTTGATGATGAGGCGCGAAAGCGAGGTACTTCGGTATATCTTGTAGACAGAACGATTCCTATGCTTCCTGAAGTTATTTCAAATGATCTTTGCAGCCTCAATCCAAATGAAGATAAGCGAGCGTTTTCCGCAATTTTTGAACTTGATAAAAACGCCCGCGTCGTAAATCAAATGTTTGCAAAAACTCTTATAAATTCAGACAAACGCTTTACCTACAGGACAGCACAAGATGTGCTCGACAACACAACAGGTACCCCTCTTACTCCGTACGATGAAGACTTAAAAACGCTTTGGAACCTATCGAGCATTCTACGCACAGAGCGAGTCGATGCGGGAGCAATCGAATTTGAGAGCGATGAAATTCAATTTGAACTTGACGAAAACGGAAAGCCGCTAAAAGCGTACTTAAAAGAAAAGCTCAATACGATGAAACTCATTGAGGAGTTTATGTTGCTCGCCAATCGTCGTGTTGCAAAACATATTGCAGAACACTGTAAAGGAAAGAACCCATCCGCTTCTATGTTCGTATACCGTATTCACGACTTACCTAAATCAGACAAACTAGCAGAACTAGCAGTATTCTTGCGTGCACTTGGACACGAGCATCTAAGCAAAAAAGATCCACAGCAAATAGAAGCTCGCGATCTTGCGCAACTTATGCGAGATATTAAGGGAACTCCTGAGGAAGCAGTGGTACAAATGGCAACGCTGCGCTCAATGGCAAAGGCAGTATATAGCGACAAGAACATCGGACACTTCTCACTTGGTTTTAAACATTACACACACTTTACTTCTCCTATTCGTCGCTATCCCGATATGATTGTGCACCGCATACTCATGGCTCATCTTGATAATTCACCGATTGCAGCAGATGAGATTGCAGCGTATCGACAACTCGCTATTGCCTCAAGCCAACGTGAAGTCGAAGCAGTGAGTGCAGAACGGGAATCAGTAAAATTCAAGCAAGTAGAGTATATGAGTAGCCGTGTTGGCGACGTTTTTGAGGGTAAAGTGACTGGTGTTACCAAAGGCGGAATGTTTATTGCTGAAAATACTACTCATGCCGAAGGAATGGTACGTGTAAATGCTATTCCACATGATTGGTTTGAACTTGATGAAAAACAATATGCCCTTGTGGGGCGAAAAAGCGGAAAACGCTACCGTATTGGCGACGACGTTCAAGTTCGTCTTAAGAATGTAAGTCTTGATGCACGTGAACTCGACTGGGAGGTTGTTGTGTAAGAAAATTTTCTGTGGGACTACAAAAGGCAGAAAGGAGACATGAGATGGCAAAGTTAGATTTTTGTGTTGCAGAGGGGGTCTACCCCAAAGAGGCAACTGACCGCCTAGAATCTGCATTGGAAGCTCTTGTGGTAAAGATGGATACCGAGAACACTATCTCGGTTGAAATTGATAAAGATGGAGATGTGCGTACAAATTTTGGCGAAGGTGGTACAACCGATTTTGACGCTTCGATCCAAATATACGGTGAAGCTCAAGCCTTCTTGCTGTCAAACTAGGTACAGCACCAAAACAATTCTTTACAGGACGCATCTTTTCAAGTGCCCAGCTCGAAGAGCTGGGCACTATTATTTTATCTAAAAAAATGGATAGCATATCCACAAATTAGTGCTAAGCTAGAAGTATAATTTTATGCATAGTTAACAGATTCTATGGAAGTCGAAAAATACCTCAAACCATTTAAAGGAAAAGAAAGTGAGGAAGATATTAAAGACCCTATAGGTTTTGTTACCATTCATCCACGTGGATTTGGTATCGCAACCATTCCTGGTTCAGCTGAGCAAATACGAATTGATCAAGACAAACTAGGAACTGCATTCTCTGGAGATAAAGTACGACTTAAGCTTGACTCTAAAAAAAGAGGCGGTGTACGAAAAGGAGAGGTTGTCAAAGTTGAAAAATCAATTCAAAAAAAATTTGTTGGTGCTATTGAAAAAATACAAGGCGGGCAGGTACGTATTTCTTCCAGAAGAATAAATAGAGCACATAAAGATTTTGAATTAGTAGATGGTCTCCCAAATGGTGTTAAACCAGGTAGCCAAGTCATGCTTGAGTTAGTTGAATGGAAGAGTCCAAATGATGCTCCTAAAGTCCGATTTGTACAAACACTTGGAGAGAACGGTACCTTTGATGCTGAAATGCGTGCTATTCCGTGGGAGTACGGTTTTGCAGACAAATTCCCAAACAAAGTACTTAAAGAAGCAAAGCAACTAGCAAGGGACTATCGTGAAATTACCGAAGAAGATATTAAAGAACGAGAAGACTTTCGTGAGGTCACAACTTTCACTATAGATCCAGAATCTGCAAAGGACTTCGACGATGCTATTTCGTTTAAGAAACTTTCAAACGGCAATTACGAGATTGGTGTACACATCGCAGACCCAACACATTACATAAAACCAGGTTCTGCAATTGATTTTGATGCACAAAAACGTGGAACATCCGTATATCTACCTGATCGCGTTATTCCTATGCTTCCTGAAGAACTCTCTAATGATCTGTGCAGTCTCAACGAAGGCGAAGACAAACGTACGTTCAGCGCCATTTTCGAGATAAGAAGAAATGGAACGATAGTAGAAAGCAAAACACGTTTTGCTAATACTCTAATTAATTCGAACAAACGACTCACCTATCAAGAAGCGCAGAAACTCATAGACAAAAAAACTCCATTTACTCTTTCTGCACTGGTGCGTGGGCAAAAAAAGCAGCCACTGGAAGCTGAGCTCAAAGAACTCTGGGATTTAACTGCAAAACACAGAGAAAAGCGTACGGGACAGGATATCGACGAATCTCGTGATCGTGATGAGTTAGAATTTCAATTCGATAAACAAGGACGCCCAGAACAAGTGACGATCAAAGAGCGCTTCGATACTATGAAAATGATCGAGGAATTAATGCTTTTAGCAAATGAAAATGCAGCAAAACGAATGAATGGTGCAAACACAACCCCATACCGAGTGCATGCTGAACCAAACCCAGAAAAAATAGAAGATTTAAGAAAATACTTGATTGATATAGGTGTTAAACCAACATGGGTAAAAGCATGGAGACCAACTTTTTTCGATAAAATTACACAAGCGGATATTGATAAACTGCTTATAAATGTGAAGGATACCGCTGAAGAGAAAGCAATCCAAAGAAAGGTTTTTGGCTCAATGAAGAAAGCCCTCTATAGCACCGACAATATAGGTCATTTTTCTTTGGCGATGAAAGACTACGCACACTTCACGTCCCCTATCCGTCGTTATGCTGATTTCATTTTGCATCGTGTTCTAAAAGATCACTTACTCAATGGAGCGCCGATCACACCTGAAGAATCGCGACGCTATATAAATGCTACTGTCACACTCACACACCGATCACAAGCCGCTGATAACGCCGAGAAAGACGCAATTGAACTTATGCAAGCTGAGCTTCTCCGTAAAAAGATTGGGGAACCACGTCGTGGACGTATTGATAATATTGATTCTCGAGGATTGCACGTAATTGATAGAAGTACTGGTACATACGGTCTCTTGCCAGCTCGAACACTTGGTCCTGACTGGCAGTTCAAAGAAAAGCCAAGACGTTTTGTGAATACTCAAAACAAAAAGGATGTTTTTTCATTACAAGAAGGTATAAGTATAACTCCACAGAAGGTTGATTTGGCAACGCGAAAGGTTACTTGGGATTTAGGTCCAGGTGGTAAAGAAAAACGATCAACAAAAAAGAAGCCTGCCAAGTAGCTACTTCGCCACACTCACTGCTTCATCAAATTTTACCGACAGTAGTTTTGAGATACCATCATTCCCCATCGTTACTCCATAGAGTTCCCCTGCTGCTTCCATTGTTTGGCGATTGTGTGTAATCAGAATAAGCTGACTCCTCTGCGCAAGTGTTTTGACCATATCGGCATACTTCCGAGAGTTTGCCTCATCAAGCGCGGCGTCGGTTTCATCAAGAATAATAAACGGTGGTGGGTTAACTTGGCTCATAGCAAAAATGAGCGCAATCGATGTAAGTGCTCGCTCTCCTCCTGAAAGCACATCAAGTGTCGTTACTTTTTTGCGAGGTAATTGTACTCGTATTTCTATTCCCTCTTTAACCTCTTCTACTTCTTCTTCACTCTCTTCTTCGTTTTTCTTTACTTTCTTTACTAATTTCAAAGTTGCGGTTCCTCCGTCAAAAAGCATCGCAAAGAATTTCAGAAATTCTTTGTTTATTTTATGTAACCCTTCCTCAAAGCGAACTGAAATTTCTCCATCCAAACTCTCTATTATTTCAATAAGTGTTTTTTGTGAAGCCTCAAGATCTGCTATTTCTCTCTCAAGAAAAGCGTCGCGTCGCTTTGTTTCTTCGTATTCTCGTATTGTATCTTCATCTACAAAACCAGACTCTTCAAGACGTGCCTCAATACGTCCAATCTCTCTCAATGCTTGCTCTTGCTCAATGCGAGACCGTATCGAATTTTCTGGTAGTTCATTAATCTCAACTCCAATATCTTGTGCCTTATATTCAATTTTTTTAAGGTTCTCTCGAGAAGCTTCAAGCACTTGTTCTTCTCGTGAAATATCTTCGAGCACACGTTCAATATCTCGCTTTGCTTCTTTTATTTCAAAGTACCGCTTTTGACTTTCTTTCTCTCGCGCTTGTTTTTGTGCTATTTCATCCAGTGCGTTTTTTCTAGAAACTCCAAGTGCTACTTCTTCACTAGCAAGTGAAGCCAATGACTCTTGTATTTCGCGCAACTCCTCTTCAAGTGAATGCAGTAGTTTTGTGTTTTGTGGTTCAGGTTCTTGTGTATTTTTAAATTGTTCTAAAAACGAGCCTATGCTTTCTATTACATTTTTTACTACAGAAATGTCTTCGTGTGCCCGTTCTATTTTCTGTCGCATCTGTGTAAGGAAATCTTCTACCTTCACAAAAGGTATAGATCGCGCAACGTGCTCTTTCGACTCTGTTTGTGTTTTACCTACTAATGCAATTTGGCCTTCAACTCTTCCACGAGCATGTTCGAGCTTTCCTTTTTCTTCAATTAAACTTCGTGCGCGTGTATCAAGTGCCTCCAGTTCATCTGTACTAGTAGATATCTGTACAGGCTCTGCTTCTTGAGCCAATTCTTCTTTGAGCTTATGTAACTCACTCTGAGGTTCAATACGACTAGATGCGAGTCTTTGTACCTCATCTGCGATAAAACGTCTCTCATGCACAATATAGGTGCGGTACGACTCTTTTAATTCTTGCTTCAACTCTCGAGAGCGTTCCAATTTCTTCATTTGTCGCTCTAAAAAGGTAAGGTGTGGAGCAATTTCTCGCCTAAGAATTTTTGCTTCTTTGATATTTTCTGTAGTTTTTTCAAGCTTTCTTTCGCTTTCAGTCTTTTTATATTGATATGTTTTAAGTCCAAGTGCTTCTTCGATTATTTCACGGCGTTCTTTTTCTGACGCGCCAAGAATCCTATCTGCCTCTCCTTGCGAGATTATATGATGACCTGAAGCCCCTATTTTGGCACCAGAAAGAAGCGCGGTAATATCTTTCAAACGTACCTTACTTCCATTAATAGCATACTCGTTTGCACCGTCTCGATGCACGATACGCTCAAGAATAACTTCATCAAAATCGATATCGAGCAATTGCTGTTTGTTATCAAAAACCATCGCAACGCGCGCACGGTTTGCTGCGGGTGTTCTTTCATTCCCTGACCAGATAAGGTCGGGTCCACGCTTACCTCGCATTGTCTTCATTGACTGCTCTCCTAGTACAAAACGAAACGCTTCAGCGGTGTTACTTTTTCCAGAGCCATTTGGTCCCACAATACCTGCGATAGGAGAAGAAAAAGTAAGTTCACATTTTTTAGCAAATGATTTAAAGCCAGAAAGCTCTATCGATTTCAGGTACATTTTCACATTATATCGTATATGGTAAAAACTACACATTACGTGTATATTCGTACCAGAGAAGTGTACGTTCCCTTCAAAGAAGGGAAAGAAGATGAGCAACGAATATGCAACTCTCATAGAAGAAAGCGGTTCGATGAGAGATTTGGCGGAGATAGCGCTATGCATGCTTCGACAACAAAGTGCGTATGGTAACCTTCCACTTGCACAAGTTTGCGGACCAATTTTCACAGGTGGATTCAACAACTTGACGAAAAACCTCGACTTGTTTCAATACACAATTTCACTACTCGAAAAAAGAGGGGTTGCTGTGTTCGATCAAACAGTTTTTCAAGACGCGATAATTCGTATCACCAAGTACGATCCTCAGGATACGTCCTACAAAACGGTGATTCTGAAAGATTTCTTCAGAGACATTTTTTGCTCTGGATACATCAAAATTGGCTACTTTATTCCAACATGGAAAACTTCTTGAGGCTCTCGTTGGGAATACGGCATTCTGTGTCAGCAACATATTGATCGTTTCGTGATACCACGACAATGGTACCCGAGCAATATTTTTTGCTAAATACAAACAAAACTCTCATGCACTGCACGCGAGTTGTCTTTTACCATCCCTTAACCTCAATTGCTTTACGTGCTGCTGCCTGTTCTGCTTCTTGTTTTGAGCGCCCTTCTCCTTGTGCTATTGCTTTACCAGAAATTAATGCTGCAACAATAAACTTCTTATCGTGATCAGGTCCTGCCTCTCCAGCTAATTCATAAGAAGGTGTCTCTGAATATTCTTCTTGCACTTTCTCTTGGAAGAAACTCTTTGCATCTTGCCACAAACGTTCTGCAACAATTTTTTCGATCTTTCCAAAAAGCGTTTTTTCAATAAAATCGCGCGCTGCCTCATATTGCTGATCCAAATACAGTGCACCAATGAACGCTTCAAACGTGTTCGCAAGAATGTACTGGCGCGCGCGTCCTGTATCTTTTGCTTCACCTCTTGAGAGTAGGAGAAAATCGTTCATGCCAAGCTCTGTTGCAGCGGCAGAAATACTTTGAGTATTTACCAATGCTGCACGGAATGCAGTAAGTTCACCCTCTGGTCGATCTGGGTATTTGTTATATAAAAAATCGGTGATGACCAACTCAAGTACTGCATCACCTAGAAATTCAAGACGCTCGTTGTGCTCTTTTGCCACATCTCTGTTTTCATTCACAAAAGAACGGTGTGTAAATGCCGTTTTTATGAGCTCTTTATTTTTGAAGGTAAATCCTACTCTTTTTTCAAATTCTGAGAAATCTTTCATGGTTTAGTTTTCCCCAAAATAGCATACTTTTAGCTTCTGTGTTGCACGAGCACATTTACCGCTCGCGTTACCACAGGCAAAATGTCGTCATAAAAATTAAGGTCAACAATGTTTGCAAGTTTAAACCACTGTGCATCATCGAGCCCTCCCTCACTTTTCAACGTAAGATCATCAAATGGTACTTGCACAAGATAGTATCGTCCGTGTCGCTTCTTCTTTCCTTCATTTGGATCTGAAGCAACGTACGTATTTTCACCTAGCTCACTTATGATTTCTCCAGTAAGACCAACTTCTTCTTTTACTTTTCTTAACGCGCCGTCTTGTGCGGCTTCTTCTTCCTTTAATTTACCTTTACAAAGCGTCCAGTGTCCAAAAACATCATGTACGAGTGCAACATAGAGTTGTCCCTCATCTTCAGCATAGACAACTGCACCAACTATTTCCTCTACTCGTAAATTAGCTTCGTCTACTGCTTTCTTGGTCTTTCCGGTTTGCTCTTTTTCGGGTTCCCCCATCTCTTTATACACTGCACCGAGGACACCGTTTATAAAACGTCCACTTGATTCACCACCAAACTCTTTACCAAGTTCAATAGCTTCATTTATTGCTACCTTCGGTGGTACCTGCCCACGATCTGAGTATAAAAGTTCAGACAAACCTAAACGGAGGATATTTCTGTCGGTTACGGCAATTTTCTCGAGTGGCCATTCAGGGGCAGCTTTGACAATAATCGCGTCAATTTCTGACTGCTTTGCGAGAACTGTTTCAAGCAGCTGTTTCATAAATGGAAACAGGTTTGAGTTTGGGGCAAATTCGTTTGCGTTATGTACGAGTATGTCATCAGCACGAGACTTATCCATTCCCTCCGAATCTAATTCGAAGAGAGTTTGAAGAACAACAGAACGTGCGGTGTGTCGATTTGACATAAGAACAGATTAATTAAATTCTAGCATAACCCCCCTAGTAAAATACACACCGAGGGTGTGTATTTCTTTTTTATTTTTCCTTTGTGGCTTCTGTCTTTGGAGCTGTTTTGACCGTTTCAGTTACCTTCTTTCCTTCAGTCTTCAGATTTTCATCCTTCATTTTTTCATGAACTTCTTCTTCATGCTTCTCAATTTCTGCACCCATAGCTTTGAGGTTTTCTTCTCGTCGCTTCATTCGAGATTCTTTCTTTGCAACAATGTCAATAACCTCCCGTCCTCGGTAGCTTCCACATTCTGGACACATTCGGTGACGAAGGTGCTTTGCACTACATTTAGCACACGTTGAAAGACGTGGCTCTTTGAGTGCGTGGTGTGAACGGCGATTACCGGTATGTGCGCGGGTTACCCGCATTCGTGCTGACATATTTTATGTGTTATCACTTTTCATTCAGAAATATTTTCTGCTGCGAATCATGAATTTATACGATTTCATCTTTCATATTCGTTTTTCGTAGCAATGCTACGCGAAACTCATCCTCAAGCGAACTCATATAAATTCAATCTTCTCGCAACGAAACTATTTCGTAACGCAAAGTGGAGTGATTATACGTAAAACTACAAAAAAGGCAATAAGAAACTGCTAGAAGTGTGTGTTTATAAAAAACCGAGTCAAAAAGCTTCTACGGTGCGCTTGACACATACCGTTTTCACGCAATGCTGCGTAATGAGCTTTAGTGCCATAGCCTTTATGCCCTTCAAACCCATATTCTGGATATTCGAGTCCTAATCTCTCCATCTCTCTATCTCGTGAGACTTTTGCCATTACCGAGGCGAGCGCAATTAACACTTCTTTTTCATCGCCTTTTATAATAGTCTCTTGGTTTTTATAAATTTCAGGAGCGTACAATCCGCCATCAAGCAAAATGGTGACATCATCCATACTGCACCCTCCTGGGAGTACTTGCTCAATAGCATTTTCCATTGCTAGGCGAGTTGCAAAAACAATCCCTTTTGTATCTATAATATCAGGGCCAATTAGACCCACCCCGTGTCGCAGATTGCTATTTTCATGAATCCAATTAAATAATATATCTCTCTGCTTTGCTGTCAGCTTTTTAGAGTCTCTTATTCCTTTTGCAAATAGTTCGTGTTCGATAACTGCTGAAACATCTGCACACACAGCACCAACAGAAACTGGACCTGCAACAGGTCCACGACCTGCTTCATCAATTCCAATAATATATTTAGTGCTCATGGAAACCTATTCTATCAGTGATAGTTCTAACATATCAAAAGCAGGCCGGGAATATGTTCCTAGCCTGCCCAATTGTTTGGAAAGTTAATCAGACTTTCCTGCCATCAAACGGTGGCACTTCGGGAGATTTTTTCTCTGGACTGTCTTGAATCTCACGAAGTCTTTTCTTGAGATTCTTACCACCAGTGAGAAACCTCAAAAACCATTTCCAACTTGAAATCATTGTGATTCTCCTTCCAACATTCAGTAGAACAAAATTCATACCATATCGCAAGAAAAAAGAAGTACCTATAGAATTCTGTCTTTGCTATACTATCCAGACATGAGCGCTGACTTCATTCATTTACACGTACACAGTCATCTTTCGCTTCTCAATGCGTTGCCTAAAATTCCTGAACTTGTGGGTGCTGCAAAAAAAGATGGACAGACAGCACTGGCATTAACTGACGACGGAAACCTCTACGGTGCAATCGAATTTTATAAAGCGTGCGCGAAGGAAGGGATCAAACCAATTATTGGTGTCGATTTTTTCGTTGCGCCCCGTACGCGCTTTGACAAAGAACATCGTATCGATAACCGCACCTCACGCCTTGTACTTCTTGCAAAAAACAAGAAAGGCTACGACAATTTGATTAAACTAGTTACCTTCTCGAACACTGAGGGATTCTACTATCGCGCCCGTATCGACCAAGAACTTATAGAACAAAATAATGCAGGTCTTATTGCTATACTCCCTTCATTTGCTTCTTCTGTTTCGCATGCATTACGCGACGACGATACCGAAAAAGCAATGGAGCGACTTAATTGGTACAAGAAAGTATTTGGTAAAAATCTGTATTTAGAACTAACTCATCATCCAGAAATACCAGACCATCAAGAACTTCAAGAACGCATCGTAGAGTTGTCAGAAACTAATGACGTACCGCTCGTTGCTGCACAAGATGTCTATTACATGCAACATAGTGACAACCTCGCCCGAGAGTTAGCGCGGAAAATTCAAAATGGCACAAGTCTCATGGGAGACGAAGCCGATCGCCCTGAAGACTTTTCATTCATTACTCAAAAAACAGCAAAGACGTATTTCAAAAAATATCCCGAAGCGCTCACCAATACTGTAAAAATCGCGGAAAGCTGTAATGTGGAACTTGAGTTAGGAAACTGGGTCTTCCCTAATTATCCAACAGACAAAGGGAGTAACTACGACGACATGCTCCGCAAAGCAGCGTATGTAGGTATAGCGACTCGAAACATGCAAGAGACTCCAGAAGTTCGCGAACGTATTAAGTATGAACTCGATATTATAAAAAAGAAAAAATATTCTCCCTATTTCCTTGTAGTGTCTGACCTTCTTCTCAACGCAAAGCGAATGGGAATCTTTACCAATACTCGTGGATCCGCTGCTGGCTCATTGGTGTCATACCTGACAAATATTACGAACATCAATCCTCTTGACTACAATCTACCTTTTGAACGTTTCCTAAATCCTGAACGACCTTCGGCACCTGATGTTGATATGGATATCGCCGATAACCGACGTGACGATCTTATCGACTACGCTCGTGAAAAATATGGCACTGACCATGTAGCTCAAATCGGCACATTTGGAACAATGGCAGCGCGTGCTGTGGTACGCGACGTTGCCCGAGGTTTGGGACACTCATACAGTGTTGGTGACCGTATCGCGAAACTCATTCCATTCGGAGCGCAAGGATTCCCTATGACACTCGAACGAGCGCTTGAAATGGAACCAGAGTTAAAAACAGCATATACGGAAGACTCAGAAACAAGAGAAATAATCGATCTCGCAAAAAAACTTGAAGGAAATGCTCGACACATGGGAGTGCACGCAGCGGGTGTGGTTATATCTCCTACTCCATTATTAGACTTTGTTCCTATTCAATTGGATCCAAAAGGAGGTAAAACGGTGACTCAATACGATATGCATGCAGTAGAAGATGCAGGGCTTTTAAAGTTCGACTTCCTTGGTCTCAAAAACTTAGCTGTTCTCGCTGATTCAATTAAACGAGTAAAGAAAATACAAAAAATAGAAATAGATGCAGATGACATTCCGCTTGATGATTCAAAAACATACGAAATGCTCGCAAAAGGACAAACGATGGGGGTGTTTCAGATGGCAAGTGCTGGAATGACACGTTACCTCACGGAACTAAAGCCTACAATTATTGATGATATCAACGCCATGGTTGCATTATACCGACCAGGTCCTATGGAATTTATTCCCGATTATGTTGCGCGTAAACACGACCCCTCAAAAGTTAAGTACATTGAACCGCGGCTCGAAAAGTATCTAAAACCAACATTCGGAATTCTTATCTATCAAGATGACATCATGCTTATCGCCGTTGATCTTGCTGGCTATTCTTGGGGGGAAGCTGATAAATTCCGTAAGGCTATGGGGAAAAAGATTCCTGAAGAAATGGCTAAACAAAAAGACCGTTTCCAAACTGGTTGTATTGAACGAGGTATGGAGCCTGATATTGCATCAAAGCTATGGGAAATGATCGAAACATTCGCCGCGTACGGTTTCAATAAAGCACACGCCGCAAGTTACGGTAACCTTGCATATAAAACTGCCTACATGAAGGCAAATTACCCACTTGAATTTATGTCTGCGTTACTTACCGCCGACTCGGGTGACGTTGAAAAAATCACTGAAATAATTATTGAGTGTAAAGCAATGGGAATCGAAATATTACCACCAGACGTAAACGAGAGTTACGAAGAATTTTCTGTTGTACCTAACGAAAACAAAATTCGATTTGGCCTTACGTCAATAAAAAACTTTGGTTCAAATGTTGCGCACACTATTGTTGAAGAGCGCAAGGCATGTGGTGAATACACAAGTATAGAAAACTTCCTTGAGCGAGTGCGTCATGGCAGCATGAACCGACGCGGTCTTGAATCTCTCATTCAAAGTGGTGCACTTGATCGTTTTGCAACTCGAGGAGTGCTCCTTAAAAACGTTGATGCGCTTCTTGAATACCAACGAGAAATGAATCAACGACCAGAAGGACAAGATTCTCTTTTTGGTGCTGCAGAGGCAAGTAGTGCCATCACTCTTGTTGAAGCAGAAGATGTAGATATGCAGCAACGTCTTGCGTGGGAAAAGGAACTCCTTGGTCTATACGTTTCAGGACATCCACTGAATGCTCATGCAAAAAAACTAGAAGGAAAATCAGGTATTGATGAAACAAAGAAGAAACATCAAGAGGGTACTTCAACAGTTATTGCAGGCATTATCTCAGAAAACAAAACTATTCTTACAAAGAATGGAGAGAAAATGGCGTTTATTACACTGAGTGATCTGACCGATTCTATAGAATCGGTCGCATTTCCACGCATTCTTACCGAACACGGTGAATTACTCAAGGTTGATACCTGTGTTCTGCTTAAAGGGCGTGTATCGAAAAGAAATGATGAACTAAGTTTTGTCATCGAAGCCGTGCGTGCTCTCTAAATTCTCTCACGTTGACCGAAAATTAGTGCAGTGCTACTATGCACACACATTGGAGATTGCTTTGGCTACCAACCAAAGGCGAGCGTTTCGCGCAGTATATGCCTAATCCAATTTAATAAGTGTCTAGGATATATCCTAGAAAACTAGGTGGAACCGCGGTTACACAATGTAGATCGTCCTAGTAAGTACACGATTTAATGTCGCGTATTTACTCGGACGTTTTTCTTATTCAATCAAGTAAATAATTACTCTATGTCAGAAGAAAAAATAGAAAGAGATCATAAAAAATTGGGTAAACAACTCGACTTGTTTGCTTTCTCAAATTCAGTCGGAAAAGGACTACCTCTTTTTACTCCACGAGGTGCCGCAATGCGGCGCATACTTGAACGCTTTATTGTGGATGAGGAGATTCGTCGTGGTTACCAACATGTACATACTCCTGATATAGCAAAACTTGATCTCTATAAAAAGTCGGGACACTACCCTCATTATAAAGACTCTATGTACGCTCCAATTGTAATTGACGATGAAGAATTTATGCTTCGCCCAATGACATGTCCACATCACTTTGAACTCTACCTTACACGACCACATAGTTACCGAGAACTACCAATGCGTATTGCAGAATTAGCTGGACTCTACCGCTATGAACAATCTGGAGAACTTATGGGTCTGCAACGTGTCCGGACGTTCTGCCTTTCTGATGCACATATTATTTGTAAGGACGAAGAACAAGCCATCGACGAAATTAGTAATGCACTTGATCTTATCGAGTATGTAGCAAATGTACTTGGACTTACCATGGGTAAAGATTACTGGTATCGACTCTCACTTGGCGACCGTAAAGATACTGAAAAATACTATGATAACAAAGAGGCATGGGACAAGGGTGAAGATCTAATGCGCAAGCTTATGCAAAAACGCTGTAGTGAATTTGTTGAAGCAGAAGACGAAGCAGCGTTTTATGGCCCTAAGATTGACGTTCAAATGAAAAACGCCAATGGAAAAGAGGATACTGCATTCACCGTACAATACGACTTTTGCATGCCAGATCGCTTTGACCTTACCTATATCGGAGATGACGGTAAGAAGAAACGCGCGTTTGTGGTGCACCGTTCTTCAGTGGGGGCAATTGAACGGATTATGGCATTCCTCATTGAGCATTACGCTGGGGCCTTTCCAGTATGGCTTGCTCCTGAACAAGTTCGTGTTCTTGCTGTCTCCGAAGTGCATAATGACTACGCAGTACAAATACATCAAGAACTAAAAAATGCAGGGATTCGTGCTGAACTCGATGTATCAAAAGATAAATTAGGAAAGAAAACTCATAAAGTTACACAGCTCAAAGTTCCCTACACCATAATCATTGGTGATGCTGAGGTTAAAGAAAAAAACATAACTCTTGAAAGTAGAGATGGAGGAAAAATTGGATCAATGTCTGCAGCGAAATTTGTAGAACGAATTGAAGCTGAATATCCTAAGCAAAATAAATAAACAAAATGGCACCCAATTGGGTGCCATTTTGTTTTAAATACTGAACTGTTGCCAATAGCGTATTCTTACATTCCACTGGTTCTTAACATGAATACCGTGTTTGTTGTTCACGAGAGTGGTATTCCAATTCCAATCTACTTTCCGCTATTATAGTAGCAACTAGTGCAGAATATATCAGAACAAAGAACAGCGGTTCCATCATTATAATAAGAAGACGCCTGTGCATATGTAGGAATCACAGCGACTGCAAACATGGCAAACGCACATGTCACAACCAAGGCTGGGATTTCCTTATTACGTAAGGTCATATAATGTTTATAGTAACACAATAAAACATCTTTGTCAATAGCAGCTACATCTCTTCCTCGATGGCAGAAATGTTATAAAACCGTTTTATAGAGTGGTTGTATGTCTGGCATGCTTCTTTAGATAGAGTAGTAGACCTGTCCAGGATAGTCACAATAGACACTATTCCAACAATACGGTTCGTAGCCCCCTTGCCAACCCAAATCATAGTATGGCTCATACGTGTAATAGTACTCATAGTATGGTTCGTATGTGGGATAATACGGGTATTCGTACTCTGGATAGTACGTTACATATTCGAACGTTGAGTAGTTTTGATAATATTGAGGACAATCGTAGTAGTATTGCTGAGATGATGGATAGTTACAATTCACCTGTGGTATCACTGGACTTCCATAATACGACTTAGTGTATGGATAGCGGTTGTAGTGCCAATATGCAGATTCATTTATCTGTGTTTGGTTTTGGTAAGAATAATTATAGTAACCAGCACTCTGCCAAGGATTCGTGGTGGGATTCACGCTATACGAATATGCATGAGTGATCGTTGGCAATATAAACAATACTAATGCACTCAAAACAAGAGCTGTGGCTATAGATGTGATAAAGATTGATATGTTGTTCATATACTTTTAATAATGCTCCTTTTGTACCATATTTGTCAATATATCCTCACATATAAGTAGCCCAGAATCATAATAATTAAGCTCCCAAAGATATATGGACATCCGATGTCTATATATCTTGTGCTGCTAGATAAATACTCTAATTGTAATAACATAAAAACACAAACACCCGCATACATATGCGGGTGTTTGTGTTTTTATGACTTGTGTAAGTGCAGAGTGTACTTATTGTCGCTTAACGAATGAGAGTTTTGGGCCATCATTTCCATTTTCTAGCGAAAGTGTATCGCCTTCTGCTGCCGCTATATCAGTTTTTGTTTGTTCATCAGTACTACGTACCGCTGCAAACGCTGGTAGTTCAATTGAACTAAAGACGCCTGTTTTGCGGAAGAAAAGTACTGCTCCTACACCAAATGCGGCAACAATGAGCGCTGCGGTGTAGGGAAGATTATTTGTCCCAGTATACGGAATTTGGTTAATGTTTACGTATCCAGTTCGTGCTGCTGCTACAGTAACACGAGGTTGTGGCTGCGGTGTAGTAACGAGAGTTGTTGGATATGAGTAACGCACAATCGGTTGTGGTTGTGCTGGTGGAATATATACTGGGTATCCGCTTGAGACGTTATTAACGTTTGTATTGTTGTTTATGTTTGTGTTTGTGTTCGTGACGTTACTTACCACGTTGTTGTAGTATGAAGATGGCTGTGAATACGAAGGAGTATATGTTGGATAATAACGTGGCTCGTAATAGTCGTAGTTATCATAATTGTAATAGTCAAAGGCAAAATCTAGATTCCAGTCAGTATTCCAATCATCGTAAATTACCCCAGGATAATTATACTGATAATCGTTGTACCCATATTGGTAATCATTATAACCATACTGATAGTCGTTGGTTTGTGCCAAATCATAGTAGGTATAATCATCCCATCCACTATTATCGTATGAGTAATTATCCCATCCAGTGTCATAGTTATAGTTATCCCAGGTATCTGCAGCGTAACTATAATCATCCCATCCTGCACTACAGTTTACACACGTGTCACCACCCGTGTACCAACCAGTGTCATAATTATAGTTATCCCAATCTTGTGCATTTACCGTAGCTGTAGTAGCTATTAAAGAAATAGCTATAAAGAAGAGCGTCCCAAGCGCTAGAGTTGCAAAACTATTTGTGGCTGAATGTTTGATAAAAGTCATAAAATATTTATTAATTAAGTTGTGATGTATATTATACCATAGTATTGAAATAAGTAAAGTATCTGGTGAGAGTCTCTTGCGAGCCTCTCACCAAACTACTTCTCCGCTCTTTACGGCAATCGAATCGGCGATTGCTCACTCAAACTGAATGCCTCAAGGACATCGCCGTCAAAAGAAAGTGGTACCGCGACTTCAGGAATACATCGGGTAATAGTAACCCTGCGCGCCTGAGCGACAGTTCCTTCACAAATAGCATATGTATCTTCTATCTGCTTTTCAAAAGATCTGTCACGCGAATATCGATCATAAATGATTGCGCCTGTTTCATCATAGAGACGAATACCCACAGCGCCTTTTTCTTCTTGAGTGAAGTGCAATCGCACCAACGTGCACCCTACTTGACGCAAGGCAGTCGGTGACCCACAGTTTTTACACGTTGGATCTCCAGCGAAAGCCGGCGTCATTGGGATGGTTAGGAAAACCATCATGAACCCAATAACTCCAGAGAGGAATACTTTTTTAAAGAACTTCATGTTACGTCCCTCCTAGGTTGTACATGGGCCCTATGTGGACCTTTCTAATCAACGAAATGATTCGCGGATAAAAAGTTCAACACAGAATACTGATTAAATAAAAGGATGTGAGGCGAGCAGAATTATGCTCGCCTCAGCACGCTTCTATGCAGGTTTTTGACATCGCGCCAGCAGGTCTTTAATTTCCTGCGAAGCGGTCCTCAAAGCAGAGGATATTTGGATACCAGTATCTGTACCTGGCCTCTTTCGAAAATCGGTACCTTCAACTAGTCCGCCCCTCTTCAAGCACGCAACGACTTCGTTATACCTTCCGGTATCTCCTCGACTCACCACCAGACGACCAGATGACGTGTCTTGAGGTGTAATTGCTGCTGCGCTGGAAGGAACTTTATCCTGCTGCTGTGGTGTAACCGCTGGTACGTCGTCCCGTCCCTGATTACTGAATGCTTCAGCAACCGCTGCAGCAACCGCTGCAGCAATCTTTTCATCCACGTATTTGTCGTCATCATCGTCACCTGCGACGACATTCTGCGGTATACTTTTGGACGAAAACAAACCAAGATCGAACGCCGTGTAAAATCCAAATACAGCAAAACCAAGCACGATTAAACCACCAACCAAAAACAAAATGTTTTTCAACATGATGCATTCTCCTTTTTTGCACCTTACAAAGGTGTGCTTCAATGAACCAAAGAGCTTGGGAATCCTCAGAGAAGAATCCCTTATGTTCGTATAGTGGCATATATAACTCTTCTTGTCAATGGTTTGGCGGCTCTTTTTCAGCAATATGCTGTCTAAAAAATGCCCTTGTTGAGGAATGTGAATGCCTCAATAAATTGAGGCATTCATTTTATATAGAAAAAAGGGGGCAAACCTCGCGGTTACCCCCTTTTCTAGCCACATTTACCTGCTGTTATGCAGGTTCTTTGTACCACCAGAACACGAATGCTCCAGCGATTACCCAAACGAAAGCATACCCGATAAATCGGGAGTAGCCATTGAAAATCTCAGGACTCAATGCGTATGCCTCCTCCAAAGTCAATCGGAACGCAAAGCGCGAATCTGAGACACTACTTCTTGTGTTTCAGCTGCAATCCGGCAGCCAACCACAAACGCCGAACCAACGACGATTGCAGCCACAAGACTGAGACTATCTGCAGCGGCAATAATATCCTTCATTCTTTCCCCCCTTAAGGTATGGGCTAGACTATGCTCAAAATCGAGCGTAGCTGGAGTATTTAATAGCAAAAAGAAATATTGTCAATACAATCTGTGGAAAGCGTATATATTTGACTTACTTCTATTTTATTGTATTATTTTATCACTTGTCGTCTTGTGACGATAGAGTTCTTTGAAAATGGGAGAAAGAACATGAGTGATAATAGCGAGATAGCTTCAGAATTTTCTCAACCTTTCGAAAAAGGTCATGAGGCAATAATTTCCTCAACAGATAATCTCCATCAACAAATATTGAGCTTCTTGCTCTTTGTCGTTGGTCTTGGGATTGTGTGCGGGATTGCAGTACTGATTGGAATCAGTTTCTTCGTCACTGACCGGATACCTCCCTTGGTGTCTTTTGCTGTGATAACCGTCTCATGCCTGATATTTGGGATCGCCGGGCAAACAAAAGTGAAGCCTGCTGAAAATGCAGTGCCTGAACTCTTTGGTGCTCTTTCTGCATGGTGGATTGTACCTTCAGGTATATCTTGGTGGCCTTTTGGTAAGGTAAATGGTCGCCATCAACAAGTCTATATCGGCGAGCTTGCAGTTACCTTTGACTTTACGAAGATCGAATCAATAGATAACGTACAGATGCAATCTTCAATCACGGTACGCTTCCGTATTAAATACCCATTAGTGTTTGCACGCCATGGACGCACAGGTGAGGACAGTCAGGCAGTGATCGCCCTGCACGGCTTGCAGGAGCGAACATTGCGTTGGTATGTGTCGTCAAAATTGTCAACAAATCTTCCAAGTGCAAAAGGGGAAGCATCGAAAATCCTTTCGGGGATTCAGACCTCATTTAGTGCAGATACAATCCCTGGCTCTCACTCTTCCGCTGCAGTAATTCGCTTCGGTGTGGACGACAGCACAGCTGACGGACGGACTATAAGAGAAATCGCTGAAGATCTGAGCTTCGAGATCCTCGAAGTGCTAGTAAAAGACTTTACTCTTCCACAGGCACTCACTAATGCTGCTGAACGTGCTCGCATTGAGGAAGCTGAAAGAGAGGCAGAATCAATTGAGATTGAGACCTTCATAACTCTCATTAAAAAAGTTAAAGGTGTTGATCTTGATAATGTCAGTGACGCTCAAATCATTGATGCGATTCAAGCTGAACGAGGAAAGATACAAAGAATTGTTGTCGATGGTTCCGCTCCCAGCTTAGTACAAGCAGGGGCTCTTGTAGGTGGTCTAGATAACAAAGAAGGAGATAGATAACGAATATTTCGCAGTTCTTCTCCCATACAAAACACCACCATGCAACCTCGGTTGCATGGTGGTTTTTATATTTCATGAGTTTTCAATTACAATGCCTAGCTGCTCTTTTCAAAGAATTCTGCCTCAACTACCCAACGATCACTCCTTTTCCCAAATGAATCACAAGTGAGTAGTGTGAGACGCTCTCCTTCAACACCAAGAGCAATCCTATCATCTGTTGCACTTGCTCGATACACACGATTGACGCGATAACTGTATACATCGCTACCCGAATACGCTTGAATAACATCTCCTACGTTTAATGTTTCAATACCGTTAAAGGCCTTAAAAAATTTATTTCGTACAACTGGAAGACGACTCGAATGTCCAAAGAGTAATACGTTACCGCCTTTCTCCCCTAGTTTTGCTGAATCAGGATACCGCACTGCGCCTTTTGTAAGTTCTTCATCCAGTACCTGAATATTACGTGACTGGGGGTTAGAAACAGGTAAATCGATACCTATGCGAGGAATAACGAGGCGTTCAGGAAAAACTGTGACTGTATTATTTGCTAATGCCTGTTCACTACGTGTCTCATTATTATAGGCAACGTTTGCTGAACGAGCGAGTTGTTCTGTTTCTGAAATAGATGCTTCTCCTTCGGTTTCATTAAAAGTACTAGTATTCGCTGCACTTACCGTCAGAGCAGAACCAATTATAACTAGTGCGAGCCACGCAACAGCAAGAGACAAGAGCATTTTTGGTTGAAAAAGCATTTCGGTTATTGTATCTGAATTGTAATTGAATCGATATTCCATAATTTTCCTATTACTATGATTATGATAGGCATGACTATACTTTAAAATAGTTCTTTTGTCAAGTATTCGCGTTATGGTATGTTGAACAGGTACACATACGCGTTATAGCGATCCCCTATGTGTATTGACTAGATCATTAAATGTGGTATTATAAGCACATAATAAAAATATAGGTCTATGAATGCAAAAAACAACAATGTAGCCACTGCAAAAAACGTATTCGCAATACTCGGATTTATTATTCTGCTTGCAATTGGTGTATGGAGTGCGATTCAGGTTATTACCTTTGTCCCTCGCCTTTTTTCCGACACAGGAGTAACTTCTAACACTGCTATTGATCTTGGTGATAAAGATATTGTTGTTCAGGTAAGTAACGATGTTGTTGAATCCGGTGACCCAGTAAACCTTACCTTTGCACACACAGGTAATGATACGGGTGTTCTGTCTTTCTCATACGAGTGTAAAGAAGGATTCTATTTCCAGATTGACGACAGTCCCATACCATGCAACGCGCCCTATTCTCTCCCTACAACTGATACCACTCTTGAAATAAACCCTGTATCTGCAAACGAACTTACTGATGTAGAAATTGCAATGACATACACTAATGCTGCTGGCGAAAGTGTTCGCGATACAAAATCATTGCAAGTACTCAGTACTTCGCCCATAGTTACCGATGCGGAAAATGTACGTGACGATACATCTGTCGAGACTGCAACCAGTGAACCAAGCGTGACGACAACCACTGGAGAAGTAAGCGAATCGACAAACGGACCGCGTGAAGCAACATCCGTTGTTCCAACACAGTACAATACACCGTACACATACACGTACGTACCTCAAGCATCAAATCCTTACGGAGATGCTGATTTGGAGGTACAAATGGTCGCAATTGGTGATATTAACACATATGGCTCATTTGAAGCGAAAGGAATTCTACGTACGTATAGCACCGGTGGTGCAATTTTTCGAGTAACCAACCGCGGTACAAAACAAAGTGGAAATTGGTACTTCTCTGCAATGCTGCCAACTCGCGGTGGATATCCATTCACCTCAGGCGCACAACGCACCCTTATGCCAAACGAATCGGTTGAGATATTCATGACCTTCAATCAACTCATTCCAGGAACTCATACGTTTAGTGTGCAAATTGACCAGTCAAACTACATCTATGAATCGAATGAATACAACAATGCGGCACAACAGACAATCACTGTCCTTGGCTACTAACTAATAACAATAGGTTTAAAAAGCACGCTCGTGAACGAGCGTGCTTTTTATTTACGGATTATATTCAATAATATGTTTTACAAATCAAGAGTGGCTTCTCGTGCATGAGCTTGAATGAATGCTTTACGTGAAGCAACATCAGTTCCCATCAAAGTATCAAAGACCCGATCAGCTTCCTGTACGTCCTCGATAGTTACCTGCTTTAATAACCGACGTTCTGGGTCCATAGTTGTTTCCCAGAGTTCTTCTGGATTCATTTCTCCAAGTCCCTTATATCGTTGTACAGAAACTTTCGCTGTTCGCTTCTTTGTTTCTTCCGCTTCATCTACTTCAGATTCGACATCGTCAACATCTGCATCTTCTACTGCAGCATCACCGGCATATCCTATCTTTTCGTCCTCTGTGTATGCATAATCAATCTGTTTACCTTTCTTAATTTTATACAGAGGTGGCTGCGCAATGTATAAATATCCCCCTTCGACAACAGGCTTAAAGTACCGATAGAATAAGGTTAAGAGCAACGTGCGAATGTGTGCTCCATCAACATCGGCGTCAGTCGCGATAATAATTTTATGATACCGTAACTTCGTAACATCAAACGTATCCCCAATAGCAGCTCCTAATGCGATAACAAGGGATTTAATTTCATTATTTGCCAACATTTTATCAAGCCGCGCTCGTTCAACGTTCAAAATCTTTCCCCGTAGTGGCAAAATAGCTTGTGTGCGACGGTCGCGTCCTTGCTTGCTTGATCCACCAGCCGAATCTCCCTCAACAATAAAGATTTCTGCTTCCTCTGCTGACTTTGTTTGACAATCAGAAAGTTTTCCTGGCAACGTCATTCCCTCAAGGGCCCCCTTTCTTAGTACAGAATCTTTTGCGGCTTTTGCGGCTTTTCGCGCTTTCATGGCAAGAACTGCCTTCATAATTATAGCTTTTGCTTCATTTGGGTTCTCCTCTAAGAAATCAACAAAAGCTGCCGAAAATACAGACTCCACAGCACCACGTGCTTCAACACTTCCTAGCTTTGCTTTCGTTTGGCCCTCAAATTGAATCTCTTCCATTTTCACAGACACAACAACAGTGAGTCCCTCAAGAACATCGTCTCCAGTAAACCCTTCTTCAACACCCTTGAGGTTAGCCTTCTTGACGTAGCTGTTAAGAGATCGTGTCAGTGCTGTTTTAAAACCAGTGATATGTGTCCCCCCTTCTGGATTGTATATATTGTTTGCAAAAGCAGACACCCGTGCAGAAATATCATCAACGTATTGCAGTGCTACCTCAACATGTACATCATCATGCTCTCGTTCAATGTAGAAAATCTTTTTATGTAATTCCTTTTGGTGGCGATTTTGAAAGGCAACCAAACTCGTAAGCCCTCCCTCAAAATAGAAGGTCATTGATGGAACATCAAGCATATGGTCACGCAGGTAGAAGGTTTTTGTGTCATCCAGCGTTCCTTTGTATTCACGCGCATCAATAATAGTAAGGCGCATACCACGAACCAAATATGCCTGCTGTCGTAAATGCTCAACGATAGTTTTCCAGTCGTATCTAATTTCGGGAAAGATAGATGGGTCAGCATCGAACGTAATAATGGTTCCTTTCAATTTTGAAGTACCAATTTTCTTTGTTTTACTCACTGGCTTACCACCATTTCTATATTCCTGTACATACGAAGCGCCTTCGCGATGCACTTCCGCACGCACATGTGTTGAAAGTGCGTTCACAACCGAAACACCTACACCATGCAAACCACCAGAGAATTTGTATCCTTCGCCACCAAATTTTCCTCCTGCATGAAGTGTGGTCATAATAGTTTCCAAAGCTGAAACTTTTGTTTTCTTGTGTACGTCTACGGGAATACCACGACCATTGTCAACAACGCGAATGCGATTACCGGGTAAAAGCGCTACTTCGACATCATCAGCAAATCCTCCCATCGCTTCATCACGCGAGTTGTCGAAGATTTCCCAAATAAGGTGGTGCAGTCCATCGATACCAGTGGTACCGATATACATCCCAGGACGTCGTCGAACAGCTTCGAGACCTTCTAAAACGGTAATATCGTCTGCTCCATAGCTACCTTTCTGTGCTCCACTAGCTGGCTGACTTTTCTTTCCTGCTGCTTTTTTAACTGCCATATCTCATATAAATGAGAGTACTTAAGTACTCTCAAAGTTATCTACAGTATACCAAAAAAAACCTGTAAATGCGCCCTTTTACACACATCTATCGTGTGTTCTATTTAGCGAATTTCCCACCCATCTTGAGTACTCATTTCATCTTCAATACCGCTCATAATGACTCCTACTTTCTCATCAGTGAGCGTTTCGTCCATTGATTGAAATACGAGATGAAACGCGTACGATGTTCGTCCGTCTTTTGTAAAGACATCAAACATATCGCACCTTTGTAGTAAATCGCCGGCATGATTTTGAATTATTTCCTGTACATTCTCTTCTGTCGTAGACTCAGGTACCCATACTGCGATATCACGAAGCATAAATGGATAGTTGCTAAATGGTTTATAAGAAACAGCATCAGCTACTGTTGGAACATCTGGATACGCGTCGATTGCAGGGAGACTCTCAAGTATAGAATCAAGATTCCATTCGAGTGTCTCTCCAATAGGTTCTTGAAGCGTTGTACCTAGGACTTCCTCAAGGCGCTCCTTGATAGCTGTGAGTGCAGTGAGCGTTCGTTCATCTTTTTTCTTTCTTCCAGTCACTCGCACTGCCACACACACGTGCATTTCTTCTGTATCATTTGTAAACACGTTTCCTATTTCAAATAAAGACACTGTCTTATACAAACCAAGTAGTGGCATGTTTTTTTCACTCGTATCAAGCAGTTCACGGAGACCATCTTTCAGATTGCTCCGCAAGTGACCTTTATCGCTTGCGAGCGCATTTTTGAGTTTAACCTCACCAGTATCTCGCAAAGAGTACAAGAGTGTTTCTGTAAATCCGCTTTCTATCAGCGTTTTCCTTATAAGCTCTGCGTACGCAAATTTCTTATTTATTCCAGGAGTTTTTTGTGCTAGAGGAAGTTGTTTGCTTTCGATTTTGTTGTACCCATACACTCGCCCAATCTCTTCAATGATATCTTCGGGTATCTGTATATCACGTCTCTCAAATGGAGCGACTACGCTAAATGTTCCACTATTTTTAGTGTAAGAAAATTCTAGTCGTGTAAATATATCCTCCATTATTGCATCAGTAATATCCGCACCAAGAAGTTTTGATGTCCGACTCGCTGTCACAACGACTTCTTTGTTTGCTGGTTTTGCAGCTCCGGCGGTCGCATATCCTTGTAGCTGCCCCCCTGCTAATTCCAAAATCAATGTCGCAACTGCTTTCACACCATAGGCTGCAAGTTCATCAGCAACATTGTTTTCAAATCGTGCTGATGCATCAGTTCGTATTTTTAATGCCTGAGAGGTTTTACGAGTTTGTACTGGGTCAAATGTTGCTGATTCTATAATTATATCAGTGGTCTCATTCATTACTTCAGCACGTACTCCACCTTTAACGCCAGCAACAGCAAGCGGTGTATCAGAATCTGTATCAATAATTACCGTCATCGTTTCGTCTAGCTCTGCTTCTACTCCACCCAAAAGGCTTATTTTTTCTCCTCTTCTAGCATGGCGCGTACCAATGTTCGGGGTTTGACCACTGAATTTAGCGGCATCAAATACATGTGTCGGCTGACCTATGTTAAATAACACATAGTTTGTTGCATCAACAACATTGTTTATAGACTTCTGCCCAATTGCTTCAAGTCTTTTCTGTAACCACTGTGGGGATTCCCCAACAGCTACACCAGTAATGTGCGCTGCGGTGTAATACGTACATGACGCATCTGTGTCGAGCTCCACTACAATCGAATCGGTTTGTGGGGTTAGATTTACTTCTTCTTTCAATGGGTCATGTTGCATTGGTGTATTCAAAAGCGCCGAAATTTCTCGTGCTACACCTCTGTGTGAGAGTGAGTCAGCGGCACGGTTTGGCAGAACATCTATATCTATGACTGATGTACCAGCAACTTCTTCAACTCCCTCTATTTCAAATGCATGAAATGTTAGTAGTTGTTCAAGCTCGGCAACACTCGGTAGTGTCCCGACACCACCTGCCTGCGCAGGCAAGAAAAAAGTCTCTAACCATTCGTAGCTTACTTTCATATTATTTATGTGAAGTAAATTGTTGAATAAAACGTAAATCACCTGAATGGAAAAGGCGCACATCGTCAATTCCCCACTTGAGCATACATAGTCTTTCGATACCACCTCCGAATGCCCATCCTTGGTATTCCTCGGGATTGATACCACCAGCACGCAATACATTCGGGTGCAACATGCCCGCGCCAAGTATCTCTATCCACTTACCTTTTAATCGCACTGGTACCGCATCTCCCGTTAATCGCATATCAACTTCGACACCAGGTTCTACAAAAGGGAAAAAACCAGGACGAAAACGGACCTCAACAGAACCACCTAAAAATGTACTGAAAAAAGTTTCAAGTGTTCCTTTAAGATGTGCGAGAGTCACATCTTTACCCACAGCAAACGCGTCTACTTGATAGAACTGCGCTTCGTGTGTCATATCTGTTGCTTCGTTACGGTATGCTTTTCCACACGATACAAAGCGCATTTCTCCATTATTTTCCTCAAGCTTACGTGCAGTGACTGAAGTATCGTGAGTACGCAGAACGCGAGTTTCATCAACCCAAAACGTGTCTTGCATATCTCGAGCAGGATGATCTTTTGCAACATTAAGTGCATCGAAATTATAGTATTCTGTTTCGAGTTCAGGACCTGAAGCAACTTCAAAACCAATGTCAGAAAAAATGGAAACGATTTCACGAACAGCACTCGTGAGCGGGTGTATATAGTACTCCTTCTCCTTCGCTGTCATATTACGTTAGTGTATAGGAAAAAGTCCCCATTTCAAGCTGTGTTTTCATTAGTTTCGTGATAGAATCGCGGCTATGGACATAACACAAATAGTGATGTACATCGTACTATTTTTATCTCTCTATTTTGAGGTGTTTTTGCTTATAACATTTTTTGAGCGTTCTGAGTCTAAAGAATGCGGCACCACTACTGATGACGATTCCCTTCCGACAGTTGCAGTTATCGTACCTTGTTTTAATGAAGCAAGTACCGTCGCTGGAACACTTCGCTCACTCCTTGCTTTATCATACCCAACGCATAAACTTGAAATTATTGCAGTAAATGATGGCTCAACTGATGGAACCAAGGAAGTACTTGAAACATTTGCAGGCCACCAACAAATACAGATTTTAGACAAAGAAAATGGTGGAAAACACACCGCAATGAATGCTGCACTTGCATACACCAAAGCAGATATTATTGGCTGCCTTGATGCTGATTCATTTGTTGAAACTGATGCGCTTATACAAATAATACGCCATTTTGAAGATTCAGGAGTTGCAGCAGTAACTCCAAGTATCAAAGTCTATAAAGCACAAGGACTGATACAAGCACTTCAAAAAGCAGAATATGGTCTTGCTATCTTTGTGCGCAATGTCTTTGCGCGTATGGATTCCCTTTTTATAACACCAGGACCTTTTTCATTTTTCCGCCGAAGTGTTATAAACGAAGTGGGACCATGGCAACACGGTCACAGTACCGAAGATTTAGAGATGTGCTTACGATTGCAACGATTGCACAAACGAGTTACAAACGAGCCACGCGCTATCGTATATACCAAAACACCCAAAACGCTTCCGGAACTCTTTAAGCAACGATTGCGATGGACATATGGATTCCTTCGAAATGCTATCGATTATCAAAAACTATTTATGAATCCGCAATACGGAACACTTGGTATGTTGGTTTTACCAATGAGCCTGTTTTCTCTTTTTGGTGCAATTTTCCTTTTTTCAGCTCTCATTTGGAATGTTCTTGTGTTTTTTGCACGAGAGTTTATCCGTTTCCAAACTGTTGGCATCACTGCACCAACGATACAATTTGACATATTTTTTATAAACACTAGTTCAATTCTGACAATAACTATTGCGTTGGTGGTACTCACGCTTGTACTTATGGCTCTTGGTAAGCGTCTAGCCCGTGATGCGTATATATCGCTCGATATGCCTATCTACCTGGTTTTGTATGGTTTTATAACACCACTATGGCTCACAGCTGCACTCTACAAGGCAATTGCCAACACAGGTGTACGGTGGCGCTAGCTAAAAGCTGGTGATTTTTCTATAGCGGTGCTATATTGCCGCAATACAACATCATGAGAGCAATGCCTTGGACAAAATACTTACTCGCGTTTCTAATAACCGCATTTATCTTTGCGACAGCTAGTATTGCGAACAATTTTTTTAATACAAAACGGATAGCTGAAATTCGTTCTATCGAAGAGAGTATCTCTATTGACATTCTGTCACTTGAAACACAATTTGATCTCCTCCAAGAACAATCATGCAAAAATATATCTGAAGACTCGGTTCTTTCTCGCGAATTAGACACTCTTGCACGCAAACTTTCTTACGCAGAAGCACAACTCGGCGCAGACAACGAAGAAGTACTTCGATTAAAGCGTCACTACTCTCTTCTGGAGATCAAGGACTTACTTCTTATGCAAAAAGTGTCTGAAAAATGTGCCCTTGAGCCTATCTTCTTGCTCTATTTCTATTCAAATGAAAAAGGTACCTGTACAGACTGTAAGCGCCAAGGGTACGTTTTAACCGAACTTTCCAAAGAGTACCCGCAATTACGTATTTATTCGTTCGATTATAATTTAGACCTTTCTGCTGTTGAAACGCTTATATCTTTGCATGATGTATCGAGCGATTTACCCGCATTAGTCATTAATGATTCGCTGTATACTGGATTCCAAAGCATGGAAGAAATTCAGAAAATCATTCCAGAGCTCACAAAAGCTGCTACCTCGACATCAGAAGTGCAGTAAAAGGAGTCCCTGCAGAGCCGTTTCTAAACGCCACAACCAATTGAGGCGTTCGTTTGTTGAACGATGGTAATGGGCTCAGTGGTACATGGATGCTTCTTATTTTTTATATAAAACAAAGCCGTTTCTTGAAGACCTTACACATCCTATAAACCTGTCGATACATCGACAGGTTCTCGTTGCCAATATAAGACTTTGAATCCTGCCTTTGCTAGGTATTATTTTGTATTACACGACAATTCCCACAAGATGAGCTTGCCTAGGATTAATTCCCAATGTCTATATTTACAGGTAAATCACTAGAAAAGATTTTTATAATCTTTAAAGGATATACTTACATTTGCTGATCTCCACTCCATAACCATACCGTTAGTCTCTCCAGTCCTGCTATAAGGATGGAAAGCTGTTCTATCGAGGACATATACATACCCGCACTTATCTTTACGAACTTGGTCTAAAACTTTTTTTGAACTGACTCTAAATTTCATAGTGCCGTCTGCAAATGCACTAAAGGCACTTGTGTGAGGAAATGGAATATTTTTACTATTGATTAAAGCCCGGAAAACGGCAATTTCTGGATACGGTGTTGCATATACTGATAGACTACCATCATTCACCGCAATGCTTTCACTATTTATATTCGTGCCTTGCCGAGGTTCCAATGACGATAAGTTATTTGCAGGGGGAACCGTGAAAAAGGTAATCTTCTGTTTTTTGCAGCTTGATTAATTTTGTAGTTTTATCCATGTGAAAAAGTGTAGTGTGTAGCAAAAAATGAGAAAATCAGTAGATGCTTTTACGTGTACCCACTGCTACTCATCACTAAGTATCGCTTGTATACCGGCTCCGCCTTTCGAGTCCTCTCTCCGTGCTCTAAACAAAAGACCCTAATCTTTCAGATTAGGGTCTTTTGTTTATTGGAGCCGGAGAGAGGACTCGAACCCCCGACCTACTCATTACAAGTGAGTTGCTCTACCAACTGAGCTACTCCGGCTTACTTTTTCTTGAGTAAAGACATGTTACTCAAGTTTCCAAATCGAATTTTGAACGGATTCGGAACCGTTATCTTTACTCTCGTGTCTCATTGTCAGTCAAACTAGTTTCTCGTCTGACACGATTTGTGTCAAGGCCATTCTTGTGAGTTGCAACTTCTTCAAGAAATGATGATTTTGTTGTGCGTGCTTCTCCATTTCCGTTTCTGCTCATCTTGCGCGTTACATCTTGCGCGCGATTTTCGATTGTGCGAGCAGATCGAGCAATAATTGATGCGGTGCGGTATATAGAAATGGAGGCAATATTCTTTATAGAAAGTTGCTTTTCAAGAGAATTGCCATGTTCCTTAATACTGCGTATCGCATCAAGAACTACTCTATCTACTTTTACACGCAACGCAACGTATCGTGTAAAACTTCGCTCGTGCTCAAAGAGTTTGAAACTCAAAAAGAGAACGAGAAGGCCTAATGAAATGCTGAAGGCAATTATTGCTGCCATATCACTTTATTATACCGAAAATCGTGAGATCTCAGCTATTTCAACACGCTCTCCAAACTTTTGTGTTGCTTCATCAAGAATCCCCTGGATTGTCGTGTCTGGGTTTTTTACAAACGGTTGTTCAAGTAACACTTTCTCTTTCAAGAACGAATCTATTTTTCCCTCAACAATTTTTGTACGCATGTCTTCTGGCTTGTCTGCTGCCTCTTCTTCAAATACAGCACGTGCTGTTGCGACTGCGTCTTCAGTAACGTGTTCACGCGATACAAATTCAGGAGCCGTTGCGGCAACATGCATAGCAATGTCGTACGCTATTTTTACGAACTCCTCATTCTTAGAAACAAAGTCAGTTTCACACGCCAGAATGACCACACCAGCAACTGAGTTTCCAGCATGAATGTACGCTTGTACAGCTCCCGCACCTAATTCACGGTCTGCCTTTTTGGCAGCAACTTGTGCACTGATTTTACGGAGAGCAACCTTTGCTTTCTCTATATCATCACCTGCTTCTTCGAGAGCTCGTTTACATTGCATAATTGAAACTCCAGTCTCGTCTCGAAGTTGTTTAATAAGTTCAGTTGATGACATAGCTATTGGATGTTCTAAAATAGTAATGTGTTCTCTCTATTTCTCTTTTGTTGTTGTTATTGTAGACGTTACTGATTCTGCCGGCTTTTCAGCAGCTTTTGCTTTCTTTCCCTCTTCAATTGCAGATACAATCTCGGACACAAAGTACGTGATACTTTTTTCTGTTGCATCGTTTGCAGGAATTGGGTGAGCAACCATTGTAAGATCACAGTCAGAGTTAGCAAGTGCAATTACTGGGATGTTTAGAGCATATGCTTCTCGCACTGCGATGTCATCATATCGTGGATCAACCACAAACAGCGCACCAGGTAGCTCCTTCATGGCTACGATACCGCCGAATGTTGAACTTAAATCTTCGATTTCACGGTCCATAAGTAATCGCTCCTTCTTCGTATACTTATCAAGGTTTCCTTTCTCTTTGTCTTCACGAAGTGTTTCAAGACGTTTTATACGCTTCCCAATTTCTTTGAAGTTAGTGAGTGTTCCGCCAATCCATCGGCTACATACAAAAGGTTCATCTGCTTTTTCTGCACCACGCCGCATGATAAAACGAGCTTCATTCTTTCCTGCAACGAAAAGAATCTGCTTGCCTTTCCCAGCAATTTCTGCTGCTTTTTCCTTTGCTTCATCTAGCTTTTCTGCTGTACGTTCAAGATCAAAGATATCGTTCTTATTTTTCTGACCAAAAATAAATGGCGCAATAGATGGACTTCGTCGCGCTCGCGTATACCCAAAATGTGCACCAACCTCAAATAGTGTCTTTATTATAGTATTTTCTGACATAATTGTATTATAAAACCCCGCTCATACGCGGGCAGCGCAATAGTAGCAAAATGCCATAAGAATCGCAAGGCTTATTGCTCTTATTTTTCATCCTCTTCTGAGAATTTAATAAGAGATTCTAGTATTGGTTCTATATAACCACTCATTATTTTTTCTATACCAGACCACGATTCTTTGATTCGATGATCTGAAATACGATCTTGAGGAAAATTGTAGGTGCGTATCTTTTCGGAACGATCTCCTGTACCAACTTGCTGTGCGCGATCGTCAGACCGTTTCTTGGCAGCCTCTTCATCGTGCATTTCTTGCAATCGTGATGCAATAATTGCGTATGCTTTTTCACGGTTTTTCTGTTGCGAACGCTCTGCAGTACAACGCACTGTTAAACCTGTGGGTGTATGTGTCAGACGAACCGCAGTCTCTACTTTGTTAACATTCTGACCCCCTTTACCACCAGCACGCGAAAACTCTATTTCTAAGTTTGAAGGATTTATTTCTACCGTCACATGCTTATATACTGGCAAAATAGCGACACTGGCAGTCGAAGTATGAATACGACCCTGTTTCTCCGTTGCAGGAATCCTTTGCACTCGATGAACTCCTGTTTCAAACCGTAGTTTCTTATAAACTCCTTTCCCTTTTATCTCTATAGACGCTTCTTTGTATCCTCCCATAGCTGCACGTGATTCATCAAGAATACGGGTCTGCCACCCCTGTATCTCAGCAAATTTCATGTACATCATTGCCAACTCTTCAGCAAAAAGAGCTGCTTCTTCACCACCTGCACCAGCACGAACTTCAAGGACTGCCTCGTTAGGAAATTGTTGCTCTTCTTTATCTTCTTTAACAATTTGTTCTACCTGTGTAATAACTTGGCTCTTAGCTTCTGTGATTCGTTTTATATCTTCTTGCGCAAGATCCATCATTTCAGCATCACTGCTGCCTAATTGCTTTGCTTCATTTTCTTCAGATGTTAGCCTATCGTATTCTTGTACTAAATATCCTACACGTGAATCTTGTGCATATTCATCAAGTATTTCAGGACGTTTTTCTTCTTCCATACAATGTATTATATACAAACCAACTACTAAAAGAAGCAACACCACACTCATGCGGTGTTGCTTCTTTTAGATATCAAAAGTTACGCTTCAGATTGCGCTGCCTTTTGCCGTGCTTTAAATTTCTCAACACGTCCAGCGGTGTCGATATTTTTCTTAATCCCTGTGTAAAAAGGATGTGAAGCACTTGAAATTTCAATTCGATAGAGTGGATATTCTTTTCCTTCATATGTTCCCTTTTCTTCTGTTTCTACAGTAGAATCAAGAAGAAACTCCTTTCCAGAAGTGTTGTCAACGAAAATGACTTCGCGGTAGTTTTGTGGGTGAATATCCTTTTTCATGAGTGCCGATTATACTCAATATTGACAAAAGCGCAACAAAATTTAGCAGTAAAACAAGCTATCGTTGTGTTTACTATCTATCTTTCCAAAATATCAATTTGACGTTGCATTGCGTCAGTAAGCTCCATAACCCCATCTCCATAAAAAGAGTATGCTGCCTTATTTGCATTCTTCCACCCAGCAAAATAGCGCAATGCTGCAAGACGTTCCGCTGCACGAGTGCCCTTGTCAGCACCGTTGTCACTCATAAGCAATGCTGTTGCAAAAATTGCAGTTCGTGGATTCCATGGGTTCGGTGGTACTTCGCCAGTTACTTTTCCTAATCGGTTTTTATAGAGCATCCATGTTGAGGGTATAAACTGAGCTGGACCCATAGCTCCACCAAAACCATATCCTGGCGGACACGACACGACCTGTCCGAACGGGTCTAACCCAAGCTCAGTAACAATTTCCAAAAATGGATCAACATCGCGGGTTCCTTTCATAACTTGTGCAAAAGGACGCCCTGTGTTTTTCCCTTTACCATCACCTTTATTCGGCGAATTGGTAAGTAAGCACTGTCCGACATTTTCTCCAAGATTAGTTTCCTGTTTCAAAATACCCAAAATCAAAGCAGGACGGACTCCTGTTTTTGCACTTGCTTCCTTTGCAAAATCATATGCGTCACCAAAAGGTATTGCTCCAGTATCACGAAGTGAGAATAATGCGGTCCGTATTTCTGCTGCTGTTTGTTCTTTCTCTTTTATAAGCTGTTGGTAGAGCTCTTCTTCACCTTTTGTAACAGTCAGAATTTCTGTTTTTTGCCCTTTCCGTGTCTCTACTTGGTTTTTTTCCAATTCTTGTATTTGTTTCAATTCTTGCTCTTCAATTTGCTTATTTTCGAGAACAATCTTTTGATTTTGTAGTGCTGCACGAGTATCAGCAATCAACTCAAACGAGTTTGAAAGCGATACTTTTACTACTTGAAACGAATCCAGATCAGAAAAAATAGTCGACAGATCATCATTACCCAAAATCATTTCTGGAAAAGAAAGTTCGCCTATTTCGTTTGTTTTCCTTAACAACTGTGCGAGAGATGCCTTCTCACGTACGATTTTTTCGTCGAGTGCTACAATTGCTTTTGCACGATCATTTACGTCACTCCCAATTTGTTCGATGGTTAAATTTCTTCGCCGAATAGCTAACTGTGCTTTTGCAATTTGTGCCTCTAACACTGCAACGTCACGCTCGAGACTTTGTCGCTCTCCACTTTTAACATCCAAAAGATCTTGCTGTTGTGCAATTTCAGCTTCAATTTGAGCAAGCTCTGCGCGGAGCCGTGCCTCTCGTTCTTCTCCCGTTTCGGCAAAGGCAATAGATAATGCTGCCGTAAATAACAGTATGGATAAAAAGAAAAATGCTAATGAAGTGCGAATAATAAACATATACAATTATACAGGCATATTATAACGCAAAAGACGCCACAGTGGGCGCCTTGTTTGATTGTTTGGGATAGGATAATGGGGGGCTATTTTTCTTCGTCTTGATCTCCACCATCATCGTCTCCTTCAGCATCTTTCCCTTTTGATTCGATTTCTATATCTGAAATATCACGTTCAACCTCTTCTTCTTTAGGTTCCTCTTTTGCCTGAGTTACCGACGCAACATTCTCGTTTACATCAGCTGTAGGTTCAATAGTTTCGTCAAGGTGAAGATCTGCAATTGATATCGAACTATCAAAATCAGTAAGTGGTGATAAATCAACCTCGATTGTGTGCGGGATGTTTCGAGGTTGTACTTCTATCTCAAGTTCATGCATAACCTTCACCACAATACCACCAATCTTCTCAACAGGTGCTTCTCCAACAAACTCAAGAGGAACATTCACCGTGAGCTTCTTGCCTCGCTCAATACAGTAAAAATCTACATGGATTGGGTTTCCTTTAACGGGGTGCTTCACTACATCATGAATCAGAACTTCTTTGTCTTCTCCAACACCCTTTAGGTCTACAATTGTTGAGCCACCAGCTTCTCCCCAGACGCGAGCAAATTCGCGAGCATCAAGCGTAACGGGTGTATTTTCTTCTTTAGGACCATAAAAAACGGCAGGAATATTCCCACTTTCTCGAATAGTTTCAAGATTTTCCTTCACGTCCCGTGTTTTTATGTGCAGTTCTAACATAGTGCGCAGAACTATACCAAACCGCGTACTAAATGCAATGGTGTGGTAATGAATTTAGCAACCAAGGAGTGTATGTGCATAAGCTCGCGTCGCCTCTCCCCAATACCCAGTAGGGCTCGCTATACCTAAAGGTATCAAAATTTCATTAGCGTATTGTTCCTGAAAAGCAAATACCGCATTGAACGTCAGTATTCCGAAGTAGTCTGTCTCCTTTCCTGGCGATCCGATACCACTTTCGGAAACACGAGTTGCAGTATATGAATTAAGAAATTTCTGCAATGCTACCACTTGCTCATCCTGTGAGCCTATAGTTAAATCTTTTGTAAAAGGACATGCCTGAGCACGTGTGTTTACATCTCTATCAAAAGTTCCTTCGCCTCCGAAAATAACACCAGATATACTAGAATAATTGTCTTGTGTGGAAGGTAATACCTCAAATGAGTCAAAATTACGAATGTATCTATATATTTCCTGTAGTCGCACTTGTGCACTCTTGTATGAAGACGGCGGCACACTAAAATTATACGTTGTCGTACCTACAGTGACGCTTCCAACTCTTTGTTGTTCCCCATCAAATAGTAAGAGTTGCGCGTATGCAACATTTCCAGAAAAAATAACCGCTACCGTAACCAGAAACAGAATAAACGACTTGCTAAACATTATGGCAATTGTACCATGTAGGCAATGGACCAACATATCATTCTTTTTCTGATTGCAGCTGCATTATGTGCAGCGTTTCTCATATATTATTATAGTAGAAAACCAAACCACAATCGCAACTGGACGCTCGACCAAAAAGAACTTCCTTCTATCAGTACATATGGTGATTTAGTGACTATACACAAAGTACGAAACGCAACATATAAAAATCAAAACGACTACAATGTACATTACTACGATAAAACATTTAGGATTACAGACCTAAAAAAACTCTGGCTTATTATTGAGCCGTTTGGTCCCACACTTCCTTTTTGTTTACAAGCTGCACATGTGTTTGTTTCTTTTGAACTAACAGATGGAAGTTTTGTTTCGATATCGGTGGAGATTAGAAAAAAGGAGGGAGACATGTTCTCCATTCGCGGCGCGATAAACGGAATCCTTCGATACTATGAATTGATGTACGTAGTTGCAGATGAAAAGGATACGATTCAACTACGAACTAATCACAGGAAAGATGATGTTTTGCTCTATCCGCTAGCAGTGCCACAAAAAACTGTACAAAATATCTTTAAAGGTTTTGTTGATGAGATAAACGAACTTTTCGAATATCCTTCTTTCTTTCATACAATAACTCATAATTGCACAACAATATTGGTTCGAAATTTTCGAAAAAACAATATTACTCTTCCTGCGTGGAGTATACTGTATCTCTTTCCAGCGCATGTAGACGCACTTTTTTATTCTCAAAATCTTATAGAAACGAAACTCTCTCTTAAAGAAGCGCGTAAGTACTTTCACATCACACAAGTTGCTCAAAAAAACGGTGATACGACTGATTTCTCAAAAAAAATTCGACACTAAAATAATGAATGCCTCAATTAATTGAGGCATTCATTATGCTAGCTCTTGTAACCCCCTTATATTACATCATTCCGGGCATACCTCCTGGCATACCTCCTCCTATTGGTGCTGTGTCAGCCTGTTCATCAGGATCATCAGCGACGGCAGCCTCTGTAGTAAGTAGTACAGCAGCAGCACTTGCAGCATTTTCTACTCCGCTGCGTGTCACTTTCACTGGATCGATAATGCCTTCGCTGAACATATCAACAATACGTGCATCAGCATCATCACCCCCCGCATCGAATCCATACTTTTCGCCTTTTGCTACGATGTCTCGCAAGATAACAGGTGCATCATCTCTTCCTGCATTGTCTACAATCTGTACAAGAGGAGCACGTAGTGCGTGAACCAAAATTCGGTATCCAATTGCGAACTCATCATGTCCTTGTGCCTCTTTGTTCTTTGCAAGTTTCTCTGAGACATGCACGAGTGCACTTCCACCACCTGAAACAATTCCTTCCTCAATTGCTGCTTTAGTTGCATTTACCGCGTCTTCAATCTTGTCTTTTAGATACTTCATTTCGGTTTCAGTGGCTGCGCCGACACGTATAACGGCAACACCGCCACTTAATTTTGCAATACGTTCTTCAAGTTTTTCGGCATCAAACTTCGAATCACTGTTTTTTACTTGTGCTTGTAATTGCGCAATGCGTCCAACAACATCCTTCTTTTTGCCTTTGCCACCCACAATAACGGTTGCGTCTTTTGTAGCAACTATACGACTTGCGCGTCCCAACATCTCTAGTTCAGTATCTTCAAGTTTCCGTCCCATCTCTTCCGATATTAATTCAGCACCTAACACTGTTGCGATATCTCCGAGCATTTCTTTCTTTCGATCGCCGTATCCAGGCGCCTTCACTGCGAGTACATTAAACGCACCTCGAAGTTTATTTACCACAAGAGTAGCGAGCGCTTCTCCGTCAACATCATCTGCAATAATAACAAGATCTTTCTTACCTGACTGCGCAAGTTTTTCAAGCAGTGGCAAAATCTCTTGAATACTTGAAATCTTTTTATCTGTTACCAAGATTGCTGCTTCTTTCATTTCTGCTTCCATTCTGTCCGTGTTTGTCACCATATATGGAGATACATACCCTTTGTCGAACTCCAATCCTTCTACTACTTCTGACTCAATGCCAAATGATTGTGACTCTTCGACAGTTACTACACCATCCTTTCCTACCTTATCGATAGTGTCTGCGATAACTTTACCAAGTTCAGATGACTCAGCAGAAATAGTCGCAACGTTACGTACCTCTTCTCTACCCTTTACTTCTTTAGCCATTTTACGCAACGCGTCGACAGTATCGCGTGCTGCGGACTCTATACCACGACGAACTATTGTTGCGTTTGCTCCCATAGCTGTTCGCTTCAGTCCTTCATCAATGACCGCACTCGTTAAAACCATTGCTGTAGTTGTACCGTCTCCTGCCTTGTCGTTGGTTTTACTCGCAACTTCTTTCACAATTTCTGCACCCATATTTTCAAATTTGTCTGCGAGCGTTACCTCGCGTGCAATTGAAACACCGTCATTGGTAATAGTTGGTCCTCCAAAACCCTTGTCGAGCGCAACATTTCTACCACGGGGCCCAAGTGTAACGCGTACTGCATTAGCTACAGTATCAGCGCCACTCTTTAGTGCTGTACGAATATCGTGACTAAATATAACTTTTTTTGCTCCCATATTTATTTAATTACTGCGAGTAAATTCTTGCTTTCGATAATGTAATAGTCTTTTCCTTCATTTTTTATCTCATCAAAGCCATAATCGCTAAAAAGAACAGTATCGCCTACTGCCACATCAGAAACTTTTTCTAAAGTACCTAGCGCAATCACCTTTCCTTGTTTTGGCTTTTCTTTCTGTGCAGTGTCTGGAATGATAATTCCTGACGGAGACTTCTCGTCAACAGTAATTGGATCAACCAAAACGCGGTCACCAAGCGGCGCAATTTTTACTTTTGCCATAGCACTATAATATTGTTAATTTTATAATCGTGCACATATATGTGCTCGTGCGCGTTATTATACGAAAGGGTGTACGTAGTTGCAATTATTCTACATAATTCTTGCTAAATTCAATTCTCCTGCTATACTCATTCGTGACATGGAAAGCTTAATCGGCATACTGCCGTACATCCAAATAGCGCTCTCCATCATGCTTATTGTGACTATACTGCTTCAGCAGACTGGTTCAGGCCTTGGTGGTGCATTCGGAGCAGATAACTTTAGCTCGGGTTTTCACACTCGTCGTGGATTAGAGCGAACGCTCTTTTACACAACTATTGTGCTTGGTGTCCTTTTCGCACTCACTGCGCTTGTAAATCTACTTATTGTTGCGTAGTAATGTGGGTTCAGGTACCCAAGCAAAGCTCGGTGTCTAGCTTCTTCTTTACTTAAATTTAGACAATGACCAAAGAAAAAAATAGAACAATAGCTTCTTATTTGATGCATGAATATCGGCTACCGCGAGCAGATACGATTCATCGTATTATTGACACGCTTTCTCCATTTGAGCGGGTTCTCTTTTGGATCCTAACTGCTTCACTCTTTTTTAGTGCATTCGTTGTGTTCATACAAGTGAATAATGCAACAACAACTCAAATACCTATTCGCGGTGGATCAGTTAAAGAAGGGGTTATCGGGGCACCTCGTTTTATCAATCCACTTCTTGCTCTTTCTGACACTGACCGTGACCTTACCTCACTTGTGTACGCAGGTCTCACTCGCCCAACATCTTCTGGTGATTTGATACCAGATCTAGCCGAGCGTTACTCCATATCAGAAGATGGAACCGAATACCGATTTACACTAAGAGACGACGCGCGTTTCCAAGACGGTGTTCCAGTGACCGCTGATGATATTATATTCACGCTTACTACAATTCAAGATCCAATTATCAAAAGTCCACGACGCGCTGATTGGGATGGTGTGACTGTCGAAAAAATCAATGACCGGGAAGTATTATTTACTTTGCAACGCCCGTACGCTCCATTTCTAGAAAATACTACAATTGGTATTCTTCCGCGACACATTTGGGCAAATGTGTCGCCGCAAGAATTTGCATTTAGTAATTTTAATACACAACCAATTGGTTCAGGTCCATTTGCACTGAGAAAAATAGCCTATGATTCATCTGGCATTCCTACAAATTATGAGCTGCGACCATTTGGTAATTACACGCTCGGAAGACCGTTCATCAATAAATTGTCTGTCTATTTTTATTCAAATGAAGAGGAGCTCTTACGCGCCTATTCAAGAGGAGAAATAACCAGTATGAGCGCCGTCTCTTCTTCTGTGCTACGCGACTATCTCAGTGAAGATTCAGAGTTGCTACAAATAACACTTCCTCGCATCTTTGCAATCTTCTTTAATCAAAATAAAAATCGTGCGTTTGCGGATAAAGATGTACGCCGTGCACTAGAGACACTTATTGATAAAGAAACTATAAAAAATGAAGTTCTTGCTGGGTATGGGACTGTTATTGATTCCCCTATTCCACCAGGTGCTGTTGTCGGGCAAAACGTATCTCTACCTATAGAAAAAAATTCTCAAGAACGGCAAGAGGAAGCGCGATTGATCCTCGAATCAGCCGGATGGGAATTTAACGAAAAACTGCAACAGTGGTCTGACGGTGAAGAAGTTCTTTCTTTCTCTATCGCAACAGCAAATACACCAGAACTAAAACGGGCTGCTCAAATTGCAGCAAATATGTGGGCTGAAGCAGGTATATCGGTAAAAGTAACTGTTTTTGAAACTGGTGACTTAAACCAAAATATTATTCGCCCTCGTGATTATGACGCGTTATTGTTTGGAGAAGTTGTTGGACGAGGTCTCGATCTCTTTGCATTCTGGCATTCATCACAAAAGGATGATCCTGGTTTAAACATTGCAAACTATACGAACTCTACAGTTGACGATTTACTGACAAAAGCACGTACGATCTCGGATAAAAAAGAGCGTGATAAATTATATGTACAATTTGAGAAAGAAATAATTTCCGACGCGCCCGCTATTTTCCTTTATGCGCCAGATTTTCTTTATATAGTCCCTACACGCCTTCGTGGTGTAGATATCGACTTGGTTACCACACCAAGCGAACGCTTTTCAGAAGTGTATCTTTGGTACACTCAGACAGAACGAATTTGGAACTTTTTTCAATAAATACAATTTTATAAATTACTAATAAGAATCAAGGATGGAAAAGAAACAAACAAAGACTCGCACAGGTAATCAGCGTTCTGCAAACAGAAATGCTTCGACACGTCTACACGCAAAAAAAACAGTTGGCGGAGCACCACAGTCTACACGAGCAGGGCAAAAAAAATCCTCGAACAAGTCACGCAATACCAGAAACCGTCGCGGTCATTTTGGTCAACCACGCCCTCACGCTAAAAAGAAAGATGATGTTATTCCTCGTCTAGAAGATGATGTTATTCGTATCATTCCTCTCGGTGGAGTTGAAGAAATCGGACGAAACATGACTGCCATTGAACTTAACAACGATATTATTATTGTTGATTGTGGCTTTATGTTTCAAGAAGATGACACTCCTGGCGTCGATTATATTCTGCCAAACACACAGTACCTAGAAGAACGTAAAGAAAAGATAAAAGCGATAGTGATTACACATGGTCACCTTGACCACATTGGTGGTATTCCCTATGTGGCTGATCGTATTGGTAATCCACCAATCTACACCCGCCGCCTGACTGGAGTCATGATTAAAAAGCGACAAGAAGAATTCCCTCATCTGCCCGCTCTTGATATTCGCGAAGTAGAAACAACTGAAACAATAAATATTGGTGCGTTAAAACTACGTTTTTACAATGTCACACACACTATTCCTGACTCAATGGGTGTTATTGTAAAAACACCCTTTGGCGGAATTACCGTAACTGGTGATATAAAATTAAGTCATGATGGGACGGGGGTGGTTGACCAAGCAGAGATTGATTCTTTCAGTATCTTTAAAGATGAAGATATTATATGTATGCTCATGGACTCAACTAACACCGAGCGCCCAGGGTGGTCTATTCCAGAACATAAAGTGTTTGATACCTTTGAAATCATTTTAAGGGAAGCAAAACATCGCCTGATTGTAGGAACATTTGCGTCCCAGCTTGAACGTGTCATTAAAATTATTGAGATAGCAGAAAGATACGACAAAAAAATTGTTATTGAAGGTCGCAGCATGAAGGGGAACTTAGAAATTGCAAAGGAGCTCGGTCTCGTAAAACCACAAAAAGGCACTCTTATTACTGCTGAACAAATGAGTGACTATCCGGAAAGTAAGATTGTAATTCTTGCGACTGGGGCTCAAGGTGATACCTATGCAGCACTTATGCGCATGGCTAACAAAACACATCGATTTATTACGCTCACAAAAGACGATACTCTTGTTTTGTCATCGTCTGTTATTCCAGGAAATGAACGTGCTGTTCAATCTCTGAAAGACAAAATTGCACGCCAAGGCCCACACATTGTAACGTATCAAACAAGTGATGTGCATGCCTCAGGACATGGTAATGCTGAAGAAGCGAAGTGGATTCACAAACAAATAAATCCTAAATTCTTTATCCCCCAACATGGATATCACTACATGCTTCGTTCACATGGTGACTTAATCAAAGAATCTTGTGGCCTTACTTCAGACGATATTGTAATCCCTGATAACGGAACAATAGTTGAAATTCGTGAAAAAGGACAAAAGCTCGTACGTCTTCCCGTTAAAGCACCAATGACCACTCGTATCGTTGAAGGTCTACATGTACGTGATATCCAAGAGGCGGTTATAAAGGATCGTCAAGCACTTGCACAAGACGGAATCTTTGTTGTTGTTATTACGATGAACTTGCGTACCGGAAAACTTCGCAAATCTCCTGATATTATTTCTCGTGGATTCATTTATTTACGGGAATCACAAGAACTTCTTGGTGAAACACGTCTCATCATAAAAAAGACGGTTGAAGACACATTCAAGAAGTCGAGCAAACCAGAGATTGATGATGTAAAAAACGAATTAATTGATGTAATTGCACATTTCCTTCTTCAAAAGACACATAAAAATCCTATTGTCATCCCTGTGATAGTTGGTGTCTAATCCAAACTACGTACACAACGTCCAGGTACTTCCATTTTGCTCTACCAAACCGTCTCGTATGAGCCCTTCCAATGCCTCTATGATTCGCTTTTTTCCTATTCCTGTCTCTTTTACAAGAGCTGCTGTAGTTTTTCCTTTTTTAAATAGTAATGGAAGTATTTTCCCACGAGCTTCTCTCAATGAACCTTTGAATGCTTTCTGTATTACATGATGCTTGCTCTTGCGACTTGGATTTTTTGTAACCTTTTTTAAATACGTACCATAATCCATCAAAGCTGCGTACCAAATACACGGATTTTTAACATCAACTGTTTTTTCGATATACGGCATGATTTCTTTATCCTCTACTTCATCATGTCTTGAGAAAAATTCATGTATGTACACACTTCTAATATTCGTTTCTATCATTGGTATTGGTTCGTTGAAAGCAAAAACCATAACCGCACTTGCTGTGTATGGACCAATACCTGACAAGGATTGTAATTCTGTAAAAGTATGTGGCATTACTCCGTTATACACTTTTTGAATTTCTTGCGCTGCATTATGTAAAAAGCGTGCGCGTCTGTTATACCCTAAACCACTCCATATACGAAGCACATCCGATAGTGAGGCTTGAGATAAATCCTTTACTGTTGGGAACAATCGAAGAAACTCATTGTATTTAGGTATGACCCTATCAACTTGAGTTTGCTGCAACATTATTTCCGAAACAAGAATGCAATAAGGGTCGTTAGTGTTTCGCCACGGCAATGTATGCCTCCCCTCTGTCTTGTAAAAATTAAAAACTTTTTTCTGGAAATGTTCCAGCTTACTTTTTTCCATATTTTTCTGGCCACTGCTCGTATATCTTTTCTAATACCAAATCAGCCCATACGCCGTACCCTTCCCCAGAAAGATGGAGGAAATCGGATGCATAATATCGCACAGGATCTTCTTTAAAGGGAGTCTCTGAAGTATATAGATCAACAAATATAACGTCGTTGCGTGCTGTTTGTGTAAGTACTATATCGCGAACCTTATTTGTTCTATATGTCATATATTGGCTTATCCCAACTGGCCAAAGTGGTGCTTCTCCAATGTCACCCGAGGTGAGGAAAACAACATCAGTACTAAGCTTTTTTGCTTTGCGTAAAACAATACTGATATTCTCTTTTATCTCCATATCTGAAGTACCGTATATTGCATCGTTGGCACCTGCTTGAATCAAGATAGTGTCATATCTTTCTTCCTGAACAGTATCAAACTGGCGTACAACATCTCTCAACCGCGCACCACTTTGAGCGTGATTCTCAACGGAAGCATTTAATGCTGTTGCTATTTTTCCTGCAACACTTTCTTTAGAGACAGCACCTACCCCAACTGCAGTGCTGTCTCCTAAGACTAGCATCGATTTTTGGTCCTTTCTTTTATCTGTAGTATATGGCATTGACTCTTCTACTAACTTCTTACTGGTATGTACCAACTGATACACTCTAACCGCCTCATACGTTCCGTATATAAAAATAGCTCCACATATAATTAACAGATACATGCTATATTTCATAGATAACATCTTTCCGTTCAACAACAACATTCCACTCATTCAGTTTGGCATGCCGATACAAATGTGAGTTCGGATTCAAACATATCGGTTTTTCAACAATATCAAGAAATGAAATATCGCTTTCTGTGTCACCCACTCCTACAGAGCCTGTAAGTGTAAGCTGCTCTTTTTCGACCGCTCGTTTAACAATATATGATTTATTCAAAATAAGATGCTTATCAACAACCTCTCCTGTAAGTCTATCTTCAGGTCCAATTTCATAAATCATTCCATACGTCTTATCAAACCCTAAACCAGGACAAAACTGGTCAAGAATTGTTTTTGGTGAGTGAGAAACTGCAAGAAGAAAGTAACCGTCTTTTTTTAATTGTTTAATGAGATTTCTCGTATAACGGTAAGTATGCTTCCCCTGATTCTCGACTACCTTTTTCGAAATTTCAGCAAATTCAGAATAGTGCACACCTTTTATATTTTCATAAAACGCATCTACCATGGCATTAATATATTCTCCATACCCACCTTCCCGATCAAGCCACCTTTTATGAGCATCTCTATAATAGGTTTGTACTTTTTTTGGCAAAATCCCTTCAGCTACCATTGTTTCAACAAGGCTTATGAGCAAACTCGAGCGGAATATAGTTCCATCAACATCAAATACTGCTACCGATTGTCGTTTTTTACTCATAATCTTTACATAATACTATATACAAAACTTCTCGCATGTAGATGACAACCCTGAGTATATATGGCATCATCTTCATTGGAAACAGGAAAAGGATGAGTCATATGAGCGACACATCAGTAGTACAAAGTCCCGAGGACATACTTGCCTTCCTCGAGAAGAAAACGTTGGCCTTCGGGCAATTCTGCGACTTCGTATCCAATATCTGTGTAACAGGGCAGGAAATACCGAGATTGCACAACGAAATTCTTGCAGCGTTCATTAAGACACAAAAGAGGTTTGGGAGACAACTTTCTAAAAGTCTTGAGCAACGCTTTAAGGAGCATCTATACTTCCAAAAAACCAGCAGTCAACTATAATTCGCTCTTTACTTTGCTTTTGGCCACCGACTCATACTTGGTGGCCAAATTTTTGTTAATGGATGCTTCTCGCAATCATGGGGACGTGCAGGACATACATAACGTCCATATAGTACAAATCCATTATTTACATACTTCCAGTCTTTCTTTGGTACGAGCGCCTCTAAATCTTTTGAAATCTTAGTGAGGTCCGTATTATCTGTAAGATCAAAACGCAACGCAAAACGACGTACATGAGTATCTGTTGCAATTCCTTCCCATATATCAAATAGCTCTCCCAGTACAACATTCGCTGTTTTATACGCTACTCCGGGTAGCTGCATAAGTTCATCAATCGTTTTGGGGACTTCTCCGTAAAATTTTTCTTCAATGAGTTGCGCTGAGTGTACTATGTGTTTTGCCTTATTTCTAAAGAACGGAATAGTTCCGATCTCTTTCTGAAGCACCGAAAGCCGAGCGTGAGCAAAATCTTTTGATGTCTTGTACTTTTTAAATAAACTGTCCGTACATTCATTCACTTTCTTATCAGTGCATTGTGCACTGAGCATAACCGCCACGAGAAACTGGAAATTTTTCTCGTAAGTTAATTCTGTTTTGGGATTGGTGTAGAGTTGTTTAAGCGTGCGTGCAATCTTTCTCATTCGTGCTATACGTTCTAATTCCTTCTTCATACAATGATGTACAATATCATAGCACTGATATTAATGTATACCGTCTAAGACACACCATACTAAGAACAGCTGATATTATCAGTGTGGTTTGTCTTGTAGCAGTTTTTCGGCACGAACTCCTATAAGACGAATCGCTTTGCCTGTCGGATTTTCTGCTTTTTCAAAAAATGGGAAGACTAATTTAGTTGCCTTTAATTCAAAGTCGATGGCAGTGTGTATGGGTGTATCCAATGTAAGAGTACGCGTTCGTGTCATAAAATCGGAAAAACGAACAGTAAGCACTACAGTCCGAAATTCATTAAAACCTTGTTTTTTCATTTCCCTTAAAATTACTTCTATTTGCTGTTTTATAATGTCTAAAACTTCATTTATATCCCTTGTATCAGTATTGAATGTGTGGTTTTTTCCTATAGATTTACGTTTTGCTTTCTGTGCCTCTACTGTGCGTTCATCAACACCACAAACACGTTCCCAGATTGAAAACTCCCGCTTCCCAAACTGTTGTTGCAAGTCCTCCCACGAGCACTCTTGTAAATCTTTAACTGTTTTGATTCCTAAACGAACAAAAGCATTCTCTGTCTTTTTCCCTATACCAGGAATAGCCCTAATAGAGAGGGGTGCTAAAAATGCACCCATCCTTTCAGGAGTTACAATTGTGAGTCCAGCAGGTTTGTTATAATTTGATGCAATTTTAGCAATCATTTTATTCGGCCCAATACCTATCGAGCACGTGAGACTTGTTTTCTTCTTTACTTCCCTCATAATTTTTGCAGCTAGTTTTTCTGCTTTGACAAATGATCCACAAAAGCCAAGGTCAAGATATGCTTCATCAATACTTGTTTGCGACAACGTACGTACGAACGTACGTACGTGTGCAAAGACATCACATGACGCTATTTTATATCGCGAAAATCCTGATGGGATAAAAACACAACGCAGTCCGCCACTGCTACGAGATGCTTCACAGTACTCCCAAGCTTTCGTAATAGGAAGTGCTGAGTGTATGCCTAATTTTCGAGCTTCATAATTAGCGGTAGATACAACACCACGACCATTCCCATTCTCAGGATCTGCACCCACAATAACAGGCAGACCTTTTAAATACGGCTTGTCTCGCTCTTCAACGGATGCAAAAAAGGCATCCATATCAATATGTCCAATTATACGCTCCACCAAGTTAGTGTATCACGCCTGCTCCTGTGCGATCTCTTCGTCTATTTTCTTTATTTTTTCACTTTCTTTTTCAACGCGCTTCTGTTCTTTTTTTATAGCTGTTTCAGCAATAAGACTCTTGTCATGCACATCCATAAGGGAAAATGTCACCATGCCAGCAAATACAATTCCCGCTACGTTTATAAAGAACATAACAACAGAACCTGCAACAATCGCCGGGTTAAGCATAGCAATACCTATGCCGATAACAGCAAGTGGTGGGATAAGGGCAACCGCAATTGCAACACCAGGAAGCGTCGAAGAGAGGTTAGGTCGTACTGTGGTGTAGGCAACAGCAAAACCAGAAATTACTGCAACAATAAAGAACAAAAGGGACGGTTCTGTACGAGAAAGTATTACTTCATTAATACCTCCGTTTAAATCTCCTACCGCAAACAAGAAAGCGCCGACGACTGCAGCACCTACAGCGAACATTATCGAGTAACCAATTGTCGATAACGAACGTCCTATCAGGGAGTGGAGTGACATCGATGTACCAAGCGAAAGTCCCATAATTGGAGCAAGGAGTGGTGCCAAGAGCATAGCACCAATAACAATCGATTCACTTCCTGCTAATAGTCCAAAAGTCGCCATCAAAACCGACAAGATGAGCATAAAAAAGTAATCGAAATCTGGTGTTGAGTCTTCAATAAGCTGACGCACTGCATGCGTCTTTTCCTTCTCATCTATAGCTTGAAATCGTGAGATAAATGACATGCTCTTTACACTCTAAAACTCTTCCCATGCAGGAACCAAGAACACGGACGTGATATCAGTCATTGTACCGACATCAGAAAATGTACAGCTCATTGTATATGTTGTTTGTGCTGTAATTGCCGATGTCGTATAACTTGAAGTGTTTGATATTGTATCCCACGCAACAGTATCACCATTACTTCCAGTTATTGAACACGTTTGTATAGTATCAAGTCCTGCAATATCCCAATTAATTTGACTTGTTTGCCCAGGAGAGACCAATGGAGGGGTTGCAGTAATAGAAACACTTGGCACACCTGCTGCACATGAAGGGCAAACGTCGGCTGCCACACCACAGGCACCAACGATAGTTGACCAATTCGAAATAAGGCCATTTTCAGCACCTGCACGGACTGCAAAACTATATGCGCCTCGTTCAAACAAATACTGTGCGCTTTGTGGCACTCCAGAGGGAACGTAACCCGATGAAGGTACTCGCAAGTCAACTGTACCATCTCTATCCATATCAAATTCATAATATACATTACCACCTGACGGATGCGTAACGACAATACTTACATCTTGCATAACTCCAGGAATACACTGAGCACCTGACGCGACAGTCACTGAGGGTACCTCTAAAATATTATTATCTGTACAGACAAACACTGCGTCGCTCGACCATGCAGAAATAGAACCTTGTGGATCTTCAGCACGAAAGCGTACCACTTTTGTTCCTTCTGTAGTAAATGTTCGATTGGCCAAAGTAGGTGTGCCGGAGTCAACATAACCAGATGCTGGTACATACTCATCTATCACGCCATCGGCATTCCAATCAACAAGATATCGAATTTGATCCCCTTGTGGGTCAGCAGCGGCCATTAAAATAGAAGATACCTCTCCAACAGTGCAGGTACTCGGGTTGCCATCACCATCGCTATTGCTACTTCCTACTCCTCCAGCACCAGGATTTGCACAAGAAAGTGGTGGTGGAATTGGATCTGTAGGATCCGTAACTGTTGGTACAGTTGGTACAGTTGGTACAGTTGGTACAGTGAGACCAAAATTATAGTCTCCGCCTATTGCAGGGCCTCCTTTCCCGTCTCCACCACTGCCAAAATTACCACCCATAGAGAAGCCACCACCGCCACCGCCGCTTT